>Ga0070741_10008343_pt1 | contig 20862 bp, 17 predicted proteins | sample Coa_R1_4_FD_66440 | JGI IMG/M metagenome (GOLD analysis project Ga0070741, IMG submission 66440) | Surface soil microbial communities from Centralia Pennsylvania, which are recovering from an underground coalmine fire - Coalmine... | ecosystem: Environmental > Terrestrial > Soil > Unclassified ...
ACGAGCGGATAAATGAACATGCTCACCCACAAGCCCATCAAGACGAAACCGGAAAACTTGAAACGTTCCGCCATCGAACCCGTGGGAATGGTCGCCGCCGTGTCCATAAAAACCATTTGAAAGAAAAAGAACACGAGCACGCCAAAATTCGCGCTCAGCCCCGCCAGCAGAAAACCGCTCAGACCGAGAATGCCATGCTGTCCGCCGAGCACGAGTTCATTCCCAACCAAGCCGGACCAATCGCCCAAAGAGGTCGGCGAAAAATTCCACGCGTCCAGATGACCGATGGCGGGATACGTGAAATTGACGCCACCGAATTGAAACGCAAAGCCAGTGAGGTAATATCCCAACGCGCCAATGCAGAATACCATCATGTTCATCATCATGGTATGCGCGACATTTTTGGCGCGCGTGAAACCGGTCTCGACGAGCGCGAAACCCGCTTGCATAAAAAATACGAGCATACCGGCAAGCAGTACCCACATCGCATTCAGACTGACCAAAGTGTCGGCAATCTGTTCGGCGGGATCAGGTCCCTGCGCCAAAATGGATTTCGTCGTCAAGAATACGAGGACGACGGCAAGCAGCACCGCAAAAACGCGCGTGCCTTTGATGAAATTGTGAACGTTCATTCCTTTGCCTCCGAGTGTGAAATCTTACTGAACCGGGTTCAGCCCGAACAGGGAGGCATCATGGCCCCTATGCGCCGCGATGGATGCGATCAACTGGATCGCGCATCGCACCGAACATTTGCGTCCAACGCATAGTATTTGCCGCAACGACGCGACGTACGTGGTAATTCAAGAATGCGCAAACAAATTCGCTTCATCACCTCCATAGGGGCGGCTGGTGGCAGACTTGGGAGGCAAAAGAAACCTTGCCTTGAGCCGTCCATTATCTGCCATCGCCTGTCCGCTGTCTAAATCGGTTGAAACCCATCCGACGGACGCGGTTCGGTGCGCGCGTGCGCGCTCGCGCCGACCGTCTCTTCCATCGTCAGTACCACTTCATCAATCGTCCCGGAAACGCGCGCTTGCAAGTCCGTTTCTTCGGGCAGCATATAAACCACTTTCAACAACAGCGGCGTGACCAGCGTCGTCACCAGCGTCATGATGACGGTGGTCGTGAAAATTTCTTGGTCAATCACGTGCGACTGCAAACCGAGCGCCGCCATGACCAAGGCGACTTCGCCGCGCGAAATCATCGCGACGCCGACACGCAGCGATTCCAAATTCGTGCAGCCGCCCGCGCGCGCGCCGAGAAAACAACCAATCGCTTTGGAAAACACCGCGACCGCAATCAACACCATCGTCAACAGCGGCGCGGCACCGAGCGACGACGCTTGCGTTTCCAAACCGATGCCGACGAAAAACAGCGGAATGAAAAACGCGTATCCCAAGGCGCTCGCGCCTTGATTGATGCGATGCGCGATTTCCGTGCGTCCGAGCAGCAGCCCCGCGAGATACGCGCCCGTCACGCCAGCCATGCCGCCAAACGCTTCCGATGCCCACGCAAAGAGCAGCACAATGCCCAACACAATCGCGAGTCCCGCTTCGTGATGATGCCAATCTTTCAGCCAGCGCGAAATAGTCGGCATGGCGAAATAGCCCATCACCAACGCGGCGGGCAAGAACACGACCATTTTCGCGATGGACCACAACCCGTCGCCGCCGCCCGCCATACCGACGACGAGCGACAACACCACCACGCCCAAAATATCGTCAATGACCGCCGCGCCGAGAACGACAGTGCCGACGCGCGTTTGCAGTTTGCCCATTTCTTGCAGCGTACGCGCGCTGATGCTCACGCTCGTCGCCGTCAAAATCGCGCCGATGAATAAACTTTCAAACAGTTTCAATCCAAAAAACATCGCGACGGCTGTGCCGCCGACGAACGGCAAAACGACGCCGCCCAACGCGGTGAGAAACGATGCCTTGCCCATGCGCCGCATTTCTGCCGCGTCAGTTTCCAATCCGGCAAGGAACATCAGAATCAAAACGCCGAGCTGCGCCAATTCGGCGAGCGACTCGGAAGAATGAATCAAGCCCAACACGGAAGGACCGAGCAGCAAGCCGACGACGAGAATGCCAAACACCGACGGCAAATTCACGCGGTGGCTCAACCAACCGGCGAGCTGCGACGCAATCAGGATGATAATCAACGGCACTAGAAATTCCGATGTCATAATTGCCTCCCGCAAAACAAGCCGCGCCAATCCTGCGATTCGCGCGCTGCGCCCAAAAACAAAAAGCCCCCGGACACTGCGTATCGAGCACAAGTCTCGAAGGTTGTCCAAGGGCGACAGAGCCCCAAGTAAAACTTGGGCGGCGTCAAGGGCGCCTATGACTATGAAATTGGGCGCATTATAGACAAAACGTCACGATTGTCAAACGCAAATCACGAAATGGAAATGCGCGGAAGCCGGCTCATAAAGCTTGCGATTCGCAGCTGGTAAACGCGCCTTCCAAATGATGCGCGTCATTCAACGCTGCCAAGCGAAATTTTCCGTCATCCATGCGCTCGAGCACGCTCACCGACGCGTTGTCGAAACGCCAGCACCAAAAATATTCCAGCCCCATTTCGAGCGCGCGCAAAACAATCACGCGCAGCACCGCATCGTGCGTCACAATCAAAACATTGCCGTCGGGATGCGCCGCGAGGACATCGCGCAAAAAAGATTGCACGCGCCGCGAAACATCGAGCAGCGATTCGCCATCCGGCATTTGTACCGTGTGCGGCTGTGTGCGCCACGCAAGATATTCTTGCGCGTGGCGTTCCCGAATCACGGCGGCGGGTTTGCCTTCCCACGCGCCGTGATGAATTTCGGCAAGACGCGCGTCGGGCGTAACCGCCTGCTGTTTCGATTCCGCGACCGGCGCGGCAGTGGCGTACGCGCGCTGGAGTGGGCTCGCGTAAATGCCGACAAATGTCACATGCGCGAGTGCTCCAACCAGTCGCGCCGCTTGCGCGCGTCCGAGTTCACTCAGCGGCACATCTTGTTGCCCCGTATAAAGATGCTGCTGATTCCACGCGCTTTCGCCGTGACGCACGAGAAATAATTTCAACATGAAAGCAATGTTTAATGCGGAATGCGGAATGCGGAATGCCGAATGCCGAATGCGGAATGCCGAATGCGGAATGCCGAATGCTGAATGCGGAATGCCGAATACTTAATGCTGAATGACATTATTCATTGAGCATTGTGCATTCTCCATTGTGCATTGTGCATTATTCATTGAGCATTGTGCATTGTGCATTGTGCATTGTGCATTGTGCATTCTGCATTCTCCATTGTCCATTGCGCATTCTGCATTCTGCATTCTCCATTGTCCATTACAAATCCAGCACACGGCACCACTGAATGTCCAATTCGCGTCGAATCGTTTCCAGCACAGCGTTCGGCACGGGGTCGTCGAGCGTGAGCACCATGATCGCTTCACCGCGCGGACCTTCGCGCGCGACTTGCATCGAAGCAATATTTACATCCGCCGCGCCGAGCAGCGTGCCCACTTTGCCAATCATTCCCGGACGGTCGCGATGGCGCGTGAGCATTACATAGCCGCGCGGCACAAAATCCACCCAATTGCCGTCGAGCTGCACGATATGCGCGTCATCTAACAGCAGCGTCCCCGAAACCAAACGTTCGCCGCGCAGGGTAATCATGCTTTCGTAACGCGGCGCTTGCGGCGTTTTGCGTTCCGCCAAATGAATGCCGTGCATTTGCGCGACCAGTAAAGCATTCACCAAATTCACGCGCGTTTCCACAATCGGTTCGAGCAGTCCTTTGATAATCGCCGCCGTGAGCACACCCGTATCTTCTGTCGCGATTTTGCCCGCGTATTCCACTTCGAGATTGCCAAGCGGACCGCCGACCCATTTGGTGTAAAAACGACCGAGCCGTTCCGCCAAATCCATGTACGGACGCAAGACTTGCGCGAGCGCGGGCGAAACCAGCGGCGCATTTACGGCAAAACGCGCAGGTTTGCCTTGCAGCACCGCGAGCACCTCGCCTGCCACTTCGAGCGAAACGCGCGTCGCGGCTTCTTGAGTGCTGCCGCCAATGTGCGGAGTAAGCACGAGCGCGGGATGTTTCAACAGGCGTTCATTTTTGGTCGGCTCTTGGTCAAACACGTCGAGCGCCGCGCCCGCGAGCTGTCCCGCGTCCAGCGCGTCGAGCAGCGCGTTTTCATCGAGCAGCGCGCCGCGCGCCGCGTTCACCAAATACGCGCCGCGTCTGAATTTCGCCAGCTCTGGCGCGCCAATCAACCGCTTGGTATCCGGTGTCACGGGCGTGTGCAGTGAAACAAAATCCGACGACGCGAGCACCTCGTCGAACGAAAGCATTTTCACTTGCATCTGCGCGGCGCGTTCCGGCGAAACGTACGGGTCGAACGCGACGACTTCCATGCCCAAACCGACGGCGCGCCGCGCGACTTCACCGCCGACGCGTCCCAGTCCAATCAGCCCGAGTCGTTTGCCCACCAATTCGGTCCCGACAAATTTTTCGCGCGTCCATTCCCCGCGCCGCATACTGGCGTCCGCTTGCGGAATTTTACGCGCGAGCGCCCACAACAGCGCGACCGCGTGTTCGGCGGCAGCGACAATGTTGGTCGTCGGCGCGTTCACTACCGCAATCCCGCGTCGGGTCGCCGCTTCGACGTCAATGTTGTCCACACCAACGCCCGCGCGTCCGACGACGATTAAATTTTTGCCTGCGTCGAGCAGCGCTTCGTTGACCTGCGTCGCGCTGCGCACAATCAGCGCGTGATAGTCGGACACGCGCGCCATCAATTGTTCCAGCGGCAATTTGAGGCACACATCCACATGCGCTTGCTGTTGTAAAAGTTCGAGTCCCTCTTTGCCGAGAGGTTCGACGACAAGAATTTTGGACCGAGTCACGTCGTGGTGCGTCATAGCTTCGGAATCCGAATGAAAAATAAAAAACCCTTGAACGCTTTGTGATACACACTTCAAAGTGTCCAAGGGCTGCTGTGCCCGATTTGATTTTACGGACGGGGCGTGACCGTCGAATGGCATTCGACGTCTCAACAAGGCGTGATACGAAACACGCCAAAAATTTGTGAGCCGCTGAATTTCTTTAATGAACGGCTCTGTTCGTCATCGGCGGGCGCGAGTATAGCATGGAAAAAATGAATGTCAAACCGCTTCAGCCGCTCAGGTCCGGACGCAGGCGTTTGGCGGCATGCAAATAAATGTGCTTGAGCTCTTGCGGAGTGCGCGCGGTCTCGCAATGAATCAGCACGCGCACACAGCGCGCCAAATCACCTTGCACGCGCGGCTGCTGCGCGTCGAGTAACGCGACATGCGTCCACCCCATTTCGCGCGCGGCACGCGTCGGATACGCGGCGTCCAAATCTTGCGTAAAGGTAAAAATGACCGAGATAAGATTGTCGGGGGACAAATCATTCGCGCGCGCGATTTCTTGCAAGAGCTCGCGCGCTGCCGCAAGAATGGCGGCTTCGGTGTTTTCGGTGACGGTGGTGGCACCGCGTATCGCGCGAGTAGGCATAAGTGGATTTTGGATTTCGGATTTCGGATTTCGGATTTCGGGTTTCGGATTTCGGATTTCGGGTTTCGGATTTCGGATTTTGGATTTCGGATTTCGGATTTCGGGTTTCGGATTTCGGATTTCGGATTTTGGATTGCGGATTTGGGAAACGCGGTTACATTTTACACGGATACGGGCGCTGTGTCGAAAGCGTCGCGCAGCGGCGACGGTACAAGCCACGCGACTTGGTACGGTTCCAAATTTATCTGCGACGCGCGATAGTCCGCGCCCGAAATTAAATCGCGCCACGACGTTCCCAATTCGCGTGCTTGAAAACGTACGCGCGTGTCCGTCACATTGTGCAAACACAACACGCGTTCGCTTTGCGACGCGCGCAGGACGGCGAACACGCGCGCGTCGTCGTCCAAAATCGTTTGCGCCGCGTGCGGGTGAAATGCGGCATGTTGTCGCCGCACGCGCAGGAATTCCGCGTACTGCGCGAAAATTTTTGCGCGCCGCGCGTTGGGACTGGCGAGTTCGCGCTCCAATTCCCGACGCGTGAATTTTTCGCGATTGATGCGGCGCGCGATACCGCTCGCTTCCGCGCCCGCGCGGTCGCCGCGCGAACCGAACAGCGAATGAAAATAAATTCCCGGCACCCCCGCGAGCGCCAAGAGAATCGCCTGCGCGCAGAGAAAACGCGCGATGGAAATTTCTTCCGCTTCGTCGGGAACGGTCAAGGCGTCGAGATAATTGATGTTCATTTCGTACGGGCTCTTGGTTCCATCGGGATTGTTTTTGTACGAAATCAAGCCGCCGCGCTCCAACGTGCGCTGCACCAGCGCGTCAATTTCTTGGTCGGTCAAAATCCCGCGCGCGGGATTCAATCCGATGCCGTCGTGCGAGGCGAGAAAATTGAAAAACGCGGTTTGCGGCGACGGCGTCTGCAATGTTTTCGCCCACTGCGCGAGTTTCCCCGCGTCGCCCGTCTGCAAGGTGTGCAGCGTCAGCGGCGGCAAGGCGAAATTGTACACCCACTGCGCTTCGTTCGTCCCGTCGCCAAAATACGAAATGTTGTCCGCGTGCGGCACATTCGTTTCGGTGACGAGAATGACCTCCGGCGCGATTTCATTCAACATCGCGCGGAAAAATTGAATCACCGCGTGCGTCTGCGGCAAATGCAAACACGTCGTCCCGCTTTCTTTCCACAAGAACGCAATCGCGTCGAGCCGCAAAAAACGCGCGCCGCGCGCCACATAAAACAACAGCACGTCGAGAATTTGCAGCAGCAGTTCGGGATTTTTGTAATTCAAATCAATTTGGTCGGCGCTGAATGTCGTCCACAATAATTTTTTCCCCGCCGTCGTTTCAAATTCGGTCAGCAGCGGCAGCGCGCGCGGGCGAATCACATGTGTGGTAACAAATTCCTTCGTGACGACCAAAAAGTAATCGTTGTACGGCGCTTCATTCCGCAAAAATTTTTGAAACCACACGCCTTGCGCGCTCGCGTGATTGATGACGGCATCGAACATCAATTCAAAGTGTTCGCCGATGCGCGCCACATCGTCCCACGTGCCCAAGCGCGCGTCCACCGCGTAATAATCCATCACCGCAAAACCGTCGTCCGACGAGTACGGATAAAAGGGTAAAATGTGTACGCCCGATAGAATCGCGCGCGCGTGCGCGTCGAGAAAATCGCCCAACGTTCGCAGGGGCGCTTGGTTTTCCTCGCGCACCTGGTCACCGTACGTGATCAGCAGCGCGGTGCGTTCGTCAATCGGCGGGCGCGGCGCGCCGCGCATGCCGCGCTCGCGTATGCCGCGATATTTGTCGCGCAGCGCGTCCAGACGCGGCGCGAGCGTATGCGCCGTTTCTTTACTATAAATTGCGCCCAGCAGTGCCAAAGGTCGGTCCATCATCATCCTTTCTGCGGAACCTGAATGCCCGCGTCAGCGTCTTACAAAAGAAATCTGCAGCATCGAGGTTTTCAATGGAGCAACACACCTCCGCTCACCCCCGCCCGTTCGCTTTACGCGATCTTTTTTTCCCGGCGACCGTCCTGGTCGCCCTTTTCCTTGCTTTTCTCTATTTACGGATTAACCTGATGCTGCCCGAGTCCGCCGACCCCGACGAGGGTGTCTATCTCATGGTCGCGCGTTTGCTGAATGTGGGCTATGGTTATAACACATTCTACTTTGACCAATTTTGGCTTTTTCCGCAAATCGTCGCCACCGCCTTTCGGCTGTTTGGCGATTCGGCGGAAACGGGGCGGCTGACCGTCGTCGCTTTTTCATTGTTTGGTTTGCTCGGCATGGCGCTGCTGGCGCGTCAAATCGGCTTCCAGTGGGCAGCGCCGCTGGGGATTGTGCTGGGCGTCGTCAATCACTATTATTTGGCGCAATCGCGTTATGCCATGACCGACGTGCCGAGCGCGGCGTTGATGTTGTGGAGCTTGGTGTGCGTCCTACAATTCACCGCGCGCAAACAACGCGTGTGGCTTGCGCTAGGCGGCGCGTTTTGCGCGGTGAGTCTCTTGATCAAACCACTTGCCGTCGGTTTCGCCGCGCCGCTTGCGATATGGATTCTCGCCGCGCGCATCGAGCGCGCCCAAACGCGCTGGCATGTCGCGTGGCGCGCGCTGGTGTTGGATGGCGTCGCGTTTGGCGCTGGCGGAATTTTGCTTGCCGCGCCGTTCGTTGACCTTTTCGACTTGCGCGGCGAATTTATTCGGACGGTTGGTTTTCATTGGGACGAAAAAGATTGGTACGCGCCGCAGTTGGCGCTGCGTCAATTGGCGCTGGTCAGCTTTGCCTCCGAAAATCGCATGTGGTTTGGCTTGGCGGGCTTGGGCGCGGTCGTGGCGGTCCTGAAAAATCCACTGCGCGCGCTGCCGCTGTTGGCGGCAGAATGGTTGTCCGTGATGGTGCTCGTGCAACTGCCGCCGTGGTGGCATCATTACGCGCTGCTCGCGCCGCTGTTGAGCATGTTTGCCGCCATTGGCGTGTGCGAAGGCGCGGCAATGGTTGGCAGAACGCTGCAAACTTGGCTGAGGCGAAACACTTCCGCGCGGCGAGTCTCGGCGTATCCCGCGTTGATGGGCGCGGCGTTTTTCTTTGGCGTCGCGTTGTGGCTGCACGATGCGCCGCAATTGGTGCGCTACAATCTTGCGGTGTTGAATGAACCCGGGCACGATACGACGCCGGTGGTACGTTATCTCGACAAAAACTTTGAGCGCCGCACTTTTCTCTTGAGCGACAATCCGATGGTGCTGTATCTCGCCGATATGCTGATCCCGCCGTCGGCAATCAATTTGCCGTACGAATCTACGTTTCGTTTTTCAAAACTCAGCGCGGACAAATTGTCCGAAAGTGTCACGAATTATAACGTCGCCGCGATTGTGGTGACCGGCTCGTACAAACACAACGCGAAACTTATGGCGTGGATTCAACAACATTTTCCCACTTCGATTTATGTCGGCACCGGAAAATCGGACACGGTCGAAGCGCATATTTATCTGCCCGAAACATTGGAGCGCAGCGTCACGACGGACCTGTCCACTTCAGACGCGCCAAGCGAGACCGATGCACCACCGCAAACGCAGTGAACGCGCAGAACGCGCGCTCCTTGCTCATTACTCCTTGCTCCTTACTCATTACTCGTTCCTCGCTCTTTTCTTTTCGTGTATAATTGACGCGGTTACCCGCGTATGATTAAAACACATTCTGTTTTCCTCGAACGCTTGCGTGGACGCATCAATCTCGAACAAATTCCCTTTAGCGAGCGCGGCTCGCGGCTCCTCGTCTTTCGCCGCAACGATTCTTTATATATTCGGCTTGCCGAACGCTGGGCAAAATGGGAAGCCGAAGTGGGACATTATCGCCAGCGGCGTCCCGTGTTGGACGATTTTCAACTCACCGACGAACAGGATGTGCCGCTCGATTTGAATATCACCGCGTATCCGCACGCGGTCTTTATCGAAACGCGCCTCGGCGAATTTTGGTTGACGTTTTTGGACGAAGAAACGTTGTATTTGAAATTGCCTGCGGCGCGCGGCGGCATTTCATTTCGCGTGATGGCGCTGAACGCGCGCGCGGACCGACGCGGCGGCGAATTCAAAGGCGACCCCGAACATCGGCGCACGCACCGCAACGTGGCTTATACCACGAACGCGCGACTCATCGAAAATGAAATCATCAATGGCGCGTTGGCAAATGAAACGCACGACGGCTATGCGCGCGTGAAATTCAAATTCGACGCGGACGCCGACAGCGCGGTGGTGTTGAACATTACGCCGCGTCTCGGTTTGCGCCGCAGTGTGCCGCGCGCCGAAACCGTTTTGCAGAACGCGGAAAAACGCTGGCACGATTGGTTCGCCGCCGCGCCGACGGTGGACGAAGCGTACGCGTCGCAATATTATTACGCGTGGTGGATTTTGCGCGCGGGCTTGTTGTCGTCGCGTTTTTTTCTCACCCGCGAAGCGATGATGCCTTCGATGCTGCATTATGTGGGTGTGTGGGCATGGGACGCGTTTTTTCATGCGCTGGCGTACCAGTACATTGACGCGGAACTTGCGGAAAATCAAATCCGCATTCTGCTCGACCATCAGCGCGACGATGGCTTGCTGCCCGACGCGGTGCACGACGAAGGCATTATTACGCGTTGGGAATTTCGCGACCGCGCGGGCAATTTGCGCGAAGCCGATGTAACCAAGCCGCCGCTCGTCGCGTGGACCGCGCTCAAATTGTATCAGACAAGCGGCAACCGTGATTTTCTCCAAGAGATTTATGAACCCGTCACGCGCTGGAATCATTGGTGGTTTCAGCAAAACGACGACGACCACGACGGCATCATCCAATACAATCATCCCAATTCGTCCGGGCTCGACGACAGTCCGTTGTGGGATGAGGGGATGCCGGTCGAATCGCCTGATTTGAATACCTATCTCGTGCTGCAATTGGATGCGCTCGCGCGCATCGCGGAGATTCTCGATTTGCCGGCGGACGCGGCAGAGTGGCGCGCGCAAGCCGATGCCTTGACTGCGCGCGTCATCCAACATTTTTGGGATGAAACCGCCGGTGTGTTTTGGGCAACGCGCGACAACCAACCGCTTCACGTGCTCACGGCATTCAATTTGTATCCGCTGCTCACCGGGCGTCTCGACAAAACAAAACAGCAGCGGCTGCTCGAACATCTTTTCAATCCCAACGAATTTTGGCTGGCGTATCCCATTCCCACCGTCGCCAAAAAGGACCCGCAGTACGACCCCCAACAGATGTGGCGCGGTCCCACATGGGTCAACATCAATTATTTGTTCATCGAAGGACTCGCGCGCTGCGGCGAACGCGATGCCGCGCGTTTGCTGCGCGATAAAACACTCGAACTGTTGATGGGGCAAAACGACATTTACGAATATTACAATCCCGAAACGGGAAAGCCGCCGCCGCGCGCCGCGTCCGTGTTCGGCTGGTCGAGCGCGGTGTTTGTGGATTTGGCAATCAAAGCCTCGCGCGGCGAAATTATTTAGAGAACCCCTGCTTTGCAACTCGCGATTCTGCATTATTCCGTTCCCCCTGTTATCGGCGGCGTCGAAGTGACGATCGCGGCGCACGCGCGATTGTTCCGCGAACGCGGGTACGCCGTGAAACTCATTGCCGGACGCGGCGACGACGCGACGTTGGTTCCCGAAATAGATTCGCGGCACCCGCGCGTCGAAGCGGTACAGCGCGACTTGAATCGCGGACGCGTCACGCCGGAATTTCACGCGCTTGTCCGCGACCTTGCGGCAGCGTTGAAAGACGCGCTGCACGACGTGGATGTTTTGCTCGCGCACAATGTCATCACCCTGCACAAAAATCTCGCGCTCACGACCGCATTGCATCAACTCGTTTCCCAAGCGCGCGTGAAACTCATCGCGTGGTGTCACGATTTCGCGTGGGATGACCCGGTGTATGCGAACGATGTGCATGACGGCGCGCCGTGGGACTTGATGAAACGCGTGTGGGGGCACACCCAATACGTCGTCGTGTCTGAATCGCGCCGCCAAGACCTTGCGCGTCTCTTGCAGCTCGACGCGTCACAGATCGCGGTCGTGCCGCCGGGGTTGGACGCGGCGGAATTTTTTCAAGTGGGCGAACGCGCGGCGCGGTGGCTGCGCGAATTTCATTGGCTCGACGGCGCGCCGCTGTTTTTGCTGCCGGCGCGTGTGACGCGCCGCAAAAATATCGAACTCGCGATTGACATTGTGAATGCTCTGCGCGACAAAGGATTTGCGCCGAAACTGCTCGTGATGGGTCCGCTCGGTCCGCACAATCCCGCGAATCGCGCGTATTGGGAGGAATTGAAAACGCGCGCGCGCGCGTCCGGCGCGCGGGAAACGGTTATATTTTTGCAAGAGCACGGCGCGGTGGACGACGCCGCGCGCCGCGACCTGTACGCCATCGCCGACGCGCTGTTGTTTCCTTCCGCGCGCGAAGGATTTGGCATTCCAATTTTGGAAGCGGGCATCGCGCGGCTGCCGATATTCTGCGCGGACATCCCGCCTTTTCGCGAATCGGCGCAAACGTTCGCGCACTATTTCGCGTTGGACGAAGCGCCTGCCGACATCGCCGCGCGCATGGCAGAATTTTTCCAAACCGACGCGCGCTATTTGCTCAAACGCCGCGTCGTCACTGCGTATGCTTGGCAAGCGATTTTTCGCGAACGGATTGAACCGCTTTTACAGATAGGATGAACTATGACCACAGCCAAACGCTCACCTCGCCGCGCGCTGGTCATTGGCTTGACGCGTCAAGAAATTGAACCGCTGCTGCCCTTTGTGCGCGCAGTCGCCCAAAAACGGCAGATGCAGTTGTTGGTGTTGGGAATCATCTTGGTTCCCGCCGAACAAACGTTGAGCGCCGGCGCGCGTCCCGCGCAGCAGCTGCGCGCCGAGCTGTCCACAATCCTCGATGCGGACGCGCGAGCTGTTGTGCGCGTGACCCATGACCTGCATCGTGAGCTCAAACACATCGTTTCGCACGAGCATGTGGACTTTGCGCTCGTGGCGGCGGACAGCGCGCTGGTGCCAGAGATTCTCGACGCGCCGCCGTGCAACCTCGTCGTCGCCAAAGGGCAGCTGCCCCACCAACTCGCGCGCATTCTGCTCCCCATTCGCGGCGGACCGTATGCGGCGTTCGCCTTGCAGACCGCGCTGGCGCTCGGCAACGCGTGTAATGCGGAGATTACGGTCCTGCAAGCCTTGTCCAATGGCAGCGCGCAAGACAAGCAAGCGAACGAGTTCTTGAAACATCTCAAGGGTTTGCCCCAAGTCACGCGGCGCGAAAAAGTTCACGGCGACGCGGCGCAAGCGATTCTCGCATACAGCGCTTTGCCAGAGCATCAATTGATTGTCATGGGCGCGGCGGGAAAAGGGGAACGCCGCAATGTGCCGTTCGGTCCGGTGGTGACGCGAATCATGACGGAATCCGAGCTGCCCATACTCATTGTCAAGACCGCCGCGCACGCCGCGCCGCATTCCGGCGACGCGAACCTGCCGCCCGTGGATTACACGATTTCGGTCATCGTGGACAAATGGTTTGCCGAAAATACGTTCCACGCGCACGAATTTGAAGACATCGCGCAGCTCGTCGCGCTCAAAGAAAAACAAGGACTGACCATTTCGTTGGGCTTGCCGACGCTGAACGAAGAAGAAACTATCGGCAATGTGATCCAAACGATGCAGAAACGCTTTGTCCGCGATTTCCCGCTGCTCGACGAAATCGTGGTCATTGATTCCAATTCGACCGACCGCACGGTAGAAATCGCGCAGTCGCTCGGAATGCCCGTCGTCAAACATCCCGACGTGTTGACCCAGTACGGCGCGTACGTCGGCAAAGGCGAAGCGTTATGGAATTCGCTGTACGTGCTGCGCGGCGATTTGATTGCGTGGATTGACACGGATATTGCCAACATTCACCCGCGCTTTGTGTACGGCATTCTCGGTCCGCTCATTCGCGAACCGCGTTTGATGTACGTCAAAGGGTTTTATCAACGCCCCCTGCGACTCGGCAAAAAATTCGAAGCGCGCGGCGGCGGGCGCGTCACCGAACTCACGGCGCGTCCGCTGCTCAATCTGTTTTATCCCGAGCTCTCCGGCTTTGTCCAACCGCTTTCGGGCGAGTATGCGGGACGCCGCGCAGCATTGGAACAAGTGCCGTTTTTTGTCGGTTACGGCGTCGAAACGGGGCTGTTGATTGATTTGTGGTCGCGTTTTGGTTTGGAGGCGTTGGGGCAAGTGGATTTGGAAGAACGCGTGCATCGCAATCAATCGCTTCACGCGTTGAGCAAGATGGCGTTTGAAATTGTTCAGGTGGTGATGCAGCGCGTAGGCGAGGCGCGCGGTACCGAACTCGTGGAGCAAATCAATCGCAGTATGAAATTGATTCACTATGACAATGAAGCGTTCGAATTGGAGGTGGCGGACATCCAAATCCGCGAACGTCCGCCGATGATTACGATTCCCGAATATCGCAAATTGCGAGGACTCGACTAGTGCAACAACATGATGAGACTGCGAGATACGGATGCGAAAGCGCGCCGAATTATACGGGCAAGAAAAAAGGTGCAACCCCGCAGTTTCATGTTGTTGCACTACTAGCGATTCTATGAAAGCCATTCAATTCAACGCTTCGATTCCGCGCTATGTCATCGGACTGACAGCGCAAAAAGTGAACCGTGCGGTTTTGTGGAACGGCGCCTCCTGCACGTCTCTGCGTGATGTGCCCGAACCGACACTGCTGAATGACGAGTGGGTCAAAATCAAAACGCGGTACGGCGGCATTTGCGGCACGGATACGGGAACGATTCATTTGCACACGAGCCCGTATCTTTCGCCGTGGAGTTCCTTTCCGTTTACGTTTGGACACGAAAACGTGGGGACGATTGCCCAAGTCGGCGCGCGCGCGGGGGATTTTCAAAGCGGCGAGCGCGTCGTCGTCGAGCCGATGCTGTGGTGCAAGCCGCGCGGGTTCAAGGATTTGTGCCGTTTTTGCGCGCGCGGCGAAACGAACTTGTGCGAACGCTTGCGCGAAGGGAATCTCGCGCCCGGTGTGGGCACGGGCTTTTGTCGTGACACGGGCGGCAGTTGGAGCGAATATTTTCTCGCGCACGCGGCGCAAGTGTATCGCGTGCCCGATAACGTGAGCGACGAAAACGCGGTGTTGGTGGAACCCTTTTCGATTGGCTTGCACGCCGCGCTGCAATTTCCGCCGCGCGACGATGAAACTGTTTTGATTATGGGCGCAGGCATCATCGGTTTGCTTACGCTCGCGGCGCTGCGCCAAACCGGCTCGCAGGCAAAAATCTGGGTCGTCGCGCGTTATCCCTTTCAAGCGGACGCCGCGCGCAAATTGGGCGCGAGCGAAATCATTGACGGCAAGCAAGAGTATGCCGCCGAAATCGCCAAACGCACCGGCGGCGAAATGCTCAAGCCTATCATCGGCAAACGCGTTCTGAACAAAGGCGGCGCGGATGTTATCTTTGAATGCGTGGGCAGCGATGCTTCGATTGACGATGCGCTGCGGCTCACGCGCAGTCGCGGACGCCTAGTCCTCGTCGGCGTGCCGGGCATTCCCAAATCGGTAGATTGGACGCCGATTTTTGCCAAAGAACTAAACGTGGTGGGCGCGTACAATTCGAATCACGCGGAACCATTTCGCGGCGCAAAACGCAGTGCGTTCGACATTGCGTTGGAACTGATGGCGAACGGTCTGGATTTGTCGTGGCTCGTCACGCACAAATTCAAATTGGACGAGTACGCGCGCGCATTTGAACTCTTGGACAAGCGCGGCGCGAGCAAAGCAATCAAGGCGGTCTTTGAGTTTTGAACAAAGCAGAGGCGGTAAACAAGAAACAGGTAGACAAGGAAATCCCTGTCTACCTGTTTTCTAATTTACCCGTTTCCGTGTAAACGCTTACGGCTGGTCAATGTGGTCGTACGTGTATTCAATCGCGCCGACGCGCTGTGGGTCATACATGTCGAGCAGACCTTGCAGCGGTTGGTCCGACGCGCCCGGTTTCCACAGTTCGACGACCGTTTCGCCGTGATACAACATTTGCCAGCGCACATACACGCGCGGGTCGGTGGGGTCGTGAATCGCTTTGGAGCGATGCGCCGCGTCTTGCGCGAGCTGTTTCATCAAATCGGTGCCGCACCCAAAGCCGTACGGATAATCGCGGCGGTTGAGTCCCATGTCCTCGACCCATTCTTCGTCAATATGCGTGACGCCGACGTGCGTGTGCACGCCGCCGCGAATCATCGGCACTTGTTTTTCGCCGTTCGGGTCGGCGACCCACACGCCGTTCTTTTTTGACACGCGCGTTTTCGGCACGCTCATCAACAGCGTGTACATTTCCACCGCTTCGACCGACGGACCTTTTGGTTTAACGCCTTCGGGCGCATAGACCAAAATCTTGTGTCCTTGCATTCCGCCAATCGGCACAACCTCTTCGCGTTTCAACGCGCGCTTGTCCACATTCCAACTGCCCGACGCGGTGACCATCAATGTATCCGTGTCCGGGTCGAACGCAAATAACATACCTTCGCTAAAGCCCTTCATGTTGAGATAGCGATTGTAAATGTTGGCGAGTTCGGGCGACACGTATTCGCTGACATTTTTCGGCGCGGGCAGCAGATTCAATTGGTCCATGCGATGCCCCGCGGCAATAATCGCTTCGGGCGTGCGCGTGTTTTCCCACTGCGCCTTTGAAATGGCATCGTCCACCACGATATAGTCTGCGCCGACATCGCGCGCGCATGCCATTGAAATCAAACGGTCGCGCAGCATCGCCACCACATCGCGCTCTTCGGCGCGGTCGCTCGGATGTCCGCCTTCCAATGTCGTATACGTTGTCTCCCACAATTCACCCGTCTTGCGGTCGCCGCTGAGAAACACCACTTTGGGCGAACCGGAACGCGCCATCGCCGTACGCGAGAGTTCGACCACTTGCATGTGTTTCATCTCACTGGGACGCTCGCGGATGGTGAGGAACAAAACAAGATTGTCGGGACGGCGCGCGAGTTTGTATTCGCGCATAATCGTCAAGGCAAGCGGCAGTTCGCGTTCGGGAATGCGTTCGAGCAGAGGCGCGTCGGTATCGGGAACATCATAAAAGCCAATCATCAAATTGACATTGCCATCCGCGTGTTCCAATACCGTATGACCTTGTGCGCGGAACGCTTGAATCAGTTTCGGCAGCAGTTTTGCCTGGACCTGGTCGCCTTCAATCGGTTTGTTCAAAATCGAAATCGTGCGGGGCGCAAACCACGGGGTTTCGCGCAAATCCGCGCGCGGCAACTGCAAATCGGCTAGTTCGGGGGCACTGGTAATCAAAGCTGGACTCCTCAATGTGAAAAAACGCGATTGCGAATTCGTCTTACGCAATCTCACCATGTTGTTGCGCTAATTATATCGCACACAATTAAAACACCAATTCCTGCGGTGGGTTGCACTGGAACGCGTACGGCGTGGGTGAAAAGTTACATATCCGCGTTGCCCGTCGGTTAGAAACCGACGGCAAGGAGCGCGCGAAACCTGTTCCGCAGGTTTTTCGCCTTGACGTTGGTTTCCAACCAACGCAAATTCTGCCGCGTTTGCAGCGCCACATTAGAGTCATCTCGCCTTATGCAACTACGACACGAGAGATTTCCGCGCCCGCCGCTATACGTCTTTGCCGAGTGCGCCCGCAAGCGCCTCGTTCCCGGGCGGCACGAAAACGCCTATTTTTACGCCAAGAATAAAAATAAGAAATTTCAAAATAATTATCAAAATATTCAATTTATCTATTGACAAAATAAATTTTATTGTGTATAATATTTATAGTCATGCAGCGTTAGAGCAGGCACGTTCTTCAGACGTTCCAGCCTGTGCTGGTGTGGAGGATACAAATGCTCAAACTCTTTGAACAATGTCCCGCTTGCGGCGGACCGCTCGTCATCACCGAAATTCAATGCTCGAACTGCCATCTCAAAATGCAGGGCGAATTCAAACCCGGGCTGTTTTCGACCCTGTCGGACGACCAATTGACCTTTGTGCGCGCGTTTTTGCGCGTGCGCGGCAATCTCTCCGAGATGGAAAAAGTTTTGGGCGTTTCGTATCCCACCATCCGCAACAAGTTGGACGAAATCAATCAAGCGCTCGACCGCGCGGACAAGAGCCCCGATGCGATGGAAACCAATCCCCGCACCGCGATTCTCAACAAACTCGCCGCCGGCGAAATAGATGCAACCGAGGCGTTGGCTCAACTCAAAGGATTGGCGTAAGGAGTACGACCATGAACTGGTTATCGGAACAATATGAAAAGTCACGCCGCGAAGATGATTTGCGCGCGGCAGAGCAAGAAGCAAAAATGAACGCCTTGCTCGCCGATGCTCAACCCAAACCAGAACCAAAACGCGCGCGGCAAGCCATCGGCGGGAAATTGATTGAATGGGGCAAGCGTTTGCAAGAGACATCGGCTTTGTCAGAAACAGCATACGAGAGCTGACACTTTATTTGTCAGACCCTTCACGGAGAATATAAAAAATGGAATGGACATGGAACAAGGACGCGTTCGACGCGGTCCACATCACTTCACCGAATGGTGGATTTGAAATCATCGGCACGGACACGGACCAAGTGTTGCTCGAAGGCGATACCGACAAACGACACTTGCGCACCGAACCCATCGTGCGCGGACGCTGGCTCGTCCTGCAACCGATTCACGGTTCGGGCGAGTGGACACTCGAATTGCCCAAATCGAAATCGTGGGTCGCGCAAATTTCTGCGGCGAGCGGCGAAATCGAAATTCGCAACGTCCACGCGAAATTCGAATTGCAATTGGGCAGCGGCGAAATTCGCATGGAAGATTGTCGCGGCACATTTCAAGTGCAAAGCGGCAGCGGCGACATCGAACTCGAAAATTGTTTGCAAGCGGATGTGCCGAACGTTCCCGAATTCGCGTACGAAGAACCTGTACAAGAACGCACAGGTGGACCGATTCCGCCCATCCCGCCGATTCCTCCAATTCCCCCAATGATTGGCAAACACGGCGCGCGCATGAAATTTAATTTTGGCAATGAAGCGGATTGGGAAGAGTACGGCGCGCAATGGGAAGAATGGGGCGAACGTTTTGCCGAACAAGCCACGCGTTGGGCGGACAAATTCGTTCGCGAATTCGGCAGCGGTTTCGGTTTCGACAAAACGCCGAACGAGCCGGGCATGCACGTTCGCCTGGGCAGCGGCGACGTGAGCATCGAACAAGTGGACGCGCAGCTCGTCACCGTACAACTTGGCAGCGGCGACATTCAACTCGAAGATGGTCGCATCGGCGAGCTCGCACTGCAAGCCAGTCGCGGCGATTTGAACATCGAAAGCATTTTGCCCGCCGGCAATTGGGACATTGCCACGCGGCACGGCGATATTCAACTCGTCCTGCCCGACGATACGAATGCGCGCATTGACGCGGCAACACGTCATGGTGACATCACTTCCGAAGTGCCTTTGGTTGGCGTTGGTCGCCCCGGTCGCGCCGCGCGGCACGGCGGGCGCATGGTCGGCACCATCGGACAGGTCGGCGAGAACCCGATTGAAATTCATCTGGAATCGCTGCATGGCGACATTCAAATCGAAATGACCGGGCACGCGAGCCGTTATGCGGGACAACCGGCCGCGTCGCGCGTACGCCAAGAACCTGTCGCACCCGTACCGCCGACACCGCCCGCGCCGCCGACACCGCCCACGCGTTCCGATACATCACTTGGCGTTGCGACGGCGGACACGGTAACTCAAAGTGACAAAGCCAAGCCGAGTGCTGCCAGTACCGGTCCGACCTATGACTCGCAGTTGGCAATCTTGCAAGCACTTCAAAGAGGCGAAATCACCGTCGCCGAAGCGGAAACACTTTTGGGCAGTCTCAAGAATTAATCCAATCGGGCGGCTCGCTGTGAGCTGCCCGATTGTTTTTGCTCCCCCACTTGTCGCGCGTAGGGCATTCATGATAGGATAGATTTGAATTGTGCTCGCACGGACAGATGATTCCAACAGCATGGAATATATCCACATAATCGTCCTCGTTATCAATTTGAATTGTGCTCGCACGGACAGATGATTCCAACTGTCTCGAAAACGCAACGCCATGTCCGAAGCGCGTCTTTCCGCGATGGATATTGAAGAGCTCTTGCGTCGCGTGCCGCTGTTCGAAGATCTCGACGCAGCCGCGTTGCAAGTTCTCGCGCGCGTGGCGCGCGTACAGCATTTTGCGCGGCAGCAATATATTTTTTATCAAGACGACATGGGAGATGCGGCGTACATCGTGCGCTCGGGACGCGTTGCCATCTTGCTCGCCACCGACGATGGACGCGAATTGGTCATTAGCGAGTTGGGCGCGGGCGAATGTTTTGGAGAATTGGCGTTGTTGACGGAGGCGCCGCGTTCTGCCTCTGTTCTCGCGCGCACGAGCTGCGAGCTGATCCGTCTGCCGCGCGCGGAATTTTTGCAAGAGTTGGAACGCCAACCCAAATTGATGCGGCACATTCTGCAGGTCACTGCCGAACGGTTACGCGCGAGCACGGAACGCGAACGCGCGCTCGCCTTTCTCGACGCGCCCGCGCGCCTTGCCCGCGTCTTGCTTGAATTCGACCGCGCCGCCAGCGAAAAAGGATACATCACGCATTCGCAGGATGAACTTGCGCAGCATATCGGCGTGGCGCGACAAACCACCGCGAAAATTTTGGGACAGTGGCGGCGCGCCGGGTGGATTCTGACGGGGCGCGGCAGACTCGTCGTCCTGGACCGCGCCGCGCTGCGCCGCACCGCGCGCCAGGCGCCTTGAGTCAACCTCTTGCGCATCGTCCTCACAATTCATATAATGCCGCGCGGCACATGTCACGTAACTGACAGACAAACGCGCGCGCGTTTGCTATACTGTCAGGAACCGAAAACAATTGTCTTCCTGCCCATAAAAAGGAGTCTTATGGTTACCATCAATTCGCAAACGCAAGACAATATCGCGGTTATTTCTGTCGGCGGCCGCGTCGATGGGTTCAGTGCGCCGCAGTTGGAAACCGCCTTACAAGATGCCATCCGCGCCAAACACTACAAGATTGTCGTTGATTTGACCGGCACGGAATTCATGTCCAGCGCGGGCATGCGCGCGCTGCTCAAAGCGCGGATGGATGCCCAAGACAAAAAAGGGGAATTGCGGCTCGCGTCGCCTTCCTCCTTGTATAGTAGAGTTGTTCCCGGTTGACGACCGAGAATGAATTTCCTAAACTGCATGTAGAAGTCGAGGTCGACGTTGTGCTCCTTGAGGTTCAGCCTCGTCAGAAAGACTGTCGC
>Ga0070741_10008344_pt1 | contig 20861 bp, 25 predicted proteins | sample Coa_R1_4_FD_66440 | JGI IMG/M metagenome (GOLD analysis project Ga0070741, IMG submission 66440) | Surface soil microbial communities from Centralia Pennsylvania, which are recovering from an underground coalmine fire - Coalmine... | ecosystem: Environmental > Terrestrial > Soil > Unclassified ...
CGGCTGTTCGCGGTGCTAGGCTTCGGCGAGATCGTCATGCTGACGGTGGCCGCGCTCGTGACGATCACCCTGCTCGTCTACTTGAACAAGGCGCTCGAGTATCAGCCGGCCGTGCTCACGCCGACCGTCGTCGCGACGCCGACTCGTTGATCGCGCGCCTGCCATTCCGAGCGCGGTGAGGAATCTCGGTCGTGCCTGGTCGGCGACGCGCCGGCGAAGCTGCCGGCCGAGATTCCTAGAGTAGCTATCGCTCCCCGGAATGACAGGGAGGCGACCGTTCCTCGGAACGGCAGGGGACCCTAGTCACTTGTACTCGACGATCCCGCGAGCGACCTCGCCGGCGTGCAGCGCGCGGAACGCCTCGTTGATCTCGTCGAGCTCGAAGCGGCGTGAGATCAGCTCGTCGAGCTTGATCCGCCGCTCCATGTAGAGGTCGATGATCTTCGGGAAGTCGACCCATGGCGTCGTCGAGCCGTAGTTGCAGCCGAGGATGCGCTTGCCCGAGCGCATCAGCAGCGGGGCCGGGAAGGTCACCTCGTCGTCCTCACGTGCCACGCCGACGACCACCGCCGCGCCGCCCTTGCGCGCCATGTCGTACGCCTGGCGGATCGTCGTGCCGATGCCGATTACCTCGAACGCGTAGTCGACGCCGAGGCCGCCCGTCAGCCGCTGGACGGCCGCGACCGGGTCCTCCTTCGCGGAGTTGACCAGGTGCGTCGCGCCGAACGCGCGCGCGAATTCGAGCTTGTTGTCGAGCAGGTCGATCGCGATGACGCGCGCCGCGCCGGCCAGCTTAGCCCCTTGCACGACGTTGAGGCCGACGCCCCCTGTCCCGATGACCGCGACGTTCGCGCCCGGCTCGACCTTCGCGGTGTTGATCACGGCGCCGATGCCGGTCGTCACGCCGCAGGCGACGAGCGACGCGACGTCCAGCGGCGCGTCCGGTCGGATCTTGACGCAGTTCCGCTCGGGCACGACCGTGCGCTCGGCGAAGGTGCCCACGTGCGAGAACGCGTTGAGCGGCGTGTCGCCCTTGAACATGTGCGGCGGCGGCTGCTTCTCCGGCGTGCAGAGCCACGGCTCGCCGTGGACGCAGAACCAACACTCGCCGCAGCGGACGCCGAAGGCGAGGATGACGTGGTCGCCCGGCGCGACGCGGGCGACGTTCGGGCCGACGCGCGTCACGACGCCGGCGCCCTCGTGGCCGAGCACGAGCGGCACCTGCGACCAGGTGTCGCGCGACCAGTGCGAGTAGTCGGAGTGGCAGACGCCGCTCGCGACGAGCTTGACTTCGACCTCGCCGGGCCCGGGGTCGAGCAGCCGGATGTCTGGCTCGACCACCATCGGCTCGCGGCGCTTATAAAGGACGGCGGCTTTCATATCTTCCCTAACAGGATGGGGCTGCCGCGCGGCGGCGCGCCCCGGGTTGGGCTGCCGAATGAAGATAGCTGAGGTTACGTCCCACCAGGTTCGCGTCAACCACCGGGGCGACTGGGTGTTCGTCCGCGTGCGGACGGACGACGGGATCGTCGGCTGGGGCGAGGCCTCGCATTCTGGCAACGACGCGGCCGTCCGCCTCGCCATCGGCGAGCTGGCGAAGCGGGCGGTCGGACGCTCGCCGTTCGAGATCGAGGCGATCGTGCAGGCCGGCGCGGCGGCGGTGCGCGGCTTCGTCTCGGCGACGGCGGCGAGCGGCCTCGAGCACGCGCTCTGGGACGTCGTCGGCAAGGCGGCTGGCCAGCCGGTCCGCAACCTCATCGGCGGGCCGCTGCGCGATCGCGTGCGGCTGTACGCGAACGTGAACCGCCACGTGACGCGCCGCGAGCCAGCGTCCTACGCGGCCGCGGCCGCCGCCGCGGTGGCCGAGGGCTTCGCGGCGGTGAAGTGCGCGCCGTTCGACGACGTGCACTGGACGCGACTGGGCGACGCGGACGGCCAGAGGGCCCTGCTGGTCGGGTTGGAGCGCGTCCGGGCGATCCGGCGGGCGGTCGGGCCGGACGTCGACCTGCTGGTCGACTGCCACTGGCGCTTCGACGTCCCGACCGCGCGCCGGGTGGCCGAGGAGCTGGCGCCCGAGCGGCTCTTCTGGATCGAGGACCCGGTCGGCCAGGACGATCCGGCGCAGCTCCGGGAGGTGAAGTCGTTCCTTGGCACCCGTCTGGCCGGTGGCGAACGCCTTCTGACGCGGGCCGGGTTCGCGGCGTTGGCCGAGGCGCGCGCCGTAGACGTGGTGATGCCCGACCTCAAGCACGTCGGCGGCATCCTCGAGACGCGCAAGATCGCGGCGGTCGCCGAGGTGCACGGCGTGGCCGTGGCGCCCCACGCCCCGGCCGGCCCCATCGCCTCCGCCGCCAGCGCGCAGGCGTGCGCGACGCTGGCCAACTTCCTCATCCTCGAGCACGCCTGGGGTGAGGTGGATTGGCGCGCCGACCTGGTCGGCGGCGAGCGGATCGAGGGCGGCTGCCGCGTCCTGGGCGATCGCCCGGGCCTGGGCGTCGACGTGGACGAGCGGCTGCTGGAGCGTCACCGGGCTCCTTGACACCGCGTGCGCGTTACCAGAGACTGCGCCGGCCTATGGGGTGGAAGGCGCACGAGCGCGTGCGGCACCAGGACGGGTCGGAGCACCACATCCGCCGCAAGAAGGCGGCCGGGCCGCGCGGCGAGCAGAGCTTCGTCATCCGCGTGGTCGGGCCCGAGGGGCTCACGCGCGAGGTCTGGCACGAGGTGATGGACCGCGGCGGCCAGGTCGTGCACCGGCACCTGACGTACCGGCGGACGAGCCCGGACGGTGCATAGGCGCGCCACGACCGAGCAGATCGCCGACCTGATCGGCCCGATCTGCAAGCTGCTCGAGAAGGGCGCGGTCGGCGCCGCCGAAGGCGCCATCGCGGGGATGGCGCTCTGGCTGCTCGACTGCATCGAGGACGGCCGCGTCCGTCCAGAGGCGGCCGACGAGGCGTTCACGCTGCTCGTCGTCTACCTCGGCGATCATCCGCACCTACCCGCGCTCGGCGAGGACGCGCAGGAGCTGCTGTTCGAGGGCCAGCACCTTCACCATTGGCGCGAAGCGATTGGCCCCGACCCCGCGGTGATGCGCCAGCTCGCCGAGCGTACGCTCGCACGCGTCGACGGCGCGAACGAACGGACGCGCGCGCGGCCCGTGGCGCGCTAAACCGGCCGGCGCGCGACGTGGAGGTAGCGCTCGACGTCGTAGGCGAAGAAGGGGCTTGCGAAGTGGCCGGTCGAGGCGACCGAGATGCCGAGCGCGGCGAAGTGGCGGAGCTGCTCGTCGCGCTCGGCCTCGCCCTGGTTGGCGACGACGAGCGAGCCGCCCGGCCGGACGAGCGACCAGACGTGGGCCAGCAGCTCGCGTGGCCGGTGGAACGAACGGGGCAGGCCCCACCGGTCCAGGTCGCGCGCGAAGAGGAACGGGAAGAGCATCAACGCCACGTCGACGACGCCGCGCCAACGCCGGGCGTCCTCCGGTACGTAGCGCAGGCCGTCGAGGTCGGCCGTGTACCAGGCCGCCCAGTCTTCGCGCGTGTACCCGTCCGCGTACCGGCGGCCCGGGTCGGCCTCGAAGCCGAGCACCTCCAGCCGCCGAGGCTCGTCGCTCCGCCAGCGGCGCAGCGCGGCCGCGAGCGCGGGCGCGTAGAACCAGTCCGAAACGCCGACGTCGACCGCTTCCACACGCTGGGCAGGCAGCTCGACGCCGCCGCGCTCGAAGGCCGTCAGCAGCAGGTCCAGGTAGTAGAGGTTCTCCAGGACGTCGCGCCGACGTCCGCGCGTGACCAACGGGCCCAGCTCGTACCGCTCGACGAATGCGAGCGCCCGCGCCCGCGCGTCGGCGTCTAAGGAGGTGAGCGCGGCGTCGAGCCCGGCCGGACGGACACCGCGCACCTCGCGCGGGAACCGCAGCAGCCGCCGGAGCGGGTAGTCGAGCTGGTTCCGGAGCAGGACGTACGGCGCCAGGAGACGCATCGTGGCCCCTGCGTCAACCCATCGGTGCAAGCCGCCCCGGCGACGAACCCGGGCGCGGGACCGAGGGGCGCCGCGTCCGCCCGCCCGCGCGCTCCGTCCACCGCCTCGTCACCGGGTGCCTCTTCCGCCGATCGTATACTCGCGCTTCGTGCCCAGGGAGATCGTGGTGGCGCTGGAGCGGTCGCTCGTCCGCGCGGAGCCGAACGACGTGTGCGTCGCGATCGACGTGCTGCGGGCGACGACCACGCTGGCGGTGCTGTTCGGGCGCGGCTGCCCCAGCGTGTGGTTGGCCGCGGACACGGACGCGGCGCTGCGGATCGGCCGGGAGAGCGGCCGATGGGTCGCCGGCGAAAAGGGCGGGCTGCCGCCGCCGGGCTTCGACTTCGGCAATTCTCCCGTCGAGCTCGCCCGGGCGAATCTCGGCGGCCGCGGCGTCGTCTTTGCGACGACGAATGGGACGGGGACGCTGCGTGCCTGTGCGACGGGGCGGCACGTGTTCGCCGGCGCCTTCGTGAACGCGACCGCGGTCGTGCAGACCGCTGTGCGTTCGGTCGAGGCGATGGGCGACGAGGCCGGTCGGCTGCTCATCGCTTGTGCTGGCACGCGCGGCGCCTTCGGCATCGAAGACGCGACCTGCGCCGGGCTGATGGTGCAGACGGCGCGGCGGGCCTGGCCGGACGCCGACCTGGACGACGGCGCGGAGGCGGCGCGGCGGCTGTACGAGTCGTTCGGGAGCCCGCTGGAGGCCGTGCGCGCCTCGCGCCACGCCGCGAGCCTGGTCGAGCTCGGGCTGGGCGAGGACGTCGTCTTCTGTGCCCAGGTCGACGTAACGGGGGTCGTGCCGGAGCTGCACCCGGACTCGCCCTGGCCTCTCCACCTGGTGGACGACTAGGTCGCCGGGCCCCGCCGGCGCGCTTGGAAGCGGCGCGCCTTGGCGCGGTTGCCGCAGGTACGCATGTCGCACCACTGGCGCGAGCGGTTCTTGCTCGTGTCGACGAACAGCCAGGCGCAGTCCTCGGCGGCGCATTCGCGGACGCGCGCGAGCGTCGGCGCGTCGACGAGCAGGTCGACCGCTGCGCGCACGATCGGCCAGAGAGGCCGGTCGAGCGCGGGCAGCTCCTCCCACACCAATTCGTAGCCGTTCGGCCCGCGAACGAGCCGCGCGTGCCGCATCGTCTCGCCCAGCCAGCGGTTGAGCAGGTCGAGGTCGGCCCGCGCCGGCGGCTTGCCGGCGGCGACGGCGGAAAAGAGGCGGTAGAGCGCCTCGCGCAGCTCGATCGCATCGGCCAGGGCGCGCTCGGCCACGCTCGGGTCGCGCGCGGCTAGCTCGGCGAGCTCGTCGACGACGCCGGGCGCGAGGCTGCCTGCCTGGCGCGAAAAGGCGAGCAGGTCGGCGTAACCGTCGAGGTGCTCGATCGACCGCGGAGTACCGCGCCGGCTGATCGTGTTGGCGAAGTCGAGCGCAAGCGCGCCCCCGCTCAAGTCGAGCTCTTGCATTGTGACCACCAAACAATAGTTGACAGGTTAGTCACGCGACCATAAGATGTAACCTGCGTACTCATTTATGAGAGTTATGTCAGTGGATGTGGTCGTCGTGGCGCTGCTGTTCCTGCTCGTGGCGGGTGCGTCTCTACGCTGGGGCTTCGATAGCCGCGAGCTGTCGCGGCGCCGGGACGAGCTGACGGAGTACGTCAGGCCGTGGTGGTGAGGCCGGCCTGCAGCGCCCTGGCGCCGTTCATCAAGATGGCGCCTACGCCGACCGAGATGATCCGGCATCCACGCGCCACGTGGGCGCGGGCCTGGTCGAGGTCGGCCGCCGGCAGCCCGGTCGCCTTGCCCGAGCGTTTCGACGCTTCGATGACACGGTCGACGACCTTCTGTACCTCTGGGTGCCAGGGCTGCGCCGGGTAGCCCATCGAGAAGGCGAGGTCGTTCGGCCCGACGCAGAGCGCGTCGAGCCCGTCGACGGCGAAGATCTCGTCGATCTGATCGATCCCCTCGACGTCCTCGAACAGCCCGACGACCACGGTCTCGTGGTTGGCGCGGCGCACGTAGTCCTGCGGCGACTCGCGCGCACCGTACATCCCCGCGCGCGGCCCGCCGTACGAGCGCTTCCCCTGAGGACCATACTTGGCCGCCTCGACGGCGCGGCGCGCGTCGTCCACCGTCGCGATGTGGGGCGGCATCACACCGGAGGCGCCGAGGTCGAGGTACCGCAGGATCGTCGGCGCGTCGTTGCGCGGCGTGCGGACGATCGCTGGCAGGTCGACGACCTCGGCGGCGCGGACCATGTGCTCGCACATGCCCTCGTCGATCGCGCCGTGCTCCGCGTCGAGCAGCACCATGTCGACGCCGGCCAGGCCGAGCATCTCGACCACGGCCGGCGAGTGGAACGGAACCATGACGTTCAGGACGACGCCGCCTCGGTCGAGCTTCTCGCGGATTCGCGCGCCCTTCACGTCGTTTCCTCCTACGGCATGCAGCCGAGCGCATTCTAGTCACACGAATACGAGCCGGGGCTGAGGCTGGGCTCTCGGCGCCCACGCATCATGCGCGCCGCGATGAAACGGATCGCGCGGGGCCTGATCGGCATCGGGGTCGCCGCCGCGCTGCTCGGCGTGGTCGGCACGGTGAGCGCCGACGCGCCCACGCCCACGCCCTCATCGTCGCCGATGGCGACGGCCGACCCGGACGCCGCGGCGACGCCGACGGCGACCGACGGCTGGCCGACCGCCACGCCCACGCCGACCCCCTCCACGCCGACTGCCACGCCGACCAACACCCGGACGGCGACGCCGACGAAGACCGCCACGCCGACCAAGACGCCTGGTCCACGCATCGCATGGTCGGGCCAGACCGAGATCGAGGTCGTCCTCACGCCCGGCATTCCGACCACGCAACTGCTGACCTTCCAGGTCTCGCTGCCGATCGGCGACGTCTCCGCGCGGGTGACCGGCACGCAGGGCGCGTTCACTGTCTCCCAGCTTCCGACGAGCCTGCAGCCGGGCCAGGAGTACCAGCTTCAGGTCGGCATGACGCTGCCCGACGACCGGAGCAAGTGGCCGATCCACGGGGCGGTGACGATCCGCTCCGGTGGCCACTCGATCGGCCCCATCGTGTTCATTCGCGGCCGCGGCGCCGCGGCCGACGGCAGCGCCACCTCGGGCGCCACGCCGACCCGCACGCCGCCCGCGAGCGCGGGCGCGCGCGCCACCCCGACGCCGCGCCCGATCCCGGCGCGGGTGACGTGGTCGCCGGGCAGCCTGAGGCGGACCGTCGCGCCCGGCGACACGGCCACCGCGACCGTCAGCTTCGAGGTGACGAAGGCGATCAGCGCGCCGCAGTTCCACGTCTACGCGCGGAATGGCTGGCTCACGATCGAGCCGAGCTCGCTGCCCGGCTCGGTCGAGCCGGGCCAGACCTACACGCTGCGGCTGCTCATGGCGATGCCGGCCGAGCGCGCTCGCACGCAGGTTGGCACACTGCTCGTCAAGGATGGCTCGCGGTCGCTCGGCAACGCGTTGACGGTGATAGCCACGCCCAGTTAGTACGTGTCGCGCCCATAGGCGCGGAGGTGCTCGCGTGACAGACGTGGCTGGCCCGACGGTGGGACACCCGGCGCCCGCGTTCAAGCTGCCGAGCTCTGCCGGCGGCGAGCTCGGACCGGCCGACTTCGCTGGCAAACAGGCGCTCGTCCTCTACTTCTACCAGTAAGCGGCTGTGTCATTCACAGCCTTCTTTCAGCTCGATCCCAGATGGGCCTGATACGAGCTACTAGCGGATAGTCGGCTACTAACCGGCGGCGTTGGGCTAAGTCGGCCGACGCTACTGCGCTAATCGCGGAACGAGTTGCGCCCGTCTCGCAGGATATCGGGGTATGTCCCGTCGAGCAATCGAGAGATCGAGGCGATACTGCGGCAGAGGGTGAATTCACGTGATATAGATTCTCCTGAGCGTTCACGTGAGGTGACGAACTTGGCCGGGACCCGGGAGCGCCTGCAGATGGAGATAAGGACTCGGAAGACCGATCCCCGCCCTTTCACGATTGTGGACTTCTGCAAGGCGGTCGGCATCTCAGTTCGTCAACTGGGCGAGTACGAGGAAGAGGCCGTCCAAGTCCGCGCGCTGCGGGATGCGCGTGCCGGCCGCCAGGCGACCTACCGGATGCCGCGCAACGACGAGTCGCTGCTGCTCGGCCGGCTGTCGGACGGGGTGGAGGCGCAGCGGCAGATCATCGATCGCCTGTGGGACCAGCTCGCCGAGGCGCGTGCGGAGCGCGACCGTTGGCGTGCCGCCGCCGAGCGGGCAGAGCAACTCGAGGTCGAGAACCAGAGGTGGCGCTTGCTGGGCGAGGAACTGGACGCGGCGCTCCGTGCCGAGAACGTGCCCGACATGGCGCGGGACGTCACGCGGCGCACCGTCGAACGGCGGATGGCGCTCCCCCCGGTGCGCGATGGGAGGCCGGCCCCCGACGAAGCGAGCGGGATCGAGCCCACCGGCGGGCGAAGGGGCCGACAAGCAGGTCCTCATGGAGCGGGTGGAGGACGCGATTCGCGCCCTCCGGGCGACCGACCTCGTCCGGGACGCCACCGAGCAGCACTGGAAGCTCTTCCGGCGGACGGACTGGACGATAGACGAGTACGTCGCCGCAATGGACGAGGTGCTCTACCGCGTCCGCGGCATGCGCAGCCGGATCCGGGAGCAGCCGATGGCCTATTTCTACAAGGCGATGGAGCGGCAGGTTGGCCTGGGGCGCTCGGGAGGCGACGCGCCCAGGACAGTAGCGCCCGCGCGGTCGAGCGAGCGTGGGGCCGCGCGTGCCGCCCGACCTGACCGGGACACCGGCTGGTAAGATGCGGTCGTTCGCTAGCCTGGTAGATGCTCCGGCGGGGATGACGTTGCTGCGCTGAGCGGTCTCTCGTGGGGCCGTACCGCGATCCCGCGACGCCCGCCTCAGGGGTTGTGTGTCGCGTGCGATTATTTTAGAATGTCGTCGGTATTTCAAAATCTCGTGTCATGTGCGCGGAAATGTGCATATGATCTGGGGATGTCGTGGAGGAGCGTGCGCAGCGCGCACCCCGTGACAAGAGAGGTGCGTTCGTGCGCCTCGCGGAGAAGCGGACCAACGCCGTGATCGACAAGATCCGGATCTTGTCGAACTGCGCGAACCCCTACGCGTACGAGTGGGAGGAAGACGACGTGCGCAAGATGTTCCAGGCGATCGACAACGAGGTGAGGATCGCCAAGGTCAAGTTCCAGTCCGCCCGCCGCCGCTCCTTCAAGCTGACGTAGGATGCCGACGCGCGCGAAGCCGGCGGCGAAGGCCGCCACCCGGGCTCGTCCGTCCCACACCGCCGCGAAGACGGCCGATGGGCGAGAGTTGGCCCAGCACGAGATGGTGCTGCTCTCCTTCGCCCGCGCCGCCGGGTGGTCGACCAAGAAGGTTCCGTACGAGGAGCTGGTGCTCCAGGCGTGGCGGGACTACCCGCACGCGTTCAGTTTGCGCAACCACCCTGACCACCCCGACGCCTCTGACATCCACAAGCGGCTGTACGCGAACCTGAAGGCCGAGGGTCAGATCGTCTCGCTCGGCAACAAGATCTTCCGCCTCACCGACAAGGGCGTGGGGGCGGCCCAGGCCCTCCAGGCCGCGCTCGACGGCGTCGCCGCCCCGGGGACGGGCGAGCGGCTGGGGCGCGAGGAACAGATGTTCCTCAGCCAAGCCGCCCGTTCCCGGGTGTTTCAGGCCTGGAAGGCGGGGGCCGGGGACGATCTGATCGACTACGACGCCGGGGTGTTCTTCGGCTTCACGACCGGTACGCCGCCCGCGGAGCGCAAGCGGCGCGTGGAGCTGGCGATGGGCGCGCTGGCGAAGGCCCGTGACCTCGGCGAAGAGAACGCCTCCGAGTTGCACGCGCTGGGTGCGTTCCTCGCCGAGAGGTTCGCCGATCTGCTGAAGGACAAGGGAGGGTAAGGCCCACGGTCGCCACCGCCAAGATCGCCAAGACCCCGGAGTTGGTCCCCACCGTCATCGACCCGGACATGCTCGACACGATCGGCAAGAACTTCCGCTTCCAGCATGGGGGCGGCCTCGCCGAGTGGTTGAAGAACGCGCTCGACAACTACCTGCGACGGGTGGAGCTGGGGATCGAGCCACGGCCAGGAGCGTGGCCCGTCTACCTGAACCTCCTCGACGCACCCAAGCAGTCGCTCGGCCCGAACCTGGCGATGGTGGACTTCGGCGGCACGACCTACGACGCGATCCAGAACTTCTTCCTGCGCTGGGGATCGCGCAGCGCCGCCACCCTCGGGAAGACCCTCTCGGGCGCGATGGTCACCGGCGGGCACGGCAACGGCGGCAAGTTCTACATGCGCGAGATGTGGCGCGCGGGTGCCCGCTTCCTCACCTTCCGCGACGGCAAAGCGACGAGCCTCGTCGTCGAGAAGCGCACCGACGGCAACACCGGCGTCTGGGAGTTCCGCGACGAGCCGATGACCTGGCGCGAGGCGCTCGACGCGGCCCTGCCGGAGGCGGAGCACCTGGGCGGGGCCGCCAAGCTCATCGCCCACATGGAGGAACACGCGGCCGACCTCGTCGCCGAGCTGGACGCCGGCACACGCGGGCTGAGCGTGGTCGTCGGGCGGAAGGCCGTCCAGAATTACAGCGCCAACGACGTCGTCAAGGGCGGGCGCTGGGACCACCAGAAGCTGGTCGACCAGATCAAGGAGGCCCAGCAGGCGCGGCGTCCGATCCGGGAACTGAGCATCTCGGTCTTCATCAATGGGGACCTGGCGATTGATCGGTTGTCGCCAGACACGATCGACGACGACCCCGACTGGCCCGTCGAGGAGGTCGAGGTGCCGATCGCGGTCGTCAAGGACGCCGCCCTGGCCGGCACCGCGACGACGGCGGGCACGCTGCGGCTGCGCACCGCGGCCGAGCCCCTCACGCACAAGCGCAAGCACCACAACGCGGTCATCGTCCTGGAGGAGCACGGCAACCCGATCGCCTCCTACCCGGTCAAGAACCTGCCGCTCCCGAACCACTCGCCGTTCCTCGACTACCTCCACGGCGAGTTGGAGCTGACGTTCCCCGGCGTCGACGACCTCGTCCAGAACGACCGCGTCACGCTGGTGGACTCGGCGACCAGCCGCGCGATCCTCGAGTGGGTCGCCGAGCGGATCTGGGACCGCGCCGCGAAGATCGACAAGGCGCACCGCGAGTCCAGCTCCAAGGCGGACCTCGAGATCGCCGCCATCCTCAACGACCACCTCAACAAGTACGCCCGCCGCTTCCTCCAGCAGCTCGAGACCGAGATGTTCGTCGACATGATCAAGGACCCTACCGGCGGCGGCGACGGGCGGACGAAGGAGCCCCGGGTTTCGGGCGAGGGCGGCGACGTCGGCCTCCTCCACAAGGAGGGGCCGGGCGGGGGCAAGGACGGCCCGGTCGGCCCGGCGCCGCGCGAGCACGGCGGCGGGGAGATGGGCACGGGCACGCTCAACGGGCACGCGCTCACCGGCGGTGCCGGCGAGGGCGGGACCGAGGACACACCCGGCTCGGCGGAAAAGACCCGCCGCCCGCGCTTCCCCGCGATCCTCCTGAGCAACTACGACCCCGACCCGGCGACCGGCAACACGAAGCGCAAGATGCTGACGGAGCGGCACCCGCCCGTTTGGCAGGACGACACGGACAAGCTCTACAACGTGTGGTGGATCAACACCCAGCACGTCTTCGCCAAGGAGGCGTTCAAGGCCGGGCCGAAGAGCCCCGTCTTCAAGTCGTACCAGCTCCACATGTTCCGCGACGTCGTCCAGCGGGAGGTCCTCCGGCTGCAAGCGCGGCGCCAGCAGGAGCTGTCGCTCGACGTGGTCGAGAACGAGCTGACCGAGATCTCCAACCGGTTCCTCGCCGAGCTGTCGCGCGACCTCGTCGCGACGCTCGTGGAGTAGGAGCGCCGTGGCCGGGCCCCAGCCGCCCCGCTGCGCGCCCCTGCGCACCGTGCGCGCACTGGACCTTTTCAGCGGGGTCGGAGGGCTCTGGCTGGGCTGGAAAGCGGGGGTCGAGGAAGCGGGGCGGCGCTTCGAGTTGGTGGGCGCGGTCGACGGCGACAAGACGCTGGAGCCCGCGTACGCGCTCAACGCCCCGGCCACGCCGTTCCTGCGCTACCGATTCTCCGCCGACCCGGGGGACGGCCAACCCCGCCACATCGCCAAGCAGCTCGGCGTCGAGCCGGACGACATCGACGTCCTCCTCGCAGGGCCGCCCTGCCAGACGCTCTCCGCCGCGGGCAAGCGCCAGGACCACCCCGACAACTGGCTCGCCCTGCGGGTCTGCGACGTGGTCGAGTTCCTCCGGCCGCGGGTGGCGGTGATCGAGCAGGTGCCGGAGTTCCGGCACCTCCACGACGGCCGGCTCATCGGCCGCGTGCGCGTCCAGCTCGAGGAGGCCGGTTACGCCACCGACGTCCAGACGCTCAACGCGACCGCTTTCGGCGTGCCGCAGGTCCGCAACCGCTGCTTCGTCTTCGCCGTCCGGCGCGAACTGCTCGGGAGCCGGTCGATGTCGCAGCTGCGCCCGACGCCCACCCACCTGCCCGTCGAACGCTTCGGCCGGCCGCCGCAGCGGCTCCCGCTTCCGCTCACCGGACCCGACGTCGAGCCCCCGGTCCCGCCGACGGTGGCCGACGCGATCGACGACCTGCCGGCGCTGAAGGCGGGTGAGGGCGAGGAGGAGTCGGTCATCGGGGCGCCGGCGCGCACCGACTACCAGCGCGCGCTCCGGTGCCCGGAGGGGCGGCTCTTCAACCACGTCGCGGCGCGCCACTCGCCGGAGATGGTGGCGATGCTCGCCCAGATGGCGCCCGGCGAGACGCCGCAGCGCGTGCCCGACCACCCGCTGCGGCGGAAGGACTACTTCCGCTCGGCCTACGCGCGCCTCGCCCCGGACTCGGTCGCGCCGACGATGACGACGAACACCCACAACCCCGGCTCGGGTCGCTTCACGCATTACCGCGACCCGCGGGTGTTGACCGTCCGCGAGGTCGCGCGGCTCCAGGGCTTCCCCGACTGCTTCCGCTTCGTGGGGGACCAGCTCTACCAGCGCCGACACGTCGGCAACGCCGTGCCGCCGATCCTCGCCCGCGCGATCGGGCGTGGGCTGCTCAAGGCGCTCGATGGCTGAGCCCCGCCGCGACCCGCGCGTCGTGTCGGCCGTGATGCGGCGCGTGCGCAGTGCGCACACCGCGCCCGAGATGGCGCTCCGGCGCGAGCTGCACCGCCGGGGTCTGCGCTACCGCGTCCACGACGCGCGGCTGCCGGGCAAGCCCGACCTCGTCTTCCGCTCGGCGCGGGTGGTCGTGTTCGTCGACGGGGACTTCTGGCACGGACGCCAGTGGAAGCAGCGGGGGCACCCGGACCTGGCCTCGCAGTTCACGCACAACCGCGAGTACTGGGTGACCAAGATCTCCCGCACCATCGCGCGGGACGCCGGGATCCGCCGGGAGCTTATCGCCGCCGGGTGGGACGTCGTCAGGATCTGGGAAACCGACCTCCACGAGGACCTGCGCGGCTGGGCCGACAAGGTGGAGGCGCGGGTCCGGCGGGCGCGGTCTGTAGCGTAGGGACAAGGAGGTGCCGAGGTCGCCGTCGCGCAAGGCCCCGCCCCCGGCCGCCGCGCCGCGCCGCCCGAGCCGCCGCGCGCGGGAGTTCGCGGCGCTCCTGGACGCCGCGAAGCTCACACCCAGCGCCGCCGGGCGGGCGCTCGGCGCGATCCCCGCTGACGTGGCCGCCTGGCGGAGCGGCACCGCCGCCGTGCCAGCCACCGCCTTCCGACGGTTGCGGGCGCTCGTGGGCCGATCGGCGCCGGCGCGCCTGGCCGCCTCGGTGAGCGCGCTCGCGACCGCGGCGCCCGCCGGCGCGCCCGGCCCCGCCGCCCCCCGCCGCGGCCGGCCGCGCGCCCAGCCGCGCGGCACCGCGACCGTGCCGGAGAAGGACCTCGACGCAGCCCTCGCCGCGCTGGGGCTCGACGAGCGCGCGTGGGTGGTGCTGGAAGCCCGGTCGGGGTTCGGGCCGCGCGCGACGCTCGAGGCGATCGGCCTGAACTTCGGGGTGAGCCGCGAGCGGGTCCGCCAGATCGAGAACAAGGCGGTGGGCGCTCTGGCGGACGGCCTGCGCCTGCTGGGGCCCGCGCTCGACGTCTTCGAAGCTCAGAAGACGCCCGAGGGTGCCGACGCCCACGCGTTGGACGCTGGACTCGCCCGAGCCCTGGGGCGCGCCGGTTGGCGGGGTGCGCGCAAGGCCGCCGTCCGGCGGGTGGTGTTGGGTGTGCGCGCCCTGTGCGACCGCGACCCCGCGGTCTGCGCTGAGCGCTGGCCGCGGTTCTCGTTCGCGGCATGCGCCCTGGCGCCGCCGGTGACCGCGCACCCCGCGGTCGCCCGCAAGGTCGCCGAGGAGCAGGAGGCGTCGCGGCCCCTCTCCTACGAAGAACTGATCGAGCTGGTCCTGCAGCAGGCCGGCGGGCCGCTGCACTGGAAGGAGATCGCCGAACGGGCCGAGAAGCTCAACCGGCGCCGCGACTGCGACCGGCGTTCGATCCACAACACGCTCATCCGCTGCCGCGACCTGTTCGTCCTGGTCGGTCAGGGCACGTACGGGCTCGCGGCGTCGGGGCTCGCGCGGGCGGTCCCGTACCCCGACGTGATCGCTGAGGTCTTCCTCGAAGCCGGACGGCCATTGTCCTACGGCGAGGTGTCGTTGGCGGTGAACGCCAAGCGGAAGATCAAGCCGACGTCGCTCCAGATGTACCTCAACCAGCACCCGCGGTTCTACCGCTCGGTCAATGCGCTCTACGGGCTTCGCGCCTGGCTCCCACCGCGCGAACTCCAGACGCTGCGGACGCCCGATCGGCTGGTCGAGCCGCCGGACTCGGCCGCTCGCGTCGAGTTCGCGCTCGCCCACGGCTACAAGGTGGACGAGATCGTGGCACGCGACCGGCAGCGGATCGCGGAGAGGACCGCGTAGCCAGCGACGCGCAGGAGTGGGCACATGACGGACGCGCGGCCGGCGAAGCCGACGGCGACGGTGTTCTATTCGTGGCAGAGCGACCTACCGAACGGGATCAACCGCAGCTTGATCGAGCGGGCGCTCAAGGAGGCCATCGAGGCGCTCAAGCTCGAGGGTACCGTCGCCCTCGAGCCCGTTTTGGACCGCGACACGCAGGGCGCGAGCGGGTCCCCGAACATCGCCGCGACGATCTTCGACAAGATCGACCGGGCGGCGGTGTTCGTCGGCGACGTTTCCGTCATCGGGCGCGCCGGTCCGAAGGACCGGCCGACGCCGAACCCGAACGTCGTGGCGGAGTTGGGCTACGCGCTCCGGGCGCTGGGCGAAAACCGGATCGTGCTTGTCGTCAACACCGCGTTCGGGGCCGTGGAAGACCTTCCGTTCGACCTGCGCATGCGCCGCGCCGTGACCTACGAGCTGCCCGAGGCCGCCGACCGCAGATTCCCGTTGGGGATCCTACGGTCGAAGCTCGAGGACGCGCTCCGGGCGACGCTCGAGGCGGCCGCCCAGGCAGCACCGGCCGCGCGAACGCCGCTCGACGCGGCGCTCGACGCGGTCGCCGCCCAACTGCCGAACCAGGGCGCCGAGGTGCGTCGGTACATGGCGTGGCTCGCTTCCGAGGCGGCGCGGCTGACCCCCGACTTCGCGGGTATCGAGCCGGCTAGGTGGGACGACCGGCTGGTCGACGCGATCGGCGCATCCGCGGACCTCGTTCTCGGCTTCAGTCGCCTGGCGCAGCGTGTCGCCGAGATGCAGGCGGCCGACGCCGCCCAGGCGATCTACGATGGGTTCACCGGCTTCCTGGACCAGTACACCCGCGACCCGCGCACAGGGGGCGGACCGTTTCGCCCCACCGACTTCGACCTGGCGAAGTTCCTCGGCCACGAGCTGTTCGTGACGCTGTTCGCCCACCTCATCCGTGAGCGGCGGTACGAGATCGTTGCCGATCTGCTGGACCGGCAGATCGTGGTCAACAACCCGTCCGGTCGGACCACACCGACGGTCCCGTTTACGGAGGTCGACGAGCACGTCGACCTCCTCTTCCGACGGGAGGAACGGCTGAAGCTCGCCAGGACGTCGCTGCATGCGAAGCTCCTGCAGGATCGCCACACGAGCGGACCGCTCGGCGAGATCACGCCCATGGACGAGTTCGTGGCCGCCGACTTCTTCCTCTTCCTCCGCGGCGCCGCGAGCGCGAAGGACGAGAGGGAGATCTACGGCTGGCGCCCGTGGAGCGCTCGCTACCTCGAGAGCGAGCCGTCTTTCCTCCACAACACCGCGTTGCGCCGCGAGGCTGAACGCCTCTTGCGCCCGCTCGGTGTCTCCGACGTCGAGGCGCTGAGGGATCTCGTGGGGAACCGCGCGCCGTACCTCGTCCAGCTGTTCAGGCAGTCGGGGTTCTGGGCCTACCCTCTCGAGCGGTTCAACGCGTCGGCGATCGGGACGCGATAGGCGATTCCGTCAGTCGGGGAAGTCGAACGCGTCCTCGCTGAGGGGATCTTCGAAGCTCAGCTCGTCCGCCGGGTAGACCCCGACGGACTCGAAGTTCGACTGCTGGGCAACGAACGTGAGGTACCGCACCGCGCGCATTCCGCGCGCCGGACGGCGCCTGACCGTCTCGGCGTCGTCCGCTTGCGAGGAGCCGACGGTGTCCCATCGGCGTCGGCAAAAGGGGGGTATCCCGGCTCCCGTCTTTGCGGTTTTTGTGGTAGAGTAAATATCACTAGGTGGTGCTGGAATGGACACGCGCGTTGATCTCGATTCGGCGAAGCAACTCGCCGACCGCCTGCGGCAATCCGGCGATACGTCCGGTGCGCGTACAGTCGACGAGTTGATCGCAGCGGCGACTGAGCCGCGGGTCCCGCGCATCGACTACGTCACAACGACCGAGGCAGCCGGCGCCCTCAAGGTGACGGCGCAGACGATCAAGAACTGGGTGAAGCAAGGACGACTCTCCGGCTTCCGGCTCGGTAGCCGCATCGTGATCCCGCGCGGGGCGATCGCCGAGTACGCCCGGCGCGCGGGCGACTCCCTCGACCTCGACGACGTGTCGGACGACGAGGCGGCGGCGCTCGTCGCCGAGGGACGGTCGAAGCCACCTTACGCGAGTCGGTGATCGGCGCGCGCGGCATCCTTTCGACGCTCCTGAGGCAGCTCGCACGCGCACCCCGGGCCGTCGTCGACACCTCGGTGCTGATGAGCGCGCACCGCCACGTGATCTGGCTCCTCGCGGTCGGTCACGGCTGGTACGAGACAACCGCAGGCGCCGCAGGCGTCACACGTCCAGCGGCAGCGCGATGGTGTCCAGGATCGACGGCTGCACGTGGCCATGAAGGCCTTGCACCTTCGCCAGCAGGCCTGTCAACGACTCGATCGTCACGATCCGACAGAAGTCACTCAACCCGATCTTCCGGAAGGTTGGACGGGCGAGTTCGGACGCCGCCTTCTGCAGCCGCTCCTCGGCGACCACGAGGTACAGCTTCATATTGATGGCCGGTACGACCGCAAGCAGGTCGGACATCCGGAGGAGGCCGGAGTAGATTGAGGTCGTCACCTCGACCTCGAACGCGCACAAGGGCACATTTTGGCGGAGCCAGATGATGTCGATTAGGCCGATCCGCGCGGTGGCGTCCTGGTTCAGCCCCAGGTTCGGGAGCGCCGTGACGCAGCCATCGCCGAGCGCCTTCCCCTTGTAGAGGCGTTTGCGGTCGTTCGTGGCGATCCACACCGAGCACCCGGTGATCTTGCCGATCTCGATCAGCAGGTGCTGGGCGTAGGCATGGAGCGGTTCCTCGTCCGACTGTCCCGTGTCCTCGGTCGGTGGCTCAGCGACGTGGGTGTCTTCGAGGGGCTTGGGTTTGATCGCGGTCTTGGCCTTCGCCGCCCCGGCCTTCAGCTGGGCTTGCTGGAGGTACTCGTCTAGGTTTTTCTGGAGCGTGGCTAGGTCGTTCGGCCGCGCCGTGATGGCGGCGGCGATGACCTCGGCGCCCTTCCCGCTCAGCGCCTGCTGGTTTCGGATCCCCCATCCGTACTTCGGCCCCCATGCCTCCATCAGGGCGTCGCGCACGGGGCCGAGGACCGGCGGCCGGTTTTCGGGTAGGAGCGCGTGGTCGAAGGTGAGCTTGATGCGGTGGGGGAACGCACCGTTGCTCCACACCGGTTCTTTGGAGACGAAGGGCTTGCCCGCGACGCCCGCCAGCGCCGCGAGGCCGGTGTCCACCTGGAAGGCGAGGAGGTCGCCAGGCGTCCACTTGGCGAAGCGGGCGGAGTGGCTCCCCCAAATCCCCGCTTTCAGAGACGTCAGGAACTGGAGTTCGTCCACCTTGACGATGCGCAGAACCAACCGGCCCCCCGTCCGGAGGCATCGTACCAAACGTGCGCGACGGTTATTGCGCCACCCGCGTAGGGCCAGCTACGGTCCACCGTGCAGGCGACCGCCTGGGCGTACTCTTGCGGGCCGGGACGATCTTGGACGACTGGGCACTGGCGCTCCGCGGCGGCGGAGACGGCGAGCGCGACGCGTTGGTGTTCACGTCGCCGACCGAGGGCGAGCGCGTGATCTCCTTCGAGCAGGTCGCGCCGCGCCCGGGGTACCTGGCGGCCGGGCGGATGTACGTCGAGCACGCGCGCCACCACATGACGCTCCTCTTGGACACCGAGCGACTCAGCGTCCACGGCACCGACGAGACCTGCCGCGGACCGGAGCGAAACCAGCACCTGCTCGCCATGGCCCTCCCGCGTCTCCTCGATCCGGCGGTTGCGGGGGCGCTCGAAGCCCAGGCCACGGCCGTGCTGGAGTCGGCCGTTTGCTGGGTGCGGCGCCCGTTCGACCTCCGCGCCGCCGGTGGCGGGTGGCTGATCTGGATGGGGATGGACGGGCACCCGATCGTCGACGTGCCACGCGGCCGGACGGTCGTCCTCGTGCCCCCAAGCCCCGTCCCGCTGGAGGACGCGTGGGAGGCGGAGCCCAGTACGACCTTCCTGGTCGCGCGCGGCGGCACGCTCGCCCCTCTCGGATACCTGCGGGTCGTCGCGCCCGGCGCCGTCCTCCTCGTGCCGTGGACTGCCGCCTGCCGGGTGCTGGAGTTGGTGCTGGAGGGGGTGCGCCCCGCGCGCGGCCGCGCGCTCAGTCTCGCCGATGCCCTCCCGCCGGGGTGGCTCTGACGGGCTGCAGGCGCGCGCGGGGACGCGCTAGGCGTCGCCTGGCGACGCAGCTCGGCGGAACACGCGGGCGGTGGTTTTCACGATGCGTTCCCACACCCACACGGGGATGGCGATGCCCCCATGGGTCCCGGCCCGCAGCACCATCTCACGCCCGAGCCCCACTGGAGCGCTTTGCAGGGCGATGGGCAGATCCCTGCCCTGCTGGAACCGAGCGACCGGCGCCCCGGACGTGTTCAACAGCGCTCGGAAGTACTCGAGATCCTCGATGACGGGTTGTGTCCCGTCAAGTGGTGTAATTCGGCCACCGACGTGCTCGCGCTTGTCTACGCCACCGGGACCTCCAGGCTGAGTTGGTCGGCTGCCTCGGCCGGACGGAAGAGCGCCTGCATCGACTCGGCGCTGACGTAGTGGGTGGTGACGAGCCACTCGTCGTTCTGCTCGGCGAGCACCGCGCCGAACAGACGGATCGCGGCCTCCTTGTTGGGGAAGATGCCGACCACCGCCGAGCGGCGCTTCAGTTCCTTGTTCAGCCGCTCGTAGGGGTTGGTGCTGGCGATCTTCGGGCGGTGGGCCTCGGGGAAGTCGTAGAAGGCCAGGACCTGCTCCTCGGCGTCGGCGACGAGCTGCGCGACCTCCGGGTACCGCTCGCGCAGTGTCGCGCAGACGGTCGCCACCTGGGCGTGGGCGGCCGCGCGGTCGGGCTGGGTGAAGATGCTCGAGACGGCGGCGCGCACCATCGACTGGGCGCTCTTGGGCACCCGGGCTTCCACGTTCCTCAGGAAATGGACCTTGCAGCGCCGCCAGCTCGCCCCGACGAACACCTGCGCGATCGCGTCGACCAGGCCGCGGTGGGCGTCGCTGATGACGAGCTGCACCCCGCGCAGGCCGCGCCCGACCAGCCCCTGGAGGAACTCCCGCCAGAGCACGGTGTCCTCGCCGACCCCGACCGTGACGCCCAGGACCTCCCGCACCCCGTCGGCCCGCAGCCCGTCGGCGCCGATGACCGCCATCGAGAGCACCCGCCCGTTCTCCCGGACGTGCTCGTAGCGGGCGTCCAACCACACGTCCGGGTAGTCGGCGACCAGCCGGCGCTCGCGGAACGCGCGGACCTCGTCGTCGAGGGAGGCGCAGAGCCGGCTGACCTCGCTCTTGCTCATCCCGGCGATACCCAGCGACTGCACCAGCGCCTCGACCTTGCGGGTGCTGATGCCTTTCACGTACGCCTCGGCGACCACCGCCACCAGCGCCCGCTCCGAGCGCCGCCGCGGCTCCCGCCAGCTCGGGAAGTAGCTGCCGGTCCGCAGCTTGGGGATGGCCAGCTCGAGGGTGCCCACCCGCGTGCCCCACCGGCGCGCCCGGTGCCCGTTGCGCTGCGCCGACCGCTCCTCGCTCCGCTCGTACCGCTCGGCGCCCACCAGCGCCGTCACCTCCGCCTCCATCAGCCCGTGCACGAAGTGCCGCACCGCCTCCCGCAGGAAGTCGCCGTCCGGCAACTCCCCCTTGCGCAGGACGTCCAACAAGCTCATGCTGTCCTCGGCCACCGCGTCGCTCCTCTCCAAGTTGTGTCTGACAGCCCTTGGAATGCACGCGGTGGCCGCCTTTGTCAAGCCCGGCTGCCCGCCTGATTTACACCACGTCCTGGGACACTACCC
>Ga0070741_10008345_pt1 | contig 20860 bp, 13 predicted proteins | sample Coa_R1_4_FD_66440 | JGI IMG/M metagenome (GOLD analysis project Ga0070741, IMG submission 66440) | Surface soil microbial communities from Centralia Pennsylvania, which are recovering from an underground coalmine fire - Coalmine... | ecosystem: Environmental > Terrestrial > Soil > Unclassified ...
CGTGGACGACGACGTGGACATCTACGACACGGACCAACTGCTGTGGGCTCTGTCGTCGCGCTCGGACCCGGAGCAGGACATCGAGATCATCAAGCGCACGTGGTCGAGCCCGCTGGACCCGGCGATCCCGCCGGGGCGCAAGGGGTTCAACTCGCGGGCGATCATTGACGCCACGCGGCCGTGGGAGTGGCGCGACCAGTTCCCGGCGGTGAGCGCGATCAGCCCGGAGCTGCGCCGGCAGCTCGAAGCGAAGTGGGGCCGCGCGCTCGACGAGCGATAGCGGGCACCTGAGAAGAGGGAGCACCATGGCCGAAGGGATGAGCGAGAGCACCAGCGAGCGCGGCGAGAAGCTGGCGCAGCGCAACCTGTTCGCGGAGCTGATGGCGCTGCGCGACAAGCAGCGAGAGCAGCGCCAGGGCGCGGTGTGGCTGATCAAGGGCAACACGCTGCCGCTGGAGGAGAACCCGCTGGGCAAGATGCGCTGGTATCTGCACCCGACGCTCGACGACACGGCGATCAAGACGATGCTGTTCTTCGTGCAGGAGATCGCGCCCGGCGGCCGCAGCGGCCGGCTGCAGTTCCAGGGCGGGCAGGTGATCTACGTCTGGCAGGGGCGCGGCCACACGCTGCTCGACGGCGTGCGCCACCCGTGGGAGGCCGGCGACGTGATCAACCTGCCGCTGCGGACCGAGGGCATCACGGTGCAGCACTTCAATGACGGCGACGAGGTCGTGAAGCTGGTCTGCGCCGAGGCGAACCTGGTCCACGCGCTGGGCGTGGACCGCGGGGTGGGCTACGAGGTGCTGGAGAACGCGCGGGACTAGCGCGGGCGGGCACCTCGGCGTGAAGCCCGGCAGCGCTCCGCCGGTGTGCCGCGGGCGCCGAGCCGCGTGGTTGCCGCCGGAAAGCCGCCGGCGAAAGCGAGGGCGGCATGCTCGGTTCCCTCTTCGGTCTCGTGGGCATTCGCGGGAGGGTAGCTCTGTTCGCCGGGCTGGCGCTGCTGGCGGCGTGTGGCGGGGCACGCGGCGCCCCGGCGGCTCCGGCCGCGCCGGGGCCCCCGGCTGCCCCGGCGCAGGGGGCGGCGCCAGCGGCGAGCCAGGCAAGCGCCGCGGCGCCGGCTCCCGCCGCGGCGATTATTCCGTTCAAGACGGCCTACACGAGCGCGTCGGCGACGATGTCGCCCATCTGGCTGGCGGTCGAGGCGGGCGGCTTTGCCGCCGAGGGGCTCGACGCCGACCTGAACTTCATCGGCGCGGGCCAGGCGATCCTGGGCGCTCTCTCCAGCGAGGAGACGCCGATCGTGGTAGCCGGGGCCAACCAGGTGATCGATGCCAACCTCCAGGGCGGCGAGTACGTGATCCTGGGGGCAGCCATCCCGTACCTGACCACCTCGATCTTCGTCGTGCCCGAGATCGAGACGCCGGAGCAGCTCCGCGGCAAGACGGTCGGGGTGTCGAACTACGGCGCGATTTCCCACGTGGCTCTCAAGGTGGCGCTGGAGCACTGGGGGTTCGAGGAGGGCCGCGACGTGACGGTGGTGCGGTCGGGCGGCACTCCCGAGACCCTGGCGGCCATGCAGGGCGGCGCGATCGCGGGCGGCGCGTTCGGCGCGCCGCAGTCGTTCCTCGCCCGCGACATGGGCTTCCGCGAGCTGATTGACGTGTCGACCCTGCAGTATGCAATGGGGACCGCCAGCGTCATCTCCACGCGCAGTTACGTGGCCGCGCACCCTGACGTGGTCGAGCGGTACCTGAAGGGGCTGATTCGCGGGGTTCACGCCTTCAAGACGCAGAAGGACCTGGCCGTGGACGCCATCATGCGCTACGGCCGGACGGATGACCGGGTGGGCGCGGAGAAGACCTGGGACTACTACCGCGACAAGTTCGGCGACGACCTCGTCATGTCGCCCCGCGCCGTCGAGAACAACCTGAAACTGATGGCGGAGGAGAAGCCCGAGGCCGCCACGGCGAAAGTAGAGCAATTCCTCGACGGAAGCTTCACGGAGCGCATCAAGGCCAGCGGCTTCGTGGAGCAAGTCAAGCGGGGAGGGTAGGCCGGTCACCAGGCCGGGCGAGGAGGGGCGAGGGCTGGCGCCGCGCCGGCCCGTCGTGCTCGGGCGTCCGGGCGGCGGGGGACGAGCCCCCGCCCTACCGCGCGTGCGCCGGATCGTGGGATATGCGCCGGCTCGGCCGGGCGGCGGGGGACGAGCCCCCGCCCTACCTGCCAATGGCAATCAGTCCGGGTCAAGGCAGACTACTGGCCGGCGTAGAGCTGGTCCACGAAGCCGCTGGCGACTGCCCGCTCGACGAAGCGCTTGTCCACGAAGTCCTCGACGCGCGCGCCGGCGGCCCGCGGATCAGTGGCGGCCTGCTCTTGCAGGAACTCGCGCACCGGCTGCTCGGCGGGCACGGGCACGCGGCGGAAGTGCTGCACCGCGTAGAAGTCGTACGCTTCCGCGGCCTCGTCGGGGTCGTCGAGCTTGAGGTATTGCGCGATCACCCGCTCGGTCTCCTCGCGGTGCGTCCGGGCGTAGGCGAAGCCCTCGATGATCGCGTTCGTGAACGCCTGGGCCGTGGCGTCGTTGGTGCGCAGCCAGGCAGCCGAGGCCATGCCGGTGTTGTTCAGCGTCTCCAGGCCGGTGGAGGCGAGGTCGAGCAGGCTCTTGAAGCCCTGGCGCTTGAGCGGCGTGATCTGCGGCGGGGAGGCCAGGCCGCCGGCGATCACGCCCGACTTCATGGCGGCGAAGCGCTCGGCGAGCGAGCCGACTTGCAGGTAGGTCACGTCGCGCTCGGGGTCGAGGCCGAGGTAGCGGAGCGCGACCCGTGTGCCCACGTCGGATGATGAGCCGAAGCGGCTGATGCCCAGCGTCTTGCCGCGCAGGTCGGCCACGCTGGCGACGTCTGGCGTGACCATGAACTCGTAGGGGTAGAACGTGGTAACGCCGAGGAAGATCACGAGATCGCTGCCGGCGAAGCGCGAGGAGATCGCCGCGAAGCCGCCGCCGAGCGCCACATCCACGTCGCCGCCGATCACGGCGGTGGTGGTCTGGGCGCTGGCAATGTAGCTGAGCTGCACGTCGAGGCCGTGCTTGGCGTAGATGCCGTGCTCGTAGGCGATCCAGTTCGAGAACTGCGCCGGGGTCAGCTCGCTGTAGGCGACACGCAGGGGCACCGGTTGGGCGGGCACGCTGGTTGGCGCCTCGCTCGCGGCGCTCGCGGTGGTGGCGCCGCTCTCCGGGGCGGCGCTGGCCGGCTGGCGGGCGGGCGCGGCGCTCTGGGAGGGGCCGCAGGCGAGGATCAGGCACGCGGCGGCGACGAGCAGCAGGCGCATGGCTACTCCTTCCCGTAGAGGCGCTCCACCAGCCCGCTGCTGACCACGCGGTCGGTGTAGCGTAGGTCGAAGAACTCCGCCGGGTTGGCGCCGACCGCGCGCGGGTCGGTCGGCTCCTGGCTCAGCAGGTATTTGCGGCCCTCCTCGATGCTCGGCCGGCCGACCCGCGGGAGCGCTTTGGCGATGTCGTGGTCGTAGGCGTAGGCGACCTCCTCCGGGTCCTCGAGCTTGACGTACTGGGCGATCAGGCGCTCGGTGTACTCTCGGTTCGTCTTCGTGTAGTGGACGCCCTCGACCAGCGCGTCAACGAAGTCCTGAATGCGGCCTTCGTTCTCGCGCATCCAGCTCTCCTCGGCGTAGCCCATGTTGATCATGGCCTCGTCGCCCATAGTGGAGAGGTCCAGCAGGCTGCGGAAGCCCAGCTTGCGGAGGCGCAGGTTGTCGGGGACGCCGGAGAGGCCGGCCGCCAGCGCGCCCGCCTGCATCGCCGCGATGCGTTCGGGGAGCGAGCCGACCTGGACGAAGCTGACGTCGCGGTCGGGATCGAGGCCGAGGTGCTTCAGCGCCAGGCGCGTGGCGACGTCCGAGGAGGAGCCGAAGCGGCTGATGCCGATCTTCTGGCCGCGCAGGTCGGCGACGCCCTGGATGCTGGGGATGACCATGAACTCGTAGGGGTACCAGTTGACCATGGCGTAGAAGATGAGCAGGTCGCTGCCGGCGAGGCGGGAGCTCATGGCCGCGTAGCCGCCGCCGAACGCCATGTCGATGTCGCCGCCGATGACGGCCGGCACGGTCTGCGCGCTCTGCACGTACTGGAGGTCCACGTCGAGGCCGTGGCGGGCGAAGATGCCGGCCTCGGCGGCTACCCAGAGGGCCGCGAGCGCAGGGGTGGGCTCGGCGTAGGCCACGCGCATGCGGAACGGCGCCGCCGTCGGCGCCGGGGCGGCCGCCTGGCTGGCCGCGGCCGGGGCCGCGGCGGCCTCGCTCACCGCCGGCCCGCTGCTCGTGGGGCTCGGCGCGGCGGGCGCGCAGGCGAGCCCGAGGGTGAGCGCGAGTAGGAGGAGAGCGCGCGCGGCGCCGCCGGCCGCGGCCCGGGGGGACCTGTGGGCTGCCAACATCGTTGCCCTCCGTGGGCGCGCCGAGGCTACTCGGGCGCCGTACACCACGCGACCATGGACTTCATGCGGCACTGGGCGCCGTTGCGCGCCAGCTCCGCCTCGAAGATGCGGTGGATCTCGGGGTCCTCGTCGGGATACTCGATCTGGGCGCCGCCCTGCTTGCGGTCGACGTGGCTGTCGCCGGTCTCGCCGCGGATGGCGCCGCCCATGTCGTAGCGGCGGCTGCCCCAGCGCAGTGCGAGATAGCGGGCCGGCTCGGGGCCGCTGTTGAAGTGCTGGTGGAACCACATGTTGGGCGGCACGACGAGGGTGCCGGGGCGCCAGTCGCAGCGGCGGCGTTCCTCGCCTTCTGGCCAGAGCAGCGAGTAGCCTTTGCCGCTCAAGATGATGACGTGGGCGCCGGGGCCGTGCTGGTGGCCCTTCTTGTAGGTCCCGACGGGGAACTCGGAGATGTGCGCGGCCATCGTCTGATGGGCCAGCTCGAAGCTGATGTTGCGGCCGCCCGCGCCGCGCGCGGCGAGCGCTTGCAGCTCGATGTTGTGGGTGTCGGGGACGAAGTTCGTCTCGAGCGTCGCGCGGCCGTTGTAGGCGCGCATGAACTTGCCCTGGCCGTCGAAGTAGTTGTCCTGGCCGGCGAAGCGGTCGTCGAAGACGAACGGGGTGTTGAAGACGAAGTCCACGTTGTGGAAGAGGTTCATGACGACGGGCGCGTTGGTGACAGCCAGGAAGCGGGCCGCGCGGTCGCCGCGGCCGTTGAAGTGGCGGTGCCAGGCGTTGAGCGGGATGGCGAAGAGGCTGCCCTTGCGCCACTCGAAGGAGACCTTCTTGTTCTCGTCGTACCAGACCTGCGTCGAGCCGTTGCCGTCGAGGACGTAGATCATCTCCTCGTAGAGCTGGCGTTGCGGCGCGAGGGCGCCGCCGGGCGGGATCTCGCAGACGTAGGCGTCGTTCGTGCCGCCGGTGCCGTCGAGGTTGATGAACGTGCCGCGGCCCTCGCGGCGCGGCCAGGGCGCCAGCTCCACCGCGTGCAGGTCCCCGACGGCGAAGCCGGTGATGACCGGGATGCCCTCGGCGCGCTGGTAGGCCTGGTAGGTGTTGACCTTCTCCATGACTTCCAGGCTGTCGGGTGCCGTTGTTGCCATGCTGCCTCCCGTGCGGTCGCTCGGGCCGCCACTCGCCTCCGCGCCGGCTAGCGGCGGGGGCGGACTTCGTCCAGCAGGGTGAAATCGAAGACCTGCTCGGGGCGAATCGGCTCTGGTAGCTCCAGCTCGCGCTGGTCCATCTCGAACTCGAACTTCAGCGTGTCGGCCGAGGGGCGTCCATCCGCGGTCCAGCCCGGTCGCAATCCATCGTACACCTCGGCGGCGTCGTCGGGGCTGAGGTCGAACTCCTGCTGCATGACCGGCAGGACGCGCTCACGTTGCGCGTGCGTCAGCTCGGCGGCCTCGACGGCGGCGCGCAGGGCGTCGCTGAGGCGGGCGCGGTCGGTCTGGAGCGCGCTGCTGTTGGCGGCCAGGCCGATGAACAGGATGCCGAGCTTGCCGGCCACGCGGTCGAGCACGGGGTAGCCCTCGCGCTTGAGCGGCAGGGCGTTGGAGTTGTCGAGCAGCGTGGCCGCGGCCTGCCCGGCGACGAGCGCGGCCGCGCGCGGGCCGCCGTCGCCGACGTTCAGCAGCTCGTAGTCGCCCGGCGCCAGCCCCTCGGTCCGTAGCAGCTCGACGATCATGGCGTTCACGTTGTTTGCGGGGCCGTAGGCGGCGATGGTCTTGCCGCGAAGCTGTTGGACGCTGGTGAGGCCCTTGGCGCCGAGCAGGACGTGGTCGGGGCCGGTGGACTCGACGTAGACGAGGCGGATCGGCAGGCCGCGCAGCGCGGAGCGGGTGGCGGTGCCGATGGCGGCCATGAAGTCCAACTCGTTGGCCTGGAGCGCCGCGCTGGCGACGGACGAGCTCATGGCGACGATGTCGGGGTCGAAGCCGTGCTGCTGGAAGATGCCGAGGTCCTTGGCGACGTAGAGGAAGGTGAACGCGGCGCCCTTGTTGGGCACCTGGATCTTGAGCGGGCGGAGCGCGGCGGGCTGGGTCGGCGGCGCGGGGCTGGCCGAAGCCGCTTCAGGGCTGGAGGGCTGGGCGGACGGCGCAGCGGGCGCGGCGGCGCTGGCGGCCGGCGGCGCGGCGCTGCCGGCGCCGGGCGCCTGGCAGCCGACCAGGGCGCCGAGGGCGAGCGCCGTCGCCAGGGTTATGACAGGTAGCTTCAGGCCCACGGCCTCACTCCACCGTGTGCTGCCGCGTTCGTACTGAATGGCTCTGCAGCGGCGCGGCGCCGGGTGCTTCGGCGTGCGGCGCGGCGCCCGGCCCGTTAGGCCTGGCCGGTGGGCATGGACTCTTTCTGCTCGATGTAGCTAGCGACCTCGTCGTGCATGGGCTTGTAGATGAAGGCGAGCCACTTGCACGACTTGTCGGCGTGGCGATTGAAGTGCTGGTGCTCGCACCCCTCGGGCATGATGGGGAGGAGGATCAGGTCGCCGGCCTCCCAGTCGATGCGCTCGCCGTTGACGATGGTGTAGCCTTCGCCCTCGACGACGAAGATCGCCAGGCCGCCCTGGTGGCGGTGCTTGCCGGAGTGGCGGCGGATGTCGTGCAGGAAGACGCTCCAGTCCTTGAGCGCCGTGTCGTCCACCGACTCGCGGCTGTTGTAGTACTTGAGGAAGCCCTGGCGGCTGGTCTCCAGCGGCCGCTCGGAGCCCTTGATAACGACTTTCGCGGTCATCGACCGCTCGCGGAGCGCGAGCTGGAAGCGCATGCTGCGCTCGTAGGTGTTGGCGTCGCTAGGGTCGCGCTCGCGGACGCGGGTGCGCTCGAAGGCGGCCATCGCTCATTCCTCCGTGGCAGGTTGGACGCCGGGCCGGTTGGTGCTGGCCCCCAGCTTAGCGCATCCGGGGCCGCGCGGCCAGCGGCGCGCGGGCGCCCGCTCGCATGGACGGGGGGCCGATCCAGGGAGGGGAAGGGCCACATTAGCGGCGGCGCGCCGCGCAGGGCCAAGGCGGCTTGCAACTTCGTTGAGCGAGCAGCCCATGACCGGATGGCGGCCTGACGGCCGCGGGCGGGCATGAAACCCGCCCCTACGACTCGCCGGCCCCGCTGCTTAGCTGCAATTCGCTCTAGACGCAGCGGTGCGAGGCCAGGAAATCGCGCAGGATGTTCTCGTAGACCTGCTGCGCGGCGGCCGCGGCGGCGGTTGCGGCCGCGGCGTCGCCCGCGGGCACGACGCGGCAGGCGACGACGATGCGCTCCATGCCGAAGTGCGGGTCTTCCATCGGCCACTCGCGGACGACGAGGGCCGGATCGTCGCGCAGCGCTTCTAGCGCCTGCTCCACGTCTGTTCGCGGCAGGTGCAGGCGCGCGGCTAGCTCGGCGCTGGTGAGCGGCCGGGCGCTCCCCATGAGCGCCTCACGCACCTGGTCAGTGGTGGTGGACTGCATCTGCTAACCCCCGTGCTGGTCGCGTGAGCGGGACTTAGCCTCGGGCCGCACGAGCCGCCTCGGCGCCGGCGACGCGGCCGAGCGTGAGCGCCATCGCCAGGCCCCCGCCGTACTGCTCGAAGTAGGTGCCGCCCGCGTCACCGCCGGCGGCGTACAGGCCGCCGATGGGCGCGCCGGCGCGGTCGAGCACCTGGCAGTGCGTGTTCACGCGCAGGCCGCCGTAAGTCAGGGTGATGGCTGGGGCGAGCGCGATGGCGTGGAACGGCGGGCGCCGCAGCGGCGCGCGCAGCGCCGCGCGCGGGACGGGCAGCGGGGCGTCCGTGCCCTCGGCCATCGCGCGGTTGAAGGCGTCGAGCGTGCGTGCCAGGGCGGCGGGCCGCACGCCGCGCGCGGCGACGAGCGCGACTAGCTCGTCGAGCGTGGGGGCGGTCACGATCCACGCGCCGGCTTCACGCGCGGCCTCGAGCCGGTTCAGGCCGCGCGGGTGGCCGCTCGGGCGGCCGACGATGTGCTGGTCGTGTACGTCCTGGTCGAAGAGCGCGAACACGGCCGCCTCGTCCTGGCGGGCGGCCGCCTGCGCGTTCAGGTGGTCGCCGAGGGATTCGTCGGTGAAGCGCTCGCCGCGCAGGTTCACCAGGACGGTCGCGCGGCTGTAATAGGCGGTCGGCGGGAAGAAGCGCTCGGGCGGCAGGTCGGCCGGCGGCGCGGGCATGAGGTGGCCGTAGAACGAGTGCAGCGCGCGGCTGGTGCCCGCGCCTAGCGCCAGGCCCATGAGCAGCCCATCGCCGATGCTGTGCGGGTTGGAGCGCACGAGCATGCGGTCGGCCCAGCGGCCGACGTAGCGCGTGGTCAGCTCGGGGTTGCCCTGGAAGCCGCCGCTCGCGAGCACGACGGCGGCCGCGGCGTGGGCCTCGCGGCCCGACGGGCCGTGCGCTAGCACGCCCGTGACGCGCGCCTGGTCGTTGGCGGTCAGGTGCAGCGCCCGCGTGCCCGTGTGGAGGGCGCCGCCCCGCGCGACGAAGACGCGGGCGAGGTGGGCCAGCGCGGCGGGCGGGTCCATACGGTGGCGGCGGGTGAAGCCGAACTCGCCCTCGGCCTGGCTACTGGTGTCGGGCTGGAAGGCGATGCCCTGTGCGCCGAGCCAGCGGATCGCGCCGTCGTAGTGCTCGACGACGAGCCGGCCCTGCGCCTGCTCGCCGAGGGGAATGCGCTGACGGTAATCGTCGTAGCTGCCGAAGGTCGTGATGAAGCCGGCCGACAGGGCGGCCGAGCCGCCCGGCGCGGCGCCGGCCTCCAGCAGCGTGACGCGCGCGCCCGATTCTTGCGCCGTCAGCGCCGCGACGAGGCCCGCCATGCCGGCGCCCACCACGACGACCGTCGGCGCTTCAGATGCCATTACTGCCGCTCCGCGCTACGGACTGCTCGCGGGCAGTATAGCCAGCGGGCCGGCGTAGCCGCCACGCGAGGTAGCGCCAGACGGGCGGGCCGCACCCAGGCAGGTGGTCGCAGTTGGTCTCCACATCTCCGTCGTGAACGGCGGGCCAAAGTCGCGGAGTGGCCCGCCGTTTACGGCGCCGGCGGGATTCGCAGAGCGACCGGGGCTACCAGCTTAGAGGCAAACGCGGCGCGCGCCGACGAGGGCCGCGACGAGCGGGACGCAACACTACATGGCCCACGCGGTAAGATGTTCGGGAGCGCGGCCGGGGTGGGCGAGCGGGCGCGGCGATGGTGCGGGCGTGCTGGGGCAGGGGCGCGACGGCGTACGTGCCGCAGGCGGCTGGAACGAATCGTGCACCGCCGGGGCTGTCCTGCCGCGCGGTCCCTCGCGCCTCCTCCGGGGGCGATAGGGGGGTGCGCGCGTCGCTCGCCCGAGGGAGACGACCGCCGCGAGGGTCAGCGGAGCGGCGCCGGGGGGACGAACCTAGCCGGGAGGCGAGGCGGCATGCTGACGGCAGAGGGGACGCGGCGCGTCGTCATCGAAGGCGTGCAGCCGGAGATCGACGCCGGGCGCTTTCCGATCAAGCGGACGGTGGGCGAGCAGGTGGTGGTCGAGGCCGACGTGTTCGCCGACGGCCACGACGCGCTCTCCGGGCGCCTGCTGTACCGCCGCGCGGCCGACGCCGACTGGAGCGAGACGCCGCTGGAGCCGCTGGTCAACGACCGCTGGCGCGGCGCGTTCCGCGTCACCGAGCTGGGCGGCTACTGCTACACGCTGGAGGGCTGGGTCGACCACTTCAAGACGTGGGCGCGCGACCTGGTGAAGCGCGTGGACGCGGCGCAGGACGTGAGCGTGGACCTGCAGATCGGCGCCGGGCTGGTGGAGGCCGCCGCCGGGCGCGCGGCCGGGGCCGACGCCGAGCAGTTGCGGGCGTTCGCCCAGGCGCTTCGCGGAGGCGGCGCGGACGCGGTGAGTCAGGCGCTGTCCAGCGAGCTAGCGGCGCTCATGGACCGCTACGCCGATCGGGGCGCCGTGACGCGCTACGCGCGCGAGCTGGCGGTGACGGTGGACCGCGAGCGAGCGCGGTTCAGCACGTGGTACGAGCTGTTCCCGCGCTCGACCGCGGCCACGAAGCCGGGGAGGTCTCTCTCTGAGAGAGAGAGCGGAGGAGAGGTTGGGGGGGCGCCTCCGACCCCCTCCGCCGGGGGAGCGCCCCTGCACGCCCGGGACGAGGCGCTGCCGCACGGAACGTTTCGCGACGTGCAGGACTGGCTGCCCTACGTGGCGGGGATGGGCTTCGACGTGCTCTACCTGCCGCCGATCCACCCGATTGGGCGGGCGTTCCGCAAGGGCCGCAACAACAGCCTGGAGGCGCAGCCCGGCGATCCGGGCAGCCCGTGGGCGATTGGCGGGCCGGAGGGCGGCCACAAGGCGATCCACCCCGAGCTGGGCACGCTGGACGAGTTCCGCGAGCTGGTCGAGCGCGCACGCACGTTCGGCATGGAGATCGCGCTGGACATCGCCTTCCAGTGCTCGCCCGACCATCCCTACGTGCGCGAGCACCCGGACTGGTTCCGCCAGCGGCCGGACGGCACGATCCAGTACGCCGAGAACCCGCCGAAGAAGTACCAGGACATCTACCCGTTCGACTTCGAGTGCGCGGACTGGCAGGGGCTGTGGGAGGAGCTGAAGAGCGTCTTCTGCTACTGGATCGAGCAGGGCGTGCGCATCTTCCGCGTGGACAACCCGCACACGAAGCCGTTTCGGTTCTGGGAGTGGCTGATCGCGGAGGTGAAGCGCGACTACCCGGAGACGATCTTCCTGGCCGAGGCGTTCACGCGGCCGAAGGTGATGTGCCACCTGGCGAAGCTGGGCTTCACGCAGTCGTACACGTATTTCGCGTGGCGCAACACGAAGTGGGAGCTGACGCAGTACTTCACCGAGCTGACCCAGACCGAGGTACGCGAGTTCTTCCGGCCCAACCTGTGGCCGAACACGCCGGACATCCTGACGGAGGCGCTGCAGGTGGGCGCGCGCGCCACGTTCATGACGCGGCTAGTGCTGGCGGCGACGCTCGGGGCGAGCTACGGCATCTACGGGCCGGCCTTCGAGCTGGGCGAGCACGAGGCGATCGAATTCGGCAAGGAGGAGTACCTCCACTCGGAGAAGTACGAGATCAAGCGGCGCGATCTGGAGCGCGAGGACAGCCTGCGGGACTTCATAGCGCGGGTGAACCGCATCCGCCGCGAGAACCCGGCGCTGCACTTCGACGCGAGCCTGCGGTTCGTGCCGGTGGACAACGACCAGCTCATCGCCTACACGAAGGAAAGCCCCGACGGCGACAACTTGATCCTGACGGTGGTTAACCTGGACCCGCATTACACGCAGGCGGGCTGGGTCGACCTGCCACTCGACACGCTGGGCATCGAGGCGACGCAGCCCTACCAGGTACACGACCTGCTGGGCGCGGGCCGCTACCTGTGGAATGGCCCGCGGAACTACGTCGAGCTGAGCCCGCACGCGCTGCCTGCCCACATCCTGCGGTTCCGGCGGCGGACCCGCAGGGAGGAGGACTTCGAGTACTTTGCGTGACGTAATGAGCGAGAACGGGCGCGCGCGCCGCGATGGCGCGGTCGGCGGCGTCCTGGAAGATGACCCGCTCTGGTACAAGGACGCCATCCTGTACGAAGTGCCGGTGCGCGCCTTCTACGACAGCAACGGCGACGGGGTAGGCGATTTCCGCGGCCTGACGGCGAAGCTAGACTACCTGCGCGACCTGGGGGTTACGGCCATCTGGCTGCTGCCCTTCTATCCGTCGCCGCTGCGCGACGACGGGTACGACATCGCCGACTACACGGCGGTGCACCCGGCGTATGGGACGCTGCGCGACGTGCGGCAGTTCGTGCAGGAAGCCCACCGTCGCGGCCTGCGGGTCATCACCGAGCTGGTGTGCAATCACACGTCGGACCAGCACCCCTGGTTCCAGCGGGCGCGGCGCGCGAGGCCGGGCAGTGCCTCGCGCAATTTCTACGTCTGGAGCGACACGCCGGAGCGGTACAAGGACGCGCGCATCATCTTCAAGGACTTCGAGACGTCGAACTGGACCTGGGACCCGGTCGCGCAGGCGTACTACTGGCACCGCTTCTACTCGCACCAGCCGGACCTGAACTACGACAACCCCCAGGTGCGGCGAGCGATCTTCAAGGTGATGGACTTCTGGCTCCGGATGGGCGTGGACGGGCTGCGCCTGGACGCCGTGCCCTACCTGTACGAGCGGGAGGGCACCAACTGCGAGAACCTGCCCGAGACACACGACGTGCTGAAGGAGCTGCGCGCGCACATTGACGCGCGCTTTCGCAACCGCATGCTGCTCGCGGAGGCGAACCAGTGGCCCGAGGACGCCGTCGCCTACTTCGGGAACGGCGACGAGTGCCACATGGCGTTCCACTTCCCGGTGATGCCGCGGCTGTTCATGGCAATCCGCATGGAGGACAGCTACCCGATCGCGGATATCATGGCGCAGACGCCGCCGATCCCCGCGAACGCCCAGTGGGCGCTGTTCCTGCGCAACCACGACGAGCTGACGCTCGAAATGGTGACCGACGAAGAGCGGGACTACATGTACCGGGTGTACGCGCACGACCCGCAGATGCGCATCAACCTGGGCATCCGCCGCCGCCTGGCGCCGCTGCTGGGCAATCACCGCCGCCGCGTCGAGCTGATGAACGGCCTGCTATTCTCGTTGCCCGGCACGCCGGTGATCTACTACGGCGACGAGCTGGGCATGGGCGACAACATCTACCTGGGCGATCGCAACGGCGTGCGCACGCCGATGCAGTGGAGCGCGGACCGCAACGCCGGCTTCTCCACGGCGCACCGCCAGCAGCTCTACGAGCCGGTGGTGGTGGACTACGAATACCACTACGAGGCGGTGAACGTCGAGGCGCAGCAGAACAATCCGCATTCCCTGCTGTGGTGGATGAAGCGCCTCATCGCGCTGCGCAAGCGGTACAAGGCGTTCAGCCGCGGCACGCTGGAGTTCCTGCACCCGGAAAACCGCAAAGTGCTGGCGTTCGTGCGGCAGTACGAGGACGAGCGCATCCTGGTAGTCGCCAACCTGTCGCGCTTCGTGCAGGCGGTCGAGCTGGACCTGAGCGCCTACCGCGACCAGATGCCGGTGGAGATCTTCGGGCGCGTCGAGTTCCCGCCGGTGCGAGACGCGCCGTACTTTATCACCCTCGGGCCGCACGCCTTCTACTGGTTCTCGCTGGAGCCGCAGCGCGTGCCTAGCGCGCGCGGCCGCGACGGGGGCGAGCGGCAGGCGCGCCCGCTGATGGTCGGCGCGACCTGGGACGAGCTGGTGCTGGGCGCGGCGCGGACGAGCCTCGCGGAGGTCATCCCGGGCTACCTGCGGAACCAGCGCTGGTTTCGGGCCAAGGCGCGGCGGATCAAGGGCGCGCAGATCGTGGACGCCGTCCCGTTCGCCGCCGCCGGCCCCGCCACGGCGGCCGACCGGGTCGAGCCGGGCCAGGGCCGCGCGCGGGCGGGGCGGCGCGGGCAGGACGAGGCAGTCGTGTACCTGACGTTCGTGCAGGTGGAGTACACGGAGGGCGACGCGCAGACCTATGTGCTGCCGCTGGCGGAGGCGAGCGGCGAGCGCGCGGAGACGCTGTGCCGCGAGCGGCCGGGGGCCGTGCTCGCCCGCGTCCAGGCGCGGGGCGGCGAGGCGACGGGCGTGGTGTACGACGCGTTCGCGGACCGCGGGCTGGCGCTGGCGCTGCTCGGGGAGATCGCGGGCCGGCGGCGCCAGCGCGGCATGGCCGGCGAGGTGGTGGGCCTGCCGACGGCGGCGCTGCGGCGGCTGCTGCCGAGCGGCGAGGCGCCGCCCGAGCCGTCGGTCTTGAAGGCCGAGCAGAGCAACACGTCGGTGGTCTACGACGAGCGGCTGATCCTCAAGCTGTTCCGCCAGCTCGAGGCTGGCGTCCATCCCGACGTGGAGATCAACACGTTCCTCACCGAGCGCGGCTTTCCGCACACGCCGGCGCTGGCGGGGGTGCTGGAGTACCGGCCGGAGCGGGGCGCGCCGACCTCGCTGGGGATGCTGCAGGCGTACGTCGAGAACCAGGGCGACGCCTGGCAGTACACGCTGGACAGCCTGAGCGACTACCTGGAGCGCTGCGCCGCCAGCTCGACCGAGGCCCCGGAGGCGACGCTGGCAACCGACGCGCTCCTGCTGCTCGCGGAGCACGAGGCGCCGCCGCGCGCCTACGAGGCGATCGGCGCCTACCTGAACGACGCCTGGCTGCTCGGCCAGCGCACGGGCGAGCTGCACTGCACGCTGGCGTCGGACGCCGAGGACCCCGAGTTCGCGCCCGAGCCGATCAGCTCGTTCTACCAGCGGTCGCTGTACCAGTCCATGCGCACGCTGGCGGTGCAGACGTTCCAGACGCTGCGCAAGGGGCAGGCGGGCCTGCCGGACGCGGCCCGCGGGCTCGCGGAGGAGGTGCTGGGGCGGCAGGGCGAGGTGCTGGCGCGCTTCCAGGCCGTGACCCAGCGGCCGATCAGCGCGACGCGCATCCGCACGCACGGCGACTATCACCTGGGCCAGGTGCTGTACACGGGCAAGGACTTCGTGCTCATCGACTTCGAGGGCGAGCCCGCGCGGCCGCTGAGCGAGCGCCGTCTGAAGCGCTCGCCCCTGCGCGACGTGGCGGCGATGCTGCGGTCGTTCCACTACGCGGTCTGCGCGGCGCTACGCGACCAGGAGGCGCGCGGGCTGCTGCGGCCCGAGCACGCGACGGTGCTGGGCCCGTGGGCGAGCTTCTGGCAGCAGTGGGTGGCGGCGACGTTCCTGCGCGGCTACCTGGAGGTGGCGGGCGAGGCGTCGTTCGTGCCGACCGCGCGCGAGGAGCTGCAGGTGCTGCTCGACGCGCACCTGCTGGAGAAGGCGGTCTACGAGCTGGGCTACGAGCTGAACAACCGTCCGGACTGGGTGGGGATTCCGCTGCAGGGCATCCTGCAAGTGATGGGCGGGCCGCTGCCCGGAGGGGCGCCCGCGCGTCCCACGGCCGCGGCCGGCCGCCGCCCGAGCGAGGGCTGATGGCGACCGCGAGAGCGGGGCGCGTCGGCGGGCTGCGCGAGCTGGCGCGGCTGTATGGGGTGCAGACCGAGTATTACGACATCGAGCGCCAGCGCCAGCACGCGCGGCCGGATGCCCTGCTGGCGGTCTTGCAGGCGCTGGGCGCGCCGCTCGCCGGGCCGGCCGACGTGCCCGCGGCGCTGCGCGCGCGGCGGCGCGAGCCCTGGCAGCGCGGCGTCGAGCCGGTCACCGTGGTGTGGCAGGGGCGCGCGGGCGCCGTGGAGCTTCGGCGGTCGGCGACCCGCGCGGAGCGACCGGTCGAGGCGCGGGTGGCGCTCGAAGGGAGCGGCGCGCGCCGCTGGCAGTGGGCGGCCGACGCGCTGCGGCCGGTGGCGACCGCGGAGGTGGACGGCGAGCGGTACGTCGTGCAGCGGGCGGCGCTGCCGAAAGACCTGCCCGTCGGCTACCACTGCCTGGCGCTGCAGAGCGCCGGCCGGCGCTACGAGACCCTGCTGCTGTGCGCGCCGCGGCGGGTGTACGCGCCGCGCGGGGCGGCGGCCGAGCGCGCCTGGGGCGTGTTCCTGCCCGTTTACGCCATGCGCTCGGCCCGCAACTGGGGCTGCGGCGACCTGACGGACCTGGAGACGCTGACGAGCTGGATCACGGGGCTTGGCGGCAGCATGGTCGCCACGCTGCCCCTGCTGGCCGCGTTTCTGGGCGAGGACCCGTTCGAGCCGAGCCCCTACGCCCCCGCGAGCCGGCTGTTCTGGAACGAGCTGTTCGCGGACCTGGCGCGCGCGCCCGAGCTGGCGGACTGCCACGCGGCGCGGGCGCTCGTGGACGCGCCGGATGCGCGGGCGCGGCGGGAGGAGCTGCGGGACGCGCCGCTCGTGGACTACCAGGCCGTGGCCGCGCTGCGGCGGCCGGCGCTCGACGCGCTGGCCGAGTGCTTCTTTGCCGGCGGGGGTGCGGCGCGGCCGGGGTACCGGGCCTTCCTGACCGCGCGGCCGCAAGTGGAGGACTACGCGCGCTTCCGCGCGGCGACCGAGCGGCTGGGCGGGCCGTGGCCGACGTGGCCGGAGCGCCAGCAGGCTGGCGAGCTGACGGCCGACGACTACGACCCGGCGGCGGTGCGGCATCACCTGTACGCGCAGTGGCTGACGGAGCGGCAGCTCGCGGCGCTGGCCGCACGGGCGCGGGCCGAGGGTGGGCGGCTGTACCTCGACCTGCCATTGGGTGTACACCCGGATAGCTACGACGTGTGGCGCGAGCGCGCCGCGTTCGCGCTCGGCATCGCCGGCGGGGCGCCGCCGGACCCGTTCTTCATGGGCGGCCAGAACTGGGGCTTTCCGCCGCTGCACCCCGAGCGGATGCGCGAAAGTGGCTACCGCTACTTCCGCGCCTGCCTGCAGCACCACCTGGAGCACGCGGGGGTGCTGCGCATCGACCACGTGATGGGCCTGCACCGCCTGTACTGGATTCCGCAGGGCGCGGCGGCGCGGGACGGCGTGTACGTGCGGTACCAGGCGGACGAGCTGTATGCCGTGCTGTGCCTGGAGTCGCACCGCCACCAGGCGATGGTCGTCGGCGAGGACCTGGGCACGGTGCCGGGCGGCGTGCGAACGGCCATGCGGCGGCACGGTCTGCGCGGCATGTACGTCGGCCAGTTCGAGCTGCGGCCGAACCGCGCCGCGCCGCTGGCGCCGGTCGCGCCGCGCGCCGCGGCGAGCCTGAACACGCACGACATGTATCCGTTCGCGGCGTTCTGGTGGGGCCTCGACGTGCCTGACCGGCAGCGGCTCGGCGTGCTGGAGGCGGGCCTGGCGGAGGGCGAGCGGCAGCACCGGGACGTGGTGCGCGGGGCGTTGCTCGATCATCTGCGGGCCACCGGCGAGGTGGCGGACGGGGCGGGGGGCGAGGACGAGGCACGCGCCGTGCTAACGGCGCTCTTGCGACGGCTGAGCGCCGGCGAGGCGGGGATCGTGCTGGTGAACCTGGAGGACCTCTGGCTGGAGACGGAGCCGCAGAACGTGCCGGGCACGTGGCGCGAGCGCCCGAACTGGCGGCGGAAGGCCCGCTTCGGCCTGGACGAGTTAATGCAGATGCCGCTGGTCGTCGAGGCCCTGCGGCAGGTCAACCAGCTCCGTCTGGGGGGAGAGATAGCATGATCGAGGAGCCGACCGGCGGCCGCGTCGGCCTGGGACCGACGGGTGAGCAGGCGCCGCGCGCGCTACCGCACGTCACGCTGCTGAGCGACGACGACCTGTACCTGTTCAACGAGGGCTCGCACTACCACCTGTACGCGAAGCTGGGCGCGCACCCGCTCGTGGTGGACGGTGTAGCCGGCACCTACTTCGCCGTCTGGGCGCCGAATGCCGAGCGTGTGTCGGTGATGGGCGACTTCAACGGCTGGGACAAGACGAGCCAGCCCTTGCAGCCGCGGGGGTCGTCGGGCATCTGGGAGGGTTTCGTGCCAGGCGTGGAGCGCGGCGCGGTGTACAAGTACTACATTCAGTCCCATCACTACGGGTACCGCGTCGACAAGGCCGACCCCTACGCGCTGTACGACGAGGAGCCGCCGCGCACCGGGTCGGTCGTCTGGGACCTCGATTACAAATGGGGCGACCAGGAGTGGATGGCGCGGCGCCGGGCCCACAACGGGCTGGACGCGCCGATCGCCGTCTACGAGGTCCATCTGGGCTCGTGGATGCGGGTGCCGGAAGAGGGCTGCCGCCCCCTCGGCTACCGCGAACTGGCGCCGCGCCTCGCCGACTATTGCACGAAGCTGGGCTTCACGCACGTCGAGTTCCTGCCCGTCATGGAGCACCCTTTCTACGGCTCGTGGGGCTACCAGACGACGGGCTACTTCGCGCCCACCAGCCGCTACGGCACGCCCCAGGACTTCATGTACCTGGTGGACTACCTGCACCAGCACGGCATCGGCGTGATCCTGGACTGGGTGCCATCGCACTTCCCGACCGACGAGCACGGCCTGGGCTACTTCGACGGCACGCACCTGTACGAGCATGCCGATCCGCGCAAGGGCTTCCACCCGGACTGGAACAGCTTCATCTTCAACTACGGCCGCAACGAGGTGCGCAGTTTCCTGCTGAGCAGCGCGCACCTGTGGCTGAACGAGTACCACGTGGACGGGCTGCGCGTGGACGCGGTGGCCTCGATGCTGTACCTGGACTACTCGCGCCAGGCGGGCGAGTGGATCCCGAACCAGTACGGGGGGCGGGAGAACCTGGAGGCGATCAGCTTCCTGCGCCGCTTCAACGAGGCGGTGTACCAGAGCCAGCCGGACGTGCAGACGATCGCGGAGGAGTCGACCGCCTGGCCGATGGTGTCGCGGCCGAACTACGTCGGCGGGCTGGGCTTCGGCATGAAGTGGGACATGGGGTGGATGCACGACACGCTGGCCTACATCAGCCGCGATCCGATCCACCGCCGCTACCACCACAACGAGCTGACCTTCCGCATGATCTACGCCTTCAACGAGAACTTCGTGCTGCCGCTCTCGCACGACGAGGTGGTCCACGGCAAGGGCGCGCTGCTCAGCAAGATGCCGGGCGACGACTGGCAGAAGTTCGCCAACCTGCGGCTGCTGTTCGGCTACATGTGGGCGCAGCCGGGCAAGAAGCTGCTGTTCATGGGGGGCGAGATCGGCCAGTGGCAGGAATGGCACCACGACACGAGCCTGGACTGGCACCTGCTGGACTACCCGATGCACGTGGGGGTGCAGCGCTGGGTGGAGGACCTGAACCGGCTGTACCGCAGCGAGCCGGCGCTGCACGAGCTGGATTTCGATCCGGCGGGCTTCCAGTGGGTGATCGGCAATGACGCGGACAACAGCGTGTTCGCGTTCCTGCGCCGCGGCCGCCAGCCCGGCCAGGAGATCCTGGCGATCTTCAACTTCACGCCGGTGCCGCGCCACGGCTACCGGGTCGGCGTGCGGCGCGGCCTGTGGCGGGAGATCCTGAACAGCGACGCGACCGACTACGGCGGCAGCGGCGTGGGCAACTGGGGCCAGGTGGAGACGATCCCCATCCCGTCGCACGGCCAGCTCTACTCGCTGCCGCTCACGCTGCCGCCACTGGGCGCGGTGTTCTTCCGCGGGCCCGAGACCGGCGCATGAGCGGCCCGTGCGCGGGTGATAGCCAGGGCGAACCGCCGGCCGCCACGTACCCGCTGGGCGCGACGTACCTGGGGGAGGGCCGCACCACGTTCCGGGCCTGGGCGCCGCAGGCCCGGTCCGTCGCCGTGCATCTGCTGGCGCCGCGCGACGAGCAGGTGGCGCTCCTCGCCGCGCCGCGCGGCTACTTCGCGGGCGTTGTGGGGGACGCGGGGCCTGGCGCGCTGTACAAGTATGTGCTGGACGGCCAGCACGAGCTGCCGGACCCAGCGTCGCGCTCGCAGCCGCAGGGCGTACACGGGCCTTCGGCGGTGTTCGACCCGGGCGCGTTCACCTGGAGCGACGCGGGCTGGCCGGGCGTCGCGCAGCCTGACCTCGTCTTCTACGAGCTGCACGTCGGCACCTTTACGCCTGAGGGCACGTTCGACGCCATCGTGCCGCACCTGGCGGGGCTGCGCGAGCTGGGCGTGACGGCGATCGAGCTGATGCCCGTCGCGCAGTTCCCGGGCGGGCGCAACTGGGGCTACGACGGCGTGTATCCCTACGCGGTGCAGGACTCGTACGGGGGGCCAGCGGGCTTGCAGCGGCTGGTGGACGCCTGCCACGCGCGCGGGCTCGGCGTGTTCCTGGACGTCGTTTACAACCACCTGGGCCCTGAGGGGAACTACCTGGGGCGCTACGGCCCGTACTTCACCGACCGCTATCGTACGCCGTGGGGCCTGGCGCTGAACTTCGACGGCCCGCACAGCGACGAAGTGCGCCGCTACTTCTTCGAGCAGGCAGTGTATCTCCTGACGGCGTTTCACCTGGACGGCTTTCGCCTGGACGCCGTACACGCGATCGCCGACCAGTCGGCCGTGCCGTTCCTCCAGGAGCTGGCGGCCGTCGTGCACGCGGCAAGCCAACGGCTGGGGCGGCGCGTGCAGGTCATCGCCGAGAGCGACCTGAACGACGCGCGGCTGGTCCTGCCGCCGGAAGTGGGCGGCTACGGCCTGGACGGCCAGTGGAGCGACGATCTCCACCATGCGCTCCACACCGTCCTAACGGGCGAGCGGGGCGGGTATTACCGGGACTTCGGGCAACTAGAGCAGTTGGTCCGCGCCTACGAACAGGGCTGGGTGTACGCTGGCGACTATTCGTCCCATCGCCAACGGCGGCACGGCAACTCGCCGCGGCTCGTGCGGGGCGACCAGCTCGTGGTCTGCGCCCAGAACCACGATCAGGTGGGCAACCGCGCGCGCGGCGAGCGGCTGACCGCGCTGGTGCCGTTCGAGCGGCT
>Ga0070741_10008346_pt1 | contig 20859 bp, 16 predicted proteins | sample Coa_R1_4_FD_66440 | JGI IMG/M metagenome (GOLD analysis project Ga0070741, IMG submission 66440) | Surface soil microbial communities from Centralia Pennsylvania, which are recovering from an underground coalmine fire - Coalmine... | ecosystem: Environmental > Terrestrial > Soil > Unclassified ...
AGGCTGCTGCTGTATACATGCGCGACAGGATCGCACAGAGTTGCTATTTTTTTCAACTAATCGAATGATATTTCGACTTCTTTGAGTTTTCGCGCGGGGCGGTGCTAGTGTCCTCCCTTGATCGCGATTACAGGCAAGCATTTACGAGCTGGGCGAGGGCTGCTCGGCTGGACGCAGGCGCAGTTGGCGAAAAAAGCCAAGGTGGCCCTGGGGACGATCTCGCGGATGGAGGAGTTCAACGGTCCGGTCGCCGCGCGCACCGAAACGCTGGGCAGGGTGGTCGCGGTTCTGGAGAAGGCCGGAGTCGAATTCCTCAACGGCGAGCAGCCCGGTGTCCGGGAGCGGCGCTAGCGATTCTCGATTCATCCCCCTTCAGCGCAATCAACTTCAAAAACATCCTTCTAGTTAATATTCGAGATCGACGGTGAGCTGCGCCGTCGCGCCGTTTTCATTGTAGGTGGCAGAAACATTCGAGATGGAAGACTCCATCGCCTGAATGTAATGCACGCCAACTTGGGGGGCGAAACTGTCACGCGCGAAGATGGTTTGCACATTGTCTGCCAAGGTACCCGTGGGCGCGGTAGAGAACGCTATCACGCGCGGCTGCGCCGAGTTGCTGTCAAGATTGACGCCAACAGCGGCCTGATCACCTGCAACGGACACGGCGGCACTTATCTGGACGGTTGCAGCGGGGGATACCTGCTGCAGCCCGTCAAGGTAGGTCACGCGGTTGCTATTGCTGTTGTCCATTGAGCGCCAGGTATTGCTCGCATAGGTGTAGCCGATTGCACTGTCGCGCACGACCGAGCCCATGTGCACGCGATTATAGCCATTGAAAATGCCAACAAAATTATTCGTACCGCCGCTCGCGCCCGCAGGGCGGATATTGAACTGAGTCTGGCCATTCGCGGTCATGTAGACCGAGCCTACATAGGTAGCCTCGCCTACGGGAATGCTGCTATAGCTCGTGCTGCCGTTGGTGAGCGTGATGGTGTTGGCGTTGACCCAAAGCCCGTCTGTCTGCTGCAGCTGCGTTGTACCTGCGCCGGAGCCGCGCGTCGTGGTCGAGGACCAGGCAGGCCCCGCGCCAATGGTCACCACGCTCGAATTGAGGAAGATGAATAGGTCGTAGACATGGCCGCTGAGATGATTCGTCGTATTCAACGCCATCGTTAGCTGACCGAAAGCATAGGATTGCATGTTCGCGCCGTCGTAAATGGGGACGATGTTGCCTTGATAGGGTGTGTAATAAACGCTTGTTGCAGCGGTAACATCAGCCGTCATTACAGGCGTGTTGCTGGTCAGCGTGAGGCGACCTTGCGGGGGAGCATAGATGCTTGTCATAGGAATACCCTGGGGTTGGATGAATTGCCCGAATGCAGTCGGGCTGCTTCCGGTCGGGAGGGATATAGTGGCGGATATAGTCTCAGTGGAAGTGTCAATAACGGAAACGCTCTTACCACCAAAGTTGGCGACATAAGCGGTGCTGCCGTCCGGTGTTATTGACACGCCACAGGGGGCGAGACCTACGGCAATCGTTGTCGATATCGTGTTAGTAGAAACATCAATGACGGAGACGGAATTGGAGAGACCAGACTGATTTGTGACATAGGCTTTGCTGCCATCGGGGGTGATCGCAATACCAAAGGGCAAATGGCCGACGGTGATCGTCGCCGATATTGTATTGGTGGCGATATCAATGACCGATACGGTGGTCGCGCCTGCATTTGTTACATAAGCTCTTGCGCCGTCAGGTGTAATTGCGATTCCTTTAGGGCTGCTCCCTACCTGAATACGGGTGGAGGATACGGAATCGGTAGTGGTATCGATGATTAGCACCCGTGGGTTCAGGCCATCCGCGACATATGCGAGAGTGCCGTCCGGAGTGAACGCTATGCCGGTGGGACCAGTGCCGCTGGGTAAAGCAATTGTCGTCCGAATGACGGCGGTGGCTGTGTTGATAACCAATATCTCGCCCGGACTGTAGCAGCTAACATATGCCGCGACGCCGTTTGGCGATACCGCCACCCCGCCAGGTGTCTCACTTAGGGCCAGCGTGTTCCTAACTGTATTGGATGCCGAATCGATAATCGATACGGTTGTGTCAGCGCTGTTGGTGACATAGACGGTATTTCCGTCTGGCGTCACCGCAACTCCAACCGGATTGCTGCCGACAGAAATGGTCGCGCTAATAGTATTTGTAGCTATATCTACAACCGACACGACGTTTGGGCCCGCGACTGGAATATAGGCTTTCATGATGGGCGCTGGTTGGTTGGATAACTATAAGCACGATCAGGTGACACTATAGGAGCTTTAGCTATTCTGTCACGTGAAATTGCGCTTGATGGGATGCACCACAGTTGGCAGATACGCAACAACGTGGATGCTGCTTATCAGCAGGGCAACATTGACAGCAAGCTTTATCACAACTAATCTCTAAGTCCGCCGCGTCAGGCCCACTCATTCTTGTAAGCATATAGTCGTTATGTCGGCTGTCGATCCAAATGCCCAACGGATTCAGTCACCCTCCAGGCCCAAAGTAAGTCTGACGATGATCGTTAGAAACGAGGAGCACAATTTGCCTCGTTGCCTTGAATCAGTTCAGGGACTGTTTGACGAAATCATTGTCGTTGATACGGGCAGCGTCGACAGGACAAAAGATATCGCCGCACAATACGGCGCGCAAATTGTCGAGATATGTTGGGCCGACGACTTTTCGGCCGCAAGGAATGCATCCCTGGAAGCGGCTACCGGCGACTATGCCTTCTGGCTGGACGCGGACGATATTCTCGAGGCCAGTGAGCGTATAAAACTCGAAAAGCTCATCGCATCTTTACAAGTAGGGCAGCGAAACGCTTTCGTAATGCCCACCCTCTCCGATCGCGATCCAGGTAGAAGTGGAGTCATCATTACTGACCATGTCCGTCTCTTTCCTCTATCTGAAGAGATAAGATGGCAGTATCGTGTTCACGAGCAAATACTGATGCCGCTAAAACAGGCAGGGGTGGTAGCAAAGCGAGCCGATATATGCATTCGTCACACAGGCTATTCCAATCCAGAGACAAAGGAACGCAAACGGCAACGCGATTGGAAAATTCTGCAGCAAGAGTTGTTGTCTAAGCCAAACGACTCCTTTGTGCTTTTTAACCTTGGCGTTATTTTCTTTGAACGCAAGAGTTTTCAGGAGGCGTTAGAGTACTTCTCGCTAAGCTTTGTTAACATCCAGGATCCCGGTTCTGGAGGATCTTTGCATCGGAAACTCTTGGGGATGCTGGCATGGATGTTGCAGCTACTGGGAAATTTGCATGCTTCCCTACGCATCTGCAATGAAGGGTTGGCTCTCGATCCTCAAGACGCTGAACTCCTGTTTCGCAAGGCCATAGCCTTGCGCTATCTTCGCCGAACGAATGAGGCGGAAAAATGCTGGCGGGCAATTCTACAGCTTAAGGGCCACGCCATGTACAGCAGCGTCGATAAAGGCATTCTAGGGCATCTTACCCGACGGAATCTTGCCCATATCGCTGCCGAGAAGGGCGATAAGAACGAAATGCGGATTCAGTGGCTTGCGGTCTTGGCAGAGTGCCCGGGCGATCCGGATGCTACTCGTCACCTGGCATCGCTCGCGAGCTGATGAGCAGGTGCTAGGCCGCGCCGCAGTAATGGTGAAAGAGCGGTAAGGTAGGGCCGAGTCACACCAACTGCTGGCCGGTGATCATGCCACGTCGACCGTAGCAGTTGTTGCCATACCCGTCTTTATGCGGCTTCAGGACGGTGTCCCGACGCATTCGCTTGAATGTGCGTGAGCAATAGGGGCATTGGACCGTATAGCGCCAGCCGTGTCTCAATGTCTTGCCTCGAGCAGCCCGCCCAGAGCCGAAGGGCTTACTGAAATAATTGTCCCCTGTAAACTCTCCGGCCTTGGCTAAGCTGATCGGATAACGTGGTTCAAAGGCTTCATCCAGCAACTGTAAATCTTGAATTTTGTGGTTAAAAAGCGATTTTAGACCGGGACCGGAAGTTCGGCCGCCAGTACGGTCATAGACATATAGATATTCCTCTCGATGCCCATCGGAGCGCTGTTTATAAGCTAGGGAATATGGCTCGACGTCACGCCGCACACCATCATAGGTGAGGCGCATAAGGCGAGTCTCGGCACCGGCCTGCATTATAGGCGTCCGCAGGTGTGATGGGAAAAAGGCAAAAGCGGCTCGTCCCGTCGGAGGGAAGGCGGCGAAGAAGTCATTGATTATTGACTGAAAGCGCTGGATTGCATCATCAAAATCCAGTAAGCCTTGGACCGGAGCGATGATGTATCTACTCCAGGCGGTTTTGAGTGCTAGCAGCGGCAGGTCGAGAAGCAATTGCCGGGCGACTCCTGGGCTCCTTTCATAGATCGTTGTGCGAAGGAATGTCGTCAGCACTTCCTGACGGTTAACCGCGATGTCCTGATTAATGAACGTCGAGTAAACGAGGTCATAAACATCTGGAACATGCCTCCGCTGTAGTAGGCATTTCAGCTTGTTGGCAACCATTTCTTCCAGTTTCAAACATCGCAGCTGCCCGATGCAGATCCCTCTGTCGGAGTACGGGTGAATGACATGCCTAGTTTGAGGAGGAAGATAGATTTTGTCGAACTCGGTGATGTCAATGCTGAGCCTAATCGTTATGTGATCGGCATTGCCGTAGAAGTCCTTGAAATACACGCGAGCATCGAACACCCGGCGTTTGTCGTCGAGCTGCCCCTGTACTCGTACCTGGCTCCGGTCATAGTCGAAAATCACGCCCGCGTGGTCCTGGACGAAGTGACAGGCACTGTTAAATTCCGTGATGATGGTGTTTTCGTCGATGCCCGAGGTGGTAGAGAAGTCAATATCGTGAGAGAACCTGGTGTTCGGGAAATAGGCTTTCCGAAAACAATTTCCGCCTTTGAGGATCAGGGTGTCTTTTAGAGCTGTTGCGGTGTAAACCCCAGCAAGAAACCACCCGAACACATAATCTCTCTGAACGTCGGCCACGTGGATGCCGAATTCCAGTCCTTTTTCTTCTATTTCGTCGCGAGTAATCATGTCGCTTTTTCGCTGCAGATCAAGCTAATCGTATCGCAAGCATCACACTTAGCAAAGCAGCATCGTGCGTGGTGTCCGCTATTGACTTCTAACTCGATAAAATACATTATCGAGTTTAAACAGCTCGGGGCACGTGGTGTCGGATCTTACCGTCATTAGTAAACAGACGTTAACACCTGCTCAGTTCAGTGACCTTGCCGACGTTCCCCCTGAACTCGAATGGCTCGGCAACATCACCAACAAGAAAACCCAGCGCGCATACAAGATCGACGTTGCGGAGTTTATGCTCTTCAGCGGACTCTATGAGCCCACGAGTTTACGCACCGTGACGCGGTCGCATGTGATTGCCTGGCGCAAGCATCTGGAGTCGCGCGAGCTGTCGCATGCCAGCATCCGACGCAAACTCTCGGCGCTTTCCTCGCTCTTTGATTATCTCTGCGAACGTAATGCCGTGGCGGGCAATCCCGTGGATGGCGTGAAGCGGCCGATGGCCAATGGCAATGAAGGCAGTACGCCTGCCCTTGGCGATGCGCAGGCGAGGCGTTTGCTGGAAGCCCCTCCCCCCGACACGCTGAAGGGTGTAAGGGATCGCGCGATACTGGCCACCCTGCTCTATCACGGTATCCGCCGTGAAGAACTGTGCAATCTGCGCGTCCGCGATATGCAGAGCCGTCAGGGCGTCATGCATTTCCGCGTCAAGGGAAAGGGCGACAAGATCCGGTTCGTTCCCGTTCACCCGATGGCGCAACGGCTGATTGAGGAGTATCTGGCGGCGGGGAGACACGGCGGGGGGCTTGATGTCGCCGCGCGGGACGGTCCCCTCTTCCGCCCTGTGAAAAACAATCGGACAGGCACTTTGGAAAAGCACCTGGAGCCCTGCTCCGTTTATCGCAACGTCCTCCAGAAATACGGGCGGGAGACCGGCGTGAGCGCGGAGGTAATTGGGTTGTGTGTGCATTCCCTGAGGGCGACGGCCGCGACGAATGCTCTTTCACATGAGGCGGATATCGCCAAGGTGCAGGATTGGCTGGGGCACGCAAATGTTTCCACTACCCGCCTCTACGACCGGCGCAAGAGCAAGCCAGAGGACAGCCCGACATTCCATGTGAAGTATTGATTGCTAAGCAGCAGGTGGCATTATTGCAGAATTGCGTGAAAATCGAACTCGATGGCAGGTTCAGAATTGCTACCCATGTAATCAGCCTGGCGTTTACCAGAATTCGACGTTTCAGCACTTCGGACGGAAACGAGCTTCCAATGACCCGCCTCTTCTAAAGAGTCTTTCAATATCACTCGTGCGTCGCTCTTCGCCGACGGTATGCTGCCGAAGCGAACATACAGATGGGCCTCATCCTGCGCACGTTTCGCGATATTTGACCAAACCTTCGACAAGTCCCTAGTGAAACGTTCATGGCCGGTGTGGCAGAGTTGGTTGTCGTTTTCGTAATCGACTTCCTCACTGCCGCCCAGGAACCACATTCTAAGCCACTGGTCCTGCACGTAAGTTCGCATACCGTAATACGGCGGGGACGTCACGGTAACCGTTGGACCTTTGACTGTGCGGAATGATGTCGATTTGCGCGCATCGAGACACTTCACGTTTCTAATATGGCTGGGCGAATCTGTGCTCAAATCCGTAATCCGTTTTAGCTTCTTTCGAAGCACCTCTATAACTGAAACATTTGGAGGGAGCATCTTACGGTCCCGCCAATATCGAACGGAGTATTCGGGTTTCGTCGCAAATGTGCGAGGCATCTGGTTCGAGAAGTAGCTTGGAGTGCCGTTTTCGGTCGGCAAAGGCCCGTGCAGGCACCCGAGCATAGCGGCCCGCAATATAGCGGACTCATCCGTTAGTTGCTTTTCACGAAGCAATCCTTCACGAAGGCTGCAAATCTGCAACAGTGTTTTTCGGGAGAACGCTTCTGCAAAGAATGGGCTGTCCGGCACCTTCTTGGGCGCTATGCCGACCAACTTCTCTGCTAGTTTGATTATGGTTTCCATTTCAGCGCTGGCAAGCTTGGCCTGGGCAATGGCCGTGGCAATGGGAGATGTATCAAGACCATAGGAGCGTAATCCCAGCTTGCGAGCCGCATAAATCGTTGTCCCCCGCCCGCAGAATGGGTCATATACTGTCGGCATTCCCCCCTTATGCTTCTTCAAAAGACGCATGGGAAATTCGAGCGGAAACATTGTGTAATAGGGACAAATCGCGTTAAATGCGAAATCTTTCTTATATGCCAGTGCTGTCGCCATATATTCCTAGTTTTCAATCGAGCTTAGTGCCAGCGGACTTCTCCATTACGCTTCTCTCCGTCGAATTCAATCGCAATTCTCTTTCGGTGACAGCAGAATTCCTCAAGGTATGACTTAAGCGCGACTGATGTTTCCGCCGCTTTCTCATCTGTTGGAAGATGATAGGCGAGCGATTTAGGCATTAGCACGATGCACTTCGCGCGGGCTCGCGACACGGCAACATTGGTACGTTCGAGCTGAAGGAGAAACTCTTCCTCACCCTCAATGATATCAGTATCGCCTACTCCGAATGAGACCAGGATTACATTGCGCTCGCCGCCCTGAAAGCGTTCCACTGTGTCAACAGATTCAAACACGGCCTTTGGGTCAGCCTTCGGAAACAGCTCCAATAGTTTGCGAACAACCAGTGCCTTCTGGGCCTTGTGGGGCGTGACAATCCCGATGCCCAACTCGAAGAATTCGTCTTCGGAATAGGCAGTCTTTGAGGTGGCTTTCCCCTCGTTGAGTTCCTTTCCGATAACCTGACGCATTACGTACGCGAGGCCTGCGACAAGCCCTGCTTCAATCTCATTTGCCTGGGACGACGTGGCATCTTCGTGAATGAGAGCTGTCACTCGGCGATCGGGCTGCAAGAGTTCCTCGTAGGCGGTAGTTACCGGCAGGCCCGGAGGCATGGCTTTAGTGATCACTTCGACAGGCTGTAGAAGCTGGAGGTCACGCGTCGGAAAAGCTGCCTTCAACTTCGCCGGATAACCCAGCAAGCGAGCATATGCGACAAGGTCGCTGTTGGAGCGATAATTCACGAGTAAAGGCACTTCTTTGATGCCAAAACGCTGTCTTAGATACTCCTGAATGCTGCCTACCAAGTGTTCCGCACCTTTCGGAGGTTCGAGACGTTGGATCGGCGGCATTTGTTTGTGGTCCCCCGCGATGATGAGCTGGGCATTCGACTTCATTGCGGCGACAGGCCTCAGCGCTAACGTCACCGGAATCTGGGAGCTTTCATCCAAAACAACCAGATCGAAAATTGGATCGACGAATGCGCTAGCTGTGCCTGCATTCTTGGTCACCCAATGCACGACATGGGCGGTAGAGGAAATAACGGTCAGTTTAGTATCATCGCCAAGGCTTGTTAGGAGTTCCTGAAAATCAGGGTCGCTGTTGTCCCGGATGACCGACTTGAGGTTTAAGTGTTTCGCGCTGGTCTTGAGGGGCTTGGCACCACGTGACTTTGAGTAGAGCCAGTAATAATCACACACGGCGGCGGTGTCTGTTTCCAAATTGCTAACAAGTCGCCCAGACAGCTCTTCAACCGTCCGGTAGTTAGGGCCGGTTATCAAAATCTTTCTCGCCTTCTTTTGACGAATGATCGAGTGAAGAAAAGCAACGAGTGTATCGGTCTTGCCAGTTCCGGGCGGACCCCAGACAATGGCTAGCCGGTATCTAGCACATGACTTTACGGCTTCACTCTGACTATCATTAAGTTCATAGTTATTGGCCGTGTTAGAGAAGTTAACGATTTCCTGAATCTCTTTGTTGTTTCTGAGAACACTGGCTGCGAGCTTATTTGCCTGCCAGAGTACCTCTGCAATTGGAGTATCCGGGTCGGTTCCCTTCAAGATTTTCTTGGCTGCCGAGTTGCCCATAGCCGTCAAGGCCTCGGGGGCTGCAATTGAACATTTTGGATTGCCGATTTGCTGTAGTATGGCGGTAACGTCCCTGGAGTCATCAAAAGGCGACCCTTCGAGCAGGTAGATAGGCTCTTTACCGATAGGAAGTACCCCATTGGCCATCACAGCGTTAAATTGTGCATCAACCCCGCTCCATTGAGGACTCAGCGTTAGGGTCAGCCGTTTAGCTACGCGGTCGAAACTGTCAATGCGCGCGGCAATAACCTTGTACATCGGTATGAACGACAGCTTGGGGTCCAGCCCCAGGCTTAGCGAGTTGCCGTTCGCCAATGGAAATCCCGGCCAACTCACAATTCCGACTGTGCAGATATCGCCCTCCTCGATCTTTGCTTCCGAGGAATCCTCACTGACGGCAAATTCAAACGTATTGTTGCCGTAATCCTTGATCAGGCTTTCCAGCACAATGGCCTTGTATGAGGCTTCAAGGTACTCCGCCCGAGCAATGAATGAACCGAGCGACTCGGTCCTTGCCACTGCTGCCGATACTTTTGACCAGCGATCCCACAGCTTTGAGTCGTAAGCAACCCCCGACAGGCCAAGGGGGACTGTCATCGATAGGGCCGGAGCGTCTCCGCTAATAGCACTTTTAAGATCAACCCGAAGTCGCGCTGTGACGGTGGCAAGAGCCCAGGCATGAGCCTTCAGCACGTCGCCGTACCGCGTGATCGCCTCCGTGATCGGCCTTGTCTTACCATAAATGCGTACCGTGCCGGTGGTGGACTTCCAAATCTCGAAAATGCGCTCGCGAGGAATCGCATTACCAAGAGGCTCCAAGTAATAGTTGTCCACTTTGCGCGGATTCATGTGTTCGTGATGGTAATTTTCGGCTGTTCCCAGAAGTGTGGTGGCGAAGAATTGTGGCAAGCGTACAGAACCCGACACGATATCGCGTATGAAGACGATATTCGGGCAAACATAGTCAGACTTTTCCAATAGCTCATCCGGCGGAAAAATCCACGCTAGTGGCCGCTGATAGCGCCCTTGCAAGTCCAGAATGTTTAGCAAGTGTCTGCCGAACGCATTACACAGCTCTTCGTATTGCCGAACTTCCCAAAAGCAAATCTGGGTGTGAAGCGTTCCGAAGTTGTTGGCGGCAAATTCCTTTTCCGCCTGATCAATCCAACTCGCAAAGCGTTCGATGAATGACAAAATCGCCGCCCATTCTGCAACGGCGGTGTCTTTGTTGACGACAAATGCATCGTCTCCCAGCACCTTGATCGAGGAGGGTTCTTTGCCGTTTGCAGCAGGGAACTTCGAGCCGTACGGGGAGAAAAGCGTCCCGCGAATTGCGATGCCGGTAAGAAGGCCAGAACCAGAGTCGAAGTTAACGATTATGTCGAACTCCGCGCCAAACCTTTTGGCCAGTCCTCCAACCCTTGATACTCCATCCACGCTGATGTTGCCCGTACTGATCGATTCAGCGCGATGGCTGATTTGTCCTCGATCTTGCTTGAGCAAAGAGTGCTTGCGGAGGACTGGAGCGTCTGCCTTGATACCTACTAAGCTGGCGACCTTGGGATGCCCGCCTGAAGACAGAACACTACTTGCCCCCTTGCTTAGGGTCGCCATTTTTGAGAGATGGTCGCTGCTCACGGCTGCTGGAGTGCAATAGTTATCTGGATGAGCGTCGAACCGCTTACGGTCTTCATCCGAAAGCCAGGTGCGGTTTCCCAGCCAATCGCATGAACTGCACCGTGGGTTCACGTGATAGGGGACGGAATTCCAGCCTTTTGAATCTCCAAGTTGTACAACGTGCGGCAGGTCTTCGCAGAAGAATTTTCGGACGCTTGGCATATAAATCAGGAAATGCACTAAGCCGCTCTCTAAGTCCTGGCGCAGCGCCTGCAATCGATTTGTGTGATCCCCACCCTCCTTCGTACCCAAAATCTTGGTGAAGTTTGGCATTTCAATATGCCGCCAAAGATATATCCTGCTGCTAACGAAGAACTTATCCAGGAATGCCTTTCCTTCGTTGTACAACCAATTAGCCACGAAAATCGCATAAAGGCAGACTTCCGCAGAGTAGCTGGCATTCGCCTCCGTAATATTTTTAAGGTCGATGACGGATAGCGCCATGCGCTTGTCGTCGTCAGCGAGTGGACGCCGTGTCCCGTCTGGGAGGATTTCGAATTCGATTTCGCGGCGATGGTCCGCGAATATCACATCCGGGCGCAAGCCAGATAACTTTGGAATGAAATTGAGATCATCTTTGGCAACGCCGATGTTTGTAAGCGTAATGTCGCGAAAGTCCTCCGGTTCGATCTGAGGCTGAATGATCAGCGTTGGTTCGGTGATTGTTGAGAGTGCATCTGAGAGATCGACGGAGGCCGTCCCGCTATTCTTGGCAAATACATTACTAGGAAGAGAGCTGCACAGAACGTTGTACTGGTCATATTCAAACTCGCGTCCGCTTGCCGTAATGAGTTGAACCCCGGGGCGGGATTTCAGCGGCACCGGAATGCCTGACTTTTCGAGCACAACAGGATTATTTGAAAAGAGCGATAGATAAAGCTCTCGCTCACAAAGCGTGCGGAGATACATCGACATTTTGCTCTTCGAAAACTCACGCTTTGGCAATGGAAGTGGCATCCTGTGTCCTCAAAGCATTGAATGTGTGACTTTGTCTGCGGTTATACGCCCTTTAGATTTCGTGTGTCACGCTGAAAAGGCAACCATACGCCGCCTGACCCGTTTATGCGCTGTAACAAGGGTGGTGATTGGCGGAACGGCTCGTGCGCCACATTCACGATTGCTAAACTATGGAGGAACTAAAGATTCTGCTTCGAAAGGAATCCGAGGTCCATTACACGATCCTCGCTCGCCAGCCAATTCGCCCCCTCGCTCAAGAGCATCATAGGTGCTAGTGCCCTGCCCAAATCAGATCCCTCAATGGCCGGTTTTACGAGTGTAGGTGGCAGCCTGCCAAGGGTCGCCAGTACCCAGTCGTGGCCGTCGGCGGCCTCTATCAAGGACTTCACCACTATCTCGTTTGCGATTAGCCTTAGCGCTTCGGAAGCCGCAGGGGCGCGCTGAGGATCAGCTTTCACGAGGTCTGCCACCAGTGCCTGAATAACGGGTTCCGGCGTGTCATCTCCGAATGCAACAATGGCGTGAAGGGCAACATTCTGGTCCGGGTCCGCGATGAATGGGAGAAGTTGGTCATAGGCTTTGAACCCCTGCTTGCCTAAGCCCCAGACGGCTGCCTGCCGCATTTCATCTTCTGCGAATCGTGGATCAGTAGCGACACGAACCAGCTCCCCGCGCGCAAATGCACTGCGAAGCTCGGTGAGAATTAGTATTGCCTCCATCCGAAGGTCGGCGCGTCCGTCTCCCCACAAAACCTGCCCTATGCGGTCCCGGCCCAAGGCTGAGCCCAGAGTCGCCGATGCCCCTGCCGCTTCAAGCAGCACGCGCTCATCAGCTTCGGTGCCGATCAGCTTTTCAAGGGCTGTTACGCGCTCGCGCCCGAGGTCGTCGCGATAAGGGAGGGCCTTGACTGCGGCATAGCGATCCACGGCATTCTGAGAGTCTAGCTGTGGAATCGGATCATAGCGTTGGCGGAGAAAACCAGAAATGTCCGCGAGTTTCTCTGGCGCTCCCGCAAGAATGGAGACCTCACCCTTGAAAACCTCGCCCGGGCGGATATACGGATGCTTTCCTCTTAGAGCATACGTTTGCCGACGTGTACTGCCGTCTGGAGTGTTCAGTAAAGCTACCAGTTTTTCAGCGGTTACGGACTGCACGGAGCCGTCACAGGAGGGAACCAAGGCGGGCCATGTTCGGTCGCGCTCGGCACCTTCGGAAGCGGACTTGGGATCGCCCAGCTTAGACTGCCCAACCGAATCGCGCAGCGCACTGACATTGAAGAATACAGCCTTGTCAGCGGCACGTTGCCCCTCCCCGTCCGCTTGGATTGCAATCAGGGCAACCACATCCTCCGCGCGTAGCCCTGCGTCCCAGGTACGATCTGGATTGGCGGGCGCATCGCTCATCTTTATTTTCAGATCGGATTTCGCACGAATTTCGACCCGCAGGCCAGTACGCACGCAGAGTACGTCTGGAAGCCGCAAGCGCTTAACCTTGGTGGACCAGATCTTGTTCGAGGCGCAGTAGCGCTCCAGCTCGATAGGCTTAAAGCCCATTTCGGAGAGCTGTTTCATCGTCTGGCGCACGCCTAATGCACCCATGCTCAAGAATCGCAGGAAACTCGTATCTGTCTTAAAACCCATCAGTCGGAGCCTTTCGGGATGGGTTTTAAAAGGTCGCCAGGAGGAACTTTCAGGGCGTCTGCTATGGCGAAGATATTCTCCAGCGAGACATTTCGCTCGCCACGCTCAAGCGAGCTGATATAGGTTCGATGGAGTTTGGAGCGAAAGGCGAGTTCTTCCTGGGACAATCCCGCTTCATTACGGATTCGCCTGACATTTTGTCCGAATATCTCTTTGGGAGTTCGTTGCACACTTCCACCGTGATTCCTACTTGCGTGTCAGGGTAGAAATGTGTAAACAATGAGTCTACAGACTTAACGTTACACATCTGGCACCTAATTGACGGATTTCAAAGGAGAAGCAGGTCAGTGAATCCTCGCATCGATGCTCTTCCAGAGACCGTGACCGCCCCTCGCACCGACGCTATATACAACTGCCACGGCTACTTAACCAAGGTACCGGTTGCCGCCATTGAGCCCTTCATCGAAGCCTTCACGGAAAGCGACGAAGTGATAGCCGATTTCTTTGCGGGGTCGGGCATGACGGGCCTTGCGGCAGTCAGGCTTGGTCGCAAAGCACAGCTCAGCGACATCTCTGTCTTGGGACGTCACATTGCTCAGGGATATTCCACGAGAGTAGGCCCGGAGCTGTTGCAGCGAACGGCTGCGGCAGTCATGGCGGAAGCGCGGGAGAAAATTGCCAATCTGTACACAACGCATCGGGCCAGTGACGGGGCAGAAGTGGAGATGGTTCGGACCGTATGGTCTTTTAGCTATCTCTGCCCCTCGTGCCAGTTTTGCCTGGTGTATTACCGGCACTTGTCGGATAAGGGCTCCCCACCGAAGCAATGCCCCTCTTGCGGTACCGCCTTTGTACGGCGCAGCTGGCGACGCAGCGCGGACGTGCCTGTCCAAGTAGTCGCGCGCAACGAGCAAGGACGGCTGGCGGAACAGGCGGTTACTGACTTCGACCTGAAGATGATTGAAAAGGCGGCGAATGATGCTCGACAGCAGGAGGTCCCTACCCTCGTGATCGCCGAAGAACGCGAGATGTTCAGCCGCTCGGGCCTTGGAAAAGCAGGATTGATCAATACAAAGGATTTCTTCTCGCCCCGGAACGCGATTGCCCTGCTGGAACTGTGGAGGGCGCTCAACAACACCGAAGATGACGCCCTACGGCAAAAGCTCCGCTTCGCTTTCACTGCAATTCTGCCTCGTGCTTCGCGCCGGTATCAATGGAGCGCACAGCGTCCTCTGAACGCCCAGAACCAAACCTATTACATCGCTCCGGTCTACTACGAATGGAATGTGTTTGAGCTTTTTGAGCGCAAGGTGGAAGCGGCGCTGCGTTCGGACGAACTGCTCTTTGACGATGACCCTATGTTGGCAGGCCGACCTGAACAGGACCTCGACTATACCTTAACGTCCGCTGACCGCCTTGGGCATCTTGCCGCCGAATCGGTCGATTACGTGTTCACCGATCCGCCGTTTGGCAGCAACATTTTCTACAGCGACATGAACTTATTCCACGAAGCCTGGCTTGGGCAGGTCACGGAACATGAGTCTGAAGCGGTAGTCCATACCACGGGAAAACGCAAGAAGGGGGCAGCGGAGCGATATGAGAATCTCCTGCGCTCCGCTTTCGCCGAGGCCTTTCGCGTGCTCAAGCACGGCCGATATATGTCCGTCGTCTTTGGAAACAGCAGTGGCCAAGTGTGGGGGTTGGTGCAGCGTGCGCTCAGAGACGCGGGTTTCAAGGCAGCTCCAGTGCATGTCGCAATCCTCGACAAAGGCCAACGTTCCGTTAAAGGACTGAACTCCGGCTCGGAAAGCGTCGTCACCGTGGATTTGATTCTGACCGTTCAGAAGCCCGCGCGAACTGAAAGCTCCCACGATGCGCGTATTCTACAAAACGGGGACACCCAACAATTTGTCGAGCAAGCAATTATCGAGCTTGCCGGAAAAGGTGAAAGAAATCCAAGTCATATCTATGCGAAGTTGCTCCGCAAAGCCATCCACGAACACTACACGCTGGACGATCTTCACCTAAGCGATGTTTTGTTAGCTTTACGTGGCGCAGGCTACACGACGGATGAGAAAACGGGCCTTATGTCATTCAAGCATGCGGTACATGCGGAGGCCGACCTTGCGTAGACGGACCCTCCGCAAACCTACAGCGCTTCTTTGAGGGCGCGGTTTGCTTTCGGGGGATCATAAGGGGGACTTCAGCGGCAGCGTTTTGAAATCCCTCTTATCGGGGGGAGCCGCTGCCTTTGGCGGCGTGGGGGGGACCTCCCTCCCCTTGCGCCTGTCCCCCTCGGGGGAAACGGGAAAGGGGGCCTGCCCGCTCTGAAACCTACTGCTGCCCTTCATTTCGTAGCTTCCTCCGCAATCTATTGAGTCTACTGAGAGTGCAGAGACTGCCGAGTCAATGGACGAAATGGAGCTTGCACAGTCTGGTGGGAATCTCTAGGCTGCGCGGAAATGAACATCACGCTTCTTGCCAAAAAGGGCGGCGTCGGAAAAAGCACCGTCTCTGTCCTCCTGTACGAAGCCTTCCGGCAGGCAGGCAAGTCTGTCTCGATCCACGATTGGGACGCACAAGGCACGAGCAGCAAGGCGATGGAACTCATTCACGCCTCGAATCCGCAAGTGAAGGTGGAACAGGCGGGCATCGTCATCTATGACACGCCTCCGAGTCTGGAACACACAGCAACTGCCACTGCGGTTCGTAGCGCTGACATTGTTTTGATTGTCACGTCCCCCTCCCCTGCTGACATTTGGGAGGCTGACGATGCGGTGCGGTTTGCCAAATCGAAAAACAGCAAAGCAGCCGTGCGGGTCGTCTTCAACAAGGTGCGGAAGTCAACCGTGTTGGGTCGCCTTGTAGAGGAAAGCGGAAAGCAACTGAGTGCGCCAGTGCTAAAGGTGAGTTTAAGTGCGCGTGAATGTTATCAGCATGCGGTCGCACAAGGATGGCGCGCGCTGGACAGCGCTGCTCGGCAAGAGGTTTTGCAGTTAATCGTGGCTTTACTTTCGCAACAGTAGAGGCTATGCAGTCTCAATAGACTACTCACTCTCTATAAACAACACAGTATCGGCAGTATGAGCAAACCCAAAAATAACGTGAGCGATCTGCTCGCCGCCATCAAGCGGCAGACTCCTGCTCCTTCGGTGGCGTCAGTTGCCAAGGAAGAACCCATAGAACTGACTGTTGCGCCTGAAGAACCTGCGAAGAAAAGCGCACAGCCGCAGCAAAGGGGCAAGAAGGCCGTTAAAGGCAAGATTGGCAAGCCGGTTCAATTTTGGTTCCACGATGAAGATCGCAAGCTGGTGCGTGAGTTATCTGCCTGGCTGGCGGGGCAGGGGGTACGGCCCAGCGACAGCATGGTCCTTCGCGCGGCGCTGCGTTACGCTAAAACGGGCAATCAGTTCTTAGAGTGCTATTGGGAGGCGTCCCGCCTCGATGGGCGGCTGAAGCGCAATTGAGACTATTTAGTCTCATGAGACTACCAAGTATCATCACTCTGTATAGCCTCGATAGGTGCATTAGGCTCCGTAGATATTGTGTCTAACCATTTCAACACTAGAGGACTTGTGGCTGGGGCAGGGACTCTCGCTTCGCACATTATCTACTGCCGAGCTACTTTTCTCTCAGCGTACCATGTCCAATCGGTCGGGCAAGTAGCCGGGATGGTCAAGGAAGGGCTGGCTTAGGGAAGCCTTTCCTTGGGAAGCGAAAGCCTTCGATAGGCTTGAGCTTCCATTTCTGTTGCTGCCGCGCTTGCCTTGTCGTTTCAAAACGAAAATTGCCTAGTGTTAAAAAATTCTGTTAGATCGTGTTAAGCGGTGGATAAACATTTGCAAGACTCTGTAATAACGCTCTAATCGAGCACCCCTCCGTCAACGAAACCACGAAAGAACGTCAGCAAAAAGCATAAAAACCGTCAACAAAACCACGAATCGAAAGTCACTGTCAATGAAACCACGTTGGCCCGTTTTCTGTCAGTGAAACCACGAAAATACTAGTTGCGTCAACGAAACCACGAAGCTAAGGTGTGCGTCAACGAAACCACGTTTTGATCCTACCGTTCTCAGCTCTATGACCGGCATTGTCGAAAGCACTCTAGAGGAAGATAGGGCAGGGGGCAAACTCGCTCTGCTGCCGCAGCGCCATCCCAATCACGACTTGTTCATCTGCGATGTGCTGGACGCCATTCCCAAGGACGACATGGCCAGCATGGAGCATCCGATCTTTTCCCTAGCGACCAAACCCGATACGAGAATTCTGCGCTACGAGCACAAGAACGTGGTGGTGGAGATTGCCCCAAGCGTTCGTGGCCTTGCGACCATTTATGACAAGGACATCTTGATCTACTGTGTCTCGCAACTGATGGCGAAAAAGAATGCGGGCGAGCCGCTGGCCCAAACGCTACATCTGAATGCGCATGATCTCCTGGTCTGGACAAATCGGGAAACAAGCGGAGATGCTTACCGGCGTCTTAAAGACGCATTCGAGCGGTTAAGCGGGACTCGGATCACAACGAATATCAAAGCGAATGGCGAAGAAATGACGGAAGGCTTTGGGCTGATTGAAAGCTGGCGTGTCATCCGTGAAACGAAGTCTGGCCGCATGAGCGAGCTTCGGGTGCGCCTATCCGATTGGGTATACAAAATTATCCAGGGTTCTGAGGTGCTGACGCTAAGCAGGGATTATTTCCGGTTACGAAAGCCGACCGACCGGCGGATCTACGAGCTGGCACGGAAACATTGCGGCGAGCAGGATGAGTGGAAGATCTCGCTGGAGCTGTTGCATAAGAAAACCGGGGCGAGCAGTCATTACCGCGAGTTCAAATCGATGGTACGCGAGCTGGTGGAACACGACCATTTGCCCGATTATCGCGTAGCCCTAGAGGATGAAAAGGTGGTTTTCCGCAACCGCATGAGTGAGCGTCCCAAGGCGGACGTAAAGTACCCGGTTCTGGATGCCGAGGCTTATTACGGTGCAAGGCAAGTCGCGCCTGGCTACGACGTTTATTTCCTGGAGCAGGAATGGCGCGATTGGTGGGTGGAAAGCGGAATGCCGGAATTGGGCTTTCCTGGGAAGGCGTTTGTCGGCTTCTGCAAGAAGCGATATCTGCGCAATCCGAATCCGTGAGGGGCAGGGGACAGGCGGCACCAAATCTGTATCAGCCCAACTCCTACTCCCGCAGCTTCGCATACTGCTCCGGCGTCAGGTCCAGCCAGATCCCGCCCTGCTTCTTTCTGATGGCATCCTCGATCTCGCGGCGGCCGGAAATATTCAGCGTAAAGCCACCGCGCTTCGCCATTTCCCATATTTTCTTGTCATCTTCGAACTGAACCGTCCGGGGCAGGGGAGTCTTCAAATCCTCTTCGAGGAACTGGCAGAACCAGCCTTTCCTAAACATGAAGTGCATGTAGACGCGCTTCTTTCCAGCGCCGCCGCAGCGGTCGCATAAGCGCTCGCCCCGACGATGGGGAGGCGGCAAGGGTGCTTTGCACTCGCAGCAGATCTTACCGGCATAACGCATCCGAACCGATGATGCACGCTCCCCGCCCATGGGAGAGGATTATAGCGCGGTATTCGCTTTTTGTTCGCCATGCTTATCGGCTCGAACATCGTTCCGCAATTCGTTCCACAAATGAGGCGATCTTGTGCGACTTAGAAGTGCTTGGGCAGCCTTCACGTCTTTGTAAGTTGTTGTATTACCGATTCAGTCCAGATTCACACGGTGGAAGTCATAGGTTCGAATCCTATAGCGCCCACCATTTGTTTCCATCGACTTACCTTGCAAACGCAGGCTGCGCCTCATGCACGTTAACGCACATTAGGCGCTAGCCGCGTTTTCTGCCGGCAGAAGCGGCGCCTGCCGCACCGTCTCCACCAGGTTGTTCTGCGCTCGCCGTGCGTCCTCGCTGAACGCTTGGGCGTACAGCGCCAGCGTGATCCCCGGCGTCGCATGGCGGGCCAGCTCCTGGACAACTTTCACGTCCTCCCCGCTCGCCTTCAGGATCGACGTGAAGCTGCGCCGGAAGGTATGCCAGCCTACCGCCTTCTGAACGCCGAGTTTCTTCGCCAGCGGCAGAATGTGCCGGCGGAGAATCATATCTGGCCAGTAAGGCTTCGTTCCCCGCGTGCGGTGGGAAGCGAATACCCAATCGTCGTCCTCGCAGTACGGGGACACCGCGCGCCATGCAACCAAAGATTCGAGCTGATAGGGATGCAGCGGAACTAGCTTTCGAGAGATCTCGGTCTTGAGGTTTCCTACATGCCCTTTGACCACGCCCCTGACCACCGACGCGGTCCCGTTCTCGAAGTCTACATCGTGCCACTTCAGGGCGAAGCTCTCGCTGCGGCGTAATCCGTTGCCGAAGTTGAGGGCGATCGCCGCCTTCTCCCTCGCCTGGCTTCCCTCCCACAGTGTTCGGATCTCGCTCGGCGTCAGGATATCGGGAATGCGACTGCGCTTCCCACTCTGGCGGACGAGCTTCACGGGATTGTGCCCGATGGGCACAAACTCGTATCGCTGGGCATGAGTGAAGAGCACGCTGAAGACGTTGCGGATTCGCTGCTTGGTCCCGTTCTCCAGCGGCTTTTCAGGATGCTTGGTGCTCATGAGCGTGGCCAACCAGGCTTCGACCGCAACAGACTTGACGTCCAACATCCGGGTCGCTTCCCAGCGCGGCAGGATGAAGAGGTCCAACATTTCTTTGTAGTTCTGCTTCGTGGCCCAGGACCGGCGCTCGTTCGCGTCGTTCAGTTCCACGTCCTTGAAATGCTGAGCTACGAGACCAACGGTTGGCACTTGTGCCGCCGGACTCAGGTTGTTTATGGTGAGCCGCAACGCATCCGCAGCCTTCTGGGCTTCGGACTCGGTTTTGTATTTCTGCGTACTGCCGATGACGGCCTGCCGCTGTACGCGGCGGCCGTCGTCAAGCGTCACGCGATATCGCAAAACCCACTCGCTGGGCCTGTGCGCGCGGCGTACTTTGATGAGGCTACCCTGTTGGTAGCGTTGCCGTGATCCCATTACTGAATCCTCCCGGAATCACGGCACGGATCGCATGCGGAGTTTACCCGGCTCCGCATCCATGCATCAAGTTCGCTCAGGAGGAACAGCCAGCGGCGACGTTGGCCATCGCCACGCGGGTGCGCGGGAACCGTGCCCTCGCGTGCGAGCTTCTTCAGGTGCCTTTCTGACATGCGCAAGAACGGCGCCGCTTCGCTGGCTTCTGTGAATGGTTCGAGAATCGGGCTTGAGGCCCCGAAAACCTGAGGTTCGTTGTTCATTAGTTGTCCTGTTCGCGAAGAACTCTCGCGATATGGCCAAGGTAGGGCTGCCAAGGTGAGCTACCAAAGAGAGCAGAGGTACAACTTCAGCTTGTACCGAAGATATGGGTGCGATGCTTCACTGGCTGCAATTCGACCGTTGCGTTGAGGGGTTACTCGATTGGATGTACTCGTTTGCAGCGTGGTATTCCCGAAAAAGCCGTTCGGGACGGATGCGGAAGTAGCGTTGAAATGCTCCCCATGAGGAGTGTCCAGTTAATTCCCGGAGGACGGCTGAAGGCATACCGCTGTTGATCATTCTGGTGCAGAACGAATGCCGCAGCGCGT
>Ga0070741_10008347_pt1 | contig 20856 bp, 17 predicted proteins | sample Coa_R1_4_FD_66440 | JGI IMG/M metagenome (GOLD analysis project Ga0070741, IMG submission 66440) | Surface soil microbial communities from Centralia Pennsylvania, which are recovering from an underground coalmine fire - Coalmine... | ecosystem: Environmental > Terrestrial > Soil > Unclassified ...
CGCTTGCGCCAGTGTAACGGACGCGGGGACGCTCATCTCACGCTGTGATTGTTGCGCCAACGGGACTGCTTGCGCCATGAACGCGTCGGGCGATTGTGCCAACGCCGACGCAGTAACGCCTACCGCGCCAATGAACAGCAATGCAACGAGCAGAAAACGGAACACACGCACGAACATAGTACTACTTGCCAAAACGCGAAGGACTATTACAATTTATTGCGGGTGAAGACCCGAAGGGTTTCGGAAACCCTTCGGGTCTTCACCCGCGCGGGCTTCGATACGCGCTCACCGTGTCCTGAATAAATCGCATCGCCACATCGCCGTTTGCGACATTTGAATCAACGCCCATTTTTCGCGCAAGGCGCTGGGCAATTTCTACAGCAAGCTGTTCACGATTCACAAAATTCGCGCGTCGCTGCAAGAACGATTCGGCGAGCGCAATGTCGGACTCGTCGAGTCGTCCGATACCGATGGGCAAATTGATTGGCAATGGCGCAGTGGGAGCGGTTTGCAAATCACTCAAGCGAATTTGATCCCGCATTTTGACTACAATTGTACCCGCCGCGTAATCGCCGAGCCGCTTGGCACGCACGTTGAGGAACATGGTCACAAGACCCACGCCATAGAGAAAAGGAAAGTAATCAATAATCCGTACAATGTTGCGAATGATTGTATCGAGCGCCGAAAGCGGCTGACCATTGTCTTTGATCACCCGCAAGTGAAAGAGTCGTTTCCCCGGTGTTTGCCCATTGAGGATGATTTCAAAAAAGAGGAAATAACCGAACTGGATAAGAAATAAAACCAGGATGACCACAACGGCAAGAAAATCATTGACAGGACGCGGCAACGGAAGATCACTCAACTGCGCTGCCAAAAATGCCACTGCTATGAATAAGAGTATGTATATTGTACTTTGAATCAGCGTATCAATGAAAATGGCGAGAAAGCGCGAACCAATATCCGCAATGTCATAACCAAAGCGAATATTTTCAGGAGTTTCGACGACAAAGCGATCAGCGGGAGTTGCTTGCATCTATGCAATTCGATCAATTGATTCGCCAGCGCAAGCGCGACTGGGAGCGATTAGAGACACTGTTAAAACGCGTTGAGCGCGATCAAATCAAAACCTTGAGCCAAGCGGAGCTCGTGGAGTTTGGACAATTATACCGCAGTGCGACATCAGACCTCGCTATCGCGCAGCGTGATTTTCCACAAAAGGACGTGACCGCATACTTGAATCAATTGGTCGGACGCGCGCATCCAGTCGTCTATCGCGGCGAACCGCTCATCTGGCGCAGGTTGAAAGAATTTTATCGCGTGTCACTGCCACAATTATATCGCGAGATGCTGCCATTCATTACATTCGCTGCGTTACTCCTTTTTGCGCCTGCGATCATCGCGTATCTTGTCATGCTCTACAATCCCGACGCCGCGCGCTATATTCTCTCACCCTCGCTCATTGCTCTTGTCAAAAGTGGTACGCCTTGGTGGAAAGATTTGAATGACGCGAATGAAATCGGTGCCGCTTTTATTATGACGAATAATTTGCGCGTTTCGTTCTTGGCATACGCAGGCGGTTTATTGTTTGGCTTATTGACTGTATATGTTCTAGTGTTGAATGGCATTCATCTCGGCGCGATTCTAGGGTTGTTACATTTTTACGGCAATGCCGCGCCGTTGTGGGAATTCGTTGCGGGGCATGGCGTCTTAGAGTTAAGCCAAATTACAATGGCGGGGGGTAGCGGATTAATGTTGGGTTACGCGCTACTGCGTCCGGGCCTTTTAACGCGGCGCGACGCGCTAGGTATCGCCGCGCAAAAATCAATTCGCTTGCTACTTGGCACCGCTCCGCTGCTTGCCCTCGCGGGAACGATTGAAGGGATGATTTCACCGTCGGCTTCCATTCCCGCGCTGGTCAAATATGGGATTGGAATTCTGACGGGCGTCTTGTTGTATAGCTATCTATTTTTGGTCGGGCGGAAACAGAATTCTAAAAAATGAAGTTGACTATTATTGAATCGAACCGAGAAACGTTTTCATCAAATCTTCATTCCACTCGTTCGAATCGCCCATTGCCATCACCATCACGTACCCGTTCTTTCCGCTGAATCCGCCCACCGCTTGTCGCAATCGCGAACTGGCGCTCTGCGTTTCATAAATCGTCAGCGGCACTTGCTCCCCGCGAATCGTCACTGTTTCCTGTCCCACGTACTGCATCTGCCCCGCGCGCTGCGTAAACTGCTGCGAAAATGCTTGACGCATCTGTTGTTCCATGTCCGCGCGATTCGCGTTAAGCGTTGAAACTTGCAGCAGCATAAAAAACATCCCGCGCCGATTGGTTGGCCCAATCATCACAATCTTTTCAAACAAGAAATCCATCCCCATCTGCTCGGAATATCCTGGCGGCAGCGTGTACTCGGCGATGGAAGCTCCAATGCGATGCGCGTCACTTGGCGAGGTCGAAAAGGCGCGCTGCGCGAAACGCGGCAATAGGAACGCACTCAAGGCACATGCGCCGATGCAGATGACGGCGAGACTGCCAATAATAATCAAGGCGATTTTTGTGTTGCGACTCATATTCGACCTCGCGCTTTTAACTCCAAGTACTTGTTGACCACCGCCACCGTCAATTGATTGGCAGGCACATCAAGCGTAAGCACGCCGCGTTGGCGCAATTTCTCCAAAATCAGCGCTCGTTCCTCGACCAATTGCTCCGCCACCGCGCGTTCGTACACGCCAACGGAATCATGCGGGACCTGCTGGGCGAGCTGCAAAACCGTCGGGTCACTGATGGCCACGAGCAGCGGCAAATGACGCGGATAGAGCGGCGCGATTTGTTTCACCAACATATCGGCGGCGATGCCTGTCGCAATATCGGAAAAAATAACGATGAGTGAACGCTTTTTGTGTTTCGCGCCGAGATAGGAAAAGGCACGAACAAAATCCGATTCGACGGGCTGCGCGTCCGCCGCGTACAGCGTCGCCAACATTCGATAAAACTGCCCGCGGCCCGCGCGCGGCGCAAGATATTGCTGCACTTCATCCGCGAACGTCAAAAGCCCCACGCGGTCGCCGCGCAAACTCGCCACATAGGATAGCATCAAAACCGCATTCACGGCATAGTCCAATTTTGCCAGACCCTGCCCAGACGGATTTTCGGGGTCAGCAATGGGCGGGCGCATTAACCGCCCTACATCGAGCAGCGCCATGACAGTCTGACTTTTTTCCGTTTCAAATTCGCGCGTGACGGGCTTGCCGCGCCGCGCTGTCGCTTTCCAATCAATTCGGCGAAATTCGTCGTCTAGTTGATACTCGCGCAGCCGCTCGAATTCCGTGCCAGTTCCCAACATCCGCATCTGGCGCAGACCAATTTCCTGCAATTGCCCCTTCCGCGCTTGTAATTCATATTTTCGAATATCGAGTAAATTGGGATACACCTTGACAGGCGCGGACGCGGGATAACGCGCTTGCTGAATGATGAGACCAAGTACACCCCACCAACGCAAATTCAAATCGCCAAAGGAGTAATCGCCACGATGCGGCGGGCGAACGTGATAGACGAGGTCAATCGGCACGCGTCGGGCGAGGCGTACGGGAACACCTTTTAATTTCTGTCTTTCGTTGGGTTCAATGGCAGAATTCGCAGACGCATCCAGAAAAATGCGGTCAGCACGGAATTCAGGAGGATATTCGTCTCGAACAATGGCACGCACCGCACGCGTCCCATGATTTTCCACACGCACCGTCACAAGATTTTCCGCACCTAGCGAGAGGCGCGGGTCATTCGTCCGAGTGAGTGTAAACGCAGCGGGTTTCGGAGTGAGCGCGCGGTCAATCACAATCATCGCGATGATAAAAAACAGATACCCAATCCCGATGTACAAAAAGAATGACTGGAATGTAGCAACCGCCAGCAACAATCCAGTCAGCAAAAGAAGAAAAAACGCGCGTCGAGTCAGCAGCACAAGTATCTATGCTCCAACTTCCAACCTCTACCCTCTAACATCCAACTTCTATCTCGGCACATCCACGGATGCGAGAATACGTTGAATGATTCCGTCCGCATCAAGTCCTTCAATTTCTGCTTCGGGCTTGAGCAGGAGGCGATGACGCAGGACGGGCAGAGCAACCATTTTTACATCATCAGGGACAACATAGGCGCGTCCTTGCAGCGCGGCGTACGCTTTCGATGCGAGCAGCATGGCAATTGAAGCGCGAGGGCTGGCACCGAGCGCGAGGTCGCTGGCATGACGTGTCGCGTCCGATAATTTTGTGATGTAGGTGAGAACACCTTCTTCAACCGTAATGCCATCAATTTCATGGCGGAGCTCTATAAGGTCTTGCGCGGAAAGGATGGGCGTTAGTCCAGCATCAGCGAGATGGTGCGCGTCAAATCCTTGATGATAGCGCCGCAACACATCGGCTTCTGCATTGAGCGAAGGATACGTGACAACGGTCTTGAACAGAAAACGATCAAGCTGCGCTTCGGGCAGGGGATACGTGCCTTCGTATTCCACTGGATTTTGTGTCGCAAGCACGAGGAATGGTTCGGGCAAATCCTGACGCTCGCCTTCAATCGTCACCGTGCGTTCTTCCATCGCTTCGAGCAATGCAGCTTGCGTCTTGGCAGGCGCGCGGTTGATTTCATCCGCAAGCAAAACATTGGTAAAGACGGGGCCGCGCTTTAAATAAAATTTCCCCGTATTCACATCAAAGACCTGCGTACCGACAATATCGGAAGGCATCAGGTCGGGCGTGAATTGAACGCGTTTGAAATCCGCGCGCACCAAATGCGCTAGCGTTTTCGCAGCGAGCGTTTTCGCTGTCCCCGGCACGCCTTCAAGCAAAACATGCCCGCGAATAAAGAGCGCAATGACCATCTGTTCAAAAACAGCGTCTTGCCCAACAATTGCTTTTTTGGATTCAGCAGCAAGTGCTTTGTAAGCATCTTGTATGGTCATAATTCTTAAAAATCCGAAGGGTCGCTGACGTAATATGTCAGATGAGACCCCTTCGGGTTTTATCTCCGAGTTCCGAACGTAACTGCCTGGTCTATGGTTTTGACCAAATCGGCTTCACTCGTATCTGTGCGTCGTAAGGCGTTGAGGATGCGCGTCAACTCGACGCGGTCTAGTTCGGGACGCATACGTGACAACAGCTCGATATAGCGTTCGTCGGACAATTCGGGATTGAGGTGGAAGGGACGACCGAGCCGACGCTTGAGCGATTGCCGATAGTGATTCAAAACCATCCCGCGCTTGTTGGCGCGGCGAAACAGGTTCGCCATTGAGACCACATACTCGCTCGGCGTGCGGCGCGCCAACGTTCTTGGAACTGGCACGACGCGCCCAAAGCGTTGTCCGTTTATGACCAGATAACCGAACGCGACGATGACCACAAAGATAACGCCCCAACCCCACGGCGTATTATAAATCGCATTCAGCAGCGAAAGCTCGGATTCGGGTTTCGCGCCGTGATGGTATTCATCAAACGCGACGGTACTGCCAACGGGAAGATTGGCGAACAAGGCACGCGCAACTTTTGCATTATTCTCATTGTTCAAATTTTCATTTGTCCATAAGTTCCCCACCGAAGTTACCCATACAACGCCTTGACCCAAAGGGATACGCGCAAGAACAGGTTTGCCTTGTACTGCGGCGTACACTACGTAATCATTGCGGTTTAAATTGAGCGCCTGAAATGTTTCAGACTGCAATTCACCAAGCGTCGCATCCACCAACGGTTGGGTTACGGTGATCTGGCTAGAACCGCTCTCAAGCGATTGTGTTCGAACATCTAACGCGCTCATCAAGCCATCTGTGATAAAGAAGCTTTGATCGGCGAGAATGAGCGTATTCCCGCGCTGCACCCAATCTAAAATGTACTGCGCCTCGTCGCGTTCAATGTTTTCCGTCGGCTGTAGGATGAACAAGAAGCGCGTGCCGTCTCGGATTTGGAACGCTTCATTTTCAATTCGTTCCGCGTGATAGCCCAAGCGGTTGAGCCATTCATACAATGCCAGCACTCCGACGCGGTTCGCCGAGTGAGAAGAGTAGGGCGGAAAGTTCTGCTGCGCTTCTTCGACCTGCTGCTGGCGAATGGCAACGAACGCGGTGAACCCGGCAAGAGCTAGGAAGAGCGCAGCCAGAAGCATGACATCACGCGAAATGCGCGCGCGCAATGTTTTCACAGGTTCTTGACTCCTTCCACATGCTGCCGATACGCTTCAAATTCTTCGCGAGAAATCGGTTCAAAACCGTACCACGTGCGGTCAAATGTATCAATAATTGGCGCAAGCGCGGACGAGGTGCGCGGATCGAGAGTCGCTTCGCGCAAGTATTCGCGATTCGTCAAGGTTGGGTCGTATTTCAGTTTGCCACGTTGGTCGAGAAGCAGCAGCGTCGCAAGGTACATCTGGCGGACGGCGCTGCGATAATCGCCCGCGTTGGCAAATTGCTGGGCGAGACTTAATGCTTCGGCGGGAGTGCGCGCTTCTTCATCGGGTTTTAATGGGGCTAGGATTTCTTCACTCACCACATTGCGGCGCAACGCGCGAGCGAAATACACCAAAACGATTACCACTAGGATCACACCTGCGAGTACGAAAAGGTCGCGCGTATCATAGATACCTTGCGCTGTGTTATTGACAAGACGATTAAGGAAATCAATGATTGCGTCAATCAGCTGCGCCAACCAATTGCGCGAAGTATCGGTGACGAATGGCGGATAATTAAGAATATCGCGCAGCGCGTCGAGGTCAGCAGCGTTGATTGCCGCAGGCGGTATTGCCATTGCATCCCGCAGGGCAGTGAGGCGCGCAATCGCGTCGTCGGTTTTGGAAGAGTCTTGAATCAACACAACAAGCGCGGAATTGTCGAGCATGACTTGCGCGCCCGAAGATAGCTGCACAATATGAATGGCAGTGAGTATATCTGCCGCTTGTTTCAGCGTTGCAGCGCGTTCGTTCGAGGGAAGCGCGTTTGCTTGCTGTATCAGAGTTAATGCTTGCGCGATGGCATTGCGATATTCCTCAAGCGAGGAAGGCGAATCGGCGCGAAGAGGATGCGTCGGAAAAAACAAAAGGAGCGCGATGCCGACGATAACTACTAACCCAATGCAAGCGCGGCGCGCACGGTTCAAACAGAGGCTCCAAAGGCAAGGGGTGGATTCCCAATAGGAGGTTCCGCATCTTGTTGCAATTGTTGTTCGAGGTCGAAACCCTCTTTGCGGATGCGGAGATCGTAATACAAAACCGTCAGCGCGGCGAATTGAAGAGGGGTCATTAGGATGACCACTACTGATTGCACAACCGTGTTAAGGACGGCGGCAAGCATCGGCGAGGGTAGGAGGAGCGAAATGGGCAATACAGCATACATAGGTGCCACGCTCAAGATCGCGACCATAATATACAAGAGCGCCGTGATTCCAAGAACGCGCCAAAACGTGCCGCGCACTAATTTCCAACTGCGCCCCAATCCACCTGTGCTGTTGTAATTTTCAAGCACAATCGCTTGGATATAAAAAACCCAACGCGTAGCAAAGAAGATAACAAGCAAAAATGCCGGAATCATCAGGACGCAAAAACAGAGCGTGAATAACCCCAAAATGCCACTCGTGGTATTGTCCGCGCCCGCCGCACTTAACGCGCCAATCCCAATGATGGGGATGAAAAATACGCCGAATGCCAGCATTAAGAGCGCGAATAACGCCACGCCGACGAGCAATGCGGCAATCAAAAGGGATAGCCAACGTCGCAACGCGCGCTTGTAGGCTTGACCAATTGTAATAGGTCTGCCGAGAAATCGCTCGGAGACGAATGCAGTGAGCGCGCCATTTTGAAAAATCGCGCCGATTAATCCCAGAAGATAGCTCAAACCACTCGCGCCGACGAAGAGAGCAGAAATAGCCGAAACGTCCCCAAGATTCTGCGTCGTCGTAAACGTTCCCGTTACGCCAAAACTGATAATCGCCGCCGCAACCTGAATCAAAACCAGCGGGACGCTGATAATGGCGACAATTGTCACAAGTGGCACAAAATTTCGACGATAGATTCGGATGGCTTGGTCAAGAATATCGCCCGCCGTCATGGGGCGAAGTGGAGGAGCGGAGGAGGACATGATGTATTGCAGCTGTAGGGGCAGGGTTGTCCTGCCCATTCATTACGTTGCGTTGGTCAAGAGCATTTTTAATTGGCGCGCAGTTTCAATTCCCTGCGCCTGATAATGATTATTGGCAAAGACAAATGTATTTTCCGCCATCGCATCCATCTGTTGGATTTTGGGTGTCCATTCTTCGAGTTCTTCAACAGGGTAAGTGTAATCGTATCGTTCATACGCCTGATCGTGCTTCCACCATTTTTTGTAATTGCGCCCATGAAAGCGCACATACGCGATAGAAGACGTGATTTCGGCGACGCGCGGAAAGTACGGTTCATCTACACAGCAAAAACCCAAATTATTTTCGCGCAAGAGCGAATACGTTTCTTCGGTCAACCATTCCTTGTTGCGAAACTCAACGACGACGGGCAAATCGTCCAACTGTTCGCGCATCCATTTCAAATAGTTTCGCGAATCCTCGTTGGCGCGAAATGAATTGGGAAATTGCGCGAGGATTCCACCAAATTTGTTTGCGTCGCGGAGGGGTGTCAGCGCGTTTTTGAATTCCGTAAAGATGCTTGGTTCGCCCTCGCGTCCGTGCGTCATTTCTTGCGTCGCTTTGACGGTGAATAGGAAATCATCGGGCACTTTGCGCGCCATTCCCGCGAGCGCGCGGGCGGTCGGCATCCGATAGTAGGTGAAGTTGATTTCGAGCGTGTGGAATTCTTCCGCGTAAAATGCAAGCCACGCTTCTTTGGGTAGGTCTTCCGGATAATAAGGACCAACCCAATCGGCGTATTGAAATCCACTGGTGCCAATATAAATCATCTCAAACTATATACGAAGCAAACAAGGCGTGTGTTTCAATCTTCTGCAATTTCTGCACTCGCGGCGGCAGATTTGAATTCCAAGTGACGAGGATGCGTACGCAATTTTTCCGCACGAATGATTGCCAATATATCATCTACCGTTTGGTCAAGGTGGCTGTCGTGATTGCGGAGGCAATAGTCAAAGTGTACGCGCTCTTTTAATTCGCGTTCAGCAGTATCGAGGCGCATCCGCAATGCCTCTTCGCTTTCCGTTCTACGAGCGCGCAAGCGCGCTTCGAGCTCTGACAATGTCGCAATCAGGAAAATAAAAATCGCGCCCTTGACCTTTTTGCGGATTGTCGCCGCGCCTTGCACGTCAATCCGCATGATGACATCACTGCCTTTGGCCAGCGCGTTTTCGACATCGCGGCGCGAATTGCCATACCAATTGCCATAGACGTTGGCATGTTCCAGAAAATCGCCACGCTCTAATTTTTCTTGAAATTCTTCGGGACTGATAAAATGATAATCCACGCCTTCGACTTCGTTCGGGCGGCGTGGGCGAGTTGTGTTGGTGACGAGGAAATGAAACGGCGCACCGCGCGCTTGCATCCGTTTGAGCGTCGCGTCTTTACCGACACCGCTGGGCCCCGAGACAATCACCAGCAGCGGCGGCGGCGACGGCAGCGCGAGCGTGGATTGGTTCATCCCGCGCCGTTGGCTCCTGTCTCCGACGGACGTATATTTTGCGACGCGCCGAGCCGCACTACTTTGCCATCGTGCGGCAGCCCACTCGTGATGCTCGTGGTATCTACCACGCGTCGCGCATTCGCCAGCACCATGCCGTAATCTACGTTACGGTGTCCTGTCACAATCACAATGACATCCGCAGCGCGCACCGTTTCAGGGGTAAGCAGCACACCTTCAAGCACAAGACCCTGACGATGAAATACACTGTCGCCGATGTGAAAGTGCGGGACGTACGGATCGTGATATGATACATTTGCGCGGCGCGAAAGCAAAAGCTCAATGATGCGTTCGGCGGGGGAGTTGCGCGCGTCGTCAATATCACGTTTAAATGCCACACCAAGCACCAGCACATTCGCGCCCTCAAATGATTTGCCGGAATGATTGAGCGCCTCGCCGATGAGATTGACGACGTGGAACGGCATGGATTGATTCACTTCGGCGGCGAGTTCAATGAATTTTGTATAGAAATCGTACTCACGCGCTTTCCACGAAAGATAGTAGGGATCAACGGGAATACAGTGCCCTCCAACGCCCGCACTGGGATAAAAAGGCATATAGCCAAACGGTTTCGTTTTCGCCGCCTCAATCACTTCCCAAATATCAATATCCATCCGCTCACACAACAGCGCGAGCTCATTAACCAGCGCGATGTTCACACTGCGGAAAATATTTTCGAGCAGCTTGGTCATCTCGGCGGCACGCGGTGTCGAAACGAGATGCACATGTGGCGTAAGCGTCGCAAGCAAATCGCGCGCAAGTTCTGTGGAATGCGGCGTCAATCCGCCCAACACTTTGGGCATATTCGCCGCGCTCCACTGCTTGTTGCCAGGGTCAATGCGTTCGGGTGAAAACGCGAGGTAAAAATCCTCGCCCGCTTTCAGCCCGCTCGTTTCCAAAATGGGTAAAACAAATTCTTCGGTTGTGCCGGGGTACGTCGTGCTTTGCAAAATCACCATTTGACCGGGTTTAAGATTCCTAGCGATACTCTCGCTCGCGCCGCGAATCGCGGCAAGGTCGGGCGCTTTCATGCGATCAAATGGCGTTGGCACGCAAATGAAAATTACATCGGCGTCGTGCAGAATGTGGTCATCGGTCGAAGCGCGCAATCGTTTTTCTTCCACCAATGCGCGGATGATGGATGTTTCCACATCGGGAATATACGATTCGCCGCGATTGATGAGATCCACTTTGCGCGCGTCGAGGTCAAGCCCTATCGTTGGAAAGCCCGCTTGCGCGAACGCAGTGGCGAGCGGCAAACCCACATAGCCGATGCCAATGACGGCGATTTGCGCGGCGCGGGCGCGAATTTTTTCAGCGAGCGCCGTTTCGAGCGATGTCGTTGTTGGAATCGAGATCATTTTCTAGCTTTCCATTCAAAAAAGAAAATAATGAGCGCACCGGCGATTAGAGCAAGGGTAAATATGGCATAGGCAACCTCGAATGAAACGTATTGAATAATAAACCCCAGCGCGCCCGAAAGAATACACAAGCCATAGATAACCAGGACCGCGCGGCGATGCGTCATGCCTAACGCGACGAGGCGATGGGAGAGGTGATCTTTACCTGCGGTTGTCCAGGGGTTCACGCCGCGTCGCAAACGCGAAATAGTCACGAGCGTCATATCCAGCACGGGGATGCCGAGCACCAATACTGGAATCATCCACGTAATCGAATCGGGATGATCGGGAAAGCGCAGTTTCAAACCGACAGCGGCGAGCATGAAACCTAAAAATAAACTGCCCGCATCGCCCATAAAGATACGCGCAGGATTGAAATTATACACCAAGAAGCCGAGCGATGCGCCCAAGAGCGCGGCAGCGAATGGGGCGACGAGAAATTGTCCGTTCACCAGAGAAAGGACAAGAAACCACGCAGACGCGATTGCCGCGACGCCGCCCGATAGTCCGTCCATATTGTCTAAAAAATTCACGGCGTTGGTGATGCCAACGACCCACGCCGCAGTGACCAAAATATTCAAAATGGGATTGCGTAGAAATTCAACATTAACGCCCGTTACAACCAACAGCGCGATGGCGAGACATTGTCCCGCGAGTTTGAATAGCGGGCGCAAGGTGCGCCAATCATCCCAAATGCCGAGAAAGGAAACCCACGTCGCGCCGAGCAATATGCCAATCACCTGATTGACATAGAACGCATCGCTGAACAGCAGCAGTGCGGCGAGAAAAGCAATATAAATGGCAACGCCGCCGAGCAGCGGCACCGGCGACGTATGAACCTTCCGTGCATTTGGCTGGTCAAGAATCCCCAATGTGAACGCGACGCGCCGCGCCAACGGCGTTGCGCCGACAGCGAATAACAAGGCGGCGAAAAATATCAAAACGACGGTTGGCATTTCGCTAATCGCTTATCGCAAATCGTTTGTCGGAAATTGCAAATCAAAACTCTGAACTCTGAAATCTGAAATTCTTCTATCCCGTCGCTTTCAGCTTCTCTGCCAGCTTTTGCAGCGCGCGAGTGAGCGCATAGTCTTGCAGATTGGCATTCTTGGCGAGCTCGTCTAATTGAGTAAGTGCCTCATTCGCGTTCCCGTTTTGAATATTGTTCAAGATACTGCCAAGACGCTGCCAGAAAACTTGGTCGCTGGAAGGCGCAATCGGTTGGAGCTGTGTAATCGCTTGGCTCGCTCTTGGCAGTTGGTCAGTAGCAATCAAGATGAGCGCAACATTGCGCTGTGCGGTATAATCATCAGGTTTGAGTTGGACGACGCGTTCAAACGCGGGGAGCGCAAAATCCAATTGACCGCGTGCGAGCCACTGCTGCGCGACCGCGCGCTGCGCTTCAGGGTCGTTCGGGGAGGCTTGTGCCGCGTTGAGCGCGTTCTGCAACTGAACCAACGTGAAGCGAAAGTCCTGATAACGCTTTAACGTCGCTGCATCGCTTGGCGGAATATGCGCCAGCGCGCCGTCAATCGCTTGAATCGCTTCAGGAACGCGCCCTGCTTTGGAATAAAAATTGGCGAGCGTGGTATAGACTTCGAGCGACGGGTTTTCCTGCGCGGCATTAGTCAATGTTTGTTCAAACGCCGCGCTTTCGTTTGCGGCAACTGCCTCATTGCCCGCCTGCGCCAATTCATTCACCGCAATAGACAAGCCTTCACTGATAAACACATCGCCGCATTGCGGCGCGCGTCGAATGGCTTCCAACGCATCATTCGTGCGGTCACGCCAATTGGTTTGTGAAATTGCGCGCACCGCATAGGTCAAGCAAAAGGTTGGGTCCAGTTGCCGCGAATGGGCGATTTCCTCACTCGCCTGTGAACGCGCCTTTGCCGCGTCTTCCAAGTCTTTGTTCTGTTCCAGCACATTGGCATAGTCGAGCAGCGATTGCGCGTATTGGTCGTACAAATGAACGGTGTTCGGACTCAAGCGCGTGGCTTGTTGAAAATACTCTGCCGCTGCTTTATAGTCCTGAATTTGCGCGGCGGGGTCACTATCCAGATTGCCGCGCGCTTGCGCCAACCGCGCAAGATTCGCCGAATGGTCGGTATTGTACGGATTGATGTCACGGGCGCGCAGGAGCGCCTGTTCTGCGTTTGTTAAATCTTCCGCGCGTTTAGCAGCATCGGTTGCCGCTTTCGCATCGTCCAGATAGGCACGGCCCAAAAAGAGCAAATAATAGTCTTGCTGCGGCTGAAGCGCGAGCGCGCTTTTGTACAAGTTGAGTGCCGAACCTGTCTGGTCGCCTGACAAACTCAACGCTTGCTTATAGAGCATGTCGGCGCGCACGGGGTCAACATTGGTCGAAAGAATGAGTACGGCGGCAACGACAAGGAGTACGGGGACAACCACCCAATTCGTCGCGCGGCTGACCCAAAGCGCGGGCAGCGGTTCATCCAAGAGCATGGTGATGGCGATAATGATGACGACGATGAGCATGAATACAGTGAATAGGACAACCGCCGCCAGCAGCGCGTCCAAAATCGCTGCGCCGGGCGTGGCAATCAAGAGGATGTGATAAAAGACCAGCCCCGAAAAAATGGCGAACGCGAGAATGACGAACAATAAAACCGCGATGCCCCAATCGCGCACCGCAAGCTGAAACGTGCGGCCCCATTCGCACACACCGATTGCCAATCCCATCAAGAGCGTCGTTATAAATAGCCACAGCATCGCCCACGAGGTCATGCCGCCTGCGGTTGTATTCTTGATGGTCAGCGCGCTGCGGATAATGTCGAGTCCACTCACCGCGCCGTTGCCGAGCGCGGAAAGATTATTCGTGTTGATGTAATCATAGCTCATCACCGCGAGAATGAATCCAACCAGAAAGGCAAACGTGATGAGCGGCCCGGTAGAAACGCGACGCACACGCGGAGTAGGTTTGAGCGGCGCTTGGACCTCCGCACGATTGCGTTTGCGACGCGCCCGCGCGCTGGCGGTCTCACCTGTCGTATTCGTCAGTGATGGGGCAGGCGATGCAGCTACGATGGTTTCCAAGTCTGCAACATCGTCCATCGTAATTCGTTTCGTACCAAGCGCAATGAATACTGCCGCGAAAAACCAAAAGTACACGCGCGTAGAAACAATCGCGATGCCAAAATGAATTTCAATAAAATGCGCGACGAAAAGAGAGACGAGAGCAACGAACCACAATGCAGACGAATTGGGTATGCCAATTGATTCTCCGCGTCGCCAGGCAAACACAACGAGATAGGCGAACAAGCCGAGCATCATCCCGCCCGGTAGCGCGACGCCAATAAATTCCCATCCCAACGCGAGTCCGAAAACAATCGCAAGCAGTACACCTCCGCCGTACCACGCGGCGATAAAGGCATTGCGAGCGCGCGGAGAAGGCATAAAGCCGAGCCACTTGAGCGCAAAATAAAATACGAGCAGGAATAAAACATTTTCCGCAACGAAACCAAACAGCCCCGTCGTCACAAGGGCGTCAAAAGTTTCATTATGAGAACGGTCGGGCGTCGCATTACGCGATTCGATGGTACCGAGTTCGGGCGGATAAAACTGGTTATACGCCACATACATCGTCTCGGGCCCATACCCGATGAGCGGACGAATCGGATTGAATGGGTCATCGCCCGTCGTCGGCGACCAAAGCGGCGAGTGCGGCGACACCAATCTCAAAGCGCCTTGCCAAATCAACACGCGCACGCGTCCCGTGCCGCCTTCAAGTTCAAAGACCCGTCCCAATCGTCCAACGTACGGCAATTCACGCAGGGAAGCGAGGGGCGAGCTTGGAATGTTAATCAGCGCGAGTAACACAAGCACGAGTGTTGCCGCGCTGACTGCGCCGATGGCGAGCTTCCGCGCATGGCGCACCAACGCGAACAGGATGCCGAATGTGAACAGGCCGCCAAGCAGACCGAGTAACGGGCCGCGACTTTGCGAAAATACTAGCGCGTCCACTTCCAACGCAAGTAGCGCGGCATACGCAACCGTCAAGAGAAAACCGGCGGGGCGTTGTTTCAAAAAAAAGGCGGCTCCCCACCATAACGCGACAACGAGGATTGAGATGACGAGCGCGAGGTTGAACGCGCTTGCTGCCGCGCGCAGCTGGTCGGGCGTCAAAGTCCCCGTATAGTTCGCTTCAATCAGGTTTTTCGCGCCGAGATCAAAGCTCAAGCCCCACGCGGCGGCAATCACCAGAATCGCAGCAAATGCGGCGAGATAATAATACGTTCGTGAGCGCGCAGTTGTAAATTTCTCAACTGCGCGCTCACTGCTGGATAACAGACGCGCCAGTGCGAGGGGAATAGTCAGAATCAGATACGCACCAATAAAAATCGAGTTGCCGAGATTCGATGCGACGCGCGTCGTGACATCGCCGACCCAGGGGAGTGGGTCGAGAAAATAATGTTGAATGATGCCGTAAAACGCGATGACAAAGCTGGCGACAAGCGCGAGGCTGATGGCGCGCGCCACATCCGCACGCGTTTGAATGAGGCTCGCAGCGAGGAAAAAGATGACGAGATAGGAACTAAACGAGTAAAGCCCTTGCAAGCGTTGATACGAACCGAACAGCGAAACAGTAGGGGAAACCGAAAGAAATGTACTGATGCAGTAGGCGAGCAAGAGCAGCAGCGCGGGAATTGTGAGTGGATTGTTCGCCGAAACCTGCTTTCCCCACGCAAGTACGCGTTGACCGAGACTCGTACGCGTGGCATCGGCGCGTGACGCCGTTCGCCCGCGCCAGCGTTCCGCGCGCAAGATGAGCCACGCTGCGCCCATCGCTAACGCGAGCGTACGAATTAAAACAATTTTGTCGGGTTCAAATACGCGACTGGAGTAGATATTGAAAAAGAGGGGCGCAACGACGAGAGCAACGAGCCATCCGGCTTGGATAAATTTTTCGCAAAAGAGGGCGAGTCGAGATTGAGAAATCATAAATGCTAAAAAAAGAGCTTGTTCAATTTTATAACGGGTGGGAGTTTCTCGCAAAAGTATTTGGAACGCGAATGATGGAAACAGACGGGAACTGCGAAAGAAAGGCAAAGCACCACCTGCTCGTACAGCTTGATATTCAATTTATTAAGAATACTTAATCGAAACTTTACGGGGGCTTTGCAGTTTCTTTAAGCGGTGTTAAGACGGGAGCGCGATAGTGATAAACGAGGCAGCATTTCAATTTGGCTGTTTTATGTGTAACTGTCGAACGATTCTGCCGTGTTGAATAAGGTGTAGGTTTTCATCGTCCACATCAATTTCGCTTGAGGAGAAGCAAGCATGTCTAAACGGGCTTTGTTCTTGATTCTTTTAATCGTTGTGATGATTGCACTGGTCGCCGTCGCGTGTGGAGCACCTCCTACCCCCCAGAGTGGGGTTCAAACCCCTATCCTCGGCGCAACGGCGCTTCCGGCTGGTTCCATTAAACTGACAGGCGCGGGCGCGACATTTCCGCTGCCTTTGTACACCCAATGGAACTTTGCTTACAAATTTGCTGACCCCTCAACGGCAGTGAATTATCAAGGAATCGGTTCCGGCGGCGGTAAAAAAGCGATCGTGGATGGCACAGTAGATTTCGCGGGGTCGGATTCATTACTCACTGATGCCGAATACAAAGCAGGTGCTGATAAAGGTCTCACTCTGCAAATGTTCCCGACCGTTGCCAGCGCAGTTGTCCCCATTGTTAATATTCCCGAAATCGCCAAGACATTGACGATTGATGGACCGACATTAGCAGACATTTATCTCGGAAAAATTACCAAATGGAATGACCCGGCGATTGTGAAACTCAATCCCGATTTCACAATGCCCGATAAACCGATCACGGCAGTCCATCGCTCGGATGGTTCTGGTACAACGGAAATTTTTACCAAGTACCTTTCCAAAGTGAGCGATGAGTGGAAGAACGGGCCCGGCGGCGCATCTTCAATTGAATGGCCTGTGGACAAGGCGGGTAACGGCGTGGGCGGCAAGGGCAACCCCGGTGTCGCGGCAAGTGTGCTGGCAGCGCCCTACTCTATTGGGTATGTGGAACTTTCCTTCGCAAGGCAAAACAACATTCCGTTCTTTGATATGGTGAATGCTTCCGGCAACAAGGTCACTGCCAATGCGGATTCGCTTGCGTCTGCCATTACAGACTTTGGCGATCAATTCAGCGACAAACTGACGATTGACTCGATCAGTAATGGACCCGGTGCCAAGACGTGGCCCATTTCCGGTTACACCTATATGATTATCCCGATGAACATGAAGGCGGATCCAATGTTCGGCTGCGTCAAGGCACAAAAGTTCCTTGACTATGTGTACTGGTTCAATACGAACGCGGATGCAGCCGCACAGGCAAGCTCGCTCGGTTACGCGGTCTTGCCTAATACGGTACGTGCCAAAATCTTTAGCACACTCGCCAAAGTGCAATGCGATGGCACGCCCGTGCCGAATCACTTTGCAGGTTCGTAGCACGCTGTTCAACAAAATCACCACAGAGAACGCGGAGCGCGCAGAGTAATACGTAATGCTTCGTATTTCTCTGCGTTCTCTCCGTCCTCGGCGGTAAATCCTACAGCGGTCGTCCGCCGTCAATCTTGGAGTAAATAGAGTGGCGCGAGTTCTTGCGAGAAAACCCAGTCCGTTTCAACAAGCCATTCAACATGGCGATGTCATTTGGCGCATCGTCATTGGTGCAATGGCGATTGTGGTTTTGCTCATCATGCTCGCCATTGGTTGGAGCGTCTGGAGCGATTCGAGCCAGTCACGCGAATTATTTGGTTGGAACTTTGTCCTGCCCACATCTGACACAACCTGGAATCCAGTCAAAGACAAGTACCAAGCGTGGCCCATCATTTCGGGAACGATTGTCACTTCCGTTTTGGCGATTTTATTGGGCGCGCCCTTGAGCATTTTTATTGCGATCTTTCTTTCCGAACTTTGCCCCCATTGGCTGCGGACGCCCGCCAACTTTATGATTGAGATGCTGGCCGCAATTCCGAGCGTCGTACTTGGCTTGTGGGGCATTTTTGTATTTCTGCCGATTGTCGTTCGACCCATCGGCGAATTCTTAGGAAACACATTAGGCTTTATCCCGCTTTTCGCAGGACCCATTCCGGCGTCGGGTTCGAGTCGTCTTGCTGCGGTTCTCATTTTGACGATTATGATTATTCCGACGATTACAGCCGTTACGCGCGACGTGTTGCGCGCGATTCCTGTAGCGCAGCGCGAAGCGGCATTGGCATTAGGCTCGACCCGTTGGGAAACCATCTGGCAGGTGCTGCTTCCCGCAAGTCTTTCCGGCGTGCTTGGCGCAATCATTCTTGGGTTAGGGCGCGCGCTTGGCGAAACGATGGCAGTAACAATGGTCATTGGCAACAACCCGGTTGAGTCGTCTGGTTCGCTCCTCAAACCGGGCGCGACGCTGGCAAGCACAATTGCGAATCAATTTGCCGAAGCAGTATCGCCTGTCCACAGTAGCGCGCTCATTGAGCTCGGTCTAATTCTGTTTGTGATTACAATCTTGTTGAATATGGTCGCACGACTTTTGGTCTATCAAGTGTCGCGCACAATGCCGATGGAGGCGCGGGCATGAGTGCAGTAACGCAATCTGTTCCAAGCACCGCTGTACCAACGATTTTGCCGCGCGGTCTTATCAAATCCAAAACGGGGCATCAACGACGGCGCGTGGTCAATATCATCATGCTGACGTTGACTGGTTTATTGACTCTGGTGGCGATGCTTCCGTTGATCTGGGTGACGGTGTACACAGCCATTACGGGCGCGCGTTATATCAATTTGAATTTGTTCACGCAACTGCCGGTGGCAATTGGCGAAGGCGGCGGAGGTGTCACGAATGCCGTGCAGGGCACGATCATTGTGATCTTGCTGGGGATGCTGATTTCGATTCCTTTAGGAATCTTGGCGGCGTTCTACGTGGCGGAAAAACCGAATACGCGGCTAGGCTTTGTCGTGCGATTCAGCACCGATGTTCTGGCGGGTGTTCCTTCGATTATCATTGGACTGTTCGGCTACGCGATTCTCGTAAAACCACTTGGCACCTATTCAGCATTCGCGGGCGGCGTGGCGATTTCCATCATTATGCTGCCGACGATTATTCGTACGACCGAAGAAATGCTCAAACTCGTGCCGAAAAGTTTGCGCGAAGGGTCTCTGGCGTTAGGCGCACCGGATTGGCACACCTCGCTCATTATTCTCTTGCCCGCCGCGCTCGAAGGCGTGATCACAGGCATCATGCTGGCGATTGCGCGCGGCGTTGGCGAAACCGCTCCGCTCCTATTTACAATACTGGGCAACGATCAGTACAGTGTCCCGCAGATTGTGCAAAGCGGAGTGCAGAATAATTTTTCTCCCGTTCAAATACTTCAAGGAATATTGGTAACGCCCACAGATGCTCTTACACTAACGATGTACAAGTATTCGCAAGAACCGTTCCCCGAACATGTGCAACAGGCATGGGCAGTTGCGTTGGTCGTAATGTTCTTTGTTCTTGGAATCAACATTATTACGCGCACGCTGACCGCGCGCCGCGCAGCGGCACGTTGAATGTTGTTCTGATTCAGGCGGTGATAAATGATAGTACAAGAGCCTATAGTTGAGCGAAAACCAAATGTTGGCGCAGTGCCGACGATAGCGGTATCTACATTGGCGTCAACGGACATAAAGATGAAGGCGGAAAAACTGTCGGTCTATTACGGTTCTTTCCGCGCCATAGCAGATGTCACCTTGCCAATTTATGATCGTCAAATTACCGCAATCATTGGGCCGTCTGGCTGCGGCAAGTCAACCTTACTGCGCGCATTCAATCGGATGCATGATTTGATTCCGACTGCGCGCGTCGAAGGCAAATTGACTTTGGACGGCGAGCCAGTGTACGGTCCCGGCATTGATGTTGTAGATATTCGTCGGCGCATCGGCATGGTTTTTCAGCGCCCCAATCCTTTTCCTAAAAGCATCTACGACAATCTCGCCTATGGGCCGCGTCTTTATGGTGTTAGAAAAAAATCGGTGCTAGATGACATCGTAGAAAAAAGTTTGCGCGGTGCAGCATTATGGGACGAAGTTCACGACAAGCTTCATCAATCCGCATTGGCTCTCTCTGGCGGTCAACAGCAGCGTTTGTGCATCGCACGCATGATTGCAGTTGAACCCGAAGTGGTATTGATGGACGAACCCTGTTCGGCGCTTGACCCGGTGGCGACCATCAAAATTGAAGACTTGATGCGCGAACTTCGGAAGAATTACACTATCGTCATCGTGACTCACAATATGCAGCAAGCTGCGCGTGTCTCCGACTATACTGCGATGATGATGATGCGTCCCGACCGCGCCGGCGAAATGATCGAGTTCAATCATACGCGCTCGATCTTTACAAATCCGCGTGACAAGCGTACCGAAGATTACGTCACCGGACGATTTGGATAGGAGCATCGTATGCCGCGTACTGCTTTTGATATTGAACTCTCGCAGCTCAAAGTGCAGCTCCTCGATTACGGCGCCCGCGTGCAAAATGTGATTGGCGAAGGGATGGAGACTCTCAAAACGCGCGACCGTTCGCTCGCCGAAGCAATCATTCAAAACGACACGCAGCTAAATCGCACGCGTTACGATTTGGAAGAACAGTGCTATGCTTTGATTGCCACACAAGGTCCGATGGCGGGCGACCTGCGCGAAATCCTTTCGATGCTCTTGATTGCGATTGAACTAGAGCGCATTGCCGACCATGCCAAAAATCTCGCCGAAATTACGATTTATATGGGCACAGAGCCATTATTGAAA
>Ga0070741_10008348_pt1 | contig 20853 bp, 21 predicted proteins | sample Coa_R1_4_FD_66440 | JGI IMG/M metagenome (GOLD analysis project Ga0070741, IMG submission 66440) | Surface soil microbial communities from Centralia Pennsylvania, which are recovering from an underground coalmine fire - Coalmine... | ecosystem: Environmental > Terrestrial > Soil > Unclassified ...
CCGCGCTCGCCGGCTGGCTCGACTGGTACAACCGGCTCAGACCACACCGCTCACTCGGCCGCACACCACCACTCACCCGGCTCGCCGAGATCAACAACCTTGTCGGGACCAACAGCTAGGGCTCCCCGAGGAGCTCATCCGGCTCGGTGAGCGCCTCGAGCGCCTCGCGGGCCGAGGTCAGCTCGTGCGCCTCGACGAGCACCGTCAGCCCGTCGTCCTGGCCGCTCTCGAGCTCCGCCTCGATCCCCGCGGCGCGCAGGATCGCCTGCATCTCCTCGGCCTCGGCGACGTCGCCGGCGACCGCCACCTGCACCTTCTCCCTCATCTCGCGGGAACCTTATCGCCGGAGCGGCCGGGCAGCGCACCGCCCTTCACGAGCACCGGCTCGCCCCGCTCGGGGAACGGCACCTCGATCGTGTCGAAGTCGCGCGGCACGACCGTCGCCGGGAAGACCTCCCGCGCCTCGCGGACGAGCTCCGGGCCGAAGTAGCGCGGCGAGACGTGCGTGAGCGCGAGCAGCCGCACGCCGGCGTTCCGCGCCAGCTCCGCAGCCTGGAGCGCGGTCGAGTGGAGCGTCTCGGAGGCGCGCGCCCGCTCCTCCTCGGCGAAGGTCGCCTCGTGCACGAGCACGTCCGCGTGCTCGGCGAGCGCCCGGACCACCTCGGTGGGGGCCGTGTCGCCGGTGTACACGACCGTCCGGCCGGGACGCGCCGGCCCGAGCACCGCGTCCGGCGTCAGCACGCGCCCGCCGGCGAGCGTGATCGACTCCCCCCGCTGGAGGGCGCCGCGCTCGGGCCCGGCCGGAACGCCGAGCGCGTCCGCCGCCTCGACGTCGAAGCGGCCCGGCCGCGGCGCCTCGACGAGCGCGTACCCGAGGGCCGTCACCCCGTGCTCGACCGGGAAGACGAGGAGGCGGTACCCGTCGCGCTCGAGCGTGTCGCCCGCCCGCACCTCCACGAGCTCGAACGGGTACGGCAGCCTCCCCACGACCCCGCGCAGGCCGGCGAAGAGCTCCTTCAGCCCCGGCGGCCCGTAGAGCGCGAGCGGCAGCTCGCGGTCGCGGAGCGCGAACGTCTTCAGCATCCCCGGGAGGCCGAGCCAGTGGTCGAGGTGGAAGTGGGTGAGGAAGATCTCGCGCAGGTCGACGAGCCCCACCGACGACTGGAGGAGCTGGCGCTGGGTCCCCTCGCCGCAGTCGAAGAGGAGGCGCTCGCCCCCCCGGCGTACGAGCAGGGCGCTCGGCGCGCGACGCGCGGTCGGAGCGCTTCCCGACGTGCCGAGGAAGACGAGGTCGAGGTCCAACCGGGGCGATCGTAGCGGCGCCTCCTCCCCCGTCCCCTACGGCAGGACGAGCGTCTGCCCGGGACGGATCGCCGCCCCGTCGAGGTGGTTGGCCCGCTCGATCCGCCAGATCGCGTCGCGCACGTCCCCTCCGTAGCGGCCGGCGGCGATCGTCCAGAGCGTGTCGTACGGCTGGACCCGGTAGGTCGCCTTGCGGCCGTGGGCGCCCGACGGCCGCGGGACGACGCTCCAGACGAGGAGGGCGAGGCCGGCGAGGAGCGCGAGCTTGGCGAACACGTGTTCGCCATCCTACCGAACACCCGTTCGCCCTGTCAAGGGGCCTGCGCCGGGAGCGCCCGCGCGGCGCCGGCCGCGCGCGGGAGCGCCGGCGGCGTGAGCGCGGCGGCGGGCGAGGGACTCCAGGGCCTCGCCCTCCCGCGACAGCCGCCGCCGGTCGCCGCGATCCAGCTCCGCACCGTCCGGGCGGCGAGCTTCGGCGTCCGGTCGACGAAGTAGAGCCCGCTCTGCCAGCCGGCGAGGTCGGCCTCGTCGACCAGGTGGAAGATGTTCACGAACCGCACGTTCGGGTCGCACGCGAGCAGGTCGAGCATGCGCCGGTACCAGCGGGCCTGGTAGCCCTCGCCGGCGTAGTCGCCGAGGACGCCGCCGGAGCCCGTCCCGCTCACCTCGATGCCGACGTAGCCCGGCCTCGCGGCGGCGGTCTGGACGCCGGTCTCGTTCAGGCTCACGCCGAGCCCGCCGCCCCGCTGCTGCCCGATCGTCCGCTGCGGCGTCCCGGCGAACGCCTGGTAGAAGGCCTCGTAGATCCGGGGCAGGTTGGCGACGCCCGCCTCCTTCGGGTCGGCGTAGCCCCGCTCGAAGGGCTGCGTCTGCGGGACGGGGTACGGGTGGTAGTCGAACCCGTCCATCAGGCCGGCCGTGCGGTGCGTCTTCCGCACGAACGCGCGGAACCACGCGCCGAGGGCGGCGACGAACGTGACGGGCTTCGTCGAGGAGTTGCTCCTGGCGTGCGGGTTGTCGTTGCCGCGCGGAGACAGCCCCACCCCCCACACCGTGGCGGTGCGGCTCACCGCCTTGATCGCGTCGTAGGCCGCCGCGAGCGCGCGGCCGCAGATCCCGGCCGACTGGTTCGCCCCCGACACGTCCCACTGGGGGTTGACGAAGCGCGGCTGGTTGCACTCGTTCATGACCACGAACTGGGTCACGGACGGGAAGCGCTGCGCGACGGCGGCGGCCCACGCTCCGAACTGACGGATCCGCGCGGAGTCGCCGCACGCCTCCGGGTCGCTCGAGACCCGGCAGCGGACGCCGTGGGTGAAGGCCGTCGAGTGCGCCGGGTAGAGGTCGAGCTCGACCGTGACGCCGGCGGCGGCCGCCGCGTCCAGCGCCTCGTCGGCGAGCGCCGCGCCCGCGATCTCGCCGGGGGCGGACTCGTCCCAGAGGAGCGTGAGCGTGTCGATCCGCAGCCCGGTCTCCTGCATCATCGCGTAGAACCAGGGCGCGACCGCCGGGTCCTTGGGGGCGTCGTCGTTGACCCCGACCGCGAGCCCGGCCGACGCCGCTCCCGCGAGCGCGAGCGCTCCGGCGGCGGCGAGGACGGCGAGGACGGAGGGACGGCCGGACACCGCCCCTGCAGTTCTAACCGGTTTTGAGGAGACTTTCCAGCAGCTTCTTTGTCAAATCTTCGGCACCGAAGCGGAGCGGGTCTCCGGCCGGCAGCCCCGTCTCCGCCTCGGCGGCCGCCACCGCCTCCCGCGCGGCCGCCTCCTCGAGGTCGCGGGTGTTGAGGGCGATCGCCGCCACCTTCGCCGGCCGCGCCCGCAGCGCGATCCGCTCGTGGAGCTCGACGAGCTCCGCGAGCGACGGCATCGGGAAGCGCTCGTTCTCGTCGACGAAGCGCTGCCCGGACTTGTGGCAGAGGACGAACGCGTGCGGGGCGCTGCGCGATCGCGTCCTTCAGGAGCGCGCGCCACGCCGGCGGGAACCGCCCGCCCTCCGTGGCGACGCCCACGAGCGCGACGGTCGGCCCGAGCGGGAGCGCCTCCGCGACGCTGCCGACGATCGGAACGCCCTCGTACGTCTCCCCCGCCCGTTCCGAGTCGAGGATCGCGGCCACCTGCTCGCGCCGGTAGCGGAGCAGGCCGCGGGCCGTCTTGCCGTGGTGCGGGTCGGCCGAGTGCCCCTCGGCGAGGAGCAGGAGCCTACGCGGGCGCGACGCCGAGGCCGGGGCGGTCTGAGGGGCGCTGGACACCGTCGGCGAATTCAACACCGGGCCACGGATCGGCAGCGAGCAGCAGGTTGCCGTCGAGGTCGACGTGGTCGAACAGGCTTGCGATCTGCGCCGCGGCGGCGATCCCGAGGCCGGACTCGACCATGCAGCCGAGCATCAGGCCCAGGCCGAGCGCACGCGCGGCGTGCGCGATCCGCACCGCCTCCCGGATCCCGCCCGACTTCGCGAGCTTCACGTTGACGCCGTGGGCGATCCGGGCGCAGGCCGCGACGTCCGCGAGCGTGTGGCAGTCCTCGTCGACGTAGATCGGGACGGGCGAGCGCCGCCGCAGCTCCTCGCCGCCGGGATCGCCGGCCCGAAGCGGCTGCTCGCAGTACTCGAGGTCCATCTGAGGGAGGAGCTCGAGCGCCTCCTCCAGCGACCAGTACTCGTTCACGTCGACCTGCAGCGGCAGGCCGGTGACCGAGCGAACCGCCCGGACCCGCTCGAGGTCGAGCCCGTCCCGGCCGCCGAGCTTCAGCTTGAGCCGCCGGAAGCCGCGGCGTGCAGCGGCCTCGGCGCGCCTGGCCATGTCGTCGGGATCCCCCAGCCACACCGACCACGACGTCGGCGGGCCGTCGCGCCGCAGGCCGAGCAGCCGCCAGACCGGCAGGCCGGCCAGCTTCCCCTGGAGGTCGTGCAGCGCCCCGTCGAGGGCGGCGCGGGCCGCGGGCTCGCCCGGCGGCAGCGAGGCCGCGAGCTCGTCGAGCGCCCACGGGTCGTCGCCGAGCTCGACCTGCTCGAGCCACGCGAGCGCCGATTCGGCCGACTGCTCGTAGCGCTCGATCGGCGCCGCCTCGCCGTGGCCGGTGACGCCGCCGAGGCGCACCTCGGCCTGCACGAGCGAGACCTCGTCCCGCGACTCGCGCGAGATCGTGAACGTCTCGCCGAGCGGGAGGGTGACGATGCGGGCGGTGAGCTCCAGGAGGGCTAGACTAGATCGTCCCCGCGCCCGTAGCTCAGGGGATAGAGCGCGTGCCTCCGGAGCACGAGGTCGCAGGTTCGATTCCTGCCGGGCGCATTCGATAGTAGGCGCGGCGCGCAAGCCCGCATCGTTCCGTGACTCAGGTGTGACGGGGATGCCGCGATCACGCTCCGTGCTGTCCTGGGTGCTGTCCTCGGGTCTTCGCCGAGTGGGACAACGCCCATGTCAGGCCTCGCTCGGTGAGAGGTGTCGCTTGAGCCATGTCTCGCGTCGTTCTATCGTCGCCGGTGGCCTTCCGACGGTCTCGACGATCCGGCGGACTTTGCCGATCGGTTCGTCCGGCGCCCACCAGCTGAATGTCTGAAGCGACGGGTGACTTGCAAGTCGTGTGACGACTGCCTCGTCGGGATCGAGCTTGTTCACGAAGAACAGCTCTTCGAGTGTCGGCGCATCGGCGAGGGGATCCCGGATTTGCAATGACCGGAGCTGACCAAGCTGGACGCGGCGAAGCGCGTCAGCGGATCCAGCGCCGGGAGAAGGACGGTGCCGTGGTGGAGGAGCCGGTCGAGGATGGCGGTCGCGACGGTGGTGTCGTCGAAGATCTCGCCCCAGGAGGCGATGCCGCGGTTGGTGGTGAGGATGATCGAGCCGTGTTCGTAGCGGCGGCTGACGACTTGGAAGAGGTGGCTTGCGGCTTCGGCGGGGAGCGGCAGGTAGCCGAACTCGTCGATGATCAAGAGGGCGGGGCCGTTCCAGAAGCGCATCATCGTCTGCCAGCGGCCCTCCAGGACGGCGCGCTGAGTCTTGGTCACGAGGTCGGCCGCGGTGGTGTAGTAGACGCGGTGGCCGTGCTCGGCGGCGAGGCGGCCGAGGGCGACGGCGAGCATCGTCTTGCCGACCCCGGCGGCCCGATCAGGAGCACGTTGCCGTGCTCCTCGACGAAGCGCAGGGTCGCGAGCTCGTTCACCAGGGCGCGGTCGAGGCCGGGTTGGGCGTCGTAGTCGACGTCGGCGAGCGTCATGGCGGTGGGGAAGCTCGCGAACCGGATCCGTCCTTGGAGGCGGCGGCGTTCCGTCGCTTCGACCTCCGTGGCGAGCAGCCGCTCGAGGAAGCGCGTATGCGACAGCTTCGCCCGCTCCGCCTCCTGGAGCGCGGCGGGGAGCTGCTCGGCCGCCGCGCTCAGGCGCAGGTAGGCGAGGTGGGTGCGCAGCTGCTGGTAGACGCCCTGCTCCCCCATCGGGCCGCCGCCAGCACCGCGTACTCGTCGAGGCTGGGCAGCTTCGGCTCGGCCAGCGCCCCGTCGAGCGCGACCGCCAGCGCCAGCGCGTCTGTGCCCGGCGGACGGTTCGGCTTACGAGCGCAGGGCGGCTTCGTCGTGAACGCCGCGAGCACGGCCTGCTCGAGCGCCGCGCGATGCAACTCGGTCCGCGTGACCTGGCCGGCGCCAGTGGGCAGCCGCCGATGTGTCGCGGCCATCACGCCGGCAGCCGAGACGATGCGCAGGTTAGGCTCGCCGAGCCGCGCGAGTACGCTCACACCCTGACCGGCCAGGCTCGGCGGGACGCTGTAGCGGTTGCCCTCGAACGCGACCAGCGCGCTCGCCGACACGACCCGCTCGACCTGGAGCTCGGCCGGATACGCGACCGGCGGGAGCGGCAGCAAGGGCTCCGCCGCCGCGAGCTGCGCGACCGTCACGCTGTCACGGCGGCGCTGATCGGCGACCTCGACGCACCAACGGTCGAGCGAGGCCTCGCCGAGTGGAGCGTCGATGCGTCGGCGGTTCGCCACCAGGAGCGCTGCAGGTAGCGGATCGCGGCCTCGACCACGCCCGTTGCACCAGCGCGCCGGTTTGTCGATCGCGTCGAGGACGTCGTCGAGCAGGCCGATCGCCCTCTTGACGACATTCGCAGAGACGCTGAAGCTCGCGCGTTCGAGCACGGTGACCCCTTTCTCGGTCGAGATGGCGCAGGTGCTGCATCGAGATGTGGGGCCGGACAGGCTGCGAGACATTCGTGCTACCAGTCACGTACGTTCGTTCGCCTGTGCTTTCTTGGTACCACTGGCGTCCGCCAGCGCCAAGGCCCTCGATCGAGGGATTCGCGCCGGGCATGGCTGCGTGGCAAGCGCGACCGTGGCGATCGGCGCCATTGCGGCCGCGGCTGCCTGGAGTCAAGATCAGCGCGTGGGTCTTCTCGCTCGGCTTCTCGGTCGTGCTGAGCCTGCGCCGCCGGTGCGCGGATTCGACGCGACGATCTTCGGCGGTCGCGAGACGCTGGAAGTAGTCGGCGAGTCGAACTACCAGGAAGCGCTCTGGCAGATCGTCGGCGGCTTTCGCCGCGATCCCGTCCGCCATCCGTGCCGGGCGGTTCTGCTTCCCGAGCCGGAGAACCCGCACGACGCGAACGCGATCCGTGTGATCGTCGACGGGCAGCTCGTCGGCTATCTCTCGCGCGAGGACGCGGCAGCCTACCTGCCTGGACTGCACCGGCTCGCGGCTTCCTGTCCGAGCGGTCGCGTGGGGCTGAACGGGCAGGTCGTGGGCGGCGGCCCGCGCGCGGACGGAATCGGCTTCCTCGGCGTCTTCCTCGACCACAACCCGGCCGACTTCGGGATCGCGGCCCACTACACGACCGGCGGCTCGCTCCGTACCGGGTTGAGCGAGGCGATCGCGACCGACTGGGAAGACGACAGCTACGACCTCTCCTGGCTGAACACCCTTGGGGAAGACGACGACGCAGCGGTTGCGCGGCTCCGCGCGCTTCTCGTCGACGAGCACGACCCGATCGACCGCCACTACATGCTCTGCGAGCTGGAGTCGCGCCTCTACCGGCTGCGAGAGACGCGCGCGACCGCGCTGGAAGAGTTCGATGCCGCTTGCACACAGCACCACGAAGAGATGCCTGGGCTGCGGGCCGCCCTGGTGGAGAAGTTCGGCTGCGTGCCGGTGATCGAGATGTACCGGCAGGCGGCGATCCGCTGCCAGAAAGCCAGACGCTGGCAGGACGCACTTGTCTGGGCGCAGCGCGGCCTCGACGTCTACGGCGACCAGGCGGCGCGGCAGGAGGCGGTTGATGACCTGCACAAGCGGCAGGCGCACGCGCACGCGAAGATCGAGGAGGCGTCGCGGCCGCACGAGCGCAAGCCGCGTCCTGTGGCTGTCGCCGTTGTGCAGGTCGAGACGCTCGTTTGCGGCTCGTGCGGTGAGAGCTTCGAGCGACAGCGCACGCGGGGACGAAAGCCGAAGCTCTGCCCGACCTGCCGCGGGTTGACCGCGCCCGTGACGTCCGCCTGACGCCGTAGAACGGGGCCAGATAAGCTGGCTGCTCGTCCTGATGAAGATCGACGAGCTCGACCGGCAGCCGTGGCGCGCAGTCGAGGGCGTCCGCGCCGCCGTCTTCGACTGGATCGAGACCTGGTACAACCGCCGCCGCCGACAATCCAGCCTCGGCTACCTCTCACCCCTCGAATACGAAAGCCAACACCACGACGGACACCCGATCACCAACCCCTAACCTGTCCACCGAAGCGGGGGAACTTCACTGCGGCGGATTGCGGCCGGGTCGTGGACGCCGGAGCGGATCGTCGTCAGGTTCAGCGAGTAGACGCCGAGTTCGACGGCGTCGTCCGGCTCACGCACAAGCACTACAAGACGGTCTCTCTCGGTCGCGGCTGGCCAGGCTGGACGGCGATCTACAACCACGCCACGCCGGGTCGCAAGACGAAATGGAAGGAGATCGTCGCGCTTGGGCGCCGCTACCTGCCCAGCAGCAAGCTGCTTAGCCTTCGTGAGCGCGAGGCGCCGCGGCCTCCTGTTCGGCCCGTGCTGCTTCGACCGTGCCGCGCATGACGGCGAAGTCGGCCTCGATCCCCCCGTTGAACTTCCGGGTCAGCGCGCGGAGCTGCCGCCGCTCCCGCCACTCGCGCAGCCGCACGAACCGCACGCGACGGATGTCGAGATCCTCTGCGCGCTGCCACGGGTTCCTGGTCTCCCAGACGCGCCCGAACGCGTTCTCGTACCGGGACCAGTAGACCCTGTTGTCGTCGTCTACGGGTTCTCCGAGCATCGCCCTCGCATGGGGGATCGGGATTGCGAACGTCGAGCCCTCGGCTGGCTCCCGCTCGCCCGCCTTGACGATCCGCTGGCGGCTGCCGCTGTCAGGATCGGAAGCGGCGTGCTTCCACGGAAAGCGGACGCCTGCGTACTCGACCCCGAAGCGGACGTTGAACGCCGTGCCGCCGCCCTCATTGGTCAGGTGTACGTCGAGCACGACGCCGTCTCCCTGAGCGGCGAACCGCGCCTGGCCGACGGCGTGGGCGATCACGATCGGCTGTGTCCGGCGACGCTCGGCGATCAGGCTCGACCAGACCCCAAGCGCCGTCACTAGGACGAGTAGGAGTGTCCCGACTGCGATCCAGCCGTCGGTCGTCAACCCGAGGTAGGTGCCCGCACTCAACACAGCTGTGACCGTCATCCGCCTGAGTCTCGGCGGCGCGGCGGACGGCGCGAACGAAGGCTGCCGCCTACGATCGGCCGGATGCGGGTCGCTGTTCGGCTGGGGGCTCGCGCGTCGATGGGCGCCGGGATGCGTGGTGTCGCCGAGATCACAGGCAGGCTCTTTGACCCGACACGGACGACCAAGCAGGGCAGTACCTGCCGGTTTCACGACGAACCGATCGACCCTCACCGCTTCGCGCCCTTCCTGGAGCCCGTCGCCCGCTACATCGAGTTTCTGGCGAGCTTGCGCGAACTTGTCGACCGGTTCTACGGCGAGGGGAGCGGGACAAACTACGAGGACGTCGCGAACATCGCCCAGCAGATTCAGATTGGTCGATGTCCGCTCTAACCTTGACAACCCGGCGTTGCTTCCGCTCCTCGACGCGCGCTCAGCCACGTACGGCGGCGAGCAGGAGCTGCGATCGCTCACCCGCGACAGCCTGGAGTACGTGCACGAGCTCGTCGCCTGGATGCTGCGTGACCGAGGCTGGCCGCTCGACTACCTCGCGCCCCTCTACGACGTCTTCGCGGACACGAGCGTCACGCACCTCGATGTCTTCACCCTCAACCACGACCTGATCCTCGACCGCGGCTTGACCGAACACCGGATCAGCTTCTCCGACGGCTTCGAGGAGCGCCAGGGCACGTTGCTGCTCTGGACCGACACCTACTCCGTTCCGAGCCGCCGCTTCTTCAAGCTGCGCGGCAGCCTCAACTGGTACCGCTACAACCTCGATCTTGACGGCTGGACCGGCCAGGTCGTGGCGAAGCCCGCCCCCGGTACGAGCTCGGAACACCCGGTCGGCCCGCGCGGAGAAGATCTGGGCTCGCCCTGCGAGCGCAGGGCGGAGTTCCTTGCTGGGAGGTTCACGAAGATCCTCGCCTACCCGAGCGGCATCTACGCGGACCAGCACGCCCGCTTCCACGAGAGCCTCCGCATTGCCGATGGCGTCCTTGTCGTCGGCTATGGCTTCCGCGACCGGGCGATCAACTCGCGGCTGATCTCCTGGATGACCAGACCGCGGGCGACCCCAAGGATGGTCGTCATCGACCCGGCCGCCGCGGACATCGAGCAGCGTGCGCGCGAGGCGATCGCGCTGAAGTGGAGGCGCTGGTTGAGCAGCGCCGCGGTCGTGGCGGCAGCGAACCGGCTGGGCGAGGAGACGCCCTGGCCGGAGTTGCGGGCGGCGCTCACAGCCCGAACCTCGACCTCGACGCCCGCGCGAGGCCGAATCCGCTCGAAACCGCCTGACCGATCACTCGGGCAAGGACGTCGTCGGCGCCCAGACGGCCTCACAGCGCCTCGATCACGAGCCCGACCCCGTCCAAACGCCGCGCACGCGGCCGGAAGCCCTGCTCGGCGCTACGCGCCTCGCCGCCCTCCCGGCCGCGCACAAGCTCTCAGCCGCGCCGGGTGGTCCACTCTTCGACCGGCGCAACTGGCCACTTTTCAACCGGCCTTGACACACGGCGAGGTTCCGCTGACCCACGAGCTCGCCGACGAGGCGAGCTCGACTATGGCGGCCTGGTCGGAGAGGCGTGACGACGGCGCGGCTCAGAGTCCGAGTACGAGCGCGAGGGCTGCGTCGAGGTCGCGCAGCTCACTCGCGCTGAGACGGCCGACGGACTCGCCGAGTCTCTCCGGGCTGACTGCGGTCGTCTGCTCGACGAGCACCCGCGTCGTCGACCCCTCGAGATGGATTGTCGGTCGAAACGATCGGGGTGGTGCCGCCGTCGAGGTCGGCGAGACGAGCACCGTCGAGAGCGCGAGTAGCTCGTCGGCTTGGACGACGACGGCGTAGGGCGCGCCCTGCTGCTCCGAGCCACGCGTGCCGCGAGCGACCCGAAGGCGGAAGACCTCGCCGCGGACCACGGGCGATCGGCGTTATCCGGCGTCGTTCCAGGCAGCCGCGATGGCGTCCATCTCGCCTCGGACGCGCAGCGTCCCGGCAAGGTCATCCGGATCGGCTGCGGCAGCCTCGGCTTCGAGGCGCAGCGCGCTCTTCCGCCTCCGGAGCTCCGCGGCCTCGTGGAGTGCGAGCCTGATCGCTTCGGAGTCGCTGTGGCCTTCGTTCCGCAGGACCGCGAGATCCTGCTCCGAGCGCTCGTCGAGTCGAGCTTGTACCAGGACCGACGGGCGGGCTCGGTCCGGCCGGTTGACGAGTGACAACGACGCCCGGAGGGGATAGACCAGGGAGCGATGCTCCGCTCGGGGGACGGAGGACGGGTCCGGCGCAGGTGGACCGGACGCAGGGCCACGCGCCTCTCCGGCGCGCTCGCGCTCGGAACGCTGTGCGCGTGCACGTCCGCGGCGGCCGCGACGGCGGCCCGGCGCGCCCCGGCGGTGACCGGGCTCCGGATCACCGGGACCCCGGCGCGCCCGGTGTTCGTGGTCTCGGGCACGCGGCTCGCGGTCCCGCGCAGGCACCCCGGGGCGCCGCCCGCGCAGCGCAGGCTCTGCCACCTCGCGACCAGGGGCACCGTCGGCTACGACTACGGCGACCGCTTCTACGTCACCGTCTACGCGCGGCGGGGCGGCAGGCGCCTCTTCGGCGCCGGCCGTTACCACCCGCGGGGCGACGAGCTGGACTGCATCGGCCTCGTCGTCCTCTCGCACACGCGCCGCCGCATCTCCTTCACGTTCGGGAGCGCCTACCGGCAGTTCTCGTACCCGAAGCTCAAGGCCGGGCGCTTCGTGAGGCTCGTGCTCGGCGACGCGCGCCGCGCCGTGGTCGTGCGCTACCGCTCGCCGCATCCGAAGCGGCCCGCGGCCCAGTAGCGGCGGCTCTCAGCCGCCGGCCGGCCGCGAAGGCGGGCCGCGACCCCCCGGCGAGGAACCGCTCCATCGCCGCGGGCTCGAGCGGCCGGGCGAGGAGGAACCCCTGCCCGAGGTCGCACTGCTCGCGCTGGAGTCGCGCGAGCTGGCCGGGCTCCTCGATCCCCTCTCCGAGCGTCTCGAGGCCGAGCGTCTTTCCGAGCTGGATCAGCGTGTGGACGAGAGCGTCCGACTGCCCCGTCGCGGCCGTTCCGGAGACGAACGTCCGGTCGATCTTGATCGCGTCGACCGGGAACTGGCGCACGTAGGCGAGCGAGCTGTAGCCCGTGCCGAAGTCGTCGATCGCCACCCGCACGCCGAGCGACTTCAGCTCCGCGAGGCGCCGGGCGGTCGCGGCGGCGTCGCGCATCAGGGTCGTCTCGGTGATCTCGAGCGTCAGCGCGCCGGCCTCCAGGCCGCTCGCGTCGAGCGCGGCGCGGACGTCGGCGACGAACCCGGGCTCGTCGAGCTGGCGGGGGGAGACGTTGACAGCCACCCAGATCGCGTGGCCGCTGCCGCGCCACTCGGCCGCCTGCCGGCACGCCTCCTGCAGCACCCAGCGCCCGAGCGGGACCACGATCCCGGTCTCCTCGGCGACCGGGATCAGCACGTCCGGCCGCACGCTCCCGCGGACGGGGTGGTTCCACCGGAGGAGCGCCTCGGCCCCCCTCACGGCGCCCGTGCGCAGGTCGACCGTCGGCTGGTAGACGAGTGCGAACTGGTCGCTGCCGAGCGCGTCGTGGAGGTCCATCTGGAGGGCGAGCCGGTCCTCCGCGGCGGTCTGCATCTGCGACGCGAAGACGGCGAAGCGGTCCTTGCCCGCGTCCTTGGCGGCGTAGAGCGCGAGGTCCGCGTCGCGGAAGAGGTCGTCGGCGCTCGCGCGGGGCCCGATCGCGATCCCGATGCTCGGCGTGACCGAGAGCGTCCGCGCCCCCGGGCCGTTCAGCTCGACGGGCTCGCGCAGGACGGCGAGGATCCGCTCCGCGGCGAGCTCCGGCCCGGCCGCGACGCTCCCCGCGTCGAGCAGCACCATGAACTCGTCGCCCCCGAGCCGCGCGACCGTGTCCGCGCCGCGCACGACCGCCCGGAGCCGCGCGGCCACGACCTGCAGGAGCCGGTCGCCCGCCGCGTGCCCGAAGGTGTCGTTCACGTGCTTGAAGCCGTCGAGGTCGAGGAGGAGGGCCGCGACCTGGGTGTGGTCGCGGCGCGCGCGAGCGAGGAGCTGCTCGGCGCGGTCGAGCGCGAGCACGCGGTTCGGCAGGCCCGTGAGCGCGTCGTGGAGCGCCTGGTGGCGCAGCTCGCCCTGCGCGCCGAGGAGGTCGCGCTGGGCGAGGTACTGGCGCAGCGAGACGAGCGCGACGAGCGCGAGGGCGATCAGGGTCAGGAGGAGCCCGGGGTACAAGGAGTCGTTCCGGTGGGTGAAGAGGAGCAGGGCGAACCCGACGGCGACCGCCGCGTACGGCGGCCACTGGGCCTCCCGGCGGGCTGCGGCGAGCGGCGAGCGCCGGACCACCGCGCCCTGAAGCGCGGCCGCGACGACGGCCAGGCCGATGCCGACGAGCCACAGGGAGTCGACCGGGTCGCCGCCGGCGTAGCCGTCGTGGAGGGTCACGTAGCCGTAGACGAGGTCGGCGGCGACGTAGCAGCCGATCGAGGCTGCGAGCACCTGGAGCGGGCGCCGCGCCGACGGGACCGACCCCCGGAGGAGGACGAGCCCGAACGCGACGAGGAGGACGATGTCGCCCGAGGGGTAGGCGATCGAGAAGGCCGCCTGGAGGGGCTCGCCCCCCGCCAGCGCCGCAGGCCCGAGGACCGCGTAGACCACGAGCGCGGCGCCGCCGAGCCCCACGACCGCGAGGTCGAGCCCGAGCCGGAGCCGCTCGCCGCGGTTCCGGCGGGCGACCGGGAACGAGAGCACCGCTGCCAGCATCGCCGGGTAGAAGCCGAGGTAGAGCCCGTCCGCGACCGAGGGGTACGGCTTGGCACCCGCGGCCTCGTACGCGGTCTGGGCGACGTCGCCGGCGAGGTAGAGGGCGGCGGCGAGCGCGACGAGCCGCCAGGCGAGGCGGAGGCGGGGCCAGCCCGCGCAGCGGCGGGACGCCCGCCAGGCCGCGAGCGTCGCCGCGACGCCGACCGGGTAGAAGAAGGCGTCGCCGACGAGCGCCCGCTCGCCGGGACCCCAGCGGAAGAGCTGCCACGAGCCGTAGAGCGCGACGTAGGCGGCGACGCCGGCCACGGCCGCCTGGACACGCGACAGCCTGGTCAGACGAAGGGCGCCGGCGACGCCCGCGCCGAAGGGGTCCGCAGCCACGCCGGGTCCATCGGCGCCGCGCCGCTCCCGCCGCATCCCGCATTCCCGTCGGCCCGCCTCCGCGCTCCGGGGGAGGGGAGAACCCGCAGCGGGCCCGCCGGCGGCGCGGCGCGAGGGTGGCCTCGCCGCCGGAAGCGGAGGTAGAATCCCGAACGTGCTGCACACGGCCGTGATCGAGGACCCTCTCAGTACCGGTGCCGGGTCTGCCTCGCATCCGCCGGACGCGCACCCGCGAGGCCGCGGCCGTCGTCGCGCGGCCGCGCACGCCCGCTGAGCTCGGCGCAGCCGGACTCACCTGGATCCACTTCGACACGCCGACGAAGGAGGTGGCGGAGGAGCTCGCCGCGCGCTTCGGCTGGCATCCGCTCGACGTCGAGGACGTGCTCTCGAAGCGCCAGCGGCCCAAGGTCGACGACTACCTCGACGACGGCTACCTCTTCGCCGTCCTCCACTTCCCGGTCTACGACCCGGCCGTCCAGCGCCTGAACGCGGCCGAGCTCGACGTCTTCGTCGGGCCCGACTACCTCGTCACGCTCCCGACGGTCGAGCTGCTCCCGCTCACGCGTCTCTTCCAGCGCTGCGAGGAGCAGGAGGACTTCCGCGAGCAGCTCTTCGCGAAGGGCTCGGGGCGGCTCCTGTACGAGGTGCTCGACGACCTCTTCGACTACTGCTTCCCGATCCTCGACAAGATCGGGCACAAGCTCGACTCGCTCGAGGACGACGTCTTCGAGGGCCGCTCCGAGGAGGTCGTGCGCGACCTCTCGAACGCGAAGCAGGAGATCATCAGCTACCGCAAGATCATCAAGCCCGAGCGCTCGACGCTGCGCCTGCTCGAGCGGCACGTGGAGCGCTTCCTGCCCGAGGAGCTCGAGCTCTACTTCGACGACATCGTCGACGCGGCCGAGCGCATCTGGGACATGCTCGACAACTACAAGGAGGTCGTCGAGGCGCTCGAGGACACGAACGAGTCGGTGATCTCGCACCGCCAGAACGACGTCCTCCGCATCCTGACGGTGTTCTCGGTGATCATCCTCCCGCTGACGCTCATCACCGGCGTCTTCGGCATGAACGTCGAGTTCCCCGGCTTCGGCACCGTCTGGGCGTTCTGGACGATCTTCGGCCTGATGGCCGCCGCGCTCGGCGGGATGCTCGCCTTCTTCCGGCTCAAGCGCTGGCTCTGAGCGCGGCAGCCCGGTAGCGGTGGCCCGGTGACGAGGAGCCGCGCAGCCGCAGCCCTCGCCCTCTACCTCGCGGTCGCCTTCCTCTACGTGGGGCTCCCGGTCGCGGCGCACCCGCGCCGCGACTGGGTCGGCGCCGGCGCCGACCCGCAGATCTTCGTCTGGTCGCTCGCGTGGTGGCCGCACGCGATCCTCCACTGGGAGAACCCGATCCTCGCCCGCTCGGTCTGGCCACCCGCCGGGCTCGACCTGGCGTGGGTGTCGTCGATCCCGGGCCTCGCCCTCGCCTTCGCGCCCGTGACCCTGCTCGCCGGCCCTGTGCTCTCCTACAACCTCGCCTCCGTCCTCCTGCCGGCGCTCGCCGCGTGGACGGCGTTCCTCCTCTGCCGGCACGTCACGCGCGCGTTCTGGCCGTCGCTCGCGGGGGGCTACCTGTTCGGGTTCTCGAGCTACGAGCTCGGCCACCTCCAGGGCCACCTGCACATGAGCTCGGTCTTCCTGCTCCCGCTGGTCGCGCTCGTCGCGCTGCGCCACGTCCGCGGCGAGCTCGGCCGGCGCGCGTTCGCGCTGCGGCTCGCGCCGCTCCTCGCCGCGCAGGTCCTGCTCTCCACCGAAGTCCTGTTCACGCTCACGCTCGCCCTCCTCGTCTCGATCGCCGCCGCCTACGCGCTCGTCCCCGCGGTGCGACCGCGCCTGCGGCGCCTCCCGCCACCCCTCGCCGCGGCCTACCTCGCGGCCGGCGTCCTCACGAGCCCCCTCCTCGCCTACGCGGCCGCCCGCTTCCGGCGCGACCCGATCAACCAGCCCGAGCTCTTCAACGCCGACCTGCTCAACCTCGTGGTGCCGACGCCGCTCACGGCCCTGAACGCCGGCTGGGCGCGCGACGCCGCGGCGGCGTTCGCGGGCAACACGGCCGAGAACGGCGCCTACCTCGGGCTGCCGCTCCTCGCGCTCCTCGCCTGGTTCGCCTGGGAGCGCCGCGGGAGCGCGGGCGCGCGCCTGCTCCTCGCCCTGCTCGGGCTCGCGCTCCTGGCCGAGCTCGGCCCGAACCTGCGCGTGCGCGGCGCCTCGTACGCGCCGCTGCCGTGGAAGGCGGTTGCCGGCCTGCCGGGGTTCGACAACGTCCTGCCGGGACGGCTGGCGGCGTACGCCGCGCTCGCCGCCGCGGTCGCCGCCGCCTCGTGGGCCGCGGGCCGGGCGCCGCGCGCCGCCCGCGCCGCCCTCGCCGCCGCGGCGGTGGCCTTCACGGTGCCGGCCTTCTGGGACGGCTTCTGGCAGGGGACGCCGCGGCGTCCGGCCTTCTTCGCCGACGGCACGTACCGCAGCTGCCTGCGCGCGGGCGAGACCGTCCTCCCGCTCCCGTTCCCGAGCTGGAACGAGGGGATGCTGTGGCAGGCGGAGGCGGGCTTCCGCTACCGGCTCGCGCAGGCCTCGCTCACGCCGGTCGTCCCGCGGGACGTCCCCGACCGCGAGACGGTGCTGGCGCTCCAGAACGACGAGCCCCCGGCCGGAGGCGGGGCGGCGGTCGTCCGGCTCGCGCGGGCGCAGAGGGCCGGCGCGATCCTGCTCGACGCGGCCCACGCCGGGCCCTGGCGCGGGCTGCTCGCGGCCGTGCTGCCGCGGCCGCTGGCGCTGGGCGGCGTCTACCTGTACCGGCTGCGCGATACCCTCGCCTCATGCCCGACCCGCTCTGGGCGCCGTGGCGGCTCGAGTACGTCGAGCACGTCGACGAGCGCGACCGCTGCATCTTCTGCGAGCCGGAGGAGGAGCTCGTGCTCCGGCGCGGGACGCACGCGTTCCTCCTGCTCAACCGCTTCCCGTACTCGGCGGGTCACCTGATGGCGGCGCCGGTGCGCCACGTGGGCGCGCTCGGCGAGCTGTCGGACGAGGAGGCGCTCGAGCTCCACCGGCTCGCCGCCGAGGCGCTCGCCGCCCTCGCGGCGGAGTACGCCCCGGAGGGCTACAACCTCGGCTGGAACCTCGGCCGGGCGGCAGGGGCCGGGATCGCCGACCACGTCCACCTGCACGTCGTGCCCCGCTGGGTGGGCGACACGAACTTCATGCCGGTGGTCGCGGGCGTGAAGGTGATCCCCGAGGCGCTCGCCGCGACGGCCGGGCGGCTGCGGGCGCGGCTTCAGGCGACGACGATGAAGTAGTGCCTCGCGCCGCCGGGCGAGAAGAACCACCACTGCCCCGGCCGCAGCGCGATCGTCAGGTCGTGCGAGCCGACGAAGCGCCCCGTGGTGACCGTCACCGCCTTCCGGCGCAGCTGCTGCACCGCGAACCCGCTCCTCTTCGACTCGTCGTCGACGGAGAACGTGTAGCGCCCGGACTTGAGCCTCGCCACCTTCTTGCCGAGGCGGTAGAGCGTCAGCTTGCCCGCCTTGCTCACGATCGCGTCGAGGGCTCCGCGGAACGGCAGCACGGCGGCGCCGGCGACGTCGGCGTTCGCGGTCGTCCCGCCCTTCGCGGCCTTGCCCCCCGGCGCGGTCCCGCCCGAGGCGGAGCCGCCGGTCGCCTGCCCGGCCGGGGCCGCCGTGGCCGAGGTGCGGAACGAGCCGCTGACCTGGCCCGGGCGGTAGTCGTCGTCCCAGGTGTAGGTCGAGCTGGGCTGGAACGTCACCGCCCACGTCTCCTGCACCTGCTCGCCCTGGTTCAGGTCGGTCTGGTAGTCGACGCCGGGCCCCCGGAGGTGGAACATCCGCGCGATGCTCTCGTCGTCGCGGAAGTTGTTGAAGATGATCACCGCGTAGGAGCCCGGCGGGATCACGCTCGCCGAGGTGACCGGCGTGCCGTCGGGGAGGCTCAGGTTGATCGCGACGCCCTGCTGCCACGTGACGTAGAGCGTCCCCCCCGCCGCCGGCGCGGCCGCCGCCGCCGGTGCGAGGGCGAGCGCTGCGACGGCGAGGAGCAGGCCGACCGAGCGGGGACGCGGCACCGCCCCAGGGTAACGAGCGCCCCCGCGGGGCCGCAATAGTCAGCCGCGGAACAGCGAGAGGGCCCGGCTGCCCGGGCCCTCTCGCAGGTCGGAGCCGTGTGCGTCTAGACGACGCCCGCGGCCTTCAGCGTCGCCCGCACGCGGGCCGGCGTCATCGGCGCCTCCCGGATGCGGACGCCCGTCGCGTCGAAGAACGCGTTCGCGATCGCGGACGCCATCGGCGTCGTCGCGGGCTCGCCGACGCCGATCGGGATCTGATCGGTCCGCTGGACGATCACGTTCGTGACCGCCGGGTGGTCCTTGAAGCGGAGGATCGGGTACGAGATCCAGTCGAGGCTCGTGACGCGGCTCTTGTTGAACCGCACCTCCTCGTACAGCGCCCGCGAGACGCCCTGGATCGAGGCGCCCAGCATCTGGTTCTCGACGAGCTCGAGACCGACCGAGAGGCCGGCGTCCATCGCGTTGTAGACGTGCTTCGCGGTGATGACGCCGGTCTTCTTGTTCACCTCGACCTCGACGACCGCGGCCGAGTAGGCGGCGGTGCCGTGGCGCCCGAAGCCGAAGCCGCGGCCCTTGACCACGTCGCCGCTCTGCTTGACCGAGTTCGCCACCCGCGGCTGCCACTTGGCGGCCTGCACCGCGGCGTTCAGCACCCCGAGCCACCGCTCGTCCGTGATGTTCTTCCGCCGGAACTCGATCGGGTCCATCTTGAGCTCGTAGGCGAGCTCGTCGATCGCCTGCTCGGAGGCGAACGACGTCTGCGGCCCGGCCGGGTCGCGCAGCGCGCCGTTCTGGAAGTAGCCCTGGAAGAGCGGCAGCGTCTTGCCGACGAGCCGCTTCGCCAGCGTCGGCCCCTCGTACATCGGGCCCGTGTTGGGCGTGTTCGGGTTCGCCGTCCCCGGCGTCGGGTAGATCGACGACGCGGTCGACAGCACCTTCTGCCCGTACACGAGCGACCCGATCAGCTCCTGGGTCATGTCGAGCGACGTCCCCGGCTGCGCCAGGAGCGTGTAGTCGTACGCGAGCAGCTTCCCGTTCGCGTCCGCCCCCACCCTCATGTCCATGAGCTGGGCGGGCCCGTACGCGTTCCAGCCGTGCTCGTCCCACCGCATCAGCTGCACGCGCACCGGAGCGCCGGCGAGCTTCGACATCATCGCCGCCGCCTTCGCCGTGTCGACGTAGCGGTTGCCCGGGCCGAACGAGCTCGCCCCCTCGTACCAGAACGCGCGGACCTGGTTCGGGTCGGAGAAGCCGAGCAGCTGCTGGATCGCCGTGACCATGCCCTCGATCGACTGCGTGCTCGAGAAGATCGTCGCCGAGTTCTCCTTCACGTCGGCGACGGCGCAGCACGGGCCGATCGGCATGTGCCCCTGGCCGTGGTAGCGGTACGTCGCCTGCACGACCTTCGCGGCCGACTTCAGCGCGGCGTCGACGTTGCCCTCGTTGAAGGTGACGCGGGCCGGCGCCTGACCGGCGCTGTCCTGGTCGCGCATCGCCTTCCAGATGTTGCCGGTGCTCGGCAGGATCGGGTTCTCCTTCCAGGTCACCTTGAGCTGCGCGGCGGCCTGGATCGCGTCGTACTCGCGCGGAGCGACGACGCCGAGGAAGTCGCCCGAGCGGACGACCTTCGCGCCCGGGATGTTCTTGATCGAGCTCTCGTCGACCGACACGATCGGCGCACCGGTGCCGTACCCGGCCTGGCCGCGCGGCCGCACGACGCGCCCGTGCAGCATCCCGGGGATCCTGACGTTGTGCACGTACGTGTACTTGCCGTTGATCTTGTCCGGCAGGTCGACGCGCGGCACGCGGGTGGTGACGATCTTGTACTGCGCGACCGGCTTCGTGATCCCCTTGCCCGGGTCGAGGTTCGCGCTCGCGGTCGGGATCGTCGCGTTGATCAGCTTCCCGCCCACGAGCTGGCCGTACGTGACCGACTTGCCGCCGCCCGAGACGACGCCCTTGTCCACGCTCAGGCTCCCGACGGGGACGCCGAGGCTCTTCGAGGCGAGGCCCAGGAGGGCCTGCTTCGCGTACGCGGCCGCGGCGCGGACGGGCGGGCCCGCCGTGCGCTGGATCGCGGTGCTGCCGCCGGTCGAGCCGGAGAAGACGAGGAGGCTCGTGTCCCACATGCTGTGGCGGATCTGCTCCATCGACACGTCGAGCTCCTCGGCCGCGACCATGAGGAGGCCGGTCGTGATGCCGCTCCCGGGGTCGATGTGGCTCGTCTTGAGCTCGATCGTGTTGTCGGGATGGATCGTGAGCCACGAGTCCACCTGCGCCTTGTCCGGGTTGTAGGCCGCCCTGGCAGCGCCCGTGCCGAGCCCGGCGCCGGCGAGGCTGAAGCCGACGACGAGCGCGCCGCCGCCCTTCAGGAACGTCTTGCGCGAGAGCTCGCGCTCCTGCAGGAGCCCGGTCATCACTTGCCTCCCTTCGCCATCACCGCGGCCGCCTGCTTGATCGCGGTCAGGATCCGCGGATAGGTGCCGCAGCGGCACAGGTGGCCGTTCATCGCCGTGCGGATCTGCTCCTCCGTCGGGTTCTTCGTGGTGCTGAGGAGATCCGCGGCCTGGATCATCATGCCGTTCTGGCAGTAGCCGCAGTGGGGCACCTGCACGTCGAT
>Ga0070741_10008349_pt1 | contig 20848 bp, 24 predicted proteins | sample Coa_R1_4_FD_66440 | JGI IMG/M metagenome (GOLD analysis project Ga0070741, IMG submission 66440) | Surface soil microbial communities from Centralia Pennsylvania, which are recovering from an underground coalmine fire - Coalmine... | ecosystem: Environmental > Terrestrial > Soil > Unclassified ...
TCGTATTCGCGCACCAGCGGAAATGGATTGAGTCCGATATTGCTGCCGTCGCCGAAGTGGACGAAATCGCCGCCGTAGACGCTGCACAACTTTTCGTAGGAACGGCCGACGTCGATCACCCAAATGCGACCACCGGCAGAGAGATAACCAGAAATTATTTCGTTCGTGCCGAACGACTTGCCGGAACCCGACTGCGCGGCGATACAGCAGTTGTAGTTAGAATTCGAGTCGTAAAGCGAGACGTTCATGATCTGACCATTGCGCGATATAAATTGAAGTATCGGCGTCCCAGTTCCTTTCCAGTCGGCAAAGATCGGTAGCAACGGGATCGCATGACGCGTCGCCATGGTTTTATAGCGAAACGTGTCGCGTATGGCTTTGGCGTCGGCTCCCAAGGGGAGCGAAGTCAGGAAAAGCGGCAGACAGAAGAAGTGGTCTTCGAGCAGCTGAAAGCCAAGTTCGCTGAAATAGCTCTTTGCGTTAGAGACCGCGGATATCGCGGCATCCTCATTCTCCGCAAACAGCACGAGTGAGAAATAGACCTGAACCGGGCGGTCGCCGTCTTCGAGCGCTTGGAACAGCACGTCGTACGACTGTTTTTTGTCGGCCAGCTGCGGCACCCACTTCAACATCGGCCCGAAAGCCTGGCGAACCGCCCATTGGCGTTTCGTCATCAGCGTTCCTTTGGCGGATTCTGTATCGGGGAAGTGCAGCGTCGCGACGACCAAGCAGCTCTCGCGGATGCCGCGCGAACCGTGCCAGAGGTCGCCCAGGAACGACGCGGCGTGGCCAAAGTACGCCTTCTGCGGCATCTTCTTCGCGGACATGACCTTGACGCGTTTCTCCCCGAGCCAAAGTCCTTTCTCATCCACACCGATCGCGTTATCCCAGTCGATGATCTGATCGCGCAGGAGCTTGTCTGCCTCGTGCCGCGGAACGCCCGCGCGCCACGAGGCGCCGGGTCCATGATTCAGCATCGTGCTTAAGATATGGACGTACCGATCGGACGTGAGCGGCCGGTGCGAAAATCCAACCGTGGACAACGCTTGCTGCAGACTGGTGCGCAGCGTCGCGGCACGCTCTAGCTCCTTCGGCGACGGCTCGGCAGCCGAGAGCGGCATCTTGCAGGTTACAATCAGCTGGATATCGCGAACGCGCGTCAGGGACGTCCGCTCGATGGGGTCGCTGGTCCCTTGCACCATGAATTCGACCCGCCGCGCGGTTACCTCTTGAAACAAAGCGTCGGTTTGCCGCATACGCTCCATGCGATAACCCGACATGTGCGACTCGATGTCGTGGTTGGTCCAGAGCGCGAACTGGAGAAACGTGCCTGCCGGCCAATCCTGGTTCAGGACTACGTTGATGCGAGTCGCGGCGCGCTCATCCCCGCCAATCAGCGGATCGCACACGAACCCGAAACCAAGCGCGGGATCATCGAGATAGAAAAGATGGTCGTCCTCCGCGTACGCCAGCACGCTGAACAACTCCGCCGCCCGATTGTGCATATACGGCCGGCTCATTTCTTCGCCTTGGCCCCGCCAGAGGATGTCGCTCCTGCCCGATCTTCGAGCCAGGCGACCAGATCAGCCGGCACACCGCGCTGGGTGCGCCCGTCGTGCGCGATGAAATAAGGAACAGCGTTAATACCGAGAAGCTGAGCGAACACAAACGTCCTTTGAAGTGGCGCCAAATCGCACGGCTCAATCTGCACCAACGGATTCTTGTACGCCTCCTGCATGAGCGCTTCGCGCGCCGCGTCTCTGTCCTTCGCGCAGCCTAGTTGGCGAACCAACGCCTGCGACTCATCGCCGAGGACTGGAATCGGCAGCAGATCGAAGGTGTACGTCTCCCCGAGACCCGGTATGTCGCGCATGACGGCCATGACCTTGGCGCACCACGGACAGCGCGGATCGACAAAAACCGTTACATGCTTCGCGCCCTTGCCGAACGACAGCGGCCGGAAATCAGCGATGTTGATCTTCATCGCACTCAGGTCGATCCGGTTCGCTGAATAATTCACGTCAGCGACCGTCTTAAGCGCCTTGCGGTTCCAGGCGTCGTACAGGACGCCGCCCTTGATGATGAAGCGGCCGTTGCTGCCCATGAAGAGCAGCTCGCCCTTGCTCTCGATCACCTTGAGATCGCCGGACGGAATAGTGGCCATCTGATCGATGGCCGGTTGAGCCGGCACAGCGGTCTGTTCCGGAAGGGCGCGTTGCTCTGCACCGACCGCGAACCGGATTCCAAGTATCATGACGAGCCCAGCGACAATCAGCTTCGATCTCATCATTGAATCCCCATTGCAGAAACGGCGCCTGCGATCGTTGAAACGGTGGACACGACCGGCAGCGTTGCGCTCATCAAGGATTCAATGACGGGCGGAGAGTTGTAGAGACCCATGCCGCCGCCGATTCCGAGCGCAAACGCCATGAGCGACTGGCGCGCGATTCCGCCGACGATTCCGACGAGAATCATGGCCGCAGCGATGATTCGACCGAGCGTTCCCTGGATATTGTCCGAGAGCCACTGCCAGATCGGATCGAACGCCGCTCCACCGGTCCCTGCTAGAGCGGTATCGGGGAGTGCTACAACCAGCGTAACGAGGAGTACCAACATGAAGGTGAAGAACCGCCTTTTGTGCATGCTATTTATCTCCAGTGGTGGATTTCGATTGAGACGAGGGCTTGGCCGCGCTACCGGTCGGTGCCTTCGGTTGAGAAGTCGCCGGAACGGGGCGCGGTTCAAGCAGAATGATCTCGGACGGCTCTTTGATGGCCGGTAATCCGGCCTGCCAGCGGCGCGGCTCGATCTCGGTGTAGATCAAACCCGGCACATGAAGATCCCCGTTTTCGCCTTCCCATAAACCGATCCAGATACGCATGACTTTCGCGGGCATGCGTAACGGAATAACGCCGCCGCTGATTTCCGGCAGAAAATCATTCCGCTCCATCTTCACCGGCGTGGCGGACTGCGATTTTGCGCCCGCAGACGACCTGGTCGCTTTGGCTCCGTGGCCGGTCATCTCGTAAACCTCATGCGTTGACGCGCACGCAACTCCCTCCGGCATACCCGGGCAGGCGTACTTGGAGGTTCCGACGCAGCCAAGAAGCGCCAGCGGCAACAAAAGCACGAAACCCCGTATATGGAACAAACGCATTGTCATTTATCTCCAGAAGCTACATGGTTCGCAGGAGGTGTCTCCGGCGCCAAATGGCGATTTTCCGCAACAACGCTCGGTCGCTGTTTCATTCGGCATTTCCGTTGACGAGTTTCAGCGCGGTGCCGCTCGTGACGACCACGTCGATTTCGCGGCCGGCGTCCACTTCAATGACGGGGAACATCTGTTCCGCCATGTCGATGTAATACTGCGCGAGGCGGTCTAGTGCCTTTCCTACGCCGGCGACCGCACCGGTCTGCGCTGACTGGCTACTCAGTACTTTCTGAAAAGCAGTGGTATCGGACGAGGAAAGATTGATGGTTGGAACCGCCGCGCGCTGAAACACGGACGAAAAGGCCTCGAGAAATCCCGCGACCATGGCTCTTCCTATCATCGCGCCTTGTTTGCTCACGAGGCGGCCGCGAACTCCCGCTTTGCCATCCTCGCCCGCGGCATACGACGGGAGCGGTATGTCGATCACCTTGCCGTCGCGGCGTACGCACGATAGTGCCTCGCCTCGGAGATACGCGCGCTCGGAAGAAAGATCGCCGTAACCCGACATCAATACAAAGCATTCGCGAACATCGGCGCGGAAATAGTTCGGAAGGATCGCCTCTTTCTGGATGCGAACGACAACGGGGAACGGGTCGCGTCTCGCAGCCTGTCCAGTCGGCGCATCAAGTCCCGTAAGGATAGTTCCGGTCAGAATAGTACCGGGCGGCAAATAGACTCGGAGGTCATTCGAGGATTTGTCATCGGCTGCGGCTCGCTTGTTAGCTGACCGGACGCCGTTGCGCGGCGCGCCGTTTCGCACGTTCCCGACCGCGGAAACATCCTCCGAAATCACTCGGATTTCGAATGGCTCATCCGCTTTTGTCTTCGCCGCATCGGGTATTACCGGGCCTAAGGAACCAGCGGGCTCTGCCCCGGCGACTGGTGCCGCTTGGCGCTTCATTTGTTCCATTTCCGTCCGCAGTGTTTCCAGCTGACGTTCAACGCGCCCCTCGTCCCGCTTCTTTTTTTCCGTTTCGAGCTCGCGATTTAGCCGCTCGACATCCTTACGTAACCGATCCCTATCGTCTTGCAGCGACTTGACGTTCGCATCGAGCGCATCGATGGTGACTTTACGGGTATCGGTATCCGTCAAGACGTGGGCGATCAAACCATCGTTAGCGCGCTTTTTCGCTTTACCTTTGTTGCTCGGGCTGAATGCGCCGATCGCCATGGCCAGCGCCGCGGCTATACCGGTTATAACGAGCCACCGCTTGTGCTTTGGGTTAAGCGAGTTCCAAGCATTTCGAAGGTTCATTGCCGCTTTCCGCTAAGGCGCAAGAGAGGGTCGGTTAGGACGTGGCGAAGGCTCTTCTCTGCGCTTCGCTACATACACTTCAGAGGCCTGGCCAGGCTCGAGCAGATTGCGCGGCCAGAAGGCAACGGCAGCGATGCCCTCGCCAGCGCACCACCGCTCATCGAGCTCGACCGGCCGATCCATATGGTTCTTCACCACCCCGATGGCGATCTCAAGGTGATGGCCAGACAAGCTTTGCCCCGTCTTAAAATCGAATTCGACGTTGCTCCCTCCTGCAGATGCTGTGCACGGAGGAAGCCAGCGGGCCGGTTCATTCCTAAAGTCGTAACCGGACGGCGTTTGCCCCAGCGCGAGCAACCGAAAAACGTTACGGAAGATCTCAACGTACGGCTGCGACTCTTCCCAGCGCTTGGTTCTTGAGTCACCGTTACCCGGGAGCGGCTGTACTTGTACGCGCAGCTCACGCGGCGGAATTCTCTTGGGCACGAGCGTCAACGATATCGCTTCCGAGCCGGCGGCCTTGTCGGTGATATACAGGCCGACCGCTGCAGCAGTCTTCGCTCCGATGTAAACCACATTGCCGTCCACCTGCGTAACCGCTTGGCTCGTTGTATGGACCTCTGGCGAGTCGAAAGGCGTCACGATCCTGTTTAAATGCCCGATCGCGATGGGCACGATTTCGTTTACTCCCGGTACCACTTTGAGGTCCGACGTACCCGAAAAGACGCCGATTTTTTCTGGGGTTGAGGTTTGTTCCCGCGCCCCGGACGCGCCATCGCGATCTATCTTCGGTGCTACCGGTTTCGTATCGGCTCCGGTCGCGACGCCTTCGACCACGGATGCCGGCACTGCGGGCAATTCAATCGCGGCCGCGCCGTACGTAATAAACGCGAGCGCAACGGCCAGCATGCTTCGCATCATGGTTTCGACTCCTCTTGCTTATCGTGAACGTTCGATCCCTCCGTTACTTCAAGACGTCTTTGCTCAGCTCGCTGCTTGCTCTCTTCTGCGCGCTCCAGGCGGTCCAGCTCAGTAGCGGTCCGGGCGGTTCCAATGTAGTTATCGATATGCTCGATAACCGGACGGTAGTTCCTTATCCTGATGACAAACTCGTACGTGCGCGGATTCCGCTCTTCCCTGCCGGCAGCGCCCGACACCACCGAAAATCCTTCGATAAAGACCTTTCCCGTCGACGGTTCAAATTTGATCTCGCGCGGCTCGAAACGCAGAGAGACGCGGTCCCGTTTGATGCTCTCGATCTGCTCCGTCAGGACACGCACGGTTTCGCGATAGATCACCGGTGCCAACAGGGGCTCGATCACTTTCTTTACGATGTCCGCATTCCCGGGCGTGACGTTGCCGAGCAACTGCGCGAGAAAGAAGGCCCATGCCTGCTGGTAATCGCGGTCGCTGTCGCTACGTGAGATCGCGACTTTGCCGGCCAGCTCCGGCGGAACAACCACGACCGTTTCGCCACGTCCAAATGCCGCCAGGCCGATAATGATGTTAGAGACAACCAAGCCGGCGATCGTCCAGCGCTGATATGTGTTCTCGAGGCGCGTGCCGCGCCACGTCGCTAAGAAAGCCCTGAGGTTCACGGAAGGAATCTGCGAATAAACGAGTTCGGCATGGTGCGCGCGTGGTTCGGCCACAAGCCGTACCAGTAGAGCGCGTGCAAGAGAAATCCGTCTGGATGGTTGTCTCGGAAACGCCGATAGAGCTTCGTTGCGACGAGACCGAGCGCGGTAAGGACGAACGCGTTGCCGGTCAAAATGCCGGCAACAAGCCCGAGGGCGACAGGCGCGAGTTCGTCGGCGCTCCAAAGCAGTACGTGCGGCGGATCGTCTACGAAACGGGGAATTTCTACCGGCTCCATTACATCACCTCATTGGACGCCGGCATTATGCGTATGGCGGTCGCTTAGCGAGGGCCAATAAACGCAGAAAAACGCAACTAAGAGCGTATCGTTGGAGACTTAGCTTAGGGATGGATATGCCGCATTATCTTCTGCGACAAGGTCTGATAACGGCCGCTTCCTACTTTCAAAGTAAAATCATACGAGATGCGGTCTGCAGCACTGGCTAAGGTTATGATTGCTAAACGGTCGGTCCGATCACGAGAACAGTCGCCGTTTCTAGCTTTCGTTGAGCAATCGCCACTTTGCTCCTTGTTCGCTCGCAGTTTGATCCGTACTGTCTCTAACTCCCAGAGCATTTTGGGATCACGATGTGATAAAGCCCTTGCGTGGTGGTGGCTCTAACATCACCCATCACCGGCCGCATGCGGTGAGCGAAAGCCACTGGCATACGATCCGGTGAGGGCTGCTTACGCCGCTTAGAACGGCAGGTCTTCGATGTCGGACTTCGGATCGATAGACACTGGCTCGACCGCGAGGTCCTTACCGAGAGCCTTCACAAACGATGGGAGATGGCTGTGCATCCGTTTCCGGACCTCAAACTTTGTCTCTATTAGCGGTTTCGCTTCGGTCCTTAATGTCGACTCGTCCCAAAAGAAGGGACCGCCTGGGACATCAACTTCAACCGAGCCTTCCCACTCGCTGACTTCGTGCAGCAGACGGAACTTGCCGCTACTGTCCGGACCCCAGGCAAGAGCTTCCTCTCCGATACCACCCGAAGCGTTGCCTCCGTACTCCAGGGCAGCAGCGACTGATTGGCCGTCCCCTTCGGGTATGAAGTACTTCCCGAGAGAGAATCTGAAGGATGTGTTTAGATCGAGCCGTTGAAGATAAGCCTCAAGGGCCTTTATATCGTTTGAGACTTTGTTTCGAGCGTCATCCGCTCCTTCTAGGAGGGGGCGAACTTCGCCAACGGCTTGCTGAAGTCCCGGCGAAGAGAACGCTGGTGTGGGCGTGGATTTCATGATTCACCTTTCAACCTTCGGTGAAGGCGCCAGCCTTCGGATTTAGCCCAATCAAGGGCGCAGGTGGCCAGTCAAGGCACCTGCAGCTTCTCAGACGAAAACGTAACCGTCAAGCGGCTGTCGCCGACATCTTCTTGGAGTCGCGCCATAGCATGAACGAACTGCGGGCCGCTCAGCATCGTATCTTGTTTCCCAGTTAACTGAATTTCTCAAAGCTGAAAGCCGTCTTTCATAGCCCGAAATTCTTGCCAAACCCGTCGGTAGCACAGACAGCGACTGCTATTGGTCTGATCTTTTCCAGCAGATTTCGGTGATATGAATAAGGTATGGCTTTGCGGCGCTGCAGTTGCCCCACGACTATGCCGGGATGCACATGGCGCTGCGATGCAAAGGCGAGGATGTTACGGCGAGAAAAAATACGGCCCTTACTGGAAATCCATTTATCCAGTTCCTGCGAAGAGATGCAGAAGTTTGCAGCTGCTTTGTTTGCCCTTTCGTCCTCCTTTGGCATTGTCTGATTCTTTTCTACTTGGTCGCCCTCGATCACGTCGATCATAGGCTGATCCTTTCCTTCCCCGTGCAGTACGTGGTCGAGCTCATGTAGCAGCGTATGCCAGAAGTTGTCGACACGATCAAAACGAAGTGAGAGCGCAACTACGGGTGAGTCATCATCAAGCCAAAAGCACGCACCATCCATCTTCGCGCCAGGAAGATGCTCGACGATCACGATACGAACTCCTGCCTTGGCTAGAATTGAGGGCACTTCTCTAATTGAATTTATGTCTTGTAAGCAGTGCCGTATTTCCTCAAGAGCTCTCCTCAACGCGGCTTCAGAATATTTGCTTACCTGAATTGTTCGTGCGATTTGCTTTGCTCTATTCAGCCATGCGATTTGCAGAACACTTAGTCCCCCATATCGTGTTTTCTTCGCCATATGGGAAAAAACAGGTGTGTCGTTCATCGACTTGATGGAAAAGAAATCAAGGAAACGTTGTTCGAGAACTTCAAGGCTGGCAGACGGCTCGACCCATCGGCGCCGCAACATTTCCTTTACCGGAAATTTGCTATAGAGACGGGCCCGCCGCGAAACTTCAGCTTCTTCAAACTTGGCTTTCGATAACTGATACGCAGTCTCGAGATTCATCCAAGTTTGAGGGTTTGTCCCTTCCAATGCGGCCGCTAGTCCTTTCGCTGTTTCAGGTGTGATTGCTCGCTTTGCGGAGATGATCTCGCTTATCACTCGCGGAGAGCGCCCGAGTATGTCCGCAAGTTCGGCCTGTGACCATCCGCGCGCGTCCAGCTCCTCCTTGAGAAACTCGCCTGGTGGAAACACCTCTGCCGGCACACGTAGGTTCATTTTGTCTCTGGTGGTTGTGGATAATGATTTTCAATTTTTATTACGCGAATTGTTCTATCCTTCGATTCGCGTCGTAGTTGGACGATCAGGCACGCGTGCGCGTTCAACTGGATTGAATACCAGTTGTGCTCATTACCTTTCAGCTTTTCGAACCCCAATGACTTCAGCGCCTGCAACTCGCGCTCATCGGTGAGGGACCGAATCAAGTGCAACCTTTTGCGGTAAAGGGATACGATTGCCCGGTCGAACCCGGCCGTGAACGTCGCGTCGGTCTCCAGCCGGTCGTATGAGTCCTCTTCAAATTCCACCTCCATGCGGCGCGCAGCTTACCCTATTATAGTAGTTGAAATGCGCAATTTACACATGGTGTAAAGTGTGATATTTATATAGTCTGAAGGATGGTCACCCCGACATCCCCCTTAAAACCACTATTTCCTCGACATCGAGGGTGGAGCGCTATGAGCAACGACAAAGAAAAGCCCGAACGTCCCGAACACCCGAATGTGCCGCCCGGCCCGCCGACCAACGTACCGCCGGGACCCAAGCAGCCGCCGCGCCCGCCGAAGGACCGTGGGGTCGGTTAAGTGCGTTGGTTCGAGAAGTGCCCGGAGCGCCTCGAGTACGAGCTCCGGGCGCTACGCGATGCCGGCTTACCATACGAGGTCGACGAAGCGGAACGTGCGGCTGGCCGCATCGTTTTAACTGTCACGCGCCGCATCGATAGTACCGACCATAAGCTGCGGGTAACGTTTCCGCCGCATTATCCGTACTTTCCGTTTCATGTCGTGGCCGACAGCCTAAACCTCGACCAACACCAGGATCCGTACTCGAAGCTCGTCTGCCTCGTTGAGGATATCCAGTCGCAGTGGAAGACCTCTGATACCGTCGCACTGTATCTGACAGAGCGCTTACAACTGGTGCTCGATGCCAACCGGGATCCCGCTACGGCGCGCGCAGCCCGAGAGGGGGCGCCGGCTACCGGCTACATGCGTTTTGAGCCTGAAGCGGTCGTGCTGGTCGCCGATTGGGCGATCGCTTCCGAACATGATCGCGGTTCTCTCCTGGTCGGCATCGAATCAGGGAATAACCCGCACGTAAGGCTACGCGGTGCCGTTCTAGAAGTCAGGAATTCCGAAGGCGCGTTGCTCGCCGAAGCAGAGCCGCGTCTGAAAGAGCTGTACTTGAACACCATCAAGGGCCGGTGGGTTCGACTGCCACGCCGCCCCACATCGGATGATCCCCGGGTAGTGATCGACGAGGCACGAGCGCGGTGGCCGGCGCTTGAGCGTTGTGTATTCAACGAAGGGCCAGACGTCGTGGGCGTTCTTTTCGCCGACGAAGCACAGTATCGCCAGATGCGGGATATTTGGACTTTCGTGGTTCGCCGCCAGGATCGAAAGCTTCCCCGCCAGGGCAAGAAACGACTTCCGCCCGGTGATCAGATAACACTTTATCTCGCGCGTCCCGACTATGCGGGTCGTAGCGATCTTCAAGCGCGGGCGCCACGGCTGCGGCCGATCGCGACAAAGAAGATTGCGCTGTTCGGCCTTGGAGCGCTCGGCTCGATGGTCGCATGGCAGCTTGTGCGCGCGGGGATCGGTCACCTCGTCATCGTGGACCACGATTTCGTTCAAGCGGGCGGCACACCTCGTTGGGCAATGGGACTACCGGCTGCGGGCCATCAGAAAGTGGGCATGCTATTTCAGTACTTCCGTCACTTTTATCCATACGTCGAGGTAACGCCGATCGTGTATCAAGTCGGGGCGACGAACGTCGAGCCGGACGTCGATGAGCAATTCATGACAAAGGCGCTCGATGGCGTCGATATGGTCGTCGATTGTACGGTCGAGTTCACCGTTAACCACTTTCTCTCCAGCATAGCGCGGGAGCGAGGCATTCCGTATGTGTGGGCGCGCGCGACCACCGGCGCCTGGGGCGGCATCGTCGGACGCGTGGTACCAAATAAAACGCCTGGCTGCTGGAAATGCTTTCAGCAATTCAGAACGGAGCACGCCTACCCGCTACCCGCTGAAGAAGAGGGACCGGACGTGCAACCGATCGGCTGTTTTAGCCCGACTTTTACCGGCACCGGATTCGACTTGGATCATGTATCGCTCGAAGCGGTGCGACTTATTGTAGGTACGCTTTGCCTGGGCAGCGACGGAGGATATCCGGACGGCAGATCCGACCTCCGTATTCTCGAGCTATTCGAAAAGGATGGGCAGCCGATTCCCGCGCGTTGGGCCACGCGTCCTCTTGAAAGGCATCAGGACTGTGATGCCCACGGGTGAAAACTTTTGGCTGCCAATAGATGTGCGTGACCGTATGGTCGATCTCGCCGATGAGAAGTTTCCTCTGGAGACCGGGGGAATGCTCCTTGGCTATCAAGCCGACAACGGCGATGCAGTCGTGACGGCAATTATTGGCCCAGGACCCAACGCGCGCCATCGCCGATACCGTTTTACGCCGGACCCCGACTACCAGCAGGCGCAGCTCGAGGCGCATTTCTGGAAAACAGACGGAAGAGAGACGTACCTCGGCGACTGGCACACACATCCGCGCGGTCCCTGCGCATTGACCTTCATGGACAAACGAACGCTACATCGCATTGCGTGCACCACCTCTTCCGGAACCACGCGACCGATCATGATGGTACTAGCGGGATCGGGCGAGGGATGGACGCTCGGTGGTGCTCGTTATCTGTCCGCCCGCTACCGATTATGCTTTATCCACTGCGGGCTGCGACCGCTCGTGATTCGTCTTTTTCACAGAGTAACTTGACCCTAAACTTGCAAGCAACAATAAGAGGAACCCAATATGTTTGACACTTACGTCTTCCAGGTCTGGCCGCGACCGGGAGCTATTGTTTCTGTCCCGATCTTTCTTGGATTTCACCACAAGGGCATCGTCTCCGACCGCTGGTATCGGGGGAAACCAATGGTGATATCTGCCTCTGCACGGACCAGAGAGGTGCGCGAAGAGCCGTGGGATACATTTACAGGAGGTCGCGATGTTACGGTAGAGCGGAATCCCGAGTTCCTGGAAGGCATGAGAATCGTCTATCGCGCCCGCTCTCGTATTGGCACGCCGTATGACTTATTTGCTTTTAATTGTGAACATCTCGTTTCTTATTCGCTTGGTAGACAGCCGCAAAGCCCACAGCTCGCCGTCACAGCGTTGGTACTCGTAGTTGGGTTGATCGCTCTCGGCGCAAGAGGTTGACGCCGGTTCCTGTACCCATCGAGCTATGTGCTGAGGGGGTTAAGCGTTGATGGCGCTTTCACCTGGTGAATTCATATCCTTTTCGGCGCGTGCGCCGACATAAAGGCAACCGCAAGCGCCATCGTGCTAAGGACGATAGGAAAGAATTCAGGTGGTAACGGGAGTGGTGCGAAAAGAGACAGGAGCAAAATGAAAGCGCAGTGCATGGCGATAGCCGCCGCGTAACTGTGCACCAGGGGAGAGTTGTAAGCGAAAGTGAGCCGGCGAATCCGGCGCGACAACATGCCGTCCATAACGGCCGGCACAGCTACGATTAACAGGAAAGGCAACCACGCGATTAGAAGCGCGAACCGTGCAAACAATTGATAGACCGTGTAGAAGAAAACCTTGAGTCGCGCTTCAATATAGGGAAAGTACAGCTTCTCGCCGAGGTGCTCGAGACCCCTCGATCTCCTCTTCTCCTCCTCGCTCGGCAATAAATGTCGATAGGCTGCGTTTAAAAATCCTGATTCCACAATGGCGCGGTTGTACCAACGTGCCGCCATCGCTTCGATCCAAACCGCTGACTCGTGCCCCATCCGCTCCTTAACCCAACGGTTCTCTGACCGTATCGTGTCTTCCGTCCAGGAGGACGGAACCAGAACCGCAACCATTATTATTTCTATAAAGAGAAACCAAAGCGGCCATCCAAAACGGCGGGAGTTACCAGTAGCTGCCATCGTTGCCTACGCGGCTGCCTGACTTTGCCATACCGCCGTGGGGTCCTGTCTGACCTTGCCCGTTGTTACATCATCGACGAGGATCGGGATGCGGCCCTTCTGCAGCCGACCGCCGGACAGGGTCGCGATATATTCGAAGTTCGGAAGGTTCCCGAGCAGTTGGGATGGAAATAGGTCTGCCTCCTCCTCTGCTAGGCGTTCGCTTTGATTGCCCGTAAAGAGCAGCGGGTTGGAGGCGCTCGACGTCGCCCCTTGGCTGCGCGTGATATAGCGGATACGCGTCTTCGGAAGGGCATCCGTCACCATTTTTTGCGTGGTCGGGTCCGTGGTACGCAGCACGATCTTGTTGTTGATGTTCCCGATCACCTGGTGTGCTTTAGCCTCACTTCCGAGCGCTGCCGCAAAATCGGCGAACGTTTGCGTGGCGACGATCAAACGGAACAGCGCGCCGCGCCCCTTATTCAGCAGCTGAATGCACGGCTCATTGATCGCCTCGCCCAATTCATCAACTACTAGGTTGATGTGACTGCCGCCCACGTTGAAGTTGTATCTCGCACCCGCTACGGCAGCCAGGTCTGAAAGGAGAATGGAGCCGATAGCAGCTCCCACCAAGTTGTCGGAAAGCGAATCGAGCCCGATGTAAGCCACTTGTCCGTTGCGAATGATGCGCGACATATCGGTAATGGGTCGGGGGTCGTCCACGGCCGACGTGTCGGGCGACAGGAGCTTTCCGAGGTGGCCCGATGTTAGCATCGTAAGCAGCGGCTTGAGCGACGCGATCATCTTGTTGAAATGTTCGCGCTCGTGCTCGAACTGTGAGAGCAGCCCTTCCAGGTCCGGCGATGGGGCGCGCGGCTGGATCTCTTCAAAGTAGCATCGCCGCATCGCTTCAGCGCGCGCGGCAGGCGACTGTGCCCGCTCGAGATACGGCCGAACTAACATCTCCCCACCAGGCATCTTCACCTCGCAGTAGCCTTTAACAGCCGCGACTACCAAGCCATCCGGACCGTTTTCGATGTAGTGCCGCAGGCTGACCAGGTTGGGATGGCGATGCGTGATAAGCAATCCCTGGATGATGTTATTCAACGCCATGTGGCTAAAGGCCTTGAACGTCTCATTTCTGGGATCGGTCGCCATCAGCGCCGCTACTCTGGACGCGAGCTCCGTGGGGCGATTGAAATTACGTAGCGGGTCAATGCGTACCGACGTTTCGGGATGCGCCGGATGAAAGTAAACAAACTTTTCCGGCTTGCCCGCGCGCAGGCAAGCCTGACGAGCGTTGTCGCACAGATCCTTATCACCTTTCGGGTCGATAATGATCGTGGGTTCACCGCGAAAGATGGCTTGGGTCACAATGAGATCCAAAAGACGCGTCTTTCCGGAACCCGGTACGCCGACGATGAGCACGTGCCCTTCGGTATGCTTGAGCGGCAGCCGAATATCGGCTTCGTTCTCTTCCAGGCCGTGCATCCACGACCAGCCCATGTTCTTCTGCGGCGGCAGTAGCTCGGCCTTCGCGCTTTTTAGAACGTCGTGGGCCTTTTGCGTATGCGGCTGATCCCACTCGAAACCCCAGCCGAGCCATATCGCAGCCGGATCTTCCTCCATGCTTTGTTTTAGCCGCTCGGTAGTCAAAAACTCGAGGTCATGCCCCGCGAGCGCGCGCTTTTCTTTCCAGAGGTGATACGCCGCATGCCCGCGCCATAGGCCCATTGCCGCACAGATCGCGACCATCCAGTAGAACGGCGCCGGCGGCAGATCGGAGGTCACAAGCGCGACCAGGGCCAATCCAATGCCCCCCGCCCAGGAAGCGGCAGCCTTAGCCTCAAAATTTGGGCGAAACGGCGGTTCGTAGATGAGGTCGTTCATGACGTCCGTTCCGCCTCTACGTAAAGGTATTCGGCGTCCAGACTGCATCCGGGAGTGGACTTCAAGCGGGTATAGAGCCTCGCGAGCTTAACACCGGCACTCTGGGATGCTGCTTCGACATCGCGCCGCAAAACCCGGAAGCGACCGTCTGTGGTCCTCGTCGTCTGCCCAATCCTCGGCTCGCCTTTCGTGATGGCTGACATCACAGCGGCGATGAAGGCGTCCGTTTCGGACGGCCACTCGACTGTCGTCTCGCCTCGACGCTCTCTGACATCTAACGACAGTTGCTGCGGGCGGCACGCCTCCTGCCCCAGTTCGTCCTTCGTTCCTGACCCCGATTTTCTGCGGGACTGTTTGTGCTGAGGTGGACTCTTCATCGCATCTACTGCGCTTTCGTCGTCTGTTGGCGATTTACCCGCTACACCTAATGCGCTCGAAGACGTCGCCGTTTCGATCATCTGTCGCACATGCCGCGCCGGTTCTTCTGCCAGAACCAGGCCACGTACCCCACACGACTCCCGGACCTTTCGAAGCGGAGCCACTGGATCTACCGCTATCCATCCTTGTCCTTCGAGTGTGCCCATGACGTCGCTGGGCTCGCCATAACGAGAGAGGCCGCCGGGGTACACGACGATTAACATTTGGTCGGCTAGTGCGAGTACCTCACCGATCTTCGCCCTACCTTCCGCAGTATCGCGGGCCATGGCTAAGAGAAGTGCACCCGCTTCGCCTTGGCACTCTAGCCATCGCGCCGGATTATTGGTCGACGATCGGCTATCGTCGGCGGCTTTAACACGAGCGCTGTCTTCCGCCGCAGGCGCTGCTGTGGCCACACTGAATCGATCCGCCGTTTCCTCGCGTCGATCGGCGGGGGAAATATTGGCGTCGCCTGCGTGATTTCCACCCCTCTGCTCCGGCAGCTGGTGACGCGTCTTCTCTTCCGTTGGGACTGCTACTTCAGACGCACCACGCGCCGCTGGCGACGCGCTCCGCGCTCTTGGGGCATGAGTGTCGACTTCATCGCCTATCAGAGCGTCCACGGTTGGTGGTTCTATGCTGAATAGAATCTGCGGCGATGCGAGCTTGAGCATGTACAAAACGACGGCCTTGCCTCCCGAGGTACACAAGGTGCTTGGCGATACTGGCCAATATCGGTAGGTTGTCCCATCCAAGAGCTTGCGGGGGGCAGCGAAACCGCGCTCGATCAAAATATCCGCCAGCGTGTCAGGATTGCGCGGAATCCCGGGTATGCGGTCCTGCTCTAGAAAGCTCACGACTTCCTGGGCAGCGTGCTTCCACACCACGTATACGCCGTCGCGCAGCACCCAGACCCGCCCGCCTTGCTGATTGACCACCCAGTTAGCGTTTGTGACCAAGCAGCGCATCGCGTCGAGGATGTGCTTCTCGACTGGCACCCCCAGCGACGCACTTAACGGCACATGATTGGCCTTTAGGTCGCTCTCGACGCTCTTACGATCAGCGTCCGCGACCAGGCGATACATCTTGTTCTCCGTATTCGCCATCATGATCGTTTCAAAGAGCGTGCGCGCAATTTCAGGCTGGGGATGGCACAACCATTGGATGATTTCCGGCGTCAACACGCGATCCGCCACCATTTTGTTGTACATCTCGTGCTGCTTGTGCCGGCGTTCGTTCCACCTCAAAAAATACCGTTCGACGCTATATTGCGCCGCCCATTCAAGCAGCGTCTGCAGGTAGGGCTGCCACTCCGTCTTGCCGTCGCGGTCAGTTACGGCGACGTCGGCCACTGATTTGCCGAGATCGTGGAGAAGACCGGCGAGCGCAACCGCTACGTGCCACTTCGGTTCGAGGTCATGGCGCTCGCGTGGGGTACCGAAGGGGAGGAACACAATCCCCTCGGACGAGCGTGCAGCGAAAAACGCTGCCTCAAGACCGTGGCGTAAGAGGCCGCCGGCGCCACGGTGATGATGCGACTCCGATGCCGGGAGCAAATGCACGAACGCGACGTAGCGATGCAGTACCGGCAGGATCAGCGTGTCGAAGGTGTTCGGTTCGAGACCAAGCGTTTGCTTGAGCTGGTCGATCAGTTCCTTCTGAGTGCCAATGACCCGCGAGATGGAAGCCGCGGGCAGGCCGCGCATGAACGGCGGGTAGCGAGGAATCTCTTCGTCGTCTATGCCCGGCTTGCCAGATCCGGCAACTGAAACGGTCGGTACAGCAGCCGCCTTCTTTAACGTGAACCACATCGCGGCATGAATTCTGCCGCGAGAGGTTTATGACGCATGGCTATTAGATTCAGATTTTCGCAACTTGCCGCTAGCCGGGCCGCTAGCGGCCGACATTACGATAGGTTCTTCGAAATAGGACTGGACAACTGCCTCGCACCGATGACTTGGAATCGATTTCAGATCTTAGCGCTTGCCTGCTCTTTTACCGTCGCTGGTTGTGCGGCTACGACGCATCTGAAACCGTCGGTAGCTGAGGAACCTCCTTATCGTTACGGCATCGCTTGGGGCCCTTCGGGCCGTAGCGGAGCGGCCGAACGAGCATCGGATTACGTTCATGTAATCCACCGTGGCCAGACTTACGCGCTCATTCGCACGAAGTCGAATCAGACGGGTGCCTCAGCCGTGGATGAGCAAGTCCGTCCTAATAAACAGCACGACGTAAGTACTGATATCGCCCAATGGGTCGAAACGCTGCTGTCCACACTCGACAGCGCTCCCCAATGGCAGAATTCGGAAAAGACTAAGGAGCGCCTCGCGTGGGAGCGCTATTGTAATGGCGGGCTGGGGTTGACCGAGGACGAATGGATGTTCCTTACAGACGCCGGCGCACCGCGCAACATACCTCCAGACTTAGCTTCCACCTGCGTCCCACCGAAGTAACCACGGCTACACAGCCCTTCGCCCAAAACATTTACGCGAGTTTCCAACCGCTCTCCTTCAGCGTTCGCCTTGTGCCCCGCAATTACTATCTACGCCCGAGTGCGCCGACGAAACTTCTCGACCTCAGCGTGTCGGTCATTTGCAGCAGCTCGGTGCGAAAGATGGACAATCCGGGACTCGCCTGAATTCCGAGCCTCACCCGGCTTCCCTTGACGACTGTCACCAATATCTCAATCGGTCCGTTCGCGAATACTTCGCCGATCGGCGTACGAGGACCTATATCCCCTAGCTCTATTTTGAAGGACTGCCCCGGCTTTCTCGTCAGTATCAACATCTGTCCTCGCTCAATTCGCTAGACCGTATGGTACTTATAGTCATCACCGCTCTGCGGCGCAACGGCCGCCGCGGCTATGGTACTTATAGTCCGTCTACTTATAGTCCGTGGACGAATGGTCGTCGAATCGTGAAAGCTCTTCAATGGCAAGAACGAGCCGACGGCATGCCTACCCCATCAGAAGCCAAGATACTCAAGCAGTTTGGCGCTAACCTCAGGGTGGAACGCGAGAAGGCCGGAATTTCCCAGGAGGCCCTTGCCGATATCGCTCATCTGGACCGCACCTACATCGGATCAGTCGAGCGGGGCGAGCGAAACGTTTCGCTAATAAACATCGTGAAACTGGCCAAGGCGCTGGGCATCCCAGCTAATCAGCTATTGAAGACGTTCTAGGTTAAGCGACTAATAAATAGGCGCCGCAAGCCCATTTTTTACGGATAGTTCGGTGCGACGGCTTCCACGCGGGAGCAATATCTGGGACCTTAGGTGATGCGATGCCGTCCGACTGATTGCTCGGCCCGTAGGTAGGCAAGCGCCAGGCGCATAACAGCGTCGACAGAGTAAAGCTGCAGCCTCATATACCTTACACATCCATCCCAACTGAACCGCAGATAACCATACGGTTGCGTCGTTCTGCCTTTGAACAGCGGATGTCGCGTGTACGTCAGAATGGCTCGGTATACCGAGAGTTGGACGGCGTCTCGAATCGACACCGCTGGCCGCGGCCTCACTTTTGTGTCTACTACGAGAAGCGAACTGCCAGCCACCTCGTACACTTGGTCCGGTATACCGTAGAGGGGTATCGGATAGTCAGACCAAACGGGCCGCTCCGATAGCAGCAGGCGCCCTCTCCGAATTTCGGCCGGTATCCCCTCCTCGACCTCCCAACGCCAGCGGGCAATGGAGCGACCTAACGTTAGAGCCATACCAGATCGTTACCGAAAACGGCTTACGTTGCACGCGTGCCGGCGATGCTCGGCGATTCCTGCACGGCTTCGCTCTGCACGAAGATCGGCGGTAGCCGTCCGATCTTCCCCCATCCACCGGGCAGCAAAGTCTGCGAGTTGCGACGCGGTGACGAATCGAGTTTGCGCGCGCTTCCTAAGGCGATCTCGGCCCTTTCTCAGCTCTGCCATCTTGAGCCGATTGAATCACGAGCCAGCGTAAATGCAATACCCCCTGCTCTTGGACACGGACCGGCTTACGCGTTGGACGGTTTTTTGTATCGTTCCGGTGAGTGACGAGCTTGATGCTCGGCATCGGGAAGCGGGCTGGGCCTTGGTTGCACACTTGGGTCCCATACCCATACCTTCTGACCCAGGGCCGCGTAGATCGCTCGCTTTGCCGCCCAACGTCTTGCGTGGCGCACTTCCGATCTCGTATCCAACACTTCCAGGTAAGCGCGGTCGTCACGATCTTCCAGGATGAAAGCTGGCAAGGGATCTCCATCTTCGGCTTCGACGGCCATCGGCTTACGGAATCGGCGTCCATTCTCGACGAGGTGAAGCGCCAGCTGCCGTTCATAAACAGAGTTAACTGGTATCCAGCACCTGGTATCAGCTAACCGCACGGCGGCAAGATCCTCGGCCGACAACCACGGACGGCCTCCCTCGTGCCTTAGTACGCGAGCGAGGGCAAAGTACACCCGATTCTCGGCGGGCAGCTGATTGCCAAAGCATCTTTCCTTCAGTTGCCGCCACCGGTCCGGATTAGCCCATGCCTGGAGGCGCGTGTGTCCGAAACAAAAAACAGCCGACCTTTGTTCCGTCTCCTTCACCTCTTTGAGGAGCCCACCGACGAAACCGAACCAGCGCCGGCCATTTCGCTCCGCTAAGCCATCCAGGAATGTCCTCAACTCCCTATCGATTTCTTTGCCGAGATCGGCTCGATAAGCCGGTGGGACGTAAAACCGAGTTTGTAGCCGTGCGCCTCTGACCGACACCTCTGCTGCCTTCTTCATCAGGCGCTCGCGAACCACGTAGTAATTGCGCCGCCCAGAGAAACCTGGATGCCAGAGATTAAGCTCGGCTTCCGACCATAACAGCTCGAGCAACACGAGCAGATCGGCGTGCGGCCTTACTCCGCCGTCTCGACTCGACGCCGAGCCTGCACGCGGCGGATTCACGTCGGCCCGCGGGCCCATGGTAAACAGCGGAGCGCCGAGATTGATGTTAATAAGGCCGTCCTCAACCTCCACAAGGCGCAACGCTCCCATGCGCTTCCTATGCGATCCCGGAATTCGATGAGGACACCCGATTGCGTGGCGCCCGGGGTCGGTCCGATGGAGGTGATACAGATAGAACGTCTCGTACGGGACGCTACGCCGTCCTATACCCATTGGAAGCCCTTCGCTCCTGCAAAGGCAGTACACCTCAAGGCCGCTTTTATGAAGAGGTGCCAAATAGCGCGCACGCGATTCGCGGTTGTGTTCAATGATGGAAAGCAATACCGGGCGGTTATCCAATTTGATAAAGGGGTTCACCGCGCTGATCCTTTCGTCGCGCCACAGCTGCCTCCGTTACGGCGACAGCACATCAGGCCAGATAGCGTCCGCGCGAGTCTCTTCGGCGTACGACGCCGAATAGGGTACGGCGCGCAACGGCCACGTCTGACCTGTCGTAGGGCTGTCGTCACATTGCACGCCGAGCGTGTAAGTCTCGCCGTCTGCCACGCATGCCGAGAGTGACGCCGCTCCTGTTTGGAGCGCCTTGTCGATCGCCTCTCGCAATTCCATTAGCGCCGCACGGCTCCCAATGATCGCGGCTGGGCCACGGCGGCTGAACTGGCCGTAGACATGCAGGGGCCCCTTGGTTTCGCTCGTGCTCGTTACGACTTCTTCGTTAGGTTGTATATCGATTGACATGCCTACAGTTGCCTCTTTTGGTCCGCGAATACGGTGTGGTCGTCTTTTTGAGACGGGATGGATGCGGTATGCAGAGACGCGTACTTCTGCGCCAGTTTCGCGATACGCACCAGAATATCGGCCTTCTGCCGAATAGGCGCGGCGGCCTCTTCGAACTCGGCAATCGCCTGGCGCTCCCACGCTGGTGCTTTGGTGAACTTCGACATCGGATACTTGTTGCCAGCGCCCCGGCTGACGTAGAAAGCCCGGTGCTTGCGATTTCCCTTCG
>Ga0070741_10008350_pt1 | contig 20848 bp, 16 predicted proteins | sample Coa_R1_4_FD_66440 | JGI IMG/M metagenome (GOLD analysis project Ga0070741, IMG submission 66440) | Surface soil microbial communities from Centralia Pennsylvania, which are recovering from an underground coalmine fire - Coalmine... | ecosystem: Environmental > Terrestrial > Soil > Unclassified ...
GGATCGGGCGGAACGAGAACAGCTGGTCCGGCGTGAGCTCGCCCTGCATGATGTTGCCGCCGATGAGCCCGAACCGCTCCTCGATGTCCCCTGGCGCCAGGACCTCCATCCGCTCGACCGAGCCGGCGAGGTTCGGCGCGTAGGCGCCGAGCGTCTCGATCACGCGGCGGCCGTAGCGCTCGCGCTCCTCGTCCCACGTGCGGTCGCGGAGCTCGTAGGGCCCGTACTGCGTGAACGCGAGCATGACGTGCTTGCCCTCGGGAGCCAGCCCGGCCGGCTCGTGCGCGGTCGGGAAGACCACCTCGACGTAGGGATGCTCGCTCGGCCTTCCGTACTTGGCATCGTCCCAGGCCCGCTCGAGGTACTCGATCGAGGGCGAGACGGCGACGAGGCCCCGGTGCACGTCGCCCTCCTGGTCCCAGCTCGGGAACTCCGGCAGCTCGGAGAGCGCGACGTTCACCTTCACCGATCCACTCCTGGTCCGGTACCGGCGGACGTCGCGGACCACCTCGGCGGGCAGGCGCTCCTCGCCGATCAGGTTCAGGTACGTGGTGATCGGGTGGGCGCTCGAGACGACCCGCCGGGCCCGGACGGTGGAGCCGTCGGCGAGCTCGACCCCGAGGGCCCGGCCGCTCGCGCCGATCGCCACGCGCACCACCTCCGCGCCGGTTCGGATCTCCGCGCCGGCGGCCTCGGCGGCCCTGGCGATCGCGGCCGAGACTGCTCCCATCCCGCCCCTCACCCATCCCCACGCGCCGGCGTGGCCGTCGACCTCCCCGATCCAGTGGTGCATGAGCACGTACGCGGACCCCGGGGTCATCGGTCCGCACCACGCGCCGATGATCGCCTGCGTCGCGAGGGCGCCCTTCACGCGCTCGTCCTCGAACCACTCGTCCAGGAAGTCGGCCGCGCTCATCGTGAACAGGCGCACGACCTCGTGGAGATCGCGCCCCGACCAGCGTCGCATCCGTGCCGCGGTCGAGACCCAGCGCGGGAGCTCGCGCATCCGCAGGTTCGGCGGCACGACGAACAGCAAGTCCTTCAGCAGCCCGGCCACGCGATCGAAGTACCGGTCGAACTCCACGTAGGCCTCGGCGTCCGAGCGCGAGAACCGGGCGATGGCGGCGGCGTCCCGGGCGACGTCTCCCCACAGCGTGAGCGAGGTCCCGTCCGGGAACGGGACGAAGTAATCGGGGGCGATGATCGACACCTCGTACCCGTACCGCTTGAGCGCGAGCTCATCGACGATCTGCGGCGGGAGCAGCGAGACCACGTACGAGGCGCTCGAGATCCGGTACCCGGGCCACGGCTCCTCGGTGGCGGCGGCCCCGCCGAGGATGTCCCGCCGCTCGAGGACGAGCACGTCGAGACCGGCTCGGGCGAGGTACGCGGCGCAGGCCAGGCCGTTGTGGCCCCCGCCGACGATCACCACGTCCCGCTCGAGCGCGCCCACGACGCGCGGAGGCTACCGTTCGACCGGGCCGGCCGCCAATCCCGCGGCGCCGGCCGGTGCGTCCCGCGTGCCGGCGAAGTACCGTTCGGGGCGGTGAACGACGTTCTGCGACGAGCCCTCCGCAACGGCCTCATCGCGACGGTCCTCGCCGGGCTCGTCGGGTTCACGGTCGACGCCGCCCTGTCCAACCGCGGAGCCCTCCCCGAGGCGACCCCGACGCCGTCTGCCTCCACGCCCCGGCAGGTCTGCAAGGCCGCGTGGGAGGTGGTGCCGGCTCCCGAGCCGGATCCCGCGGGCGACGAGCTGCTCGGCGTCGCCGCCGTCTCGAGGAACCTGGTGTGGGCGGTGGGCGCCACCGGTCCGCCCGACGCCCCGACGGCGACGCTGATCGAGCGATGGGACGGCGAGCGCTGGGCGACGGTGCCGAGCCCGAACGGGGGTCAGGTCACGAACCTCCTTCGGGCCGTCGCAGCCCGAACCCCCGCCGACGCCTGGGCGGTCGGTGAGAGCTCCAGCGGGGGCGAGACGCAACCGCTCGTCGTGCACTGGGACGGCGTGGCGTGGACCCTCTCCGCCGCCCCCTCCGTAACGGGCGGGGCCTCGCTGTTCGGCGTGGCGGCGATCGGCCCCGACGACGTGTGGGCGGTGGGCTCGAGCGGAGACCCGACCGCCGGGCTGGAGCACGCGCTGGCGCTCCATTGGGACGGGCGGTCGTGGACCGAGGCCACCCTCCATGTCGGGCAGGGACGCAGCCTGCTCGCCGACGTGAGCGCCGTCTCCTCGAGCGACGTGTGGGCGGTGGGCTACCACCACAACGGGCCGCTCGTCGTGCACTTCGACGGCAGGAAGTGGACGCCGTCGCCGCTCGGAGTCCCAGGCAAGCTCGGCGCCGTGGATGCGATCGGCCCGAACGAGGTCTGGGCTGGGGGCGTTGCGCTCCTCCGGTGGGACGGCGCCGAGTGGTCGGAGGGCGGAGCGGTTCCGGCGGGCGGATCCGTGACCTCGATCGCCGGAACCGACTCCGGCGGGCTCTGGGCCGTGGGCGCCCGCTCGGCCCGGGGAACGACGAGGAGCCTGATCCAGCGCTTCGATGGAGCGCGCTGGACGCTCGCCAGGGGGTCGGGCGTGCAGGGGCCCGACGTGCTGACCGACGGTTCGGCCACGCCCGACGGCTCGCTGTGGGCGGTCGGCTATCACGACGTGCCGCAGGGCCGGCTCGCGCTGGTGGCGCGCGCCCGCGTCGCCTGCGCCTGACCGGCTCAGACCACGCGCACGCCGTCCTTGTACACGGCCTGGATGCGCTCTCGGAGCGTCGCGAGCTCGAACGCGTCCCCGGCCACCAGCACCAGGTCGGCTCGCTTGCCCGGCTCGATCGTCCCCAGTTCGTCTTCGAGCCCCATGAGCTCGGCGGCGCTCCGCGTGGCCGCCACCAGGGCCTGCGCGGGGGTGAACCCGTTCTCCGCCATGAGCTGCAGCTCCCGAAGGTTGGTTCCGTGCGGGGCGACCGGGCAGTCGGTCCCCATGGCCACCTTCACCCCGGCCTCGGCGGCGAGCCGGAACGCATCGAGCTCCGGCCGCCCGAGGTTCCGCATCTTCTCGCGAACCGGCTCCGGCACCTTCGGATCGTTCGCGATCGCCTCGGTCGTGTCCCCGGCGGTGAGGGTGGGAACGAGCCAGGTCCCGCGCTCCAGCATCAGCGCGACGGCCTCCTCGTCGAGGAAGGTCCCGTGCTCGATCGAGCGCACGCCCGCGCGCACGGCGCGCTTGATGCCCTCGGCGCCGTGCGCGTGCGACATCACCCACCGGCCGAGGTCCGCGGCCGCCCGAACGATGGCGGCCACCTCCTCCTCGGAGAAGTTGGGACGTCGAGGATCGTCGAGTGGCGAGAGGAACCCGCCCGAGGACGCGATCTTGATCACGTCGGCTCCCGCCCGGACCACCTCCCGAACCTTCGCGACCACACCGTCGATGCCGTCGCACCGGCCGTCGGGCATCCCCGGATAGGGAGCGGCCCAGCCCGGGGTCCCTCCGCTCGGAAGCCACGGATCGCTGTGCCCGCCCGTGATGCCCAGCATGGTCACGGAGATCTGCATCCTGGGCCCCACCAGCACGCCGTCCTGGATCGCTCGCTTGAGCCCGAGGTCGGCGCCGGAGGCGTCGCGAACCGTGGTGATCCCCAGCGCCAGCGTTCGCCGCAGGTTCTCCGGGATCGTGAAGAACTGGTACGAAAACGGCCGGTGGAGGACCGCGAGCTCGTCGAAGTCCTCGTACCGCATCGCGAGATGGACGTGGCAGTCGAACAAGCCGGGCAGCAGGGTCCTCCCCGTCGCGTCGACCTCCTCGTCCCCGTCGAGCCCGGGGCCGACCTCGAGGATCCGCCCGCCCTCGACGAGGACGTCGGCCTCCTCCGGAGGCGAGCCCGACCCGTCGAAGACCCGCCCTCCCCGAAACACGGTGCGCGTCATCGCTCCCCCTCGTGACTCACGTTCCGTCAAGACAGCCGACGACCTCCGCCGGCAGACCAGGGAAGTCGAGCCCGCCGCCGCCCTTCACGAAGTCGTAGGGCTTCCCCTCCCACGTCCCCGGCAGGCCCGGGTAGGCCCTCCGCGTCGTGTCCGCGCTGTCGTACTGGAACCCGATCCAGTCCGGCGAGCGGAACCCGTGGGTATCGTACGGAGCCACGGCGGCCACCCCACGACCGAACCGCCTGGCCTCGACGATGAACCGTCCGCGAAACGACGGATCGTCGGCGGCGTACAGGCGGATGTACCAGCGATCCACCTCCAGCAGGTACCCCTGCTGCGAGGGCGGGGACTCCGGTCCGGTGAAGTAACGCATGTCGGTGACGACGAGCGGCCCCTGCACCCCGGTCGTGCGCCGGATGATCCCGAGCGGCTGCGTGAACCGCGCCGACCCGGAGGGGGGCGTGACCCACCCGTGGACGCACGAGGACGTCGCCGGACCCGCCGTCGGCGGGGGCGATGCGGGGGGTGGTGGTGGGGGAACGGGCGAGGACGCGCTCGTCGACTGGACTGGAGACACGGGCGCGGACGGGGTCGGAGCGGAGGACCGCTCGCCCGAGCCCCCACTCGCGCCGCACGCGGACAGCACGAGGAGAACGGCGATCAACGGGAGGGACCGGAGGGTTCTCACGCGAGCTCCATCGGGCCAGGGGAGGATACCGTCGCCCGCGTTCCTTGGTAGCGTGATCGCCCGTGGCACGCCCGTCCCCACGCTCTCGAGACCCGCGGAACGACCCCTCCGGACACCCGGCCCCCGGCCTGTCGCCGCACCAGCGCACGAGCAGGCGCGAGTTCCTGCGCAGCTCCGGACTCGCCCTGGCTGGAGCGACGCTGTACGCCTGCACGGGCGGCGGCCGCAAGGTGCCGCGCACGAGCTCGACCCCGTCGGTCTCGAGCATCGACACGCGCTGGCCGATCAAGCGCGTCGTCTACGTCATGCTCGAGAACCGGAGCTTCGACAACCTGTTCGGCGGGTTCCCCGGCGTCGAGGGCGCGGACGCCGGGGTCTCGTTCGGCAAGGAGGTCCCGCTCCGCCCCTGCCCCGACTGGCTCCCGGGCGACCTCCCGCACGACCGGGCCGCCGCCCTGAACTGCCTGAACGGCGGCGCCCTCGACGGGTTCGCGGGCGGCATCTACGGCCCGTACTTCGCCTACACCCGCCTGACCGAGGCGCAGATCCCCAACTACTGGGCCTGGGCGCGCGAGTACGCGATCTCCGACCACTTCTTCGCCTCAGCGCTCGGCCCCTCCTACCCGAACCACTTCTTCTTCATCGCCGGCCAGTCCGGCGGGGTGATCGACAACCCCGAGAACATCCAGACCCGTTCGGTCCCCGGTGAGGCCTATCCGTTCAAGAGCTGGGGCTGCGACGCGATCGGCGATGGGCTGTTCGTCCTGGTCAAGGACGACCACGGGAACCTGTCCAAGCACGAGACCTGCTTCGACTTCCCGACGGTCGGCGAGCAGCTGTCGGCCAGGGGCATCGACTGGGCCTACTACGCGGCCGTCCCGGGTCAGGTCGGGTACTTCTGGAGCGCATACAACGGGATCGGGCAGGTGTTCCACGACCGCGCGTACTGGAACGCGCACGTCCGCCCGGTCGATCGCCTGATCCACGACATCCGGGCCGGCCTTCTGCCGGCGATGACGTGGGTGACCCCGGTGTTCCAGCTCTCCGATCACCCACCCGCGAGCTCCTCGGGCGCGCACAACTGGGTCACCGACGTCGTGAACGCGATCATGACGAGCGAGATGTGGAACGAGACCGTCATCTTCATCACGTGGGACGAGTGGGGCGGGTTCTACGACCACGTGATGCCGCCGGCCGTCGACGAGACCGGACTGGGGTTCCGGGTGCCGCTGCTCACGATCTCACCGTACGTCGCCTCCCGGGGGTTGATCGACGATCAGGTCGGAGAGTTCTCGACCCCGCTCCGATTCGTCGCCGACAACTGGGGGCTCGACTACCTCACGCCGAGGATCGCGAACACGCACAACTTCGAGCACGTCTTCGACTTCTCGCAGAAGCCCCGCCCGCCGGCGATCTTCGACCGGAAGGTCCGCACGTACGGGGGCGATCCGATGCGCTGGCCCTTCGCGAGCGGCGGGCACGTACCGGGGTGGCCGCCCGGGACGGTTCCCGTCACCGCCCCCTGGTAGCGGGTTCGGCGGCGAGCCAACCCACTGCCGCACGACTCCCCGATGCCTTTCCCGCCTCTTGACGGGGCCGGGCGGCCGGCGTAATTTCTTCCAGGCTGAAAGGAATCCCCACGCTGGACCACGCGATCGCGATCCTGGAGCTACTCAGACAGCGCCGAACGGCCTCCCGGGCCGAGCTCGCCGAGCTCACGGGACTCTCCCCAGCCACGATCAGCCGTTCGATCGCCCGGCTCCGACGGGACGGCCTCGTGGTGGAGTCGGTCGCCGGAGGGCTCGGGGCCGGGCGGCCACCCCGAACCGTCGAGCTGCGGCCGGAGGCCGCGTTCGTGCTGGGTATCGACGCGGGCGGGACGCGGATCCGGGCGGTGGTCACCGACCTCGAGGGTGAGGTTCGAGCGAGCGCGACCGGCGTCGTCCGTTCCGCGCGAAGGCCCGACCGGGTCCTGGACGCGATCGCGGGTCTCGCGGCTCGGGTCCGCTCCAGGATGCCCCGGCGTCGAGTGCTGGCCGCCGCGGCCGGGATCTCGGGGATCGTCGATCAGCCCTCCGGGACGGTGCTGCTGTCTCCGGATCTTCCCGGTCTGGAGGGAGTTGCCGTGGCGGACCGGCTCGAGGAGCGGCTCGGCCTTCCGGTCGGCATCGACAACGACGACGTGCTGGCCGCGGTCGGTGAGGCGAGCTTCGGCGCCGCGCGGGGTTGCTCGGACGTCGTGTTCCTCTCTCTCGGCCTCGGCCTCGGCGCCGGGCTGATCGTGGGGGGCCGTCCCGTGCGGGGGGCGAGATCGGCGGCGGGGGCGATCGCCTACCTCGCTCCCGGCAGGCTCGAGGAGCGGGCCTCCGGCAGAGTCATCCCTCGCCGCTACCTCGAGCTGGCCGGCCGCGAGACGCCCGGGGCTGGTCGCATCGATGCGCGCGAGGTGTTCCGCCTGGCCGAGTCCGGCGACCCGTTGGCCGCGAGGGTGATCGAGGAGGCGATCGAGGCCCTCGGCCACCTCGTGGTGAACGTCGCGGCGCTGATCGACCCCGAGGTGATCGTCGTCGGCGGCGGTCTGTCCGACAGCGGGCCGCGGCTGCTCCAGCGGCTGGCCGAGCGTCTTGCGCGTGCGGTTCCGTACCCGCCCCGTCTCGTTCGCTCGGAGCTCGGCGAGGACGCGGTCGGGCGCGGCGCGGCCGCCCTCGCCCTCACCCTCGCCAAGCAGCGGCTGGCCGAGCGATCGAGACCCGCTTCGATCCATGCCGAACCCGCCCGCATGGGAGCCCTGGAGCTCGTGTGACCAGCCCATCGACCGAAGGAGGACGACCATGAGCCCGCATCGGATGGAGCGGTCGCAAGCCGCGTACCTCGCCTCCGAGGAGGTGGTGGCCGGCGGCGTCAACAGCGGCGCGCGGGGGCCCCAGGCCGGATGGCGTCCGAGCCCACCGGTCGTGGAGCGGGGGTCGGGCGCCTACCTCTGGGACGTCGATGGCAACCGCTACATCGACTACTTGCTCGCGCTCGGTCCGATGATTCACGGGCACGCGCACCCGGTCGTGACCGAGGCCGTCACCCGAGCCATCCACGACATCGGCACGATGTTCGCCCTCCCCTACGAGCTCGAGGCCGTCGCCGCCCGCCGGATCGTCGAGACCGTGCCGTCGGTGGAGCTCGTCCGCTTCTCGAACTCGGGGACGGAGGCAGTGCTGCACGCGACCCGGATCGCGCGCGCGGCAACCGGACGTCAGCTTGTCGTGCGCTTCGAGGGTCAGTACCACGGCTGGGCCGACCAGCTCGAGTGGAGTCACCACCCACCGCTCGACCAGGCCGGGGATCGGCTCCGGCCGAACCCGGTCCCGGGCTCGCTCGGGATCCCGCCCGCGATCGGCACGACCCTGGCCGTCCTGCCCTGGAACGACGAGGAGGCCGTCGAGCGATTCATGGCCGAGCACGGGCATGAGGTGGCGGCGATCCTGACCGAACCGGTCATGGGCAACACGGGCGTCATCCCGCCCGGGCCGGGGTACCTCGAGCGCCTTCGGGACCTGACCCGGACCCACGGCGCCCTCCTGATCTTCGACGAGGTCATCACCGGGTTCCGCGTGGCACCCGGAGGGGCGCAGGAGCGGTACGGAGTCCTGCCCGATCTGACCACGATGGCGAAGGCGCTTGGTGGCGGATTCCCGGTCTCCGCCGTTGGTGGCCGGCGGGACCTCATGGAGCTCGTCGCAAGCGGGGAGGTGCTGCACGCGGGGACGTACAACGCCAACACGGTCGCCGTCGCCGCCGCCGAGGCATCCCTTCGGGTGCTTTCTGAACCCGGCACCTACGAGCGTCTGTACTCGCTCTCCGAACGCCTCATGGACGGTTTTCGGCGGATCCTCACGGACGCCGGGATCCCGGTGCAGGTGCAGGGCGTCGGACCGATGTTCCAGCTCTGGTTCAGCGAGACGCCGATCACGAGCTACCGGGATGCCGCGTCGCATCTCAACTCCCCGAAGTACGCGGCGCTCGCGCGCGCGCTGCACGAGCGGGGCGTGATGGTCCACCCGAGCAACATCGAGCTGTGGTTCGTCTCCACCGTGCACACGGAGGAGGACATCGACCAGACACTCACGGCATTCGAGGACGCGGTGAAGGCCACGATCGACGAGCTGCGCTCCTGAGGAACGACGTCACAGAAGGGAGGCGCGCGCATGGAGCGAGCGCACCGAGGCGGGACCGGAGGATCGCTCACCAGACGACAGTTCCTCGCGAGATCGGCCGGGATCGCGATGGCGCTTCCGAGCACCGGCGCGATCCTTGCCGCGTGCTCGAGTCCGAAAACCGCCAAACCGACCTCACTCCGGGTCGGGTGGTCCTCGGAGCCGGACACGATGAACCCGCTCACCACGTACAGCACCGAGGCGCAGGAAGTCCTCCAGCTCGTCTACGACAAGCTGGTCCAGTACGACACGAGTCTCGAACCCGAGCCCGGGCTCGCACAGAGCTGGGACTACTCGAGCGACGGGCTCGACATCACCTATCACCTGCGCTCCGGGGTCTCGTGGCACGACGGTCAGGCGTTCAGCTCCGACGATGTGAAGTTCACCTTCGAGCTGATCCATGCGCAGAACCTGAGCGAGTACGCGCAGTGGCTGACCGACATGACCGGTGTGGAGACGCCGGACGCGAACACGGCCGTCCTGCGATTCGCCAAGCCGCAGGCATTCAACCCGGGTCTCGCGATACCGATCCTCCCCAGACACATCTGGGATGGGAAGTCCGCAGGCGAGATCCAGAAGTTCGCGAACGACACCCCCGTCGGCACGGGACCGTTCCGCTTCGTCGAGTGGAAGCGAGGCGAGTCGGTGACCGTCAAGCGGAACACGAACTGGTGGGGCGATCCGCCGGCGGCGACGCAGGTCATCTGGGTTCTCTACGGCAACGAGGACGTCATGGCGCAGGGCCTGCGGGCCGGGGAGGTCGACGTGCTCACGGAGGTTCCGCCGACGATCTGGGACGGCCTCACGGGGGCGGACGCCGTGAAGCCCATCTCCCTGCCCTCGTTCTCGTTCCACCACATCGGCATCAACGTCTCGACATCGCCGTCCTCGGGCGGGAACCCGCTGCTGCTCGACCCCACAATCCGACAGGCCCTCTCGTACGCCGTGGACCGCAACCAGCTCGTCCAACTCGCCCTTGCCGGCCACGGAAAGCCGGGGAGCGTCCTGCTGCCACCCGCCTTCGGCGACTGGCAGCTCCAGATCCCACCCGATCAGCAGATGAACGCCAATCCGGATCAGGCGAAGGAGCTCCTGGACCAGGCCGGGTACGTTGACACGAACGGCGATGGCGTTCGGGAAGCCCCCGATGGATCGCCGCTCGAGTTCCGGCTCATCGCAATCGAGTCCACCACCGTGGACGTCCGGGCTGCCGAGCTGTTCCGCGATGCAGCCCAAGTGGTGGGCATCAAGCTCGACCTGCAGACGATGGACGAGAACACCCTCGGCAACACCGTGTACAACGCAAAGGCCCCCGACTGGGACATCTTCGTGTGGGGGTGGGACTCGGGAGTCGCCGATCCCGACTACATGCTCGGAATCGTGCTGTCCAGCCAGATCGGCGGCAACAACGACGTGTACTACGCGGACAAGCGCTACGACCGGCTCTACGACAAGCAGGCAACGACGATCGACGAGGCTGCGCGAATGCAGATCGTGCACGAGATGCAGCAGATGTTCTACGACTCCGCCGCCTACATCATCATGTGGTACCAGGACAAGCTCCAGGCGTACCGGACGGACACCTGGACGGGCTGGACGCAGACCCCAGGAGGCATGGTCTTCAACTTCACGCGTGACAACTACCTGAAGGTCCGACCGGTCTAGCACCTCGCGGAGATCGGAGATCGCGTGTTCCGGCCCCGCTACCTCGTGCGCAAGGGGGTTCAGCTCGCCGTCACCCTCTTCGCAGTCGTGACGTTCAACTTCCTTCTCTTCCGAGTGCTGCCCGGCGATCCGATCCGCCTGATCGCGCGCTCGGGTCACCTCCCGCCCGGAGCCGTCGAGCAACTTCGCAAGCTCTTCGGCTTGGATCAACCCCTCATCGTCCAGTACGGCTACTACCTGCGGAACCTCGCCCGGGGCAACTTTGGCTTCTCCTACACCTACCGAGAGCCGGTGGCCGACATCCTGGCCCAGCGAATGACCAACACCATCGTCCTGCTCGGTGCCGCCACCGTCCTCATCGTCGGGCTCGGTGTCGGGTTGGGAGTTCTGGCGGCCTCTCGGAGAGGAACGCGCATCGACTCCGGCACCGTCGTGAGCGCACTGGTGTTCTGGAGCCTGCCGACGTTCTGGACGGGAATGATCCTGGTCTTCGTGCTCGGCGTTTGGGTGCACGCGCTCCCGATCTCGGGCATCACGACCCCCGGCGCGATCTACTCGTCCGTCTGGCAGCGCATCTCGGATGTCGCCCGGCACATCGCGCTTCCGACGATCACGCTCGCCCTCGTCGATGTCGCACAGTTCGTCCTCATCACGAGGAGCGCCCTCGTCGACGTGCTCACCGAGGACTTCATCCTGACGGCAAAGGCGAAAGGGCTCTCTCATCGCCGCGTGATCTGGGCTCATGGGTTCCGCAACGCCCTGCTGCCGGTGATCACCGCCTCGGCCCTGTACATCAGCCTCGTGGTTGGCGGCGCCATCCAGGTCGAGACGGTCTTCTCCTGGCCGGGCATGGGGCGGCTGATCTACGACGCCGTCCTCCGTCGCGACTACCCGATTCTCGAGGCGTGCTTCCTGATCTTCGCGGTCACGGTGATCCTCGCGAACCTGGCGAGCGACCTCCTCTACCAGGTCCTCGACCCGCGGGTGCGGGAGGCGTGATGGCGAGCCCGTCGATGGCCCTCGAGGAGCGAAGCGGCGCCCTCGCCGCCGCCCGCCGGACGTGGAACGACCTCTGGGGCGACGCGCTCGGACGGACCGGCGTGATCCTGCTCGTGTTCGTCGGGATGGTCGCCGTGCTCGGTCCGATGGTCTTCCCGTTCGATCCGAAGGCCGTCGGACGCTCGGCGGTTGACATCCTCCGACCGCCCTCCGCGAGTCACTGGCTTGGCACGGACGAGCTCGGCCGCGACGTGTTCCGCGCAACGCTCTCTGGTGCCCGCATCTCGCTGCTCGTCGGGCTGCTCGCGACCGCCATCTCGATCCTGGCCGGGGCGTTGATCGGCGTGATCGCCGGCTACTACCCCGGATGGCTCGACAGCGGACTGATGCGGATCACCGATTTCTTCCTGGTCATCCCGACCCTGCCGCTCGTCATCGCGCTCGCCGCGCTGTTCGGTCAGAGCCTCGGGATCATCATCCTCGTCATCGGGCTGACAGGGTGGCCGGGGACCGCCCGGATCGTCCGCTCACAGGTGCTGTCGCTGCGGGAGCGGCAGTTCATCGCCCGGATCCGCTCGTTTGGCGCCTCCGACGCACGCATCGTCGGGCTCCACATCCTTCCCAACGTGCTCCCGCTGATCTTCGCGAACACGGTGCTCGTGATCGCCGGCTCGATCCTGTCGGAGGCGACGCTTGCCTTCTTGGGACTCGGCGACCCGGTGCACGTGTCGTGGGGCACCATGCTCCACTTCGCCTTCGTGAGCGGCGCAACGGGACGCGGAGCCTGGTGGTACTTCCTGCCACCCGGAGTGGGCATCGTGGTGGTGGTCCTGGGGTTCACGCTCGTTGGACACACGCTCGACCAGATCCTCAACCCGAGGCTCAGGACGCGCTGATGGCGCTGCTCGAGATCAGGGACCTTCGCATCCGGTACCGAACCGCCACCGGCTTCGTCCAGGCGGTGGACGGGGTCGACCTCACGGTCGAGACGGGCGAGGTCGTCGGGCTCGCCGGCGAGTCTGCCTGCGGCAAGACGACCGTGGCCCTCGCGATCCCACGCCTCCTGTCGGAGAACGCAGAGGTGACGGCAGGTTCCATCCGATTCGACGGCGTCGACATGCTCGGGGTCCCCGAGGAGGAGATGCAGCGAATCCGATGGGGCCGTGTGTCCGTCATCTTCCAGGGAGCCATGAACGCGCTGAACCCGGTGCAGACGATCGGGGCGCAGATCCTCGAGCCCATCCGGTACCACGAGCCGCAAACCTCCACCGTCGACGCGCGGGCCAGGGTCGCCGAACTCCTCGCGCAGGTCGGGATCCCGGCCGGCCGCGCCGCGGAGTACCCGCACGAGTTCTCGGGCGGGATGCGGCAGCGTGCGATGATCGCCATGGCGCTTGCCTGCCGACCGCAGCTCGTGATCGCCGACGAGCCGGCGACCGCGCTCGACGTCATGACGCAGGCGCAGATCCTGAGCCTCCTCCGGGACCTTCGCGATCGCCTCGGGCTCGCCATGATCCTCATCTCGCACGACCTGTCCGTGATCGCCGAGACGTGCGACTCCGTGGCGGTCATGTACGCGGGACGGATCGTGGAGCGGGGTCCCGCCGAGGCCGTCTTCGGACTGGCCGGTGGCGAACCGGGAGCCGCACACCCGTACACGCGCGCGCTCCTTCGGGCCTTCCCGAACATCCACGGCGAGCGAACGTTCGTCGAAGGGATTCCCGGCTATCCCCCGGACCTGTCCACGCCGCCACCGGGGTGCCCGTTCTTCGAGCGCTGCCCGGTCGGGGTCGATCGGTGCCGGATCGAGGCGCCGGAGCTTCGTAGCGTGCGATCGGGACATACCGCCGCGTGCCACCTCGTCGAGGAGATCCAGTGACGGAGCACGACCCCGTGCTGCGCGTCGAGGACCTGCGGGTCCACTACCCGATCCGTCGCGGGGTCCGCCGGCGCGGGGTCGTCCGAGCCGTGGACGGCGTGACGTTCGATGTTCGCGCTGGGGAGGTGCTCGCACTCGTCGGGGAGTCCGGCTGCGGAAAGACGACCATCGCGAGGGCGGTCATGCGGCTGGTGGAGCCGACCGGCGGAAGGATCCTCTATCGCGGGAAGGACATCGCTCGCCTTCGCGGAGCCGAGCTGCGGCGGCTCCGGCAGCACTTCCAGATGGTGTTCCAGGACCCCTACGAGTCTCTCGACCCCCGCCAGACGGTGTTCGAAACAGTGCTCGAGCCGCTCCTCATCCACCGGCGCGGCGGATCGCCCGAAGAGCGGCGCGCCCTCGTCCACCGAGCGCTCAAGCGCGCCGGGCTGCACCCGCCGGAGGAGATCGCCCGTCGCTACCCTCACCACCTCTCGGGCGGACAGCGCCAGCGCGTCGCGATCGCCGCCGCCATGGTGCTTGACCCCGGACTCGTGGTCGCGGACGAGCCCGTCTCGATGCTCGATGTCTCGCTACGCGCCGGCATCCTCAAGCTGATGCTCGAGCTGCGCGCCACGAGGGAGCTCGCCTACCTGTTCATCACGCACGACCTCTCGCTCGCGTGGGTGGTCGCCGACCGGATCGCGGTCGTCTACCTCGGACGGATCGTGGAGATCGGAACCGCGGCCGAGGTCATCGGCAACCCGAGGCACCCCTACACCAGGGCCCTGGTGTCGGTCATCCCGGTGCCCAAGGCCGGGGCCGTGGAGGGGCAGATCCTGCTGAGTGGCGAGACGCCCTCCCCCGTCCAGATTCCGTCCGGGTGCCGGTTCCACCCTCGATGCTGGCTGCGACGCGAGCGGGGAGATCCCCCCGAGTGCACGGAGAGCATCCCCTCCCTCCGTGCCAGCCCCAGCACCCCCGACCACCTGGTCGCCTGCCATTTCGACTGACCTTCGGAGAAAGGAGCGCACATGCCCGTTACGGAGCACGACGCGGAGACCCTCCTGTCGGACCTCGTCAGGATCGATTCCGTTACCCCATGGCTGATCGCCGGCGGCGCCGGCGAGGGCGAGATCGCCCGCTTCATCGCGGACTGGCTGAAGGACCTGCCGGTCGACGTGGCCCTCGAGGAAGTCGAGCCCGGACGTCCGAACGTCGTCGCCCTGCTCGAAGGCTCGGGTGGCGGGCCCACGCTCTGCCTGAACGCCCACTCCGATACGGTCGGATACGCGAACTGGCGAGACCGGGCCCTGATCCCCAAGCGCGAAGGCGATCGGCTGATCGGCCTGGGGGCCGCGGACGACAAGGGCTGCTGTGCACTCGCGCTTCTGGCCCTCAGGGCGATCGTCGAATCGGGAGAACGCCTCCGGGGCGATCTCATGGTCGCCTTCACGGTCGATGAGGAGGGCGCCTCGATCGGAACGGAGGATCTCGTTCGCCGGCACCGGATGGACGCCGCCCTCGTGCTCGAGCCCGACGCCCTCCCGAGGGCCGTCGTCGAGCACCAGGGGTTTGGTTGGATCGACCTGATCGTGCACGGGCGACCCGCGCACGGCTCGGCACCGGAGCAGGGTATCGACGCCATCGTCCACATGGCCGACGTGGTCGCCAGGCTCGAGCGCCACGACCGGGAGGTGTTTGGCCAGAACCCCCACCCGCGGAACGGGCGGACCGTGTTCCACACCGGCACGATCGAAGGCGGTACGGACTACGCAACCTACCCGGGTCGGGTCGTCCTCGGGATCGAGATCGGCACGCAGCCCGGGGAGCGGCTCGCCGACCGCGTCCGCGAGATCGAAAGGATCTTCGACGATGTGCGGCGCGAGCGCCCCGAATTCCGAGGCGAGGTGCGCGTGCAGCTCGAGCGCGAGCCCTTCAAGGCCGAGGGCCACGAGAAGCTCTGGGAGGCGCTCGATGGCGCCACGCGCGACGTGCTCGGCCGGCCACTCGAGCCGGCCGGCATGAACGCCTGGGCCGACTCCGGACTCATGCAGGGCGCGGGGATCCCGACGCTCCTCTTTGGACCCATGGGCGGCAACTTCCACGCACCCGACGAGTGGGTCTCGATCGGCGAGCTCGTCCAGGCGACCGAGATCGTGGAGAGGGCCGCGCGAACGTTCCTCGGCTGAGGTAGCGAGGTCCGGAACCGTTCAGGTTCCGATGGCCTTGAGCGCGGGGTAGAGCGCCCGGTAGATGGCGTAGGGCCGCTCGTACGCCGAGCGCTCGCCGGGCTCGACCACGTCTTGGACGTGGATGAAACGCTCGATCTGATCCCAATCGCGGAACGCGCCGACCCCCATTCCGGCGACGAACGCAGCCCCGAGCGCCGAGCCACCATGATGGGACAATCGCTCGAGTGGGAGGCCCAGCGCGCCGGCCACGATCCGTGTCCACGTGTCCGACCGGGAGCCCCCATCGGTCATGCGCACCCGCCGGGGCACGTGTCCCCGCTCGGCGAACACGTCGAGGTGATGCCGGAATCCGAACGCGACCGACTCGAGCACGGCTCGGAAGAGATCGCCGCGTCGCGCGCCGAGGTGCAGCCCGACGAATGCCCCTCTCGCCATGGGATCGTTGATCGGCGTCTTCTCACCGAGAAAGTAGGGCAGGGCAACGATCCCATGCGCTCCCGGCCCAGCCGCATCTGCCTCCCGATCCAGCTCGGCAAGCGAGGTCCCCCCGGACAGCTCCGCCTGGAACCAACGGACCACGCTCCCGCTTGCCGCCATGCAGCCATTGGGCAGGTACCGACCCGGGACGAGGTGGAAATCGAGATACAGGCGCTCGTCGACGAGCGGCTGCGTGGTCGCCATCAGGATGTCGCCGGCGCCGCCGAGCTTCACGAGCAGGTCTCCCTCCTGCACGATGCCCGCCGCGAACGCAGACGCGACGTGGTCGGCGGACCCTGCAACCACCGGCGTGCCCGGACGGAGGCCGGTCGCCGATGCCGCCTCAGGAGTAACCTCACCCACCACGTCGTGGGGTCGTCGCACGGGTGGGAGGAGACGCCGAGGTGTCTCGCACGCCTCGAGGAGGTCCGGGGCCCAGTCGCCGATCTCCAGGTCGTACAAGCCGCTCTCGAGGGCCCAGTTGGTCTCCACGAAGAGCTCGCCCGTGAGCCGGCTCGCCACAAACTCGTACGAACCGACGATCGCCGCGGTCCGCGCCCACGTCTCCGGCTCGTTCTTTGCGAGCCAGAGCAGCTTCGGGCCGACGGACTGCTGCGTGAGCGACGACCCGGTCCGCTCGAGCACACGAGCGCCGGCAAGCCGACGGCGCAGCTGTTCGATCTCCTCGGCCGCTCGGGCATCATTCTGCTGTATGGAAGGCCGAAGTGGCGCCCCGCGAGCATCCAGCGCGATCACGCAGGGCACCATGCCGGCAACCCCGACGCCGACGACGTCCCGATCCGCGCAGAGCTCGCGGCACAAGGCCACAACGTTCGCCCACCACTCCTCCGTCGACTCCTCCGCGTACCCGGGGCGGGGGGATCGAAGTCTCACCGGCAGCTCCCCGGCTGCCACCGAGCCGGCGTCGGGATCCAAGAGCACGGCCTTCGTGGCCGTTGTCCCGACATCGATGCCCAGGAGGAGGCTCATCGACCGGCGGCTTTGAGGAACCGGCGAACGCGAGCCGGATCGACGGGATTCCACGTCGATCCGTCGATCTTGAGGTCGGACCCGACGATCACCCCGTCCGCCACGGAGAGGAAGGCGCCCACGTTCGTCGACTTCGCGCCGGTGTTCACGAGGACGGGCACCTCCTCGGGGACGGCATCTCTGGCCGCCCGGACGGCATCCAGGTCCGGTTCGACTCCCGCCATCGGGCCCGAGATCAGGATCGCATCGGCCAGGCTCGAGATGGCGGCCGATCGCGCCAGGTCGGGAACCGATCGTCGACCGAGGGGCGAGGCGAACTCCGGGGTGGCGTTCATCAGGACCGCCACGCGGTCGGCATGGAGGCGCCGCCGCTCCCGGAGCAGCTCGGCGGCGTTTGTGTTCCAGATCCCCATGTCCGACTCGTACGCCCCGGTCGCGACCTCGCGGATGAACGACGCGCCGGTCGCAACGGCGATGGCGAGCGCCGCCCGCGCATCCCAGAGGAAGTCCACCCCGAAGGGGCGATCGCGAGGCGCGAGCTCCGCGACGACCCGCGTCATCGCTGCGATCCCTTCCGGCCCGGCAGCGAGAGCGTAGGGCCGGTCGCCCTCGTTGCAGAACATGACGGCATCGAACTCGGCGGTGAGTAGTGTGGCCAGGTCGGCCTCCACGGCCTCCACAAGCGTTCGCATGCCGCCCACCTCGTCGTACAAGGGCGTCCCCGGGAGTGGAGGGACGTGCGCCATGGCGATGAGCACCGGCCGTCCCGGGAACAGCGACCGAAAGCGATTGCTCATGCCAACACCACCTCCACGTCGGCGGATCGAACGGCCTCGATGGCCTCCTCAGAAACACTCGTGTCGGTCACGAGCACGTCGACCCGCTCGAGCGGACAGACTCGGGCGAAGGCCACTCTCCCCAGCTTCGAGCCGTCGGCGACCACGAGGCAACGCCGCGCGTTCGCAAGCGCGGCCCGCTTGACCCGCGCGTCGTCGAGGTTGAACTCGGTGCATCCCACCGCGGGGTCGATTCCCCCCACACCCATGACGAACGTGTCGAACAGCAGATCCTGGAACGACCGCTCCGCGAGGTCGCCGACGAGCGACAGCTCTCCCGGTCGGAGCAGTCCGCCGGTCATCAAGACGCGGTGCTCCGGCCGATCCGACAGCAGAGTTGCGATTCGAAGACTCGGGGTGACGATCGTGAGACCGCCGTGCTCCCGAAGCGCCTCCGCCACGGCGAGCGTCGTCGTCCCCACATCGAGGATCACGGTCTCCCCCTCGGCAAGCAGGCGGGCGGCCGCGCGACCGATCCTCGCCTTGGCCTCGCGCGCGCGTCCCGCGCGCAGCGCGAACGGCGGCTCGTAGCTCCGCGACACGATCCCGATCGCGCCACCGTGCACTCGCTTGAGCAGTCCCTGCCCCTCCAGCGCCTCGAGGTCGCGGCGGATCGTCATCTCGGAGACCCCCGCGAGCCGGGAGAGTCCCTGGACCGAGACCTCCTCGGACTCCTCGAGCTGCTGCAGGATCAGCTCCCTGCGCGATCGCACATTCATGATGTGCGATCTTACAACCCCGATGGTCGATCTGGCCGAGGATCGCTCGATTGACAGGAGGCGCAGAGGGCTCTATGGTCGGGTTTAGAAGACTCTCTAACTAACGGCGGCGTCGGAGAGGGGAGGAGGCTGGTCGTTGCCCGTGCTGTTCGATGCCGTGTACGGGCGCGGTCTCGTTCAGGAGCTGCCCGCGATCGCGCACTCCCCCTACCTCGTCGTGACGATGGACGATCTCTGGCCGGCGTTTCGCGACACGCTCGAGGAGGGGGCGGTCGCCGTCCACCTCGTCCAGACCCTCGACCGGCGCGAGCTCGACCGGATCGCCGACGAGCTGCCGCCGCACGGTTCGGTGATCGGGCTCGGCGGGGGTCGGGCGCTCGACGTGGCCAAGTACCTGACCTGGCGCCGCCCGGTGCCACTGTTCCAGGTCCCCACGTCCGTCTCGGTGAACGCGGCGTTCGGGCAGCGGGCGGCGGTTCGGGTCGGTGATCTCGTTCGGTACGTGGGCTGGGCCGTTCCCGAGGCCGTGTACGTCGACTTCGACGTGATCCGCACGGCACCGGTGGAGCTCAACCGCTCCGGCGTCGGCGACATCTTCTGCTACCACACGGCGCACTGGGACTGGCGGATGGCCGCGGAGCGGGGGCGCACCGAACCGAGGTGGCCCTACGACCAGCGGCTCGTCGACGAGGCCAGGGGCGTCCTCGATCGCGTGATCGCGGCGGTCGACGAGATCCACGCCGTGAGTGACGAGGGCATCCGGACGCTCATGGAGGGCCATCGCTGGGGAGGCGCTGCGTTCCACAACTCGGGCTGGAACCCTCGACACATCGAGGGGGCCGAGCACTTCGTGTTCTACGCGCTCGAGAGCGTCACGGGACGGCCGTTCATCCACGGCCAGGCGGTGTGTCTCGGGATCCTCCTGATGAGCGCCCTTCAGGAGAACGAACCGGACCGCATCCGGGCCGCGATCGACCGCGTCGGCGTCGGGTATCGCCCGGCGGACATGGGCATCACATGGGACGACGTGGTCCATGCCCTTCGCGGACTGGCGTCCTACGTCGAGCGCGCGGGTCTCTGGTACACCGTCGCGTCCGATCGCCCGATCACCGAGGAGTTCATCGAACGCATGCGGGAGTGGCTATCGCCGTGACCCGACTCGCTCGCCGAGTCGGGTCGAAGGAGGGAGAGGGGAGATGCGGACCTGGCGATTGACGGGCATCCTGTTCGCGGCGCTCGTCCTGGTGACCTCGGCGTGCGCCGGTCAGGGTGAGGGCGGTGCGACGGCGACGAGCCCGGTCACCGGCGCCTTCGACTGGAAGCGGTTCTCCGGTCAGGAGATCACCTTGCTTCTCAACGAGCACCCGTGGACGGACGGCGTGCAGCCGATGATCGGTGAGTTCGAGGACCTCACCGGCATCAAGGTGAACGTCCAGACGTTCTCGGAGGACCTGTACTTCGACAAGATGGAGCAGGCGCTGCGGTCCTCGACCCCGGTCGCCGACGTGTACTTCCTCCCGATGGACTCGACGGGGTACACGCAGTACTCGGCCGACCTAATCGCACCGCTCAGCCCCTATATCGACAACCCCAGCCTCACCGAGGCCGACTACGACATCTCGGACTTCCCCGAGGGGTTCATCTCGGTGGTCAAGTACCCGCCGGGAGCCTCAGAGACCCAGATCTACGGCATCCCCATCACGTTCGAGACCTACATCCTCTTCTACAACAAGGATCTCGTCGACCAGTATCTGGGCGGTCAAGTCCCGCAGACCATGTCGGAGCTCATCGCGGACGCGCAGAAGATCACCGATGAGGCGAACGGGAAGGTCTACGGCGCCGTGATGCGAGGCATCCGGTCGGACACGATCATGGATACCCTCACGGGTGTCGTCTTCAACTCCTGGGGAAGTGATCCCACACCGCTTCCCTACAACATCTGGTTCGACGGCGCCTGGGACAAGCCCAGGCTGACAGATCCTCGGATCGTCGAGGGACTGTCGAACTACTCCGCGCTCGTGGCGGCCGGGCCTCCGAACGCGCTCTCGCTCGACTGGCCCGACGCGACGACGCTGTTCCAGCAGGGCAAGGCCGCGTTCTTCATCGACGCCAGCCTGTTCGCGCCGGCCATGGAGGATCCCTCGCAGTCGCAGGTCGCTGGCAAGGTCGGCTACGCGATGCTGCCCTCGACCGATCAAGGCGCGATGACCGGACACTGGATGTGGGGCCTCGGGATCCCCGCGAACTCGGAGCACAAGGAGGCCGCCTGGTACTTCATCCAGTGGGCGACCAACA
>Ga0070741_10008351_pt1 | contig 20846 bp, 25 predicted proteins | sample Coa_R1_4_FD_66440 | JGI IMG/M metagenome (GOLD analysis project Ga0070741, IMG submission 66440) | Surface soil microbial communities from Centralia Pennsylvania, which are recovering from an underground coalmine fire - Coalmine... | ecosystem: Environmental > Terrestrial > Soil > Unclassified ...
TGGCGGTCTCCGATCCGACGCGCGCAGACGCCTCCCTCGCGGAGCGGCGGCTCCTCTCGATCCGCCCCGGCCGCGCGCACGGCCTGCACGACCGCCTGCAGCGTCTCGAGCTCGCGGGCCGTCTGCTCGTCTGCTGGTTCGGCGCCTTCGTCGCCTTTCGCTGGTCGTCGGGGCCGGCCGACGCCGCGGCGGCGGCGACGCTGCTCGCGCCGGCGTGGGGTCTCCTGCACAGCCGTGTCGCGCAGTCGTTCCGGGCGATGACATTCGTGGCCGGCCCCTTCCTCGTCGCCGCGATCACGAGCGCCTTCGCCGTCGCGGGTCTCGCCGCGCTCGCCTACCTCGAGCCGTGGTGGGAGCCCGGCCGCGAGACGCTCCTGCTGCTCGGCGGCGCGAACCTCGCCGCCGTCACGGCCTGGGGCCTCTTCGTCACCCGGGCGACGAGCGCGCCGGCACGCCTGCTCGTCGTGGGCGGCGACGCCGCCGTCGTCCGGCTGCTCGCCAACATCGACAGCGGCAACGTCCCGCTCGACGTCGTCGCCGTCGTCGCCGACGAGATCGACCCGGCGATCGAAGCGCGGCCGGTCTTCACCGCAGCCCTCGACGAGCTCGGCGACGTCGTCCGGCGGATCGAGCCCGACCTGGTGGTGATCGCCGTGCAGCGCGGGCGGCCGGTCGTCTTCCGCGAGCTGCTGCACGTCGCCGAGACTGGCTTCCGGATCACCGGGCTTCCCGAGCTCTACGAGTTCACGTTCGGGCGGCTCCCGATCGAGGAGCTGACGCCGGCGTGGTTCATGAGCGTGCTCCATGCGTACAACCGGCCGGCGAACCGTCTCGCGAAGCGCGCGTTCGACCTCGTCGTGGCGCTGGTCGGCGTCGCCGTCTCGCTGCCGCTCCTCCCGGCGATCGTCTTGGTCGTCAAGCGCACGCCGGGGCCGCTGCTCTACCGGCAGACGCGCCTCGGCGAGCACGGACGCCCGTTCACGATGCTCAAGTTCCGCTCGATGCGCTCCGACGCCGAGGCGGGAACCGGCGCGCGCTGGGCGGCCCGGGCCGACGACCGCATCATCCCCGGCGGGCGGCTGCTGCGTCTCCTGCGGCTGGACGAGCTGCCGCAGCTCGTCAACGTCCTGCGCGGCGAGATGTCCATCGTCGGTCCGCGTCCCGAGCGCCCTGAGTTTCTCGCGTACCTCGAGGGCGAGGTGCCGTTCTGGAGCCAGCGGCACCTGCTGCGGCCGGGCATCACCGGCTGGGCGCAGATTCGGTCGAGCTACGCCGCGGACACGCTCGCCACGGTCGAGAAGCTGTCGTACGACCTCTGGTATCTCCGCCATCGGAGCCTCTTGCTCGACATCCTGGTCTGCGCGCGCACGCTGCCCCGCATGGTGACCTTCGGCGGCGCGCGCTAAGAGCGGCCGGCGCGACCGTCTACGCTCGCGTCGTGCAGCCGGGACGTCCGCGCCTTCTCGTCGTCGTGACGCTCGCAGAGGTCGGCGGCGCGCAGACCTACGTGATCCGGCTGCTCGAAGCGGCCCGGAGCGAGTTCGACGTGACCGTCGCCGCGCACGGGGACGGCCCGGTCCGCACGGCCGCCGACCGGCTGGGCGTCCCGTTCGTGCCGCTGCGCCGCGTCCGGCGGTCGGTGTCCCCGTACCACGATCTCCTCGGGCTGCTCGAGCTGCGGTCGCTCTTCCGCCGGCTGCGGCCGGACATCGTCCACCTGAACAGCTCGAAGGTCGGCGTGCTCGGCCGGGTCGCCGCACGCCTCGCCGGTGTGCCGGCCTGCGTGTTCACGGTGCACGGCTGGGCCTTCAAGGCCGGCCACGGCCGCGCGTCGGTCGCCTACCTGTGGGCGGACCGGCTCGTCGAGCCGCTCGGCTCGGCGATCGTGTGCGTCAGCGAGACCGAGCGGCGCGCGGGCCTGGAGGCGAGGACGTGCACCGCGAAGCGGACCGTCGTGATCCCGAACGCGGTGCGCCTGCCCGAGCCGGTCGGGCGCGACTGGGAGCGCCCCGGGCCGGTCGACGTCGTCACGATCGGACGCCTCGCCGAGCCGAAGGACTTCCCGACGCTCGTGCGCGCGCTCGCGGAGCTCCCGGACGGCGCCGCCCGGCTCCTCGTGCTCGGCGACGGGCCGCTGCGCGCGGAGCTCGAGCAGCTCGTGCAGGAGCTGTCGGTCGACGTCGTCTTCGCGGGCGAGGTGGCCGACGTCTCGCCGTGGCTCGCCGAGGCGCAGCTCTTCGCTCTCTCGAGCAGATCCGAGGGGATGCCGATGTCCGTACTCGAGGCGATGGCGGCAGGTCTTCCGGTGGTGGCGAGCGACGTCGGCGGCATCCACGAGGTGGTGGAGGACGGCGTGACCGGCCGCCTCGTCCCCGCCGGCGACCCGCACGCGCTGGCCGGCCGGCTCGCCGAGCTCGTGCTCGACGGCGCGCTGCGGCAGCGCTTCGGCAGCGCCGGTCGCCGGCGTGTCGAGGAGCGCTTCGCGCTGCCGCGCTGGCGCGACGAGCATCTCGCCCTGTATCGCTCGCTGCTCCGCGATCACACCGGCAGACGACTATCGTCGCTCTCCAGATGAGCGCCGCGGCGCAGCCGACCTACTCGACGGTCGAAACCTTCGAGGATCTCGAAGCCCTCGCGGGCGAATGGGACGAGCTGGTCGTCGCGATGCCGCGGCCGAGCCCGTTCCTGCTGCACGGCTGGCTCGTCGAATGGTGGCGTGCATACGGGGTGACGGGGAAGCTGGCCGTCGCCGTCGCCCGCCGTGACGGCCGGCTCGTCGGGGCGCTGCCGATGCACATCAGGCGCGTCGGCGCTGCGCGCGTCGCACAGTTCCTCGGTGCGCACGAGTCCGCGCTGGCGGACGCGCTCGTCGCTCCCGGCGAGGGCCCCGAGGTCGTCGCGGGCCTCCTCGCCGAGCTCGGCCGCCGGCCGTACGACTACTGCGACGTCTTCGGCCTCCCGCGCGCGTCGCTCTTCGCCCGCGCCGCGGGTGCGAGGCTGACGGAGATCGAGCGGGTCGAGGCGCCCGTCCTGCTGATGCCGAACGGCTGGGAGGAGGCGTACCTGGCGAAGACGAGCTCGAAGCGGCGCAACCTCCACCGGCGGCGGCTCCGGCAGCTCGCCGAGACCGGCCGCGTCGAGTTCGTGGTCGGACGGACGCGGGAGGAGCTCGAGCCGCTGCTCGAGGACGCCTTCCGGCTCCACCACCTCCGCTGGGCCGGCCGGCCGGACGGCTCGACGTTCGGGACGGTCGACGGCCAGGCGTTCCACCGGGCGGCGCTGCGGCGCCTCGCGGACTCGGGCGTGCTGCGGATCGTCCTCATGCGGGTCGGCGACCGCGCCGCCGCGTTCCACTACTTCTTCGAGCTCGCGGATGTGATGTACGTCCACCGGCTCGCCTTCGATCCCGCGCTCGCCCGCTACTCGCCGGGGCTCGTGGCGACGATCGAGACGCTGCGGGTGGCGGCCGAGGACGGGATGCGGCGGGTGGAGTACCTCGGCGGCGGGGAGCGGTACAAGCTCGAGCTCAGCGACCACCTCGAGCCCCTCTACCAGGGCCTCGGGCTCGCACGGAACCCGCTCGGCGCGACCGGCGCCGGCCTCCGCGTCGCGGCGATCCAGGCGCGCAAGACGCTGAAGCGCTCCGAGCGGCTCCAGCGCCTGTACCTGCAGGGGCGCCTGCCGGTCGGCAGGCGGACGCAGAAGGACGACGGCGACTCCGACTAGACTCCGGCGCGATGGACGCTCCCTACGCGTTCGCGCACGAGCTCGACCCGGACCTGTTCGCGCTCGACCGGCTCGACGCCCTCTTCCGCCGTGCGCCGGCAGGCAAGGCAACCGTGCAGTTCGCCGACGAAGGCCGCGACCGATCGAGGCAGCAGGAGCCGAAGCTCACGTCGCTCGAGCGGCCCCTCGCCGAGGACGTCGCCGCCCGCAGGCTGCACGTCCACTTCGAGGACCTGCACGAGTGGGCGCCCGAATACGCCGAGGCGCGCCGGCAGGTGCTCGCCGCCGCGGGCATCCCCCCGGGCGAGCGGCACTACGGCGACCAGACGGTGATCCGGGTCTTCTCGCCCGACGTTCCCGTCGCGCTGCACGCCGACGGCGAGACGCAGATCGACTGCGGCGTCGGAGCCGGCGGGCGCAACGTGTGGCACGTGTCGCCGCCGAGCGGGCTGTCGCAGCAGGAGAACGAGGCGCTCCTGCGCGGCGGGCATTTCGTCGAGTGGCGCGAGCTGCCGCTGTTCGCCACGTACGACCTCCACCCCGGCGACGGCTTCGCCGCGCCGCCGCGGTGGCCGCACTGGATCGAGCATCCCGGCCCCGACCCGGCGGTGAGCTTCGAGGTCGGCTACTGGACTGCGGACGACCTGCGGATGCGGAAGGTGTGGGAGGTCAACTGGCTGCTGCGGAAGGCGAAGATCAGCCCGCGGCCCCCCGGCGAGAGCGAGGCCCGCGACCGTCGCAAGCGTCTGCTCTTCGACGCGATCAGCGTCGTCACCCGCAAGGGTGGCGAGTACCGCGGCGTCTGACCCGCGTCCCTCGATCGGGGGCTTCTCGGCCGGCGCCCATTGCGTGCCGCCCGACCGTCGAGGACACTTCGAGCAGCGCCGCGGCCGGCGCCGCTCCACGTCGAGGGAGATCGCATGGCCGCCGCACCGACAACGACGTCAAGCTCCGCAGGGGTCTCGACCGGGACCCTGTACGAACGGTACGCCCGCCAGATCCGCGCCTACTGCCTGAGCAGGCTCGGGAGCTGGGAGGAGGCGGAGGACGCGACGCAGTCGACGTTCCTGAACGCGTTGCGGGGCCTGCAGCGCGGCGTCTCGCCCGAGTTCGAGGCGGCCTGGCTCTACCGGATCGCCGAGAACGTCTGTCTGACGCGGCAGCGCTCGACAGCCCGCCGCCGGCGCGTCGAGACGCCCGTCGACCTCGCGGCGATGCAGGACGCGCTGCCCGCCCGTCACGTCGACTCCGACGAGCTCCTCGCCCTGCCGCGCGCGCTCGCCGCGATCCCGGAGAGCCAGCGCCGCGCGCTCCTTCTCCGCGAGTGGCACGGACTCTCGTATGCGGAGATCGCGGATCAGCTCGGGCTGACGCAGGCTGCCGTCGAGACGCTCCTCTTCCGCGCGCGCCGGTCGCTCGCCGCCGTGCTCGAGCAGCGGCAGCTCGCCGCGGCCTGAGGGCTACACTTCGGCCGCCGGGCCGACGTAGCTCAGCTGGTAGAGCACATCACTCGTAATGATGGGGTCCGGGGTTCGAGTCCCCGCGTCGGCTTTGAACCGCCCTTCGTCGATCCACGTCAGACGGCGAGCTGGAGGAACCGCTCGATCATCGCGTTCACCTGCTCGGGCACTTCGAGCTGGTGGAAGTGCCCCGCGCCGACGGTGATCCCCACCTGCAGGTCGGGCCTCAGCTTGCGCAGGCGGAGGATGTCGGAGCCCTCGCGGAGCTCGGCGCGCAGCATCAGCACGGGGGCGGTCGAGCGCGCGAAGCGCCGCGGCCGTTCCAGCGGCTGATGCCGCGGACCACCGCCGCCGCAACGGCCTGCTCGGGCAGGCACATGCGCTCGACGATCGAGCGGGCGAGCTCGTCGTCGCGCGTCTCGAAGTCGTGCACGTACGCGCGGCGGACCGCGGGGCCGTCCGGCCCCTCGAGCTCCTCCGCGAAGCGGGTGAAGAACTCGACCGAGGCCGGGAGCGGGTCGATCGGGCCTGGATCGACGAGGACGAGCGCGCGCGGCAGCGGCCGGCGGCGGCCGCCGAGCTCGACGGCGATCATGCCGCCGAGGCTGTGGCCGACGACGACCGGCCGCTCGATTCCGACCGCTCCGCAGAACGCCTCGACGTCGTCGGCGAGCTCGGGGATCGTGTAGCCGTCGCGCGGGCTGTCGCTGCGGCCGACCCCGCGCAGGTCGAGGGCCGTGACCGTGTGCGTGCGGGCGAAATGGTCGAACTGGGGCTTGAACATCGTGTGGTCGCAGCACCACCCGGGCACGAAGAGCAGCTCCGGCTCGCCGCTCCCGGCGCGCTCGTAGTACAGCTTCAGCCCGTCGAGGTCCGCGTGCGGCATGACCCGGCGACTGTGACCGTTGGCCCGCCTCGGAGCAAGTCCCGCCCGCGCCCGCTGTAGGCTCGACCCGGTGGGCAATCTTCCCTGGCGTGTCCGCACCCCGGACCAGGCTGTCGTGTGCGCCGACTACCGCCACCCGGGCGCGGAGGAGCCCACGGTGGGCACGGTGCTCGACGTCCGCGGCGGCGCGTTCTCCGGCGGTCCGTGGGCGGTCATCGACTGGGGCTACGGGAACGTCCTCCGCGGCGAGCCCAACTGGCTCGAGGTCGAGGTCGCACGCGGCGAGCCGGCCAGGCCGCACCGCCCGCTCGTCGTGCCGGACACCGACGACTGACCGGCGCGCGTTCGAGGCCGGGTCAGCCGGCGACGTCGATCGACTCGAGCACGACGCCCTGCGCCGACGGGCTCGTCGGATCCGGGTCGAGCGTCGTCACGACCTCGGCGCCTTCGGCGGCCGTGCCGCGCGACGCGTCCTCGAAGTGCTCGCGGAAGTGCTCGTCGGTGAAGTGCGAGAGCACCCCCAGCCGGACCCGCACCCGCGTGACCCGGGCGCCGCCCGAGACCCTGGCGATCTCGCGCATCAGGTCGCGCATCAGCGCGTGCTCGTGCACCGCGCCACCTCCTCCAGCACCGCGTCCACCGCCGCGCCGACCGCCGCCGCCACGGGCGGCGAGAGCGCCTCGCCGGCGTCCCAGCTTCCGCCCTCGACCCCGATCACGACGACCGCCGAGGGCAGCCGGCCGAGCGCCCGGCCGAGCTCGACCGCCTCCGGGACGCCGAGGTGGTGGGTCGAGCGGCGGAACAGCTCTCCCGGCAGCGCCGACGCGACCGCGTCGAGCCGGTGCAGGGTGCCGGGCGGCGCCCCGGACGACACGGCGTCGACGAGCACGACGGCGTCGGCGCCGTCGAAGGCGTCGAGCAGCGCAACCGGCTCGCCTTCCCGCTCGAGCACCTCGACGCCGTCCGGCGCCGCGGCGCGCACGCGCGCCGCCACCTCGAGGCCGACAGCGTCGTCCCGGCGCCAGCGGTTGCCGACGCCGATCACCTTCACGATCGCTCCACCTCGAGCTTCAGGAAGTGCGTCGCGCACGAGATGCACGGGTCGTAGTTGCGGATCGTCTGCTCGCAGAGCAGGGCGAGCCGGTCGTCCGGCACCTGCAGCGAGCGCTCGACGACGCCCCGCAGGTCCTCCTCGATCGCCCGCTGGTTCTGCGACGTCGGCGGGACGATCTTCGCCTCGAGGATCGTGCCGTCGCCGTCGATCGCGTAGCGGTGCCACAGGATCCCGCGCGGCGCCTCCGTGCAGCCGTGGCCGACGCCCGCGCGCGGCTCCACCTCCACCGCGGGAGCGTCAGGCTCCTCGTACGCGTCGATCAGGCGGAGCGCCTCGTGGCACGCCTCCACGAGCTCGACGCAGCGAACGACGATGCTCCGGAACGGGTTGCGCTCGGCGGCCGTCAGGCCCGCTTCGGCGGCCGCCTCCCGCGCCACCGGCGAGAGCCGGTCGAACGACAGCGCGAAGCGCGCCAGCGGGCCGCACAGGTACGAGCCGCGCCCGATCACGTGCGAGTGCAGCGCGTTCGACCACGGCACGTGCTCCTCCTCGAACCACTGCTCGTACTCGGAGACGTCGATGTCGATCCCCTCGCTCGACACGATGCGGCCGGCGTCGATCGGGTACTCGCCCGGCTCGCGCAGCGCGACGAGCTCGTAGTCGCGGTCGTAGTCGGGGAAGTCGAAGCCGGCGGTGAGGCGCACGGCGGCCAGCGACTCCTCGAGCGCGCGCTGGAGCGGGTCGCGCAGCTCGCGCAGCTCGCGCTTCGTCGGCGTCCGGTACCAGCCGCCGACGCGCACGTTGATCGGATGCACCTCGCGTCCGCCGACGACGGTCATCACCCGGTTGCCGGTCTTCTTCAGCTCCAGCGCGCGGGCGACGAGCGCCGCGTCGTGCTGGGCGAGCTCGATCGCCGACTCGTAGCCGAGGAAGTCGGGCGCGTGGAGCATGAAGACGTGGAGCGCGTGGCTCTCGATCCACTCGCCGCAGTAGAGAAGCCGGCGCAGCGCCCGCAGCTGCCCGCCGACCTCCACGCCGCAGATGCGCTCCATCGCCGCGACCGAGCTCATCTGGTAGGCGACCGGGCAGATGCCGCAGATCCGCGCCGTGATGTCCGGCGCCTCCGTGAAGCGGCGTCCGCGCAGGAACGCCTCGAAGAAGCGCGGCGGCTCGTAGATCTGGAGCTGCACGTCGGCGACGCGGTCGCCGTCGATGCGCACGCGCATGCCTCCCTCGCCCTCGACCCGCGCCAGGTACTCGGTGACGATCGTCCGCTCGCTCATTTCGCACGCACCTCGTCGAACGCGGCGACGTTGAACGTGCGGAACAGGCGCTCGATCGCGGCGTCGTCGGAGCCGAGCGTCTTCAGCCGCGCCTCGAGCGCGGCGGCGTTCGGGCTCTCCATCGGGCCGAAGCAGCCGAAGCAGCCGCGCGTGTACGCCGGGCAGAGGCCGCCGCACCCGGCATGCGTGACCGGGCCGAGGCAGGGGATGCCCTTCGCCACCGTCACGCAGACGGTGCCGCGAGCCTTGCACTCGGTGCACACGCTCGTCGACGGGATCGTCGGCTTGCGGCCGTGCAGGAAGGCCGTCAGCACCTCCAGCAGCTGCCTCTTCGAGATCGGGCAGCCGCGCAGCTCGTAGTCGACCGGCACGTGCGCCGAGATCGGCGTCGACGTCGCCAGCGACGAGATGTACTGCGGCGACGCGTAGACCGCGGCCGTGAAGGCGTCGAGGTCGCCGTAGTTCTTGAGCGCCTGGATGCCGCCGGCGGTCGCGCAGGCGCCGATCGTGATCAGGGTCTTCGACTGCTCGCGAACCTCCCGGATCCGCGCCGCGTCGTGCTCCGTCGTCACCGAGCCCTCGACGAGCGACACGTCGTAGGGGCCCTCGGCGGTAGCGCGCCGAGCCTCGAGGAAGTAGGCGATCTCGACCTCGCCCGCGACGGCGAGCAGCTCGTCCTCGCAGTCGAGCAGCGAGAGCTGGCAGCCGTCGCAGGAGGCGAACTTCCAGACCGCGAGCGTGGGCTTCGTCACAGTTCGCGCACCTCCATCAGCTCGGCCATCGCGGCCGCCGAGTAGACGGGGCCGTCGCGGCAGATCAGCGTCGGGCCGAGCTGGCAGTGGCCGCAGTGCCCGAGCCCGCAGCGCATGTTGCGCTCCATCGACACGAACATCCGGTCGGCGGCGATCCCCCGGTCGGCGAGCGCCTCGATCGCGTAGCGCATCATGATCTCCGGCCCGACGACGAGCGCGATCGCGTCGCGCGGGTCGAAGCCGGCGCGCCCGACGAGCTTCGGCACGACGCCGACGTGGCCGCGCCACTGCTCGTCGGCGGCGTCCACCGTCACCTCGAGCTGGAGGCCGCCGCGCTCGCGGAGCTCGGCGAGCTCGACGCGGTAGAGGAGGTCGGCGGGCGTGCGGGCGCCGTACAGGAGCGTCAGCCCGCGGTAGCGCTCGCGGTGGTTGAGCGCATGCTCGAGCGCGCCGTGCAGCGGCGCGAGCCCGATGCCGCCGGCGACGATCACGAGGTCGCGACCCTCGGCGAGCTCGAGCGGCCACGCGTTCCCGAACGGCCCGCGAACGCCGAGCACCGCGCCCGGCTCGGACGCGCAGATCGCCTCGGTGACCGCGCCGACGGCGCGGACGGTCTGCACCAGCCGCTCCCCGTTCCGGCCGGACACCGAGATCGGCACCTCGCCGATCCCGAACGCGTAGAGCATCGTGAACTGGCCGGGCAGCGGCGTGAGCGCCGGGCCGCCGAGCGGCTCGAGCTCCAGCGTCCAGGTGTCGGCCGTCTCGCGGCGGCGCTCGGCGACCGCGAACGGGCGCGGCACCGTCGCCTCGGCGAGGCTCGGCTCAGCGAGCGCCGACATTCCCGTAGACGTCCAGCAGCCGCATCCGCGTCCACTGCAGCCGCTCGATCATCACCCGCGCGAAGCGCGTCATCAGCGCGTAGCCGAGCGCGGGGTCGTCGTCGCACTTGCCGCGCAGGCATGCGCCGTCGAACGCCGTCGCCCGGATCTCGGTCAGCGCGCGCGCGTCGAAGTGCCAGCGGTACGGCGGGAAGAGCCACGACCAGCCGAGCACCTCGCCGGGCTCGACCGTCTCGATCAGGACGTGGCCGCGGGCCGGCGCAAACGTCTCGAGCGCGATCGAGCCGTGACGGACGAGGTAGAACTGGTCGGCCGGGTCGCCCTCGCGGAAGAGGACGTGGTCGGCCTCGAAATGGACGTTCGTCGCGCAGCCTGCGATCAGCTCCAGCTGCGCCGGCTCGAGCGCGACGAAGAGCGGCGCCTCGCGGAGCAGCTCGTCAATGGTCTGCATCGGGCACCTCCTCGGCCGCGCGCAGCGCGGCCAGCTCCTCGGTCACGTCGATCCCGACCGGACACCACGCGATGCAGCGGCCGCAGCCGACGCATCCCGAGACGCCGAACTGGTCGTTCCACGTGCCGAACTTGTGCGTCAGCCACTGCCGGTAGCGCGCACGGCTCGAGGGCCGGATCGCGCCGCCGTGGATGTAGCTGTGGTCGATCGAGAAGCACGTGTCCCAGCGGCGCACGCGCTCCGACTCCGTGCCGTCGAGCGAGGTGACGTCCTCCGCGCTCGAGCAGAAGCACGTCGGGCAGACGAGCGTGCAGTTCGCGCAGGTGAGGCAGCGCGCCGCGACCTCGTCCCAGCGCGGCGACTCGCGCGAGCGCTCGAGCAGGCCGCGCAGGTCGCCCGTGTCGAGGCGGCGGGAGATCGAGTCGCGCGCGCCGGCGGTCACCTCCGCCGCGGCGGCGCGGTCGGCGTCGGCGGCCGGCCGCTGCGGCAGCGCCGCCAGAACCTCGGCGCCGCGCTCCGAGCCCGCCCGCGCGAGGAACCGGTGCTCGCCGTCGACCACCTCGGTGAGCGCGAGGTCGTACCCGCCTTCGGCCTCCGGGCCGGTGCCGAGCGACGTGCAGAAGCACGTCGACGCGGGGCTGCCGCACTCGACGACGACGAGGAACGCGTCGCGCCGACGCGACGCGTAGTCGCGGTCGACGTGCTGGCCGTGCAGGAACACCCGGTCCTGGACCGCGATCGCGTGCAGCTCGCACGGGCGGACGAAGAGCGCGAGCGGCCGCTCCGGCGCGTCCGGCTCCTCGAACTCGACGGCGGCGCCGCCGTTCCGGCGGGCGCGGAAGAGGCGGGTCGACGCGGGGAAGAGGAACTGCTTCGGCGAGTGCGGCGACGCCGCGTAGCCGAAGAACGCGCCGTCGCCGCGCTCGAAGAGCCGGTAGCCGCCCGGCTCCTGCACGTCGCCGACGCCGGTCGGCAGGTCGGCGGCCGACGCGAGCTCGTCGAGCACGATCGCGCCGTCACGGACGGTCGGGCCGACGACGCGGAGGCCGCGGCCGGCAAGTGCCTCGATGAGCGCGTCGAGCGCGCCCGGCTCCAGCACCGCTGCGTCGGCTGTGGTCACGAGTCTTCGTGCGCAGGCTCTCTGCGGGCAGCCGCAGCGGCATCGGGGAAAACACCGTTGCGGCCGCGTGGCCGGCCCGGAACGCTCGGGGCATGTGCCTCGGGATTCCCGCACGCCTCGTCGAGCTCGACCGCGACACGCGCCTCGGGACGGCCGAGGTCGCCGGCGTGCGGCGCAGCGTCTCGCTCGCCCTCTGCCCGGAGGCGGACGACGGCGACTGGGTGCTCGTCCACGTCGGCTTCGCGCTCGCGCGGATCGACGAGGACGAGGCGCTGCGCACGCTCGAGCTGCTGCAGGAGCTCGGCGCGGGATGAGGTTCGTCGACGAATACCGCGCGCCGGAGCTGGCGCGGCGGCTCCGCGACGAGCTCGCGGCGCTCGTCGTCCCCGGCGAGGAGATCCGGCTGATGGAGGTGTGCGGCGGCCACACGCACACGATCTACCGGCACGGGCTCACCGACCTCGTCCCGCCCGAGATCGAGTTCCTGCACGGGCCGGGCTGCCCCGTGTGCGTCATCCCGATGGGGCGCGTCGACGACGCGATCTGGCTCGCCGAGCAGCCGGGCGTGCTGTTCACGACGTTCGGCGACATGCTGCGCGTCCCCGGCCGGCGCGGCTCGCTGCTGGAAGCGAAGGCGCGCGGCGCCGACGTGCGCATGGTCTACTCGCCCCGCGACGCCCTCGAGCTCGCCCGCCGCAACCCGGAGCGCGAGGTCGTGTTCTTCGCCGTCGGGTTCGAGACGACGTCGCCCTCCACCGCCGTCACGATCCTCGAGGCGGAGGCCGCCGGCGTCGAGAACTTCAGCGTCTTCTGCAACCACGTCACGATCGCGCCGCCGCTGCGCGCGATCCTCGAGACCGGCGGCGTGCGCATCGACGGCTTCGTCGCGCCCGGACACGTGTCCGCCGTCGCGGGGACGAGGCCCTACGACTTCATCGCGGAGGAGTTCCGCCGGCCGGTCGTCGTCTCGGCCTTCGAGCCGGTCGACATCCTCGAGTCGGTGCGGATGCTCGTCCGCCAGCTGCACGAGGGACGGTGTGAGGTCGAGAACCAGTACACGCGGGTCGTGCAGCGCGACGGCAACCGCCACGCGATCGACGCGATGGCGCGCGTCTTCGAGCTGCGCGACTCGTTCGAGTGGCGCGGCCTCGGCGAGATCCGGCGCTCGGCGTTCCGGCTGCGCGACGAGCTCGCGGCGTTCGACGCGGAGCAGCGCTTCTCGCTTCCCGGCCTGCGCGTGCCGGATCGCAAGGCGTGCCAGTGCGGCCAGGTGCTGGTGGGCGCGATCAAGCCGTTCGAGTGCAAGGTGTTCGGCACCGCGTGCACGCCGGAGCGGCCGCTCGGGACGTGCATGGTGTCGAGCGAGGGCGCGTGCGCCGCGTACTACGCGTACGGGCGCGGGAAGGTCGCCGCCTCGTGAAGTTCGACGACGAGCTGATCACGCTCGCCCACGGCGCAGGCGGCAAGGCGAGCCGCCGCCTCGTCGAAGGGCTGTTCGTGCCGGAGCTCGGCAACCCGCTGCTCGCGCCGCTCGCCGACGCCGCCCTCGTCGACGTCGCCGCCGCGCGGCTCGCGCTCACCACCGACTCGTACGTCGTCCGCCCGCGCTTCTTCCCGGGCGGCGACATCGGCGAGCTCGCGGTCAACGGAACCGTCAACGACCTCGCGGTGTCGGGCGCGCGGCCGCTCGCGCTCACCGCCGGCTTCGTGCTCGAGGAGGGTCTGCCGGTCGACGAGCTGCGGCTCGTGGTGCGGTCGATCGCCGACGCGGCGGCGCGCGCCGGCGTCGTCGTCGCCGCGGGCGACACCAAGGTCGTCGAGCGCGGCGCCGCCGACGGGCTCTACATCTCGACCGCCGGCATCGGGATCGTGCCGGAGGGGGTGCTGCTCGGCCCCGAGCGCGCGCGCCCCGGCGACCGGGTGCTCGTCTCCGGGACGATCGCCGACCACGGGATGGCGGTGCTGGTCGCGCGGGGGGAGCTCGCGCTCGAGGCCGACGTGCGCAGCGACACCGCGCCGGTGCACGAGCTCGCGGCCGCGCTGCTCGAGCTCGGCAGCGCGGTCCGGTTCCTGCGCGACCCGACGCGCGGCGGCCTCGCGACGACGCTGAACGAGCTCGCCGGCAGCGGACGAGTCGCGGTGCGGCTCGACGAGGCGTCCCTGCCGATCCGGCCGCAGGTCGCCGCGGCCTGCGAGATCCTCGGCATCGACCCGCTCTACGTCGCCAACGAGGGGAAGCTCGTGGCGGTCGTGGCCGGCGACGCAGCCGAGGACGCGCTCGCCGCGCTCCGGCGGCTCCCGCTGGGCGCGGACGCCGCGCTCGTCGGCCGCATCGAGGCGGAGCCGGCCGGCCTCGTCCTGCTCGAGACCGGGCTCGGCGGCAGCCGCATCGTCGACATGCTCGTCGGCGACCCGCTGCCGCGGATCTGTTAGGAGAGGCGGCAGCGCACGAGCGTGCGCAGCACCCGCAGGCCGTCGCGCGCGTCGAGCTTCTTGCCCGCGGCGCGCCCGCGCGCACGGTAGGTGATCGGCACCTCGTAGACGCGCTCGCCCGCGAGCAGCACGCGCGCGGCGATCTCGGGCTCGATCGCGAAGCCGCGCTCGCGGAGGCGAAGGCGCCGGAAGAGCTCGGTGCGCATCGCCTTGTGGCACGTCATCACGTCCGAGATCCAGCAGTTGTAGAGCACGTTCGTCGCGAACGTCACCGCCTTGTTGCCCATCACGTACCAGAAGCTGAACGCGGCGTGCGACGACCACGCGCGCGTTCCGAAGACCACGTTCGCGTCGCCGGCGAGCAGCGGCTCGAGCAGGAGGCGGAGGTCGTCCGCCCTGTATTCGAGGTCGGCGTCGAGGATCGCGGTGAACTCGCCGTCGGCGTGCTCGAGGCCGGTGCGCACCGCGGCGCCCTTGCCGCGGTTCCGCTCCTGGTGGACGACCAGCACGTTCTCCGGGAGCGACGCGGCGCGCAGCAGGTCGCTCGTGCCGTCGGTCGACCCGTCGTCGACGACCACGAGCTGGCGGCGGTCGACCGGCAGCTCGGCGCCCAGCGCGTCCTCGATCGCCGCGAGCACCGTCGCCCGCTCGTTGAACACCGGCATCAGGATCGTCAGCGACGACATCTCAGCTCCGCGTCCGCCCGACCGCGAGCACCGACTGTCCGAACGGCGGCGGTCGCAGCGCCTCGACCCGCCGGACGAGCGGGATCACGCCGCGATCCCACAGCTTCAGCGCGGCGCCCTCGCCCGGCTCCCGGCCGAGCAGGCGGACGAGAACGGTCCACGCGAGGAGGCCGGGGCCGTTCACGTACCTCGTCGCCTCCACGGTCAAGCCGGCCTCCTCGTACGCCGCCGTCAGGGTCGCCTTCGTGTAGCGGCGATGGTGACCGATCGAGCGGTCGAACCGGCCGGCCGCGAACGGGAACGCCGGCACGAGCATCACCACGCGGCCGCCCGGCCGCACCAGCCGGCCCGCCGCGCGCAGCGCGCCGGCGTCGTCGGCGATGTGCTCGAGCACGTTCAGCGCCGCGACCGCGGAATGCGCGCCGTCGGCGGCGGCGGTGAGGTCGAGCTGCACGACGCGGACGCGCCCGTCCCCGGCGAAGCACGCGCGCAGGCGGTCGACGGCCGCGGGCTCGAGCTCCGACACGGTGACCCGGCCGAGCCCGAGCTCCAGCCAGAGCGACGCGTTGGTGCCGATGCCGCTGCCGACCTCGAGCGGGTCGTCGCCGAGCCACGGCAGCGTCAGCTCCGCGAGCCAGCGGTTGTAGCGCTCGGCGCCGCGGAGCGCCTCGAGGACGCGAAGCTGCAGGCCGTCGTCGCTCAGCTTGCGAGAGCCGCCTCGAGCGAGTCGTGCACGGGCAGGTGGCGGTCGAGGCCGCTCACCTGCAGCGCGCGCCGCGTCTCGATCTGGGGCGCCGCCAGCAGCAGGCCGTCGCGGCCGAGCCGCGAGCGCGCCTCGATCAGGACGCCGAGGGCGGTCGAGTCGACGAACGCCACGTCGGCCATGTCGACCACGATGCGCCGCGGCTCGAGCGCGAGGGCGTCCAGCAGGCCCGCCCGGACCTCCTCGGCGTTGTAGAGGTCGAGCTCACCGACGAGGTTGACGACGACGGTGTCGCCGACCGGCTCCACCCCTCGAACCGGTGGCTCGCGCAGCGGAGCTGCGGAGTCGTCCGACATGGGTCGATTGAAGCATCCCCCCGCGGGCCGCCGCAAACGGCGACCGTGAGCCCGCGAGTATCATCGAACGATGGAGGGTGGGCGCCTGCTGCGACGCCGGGGAGCCGTCACGTTCGGCTTCCTGCTGCTGGCGGCGGAGGTGGTCGGCCGGAGCCTCACCGCGCACGTCGATCGCGCCCTGCACGTGCGGCCGCTCGCCCCCGCCGGCGCGCAGTACTACCCGTTCCTCCTGCTCGGCGTGAAGATCGCGGGCGCGCTCGTGCTCGCCGGTCTCGCCGCGCGCGGCGTGCGCGCGTGGGCGCTCGCGTCGACCGGCGAGCGCCTGCTCGGCGAGCGGCGCCGCTCGCCGAGGCTGCGCCCCGGCCTGTCGCCGCGCGTCTGGCTGGCGTCGTTCCTCGGAACCTCGCTCCTCTACCTCGTGCACGCGGACGCCGACAGCGCCGCCGTCGGGCGCTTCTCCGCGTTCTCGCCGCTCCTGCACAGCTACGCCCTGCCCGTGTTCGCGGTGCTGTCGGTGCTGGTGGCGCTTTTCTGGCGGCTCGCCCGCTGGCTGCACGCCGTCGAGGACTACGCCGACCGCACGCTCGCCCGCGCCCGCCGCGTGCTCTCGGCCGCGCTCCGGCGCCGCCTGCGGCATCCGCGGCCCGCCGACGACCGCGCGCCCCGGCGGCGCTTCGGGCTCGCGTTCGAGAGCCGGCCTCCTCCGCTTCCGGCCTGACCGCGGCCGCATCCGGGCGCCGCGGGCAGTCCGCCCACGCACGTCTTTCGGAGGGGACATGAACACGTACGCAGACGACATCCCGCACCGGCGCACCCGGCGCGTCTCGCCCGAGCAGATCGTCGCGCTGCTCGGCCCGCTGACGGTGGCCGGCGGCGTCCTCTGGGCGATCCTGCAGCCGTGGCGGCTGACGATCCTGCATCCGCTGCATCAGGGCTTCTGGTGGCTCGTCGTCGAGCCGCCGCTGCTCGTCGTCGGCGCCGGGGTGCTCTTCACCCTCGTCGTCGCCCGCCCGCTGCTCGCCGACCTCGAGGAGCGACGTGCAACCTCAGGCTGAGATGGTGCACTGGCTGTTCGCGACGGGCATCCTGCTCGTCGGGCTGTGCCTGCTCTGCGAGGCGGTCGTCGGCCGCGAGGTGTGGGCGATGCGGCCGTGGCGGCGCTACCTGTGGCCCGGGATCGCCTTCACGATGGGCGTGTTCCTCTGGCCCGTGATGGCGCTGTACACGAACTCGGCGATCCACATGTACGCGCACGGCTCGTGGGCGCAGGTGCTGATGCTCGCCGGCGGCGCCGAGCTCGGCCTGGTGCACGGCCGTTTGCGCTCGCCGTGGTGGCGCCTCACCTGGCCGCTCGCGTTCGCCGTCACCGGCGCCGCGTTCCTGGTCCACGAGCAGAACCCGTGGTGGTTCGCCCGCGCCGCCTTCCTGCACCACCTCCTCGGCTGGACGTTCCTCGTCGGCGCGCTCGTGCCGCTCGGGCTCGTGTTCCGGCCGCGCTCGCCGGCGCTGCGCACGCTGTTCGCGCTCACGATCGTCGCCGTCTCCGTGATGCTCTACGCCGACCGCGACGTCGCGCCGGTGTTCGGCCACCTCTCGCCGCTCGCGGGAGCGCCGCACCGGTGAGGCGGCTCGCCCTCGTCGCGCTCGTCGCGCTCGGCTTCCCGGCGGCGGCCTCCGCGCACGCGACGCTGCGCTCGACGACGCCGCCGTACGCGCACGAGGTCGCGCGTGCGCCGGCGACGATCAGGCTGCACTTCGACCAGCACGTGAAGATCCTCGCCGGCGCCGTGAAGGTGCTCGACGCGAACGGCCGCAACCACGCGCTCGGCTCGACGAGCACCGGCCTCGACATCGTCACGCGGCTGAAGCCGCTCGCGCGCGGCGGCTACACGGTCCGCTGGCAGGGCATCTCCGCCGACTCGCACGTCGTCTCCGGGGTGTGGACGTTCGGCGTCGGCGTGAAGGCGCCGGCGATCGGCGACGCATACGGCGCCGGCGGGCCGACGAGGACCGAGGACGTGGTGCGCTGGCTGTGGTTCCTCGGCATCGCGCTGATGATCGGCGCGCTCGGGCTGCGGCTCGTCGTGCTGCGCGGCGTCGCGGTGCCGCTCGACCTCGCCCGCCGCGTCGCGGTCGCCGCGGGCCTGGGCGCGGTCGTCGCGCTCGAGGCGGGGATCGCGGCGTTCTCCCTGAACTGCGAGGACGCGCTGCAGCTCTCGTTCTCGAAGTTCATGTACGGCGACCTCTCGCCGATGGCGACGACGCGCTTCGGGCGGGCGTTCATCGTGATGACGCTCGCGTTCGCGCTCGTGCTCGCGCTGGTCTACCTCTCCTGGCTGCTCGACCGGGTCGGCTTCCTGTGGCCCGCGTTCGCCGTCGCGCTCGTCTTCGCCGGCGGGCTGTCGCTGTCGGGCCACGACGCCGTCGACCCGGGCTCGTCGTGGCTCTCCGAGCTCGCCGACTGGGTGCACCTGTCGGCCGCGTCGCTCTGGATCGGCGGCCTCGCCACGATGGGCGTGCTGCTGTGGACGAGCGCGCCCGAGCTGCGGCGGACCGCGTTTCTGCGCTTCTCGCGGCTTGCGTCGGTGCTCGTCGGCGTCATCCTCGTCGCCGGGCTCTACCTCGGCTACGTGCGCCTGAACCACGTCAGCGACCTGTGGCGCCTCGGCTACGGGCGGGTGCTGCTCGTGAAGAGCGGGCTGTTCGCGGTCGCGCTTCTCTGGGGGGCGCTCCACCACTTCGTCCTGCGGCCGAGGCTCCTCCGCTCGACGGCGGTCGCCCCCGCGAGCCTGCGCCGCAGCCTGCTTGCAGAGAGCCTCGTCGGCGTCGGCGTCCTGCTCGCGGCCGCCGTCCTCGTCGAGTCGCGCCCGCCGGCGGCGGCCGCCGCGCCCGCCGTCGCGCGCGGCCCGGTGCTCGCCGGCGCGGGCGAGGCGACCTACGGGCTCGCGGCGGCCGGCGGGAGCGTGTGGGTGGGCGGCCTCGGCGGCAGCGACGTGCTGCGCCTCGACCCCGCCTCGGCGAAGGTGGCGGCGCGCGTCGACGTCGGCCCGCGCGTCTTCAACCTCGCCGCCGCCCCGGGCGCGGTCTGGGCCGTGTCGAACTCGCTGGGAACCGTGTCGCGCGTCGACACGCGGACGGGGAGCGTGACGGCGACCGTGCGCGTCGGCGCGCAGCCGTACGACGTCGAGTGGGGCTTCGGCTCGGCCTGGGTGTCGAACGCCGGCGACGGGACGGTGTCCAGGATCACCGGCTCGCGGGTCGTGAAGACGATCCGCGTCGGGACGGAGCCGAACGGGCTGACGGCGTGGGGGCGCTACCTGTACGTCTCGGACCACACCGGCGGCCGCGTCGTCCGCATCGACCCGGCGGCGAACCGCGTCGTCGCCTCGGTGCCGCTTGCGGGCGCCGACTGGATCACCGGGCTCGGCGGCTCGCTGTACGTGTCGCAGGAGACGAACGTGGTGGCGCGGCTCGACGCGCGCACGCTGCAGGTCACCGGGCGGGCCCGCGTCGACCGAAACCCGCTCGGGTCTGCGGTCGTCGACGGCGAGCTGTGGGTGCCGTGCATCGACGCGGGCCGGGTGGACGTGGTCGATCCCGCGTCGATGCGGGTCGTGCGCCGGCTCGCCGCCGCGGGCGGGCCGATCATCGCCCTGCCGGCGTACGGCCACGTGTGGCTGTCGCACTCGACGGGCACGGCCGTCACCCGGTTCTGAGGGCGGCGACCAGCCGGTCGGCGATCGCCGGCGCGGTCGGCTCGTCCTCGTGGCGGACGTAGACGTACGCCGGGTCGCGGATCGCGGCCGCGACCGCGGCGAGCTCGTCGTCGGAGTAGGGCGGCTCGCGGAGGCGGAGGTAGCGGAACGGCTCGGCATCCGGGTCGCCGACGCGGACGATCCCGTCGACGTCCGCCCAGGACTCGTGCCGGAGGTCCCAGGCGACGCGGACCCCGTCGGGGACGGAGCCGCCGACGAACGAGAGCGTCCCGTCGTCGCGGGGCCCCTCGTAGACGACGCGGACGGGGCCGAGGCGGTCGCCGAGCGACAGCACCCGCTCGAGGAACGTCGTCACGCGGTCGAGCCGGGTCAGCGAGAGCTTGACGGCGAACTCGAACCCGGCCGGGACGGCCTCGGCCCAGCGGCGGAACTGGTCGGCGCTCGGGAGCCGGTAGCCGGTCGAGTTCAGCTCCACCGTGTCGAAGCGGGACGCGTAGAAGGACAGGAACTCGGCCGGCTGCAGCCCGTCCGGGTAGAAGCCGGGCCGCCAGGAGGGATACGACCAGCCGGACGTCCCGACCTTGATCGCCATGGCCCAACCGTACGCGTCCGGGGACTGTCCCCGGACGCGTCCCGAGGGGCCATGGCCGGGGACAGTCCCCAGCCATGGCCGCTTCGGAGGGGTACGGTTCCGTCCGGGTGCGGGAGTAGCGTCCCGCTCCCGATGACCGCCATGACCGACGTGCGCAGGATCGACGAGGCCGTCTCCGGGCGCGAGGACGCCGTCCCCGTGCTCGACAAGGGCTTCCTCGCCCTCGACGCCCACCTCGCCTCCGACCTGGCGGTCGCGAACGGCGCCCGCGTCTCCTTCAACCAGGCGAGCCAGGTGCTGAGCGCGCGCGACGAGGGGCTCATCCGCTTCCTGATGCGCGACCGCCACGGCTCCCCGTTCGAGCACGGCTACTTCCGCTTCGTCGTCAAGGCGCCGCTCTTCGTCGTCCGCGAGCACCACCGCCACCGCGCCGGCCACTCGTACAACGAATGGTCGGGCCGCTACTCGAAGATGCAGGCCGAGTTCTACGTCCCCGACTTCGTCCGCACCCAGGTCGGGAAGCCCGGCAGCTACACCTTCGAGGCGGTCGACCCCGACGTCCGCGAGGCCGCGCGGGAGGAGATCGAGGCCCAGGCGGCAAGCGCCTTCGCCGCCTACGAGCGGATGCTCGAGCTCGGCGTCGCCAAGGAGGTCGCCCGCACCGTCCTTCCGCTCAGCATGTACACGACCTACTACTGGAGCTGCAATCCCCGCTCCCTGATGCATTTCTGCTCGCTCCGGAACTCGGAATCCGCCCAGTTCGAGATCCGCGAGTACGCCAGGGCGGCC
>Ga0070741_10008352_pt1 | contig 20844 bp, 17 predicted proteins | sample Coa_R1_4_FD_66440 | JGI IMG/M metagenome (GOLD analysis project Ga0070741, IMG submission 66440) | Surface soil microbial communities from Centralia Pennsylvania, which are recovering from an underground coalmine fire - Coalmine... | ecosystem: Environmental > Terrestrial > Soil > Unclassified ...
ATTTCCGGGCGCTCCGCCCAGCGCGCCAACTCCTCCAGCCAGTCCGGCTCTATGATCTCGATATCGTTGTTGAGGAACAGCAGCAGGCCGCCGGTGGCGTGCTTCGCGCCGAAATTGTTGGCCCCCGAATAGTTGAACGGCGGCGCGAAATCGAGGATACGAATGCGCGGATCGCTGCGCAGCGTCTCGTAATAGGCCAGGGTCGGCGGCTCGCGGCTGCCGCTATCCACCAGAATGATCTCATAATCGGGATAGACCGTCCGCTCTCGAATGGAAGTCACGCACTTCTCGATAAACTTCCGCTTGTTTTTCGTCGGGATGATGATGGAGACTTTCCGACCCTGTGTCGGCCAGGTGACCCGCAGAAATCCGGGAACGGGGAAACTGGCTTTCGGCTCTGGAATGCCGATACGCTTCAGATGCTCCTCGACGGACTGCGCCTGCCGTTCGTAGGCTCCCGGCTTGCGCACGCCGCTGGCCCCGGAGCCGGGAACCTGCCGCCAGTGGTACAGCACTTTAGGAATGTGATGGATGCGATCCGTGCGCTCGGTGCAGCGCAGCAGCAGGTCCCAGTCCTGCGCGCCGTCCTTGCCGGGATCGAATCCGCCGACCTCCTCGACGAGAGAGCGACGGATCACGGAGTGCATGAGATAGTTCGTCGAGAGCAGCAGTTCCGGCGACCAGCGATCCGGCTTGAACATCGGCAGATGCCGGGTCGCGCCGTCCTCGGTCACGTGGTCTTCATCGAAATAGAGAATGTCGGCGTCCGGCGTCCGGTTGAGCTGCGCGACGACCTCATAGAGCATGTCCGGCGCGAGCAGGTCGTCATGGTCGAGCAGCGCGATAAACTCGCCCTGCGCCCGCTTCAGAGCGCAGTTGGAGTTGCCGGAGATGCCGCGATTGCTGTCCAGCGTCTCGACGCGGAGGCGGCTGTCTTTCCCCGCATACTCCGCCAGGATCGCCTTCACCTGGGAATCGGAGGAGTTGCCGTCGGTCAGGCACATCTCCCAGTTGTCATAGGTCTGCGCCAGCGCCGACTCTAGCGTGTCGCGCAGGACCTGCGGCGGCGGGTCGAAGACCGGGGTGATAAAGCTGATGAGAGGCCGCAGGGGGAACGCCTCCGCCTGCTGGCACTGCCGCGCCAGCGCGTGGGCGTCCGGCTCGCTTCGTTCCTGCCATATCCGATAGAGATCGGGCGAAAAGCGGCGCTGCAGCGGATTGAGCCTGCGGAGGACGAACGCGCCGAGTTTGATAAAGCCGCCCCGCACGACGGCGAACACTCCTTCGCGCTCATAGAGCCGCACGATGCGCAGCCATTTGCGCCGCGCCCACGCTTTCCTGCGCGCCAGAGTCCCTTGCGCCCCTTGCGCGGGGCCAGGTTCCTGCATCCGCCTCTCCCCTCCTCCTTCTTCCGCTCGTTTTTTTATGGTAACACCTGCTTGAGTAGCTGTCAAGCAGAGACCTAACCCCCCGCCCCCACTGCACGGTCTGTCTGTTCCGAAACGATTCGGGACAGACCGTGCGACCCTGAAACGTTCGGACGATAAAGCCTGTCCTCACTGGGAAGGGGGAGCCATTCAATTGGTAGCTTTCCCCTTCTCTTGAACTCGGTAGCGAGTGGGAAGCGAAAGATAAGAGTGCGCTCTCCTCACCCCCTTCCCAGCGCAGCGGTTCAGGGAAGGGGGGCGGGGGGTTAGGTCTACCCCCGCATAAGCAGGACGACCATCGCCAGCGCCGCCAGGAGGGTGAACCAGAGCCAGCCCTGCCGGAGCCGCGCCACGCTGGTCTCTCTGCCCGACCAGGCGTAGACGGAAAAGGCGGTCGCCAGCGCCAGCAGAGGCGCAAGCAGCGCAGGCAGCACGCCCTGCGCGCAGAGCAGGAACGCGCCCGCGAAGCCCGCGAACGTGCAGACCATGCCGACGCATTCGATGCCGCGCGGCGCGACGTGGTAGGCCAGCGCGCGATCCCGCTCCCGCAGCAGCGCGCGAGAGCGCAGGCCCGCGCCCAGATGCAGCGCCACGACGACCGCATAGGCCAGAGGAGGAATAGTGTGCGGCCCCCACAACGCCCCGCACTGAAGCCGCAGCGCCGGATTGATCGTGCCGCTCAGCAGGAGGATGGCCCACCAGTAGCGTTTCAGGCGGAAGGGCGGCACGCAGTAGGCGATCTGCCCCAGCGTCATCAGCGCGAAGAGCAGCGCAAGCGTCAGGGAGAGGCTCGCTGCCAGCAGGCAGAGCGCCGCAGGCAGCGCGAGCAGGCTGGCCTGCATCGCCGCGCTGATGGTGAGGCCGTGTTCATGGACGAGATCGGTGGATTCGTTCAGCGCGTAGAGGGCCGCCCAGAGCGCGGCGGCAAGCACCATCGTCCGCCAGACGGCAGGCGCAGCAAAATGCCCGCCCGCAAGATAGAGGCCAAGCGCCACCAGCAGCGGAGTCTTGGCAAGCACTGTGCGGCGATGGGCAGGCAGGAGTTGCGCCCAGGCGGCAGCGCGCCTGTGGACGATGGCGGGCGGGAAGTCGCTTCTCGCGTCCGGTTCCGCCCGTCTATCCGTGGCATAGGGAGTGGGTTGGCTCGCCATATTACCAGGAAGATACCTCAAGCGGGAGCCATTTGTGAAGCAAAACCGAATCGAAACGCGGATTTCTGTCGGATGGCAGCGGCGAGGCGCTCTTACTGCGGAGAGGAGGCGCGGCGGCGCGGCCACGCGCAGGCAGCTTGGCAAACAGAGGCAACCACACGCAGTCGGCGGTCAGTTGTTGACGGAAGTCGTCTCGCCCTGCCCGTTTCCCGCCGGGGCAGCCAGCTTCTTCAGGCGGCGCTCCCACCGCTTCGCGATCACCCGGCTCACCTCGCGGCCCATCAGGATGATGCGCCCGCTGTGGCCGTGCGTCGGCGTTCCGGTGAGGAAATGATAGATGATTTCGTCATCGGCGACCTCGCGCTGCACGTAGCTGATATTCTCCGAAGCGCGATGTCCCCACCAGCGATAGAAGACGGCATCAATGTCGAACAGAGTGTTCAGCGGCACGATGACCTCGTAGCGAATGACGAGTTCGTTCTCCGTGGAGAGGAACATACCGCGTCCGAGCAGGCCGAACTTGCGGCTGACGCGCGTGATGTCCTTCTCCAGGATAGAGAGGTCTTCGGCCATGCCGTTCTGGTTGTTGGCGCTGTTGAGCCAGCGTTCGCCGAAACGCTCAACGAAGAGAGCTTTGATGTCTTCGAGCATAGTCTGTTTGCCGGGCAAGCTGCCTGTGGAGCGTTCCCGGTATGCCTCCTTCAATGGCGATGTTTTGCCAGTTATGGAACCCAGTCTGCGATAAAAATATTGGTCTCGTGCGGAGCGCGCCCGTTGCGGTTCGACGCCCACACAAAATGCTTCCCATCCGGGCTGAAGTTCGGAAACCCATCGAACTGGTCGCCATAGGTGATGCGCTCCAGCCCGGAGCCGTCCAGCCCGATCTTATAGACCTCGAACTTGCGCCGTTTCGGATCGTCCCGGTTGGAGGCAAAGACGAGCGCCTTGCCATCGGGCGTCCAACTGGGCGCGAAATTGGCGATGTTTAGCGCCCGGTCGTTGGTGATGCGCTTCACTCCGGAGCCGTCCGCGCGCATCACGTAGAGATCGAGCGTGGTCGGGCGGATGAGATGCTCCTTGAGCAGCGCCCTGTAGTCGGCGATCTCTTCCGGAGTCTCCGGGTGGAAAGCCCGGAAGCAGATCCATTTGCCATCGGGCGACCACCAGGGGCCGCCATCGTAGCCGAGCGTGTGCGTCAGTTGACGGGCGTTCCTGCCGTCGCTGTCCATCACCCAGATGTCCAGATCGCCGCCCCGGTCGCTGGTAAAGACGATCTTTTTGCCGTCCGGCGAGACCACCGCTTCGGCATTGTAGCCCGGCGCTTCGCCCAGCTTGAGCGCGCGCGGATAGAGCGGGCGCAGGTCGCTGCCGTCGGGCCGCACGGTGTAGAGGCGATAGGTTGGATAGACCGGCCACACATAGCCGCGCGAATAGTCGGGTTTGGGCGGGCAGTTCGGGTCGGAAGCGTGGGTAGATGCGAAGAGGAGGCGCTTGCCGTCTTTCATCCACCAGCCGCAGGTCGTGCGTCCTGTGCCGGGGCTGACCCGCCGCAGATTCGTGCCGTCACAATCTATGACGTACTGCTGATCGCACTCGTGACCGTCGCGGGTACTCTGGAATGTCAGACGTTTGCCATCGGGGCTAAAATAAGCTTCGGCATTTTGTCCTCCGAACGTTAGCTGACGAACATTTGCCAGATGTCTTTCGCGTGGGTCGTGTACCGCCGCCAACTGCGCGCGCGCCGAAGGGGGTACAAGAACGGCAGCCGTAAGCCCGCCTGCCAACGCGAAGATGAGCGACAGACCGCGCCGGTCGCGGCCTGTAAAGAGACCCGACATGGAGACATCCTTCAAGCAAGATGGACTGTGTTCGTGGGCGAAACCGCGCGGGGGGTTCCGGCGAGAACACACCGATTCGAGGGGGGCGTCAGGACCACCCGACTACAGTAAAGACAACAAGGGCGACGCAGCCTTGCGGATGTGAGATGAATCGCACGGATGGACGACGCTGTCCGGAGAGGAGAAATCGCAGCCCCGATGGTTGTCTGACCAAAAAATCAGGCTGCTTTAGAATATCACAGTTTCGTGATTTACGCAAGGGGTTTGCGAAAAGTTTCACAACCGGTCAGGCAGAGACTTCGACCTTCTCTAAGGACGGGCCGCGCTCGTTGCCTCTATCGGGCGAACCGAGCGCTGTCCGGGGCGCATCCGGGCGCTTCATGCTATACTATGCAGAATGTACGATCTACCGGCGTCCTCTGTTGCCGATTTGCCGATTATCTTGTCACGTGGTAGGAACTATGGAAGCGGAGTGGAAACTGATCGTCGGGTTGGGAAACCCCGGCGCGGAGTATGCGGGGACGCGGCATAACGTCGGCTTCGAGGTCATCGAGGTTCTGGCCCGCCGTCACGGCATCTCCCTGACCACCCGGCGCAGTCTCCTGGCCCGGCGGAATTTCAAGGCCGAATACGGCGAAGGACGGATCGCCGGGCAGCGCGTCATCCTCGCGCGCCCGATGACCTATATGAACCTTTCGGGCGAAGCGGTGTCCGCCCTGGCCCGCTTCTATAAGATCGCGCCGCAGGATGTCCTGGTCATTCTCGACGATGTGGCGCTCCCGCTGGGGCAGCTTCGCCTGCGCTATAAAGGCTCGGCAGGCGGACACAATGGCCTGAACGACATCCTCCATCGTCTGCACACCCAGGAGGTTCCGCGCCTGCGCATCGGGGTCGGCGCCTCGAAGTCCGGCGATATGATCGGCCACGTCCTCTCCCGTTTTCGCAAGGAGGAACTGCCGACGATCCAGGCGGCCTACGAGACGGCGGCAGACGCCGTCGAGTGCGCGCTGGCAGAGGGCTTCGAGATGGCGATGAATCGCTTCAATGTCTCTCCCAAAGCCGCCGACAGATCGGCTTCCGCCCCGGATGGCACGACGCCAAAAGCAGGCGCCGAACCGGGACGCCGACCGGGCGCGAACTTTTCAAAAAACGGGTAATTATGCTATACTGACGTGCCGATAATAGGGAATGCGTGCCTCAGACCGAACGCGCGGCGGCCCTCTCACTCCAACTGTCCACCGGGTCGCCTCATCCCACCAGATGCCGCAGAGCCGATAGACTTTTTTGCGGATGGGAGACGTGTTGCTATGCCCGACCAGGCTCAGGGCCTTCGCGCACTCGCCGATCAAGCCCGACGCGACCAGAGCGGTCATTCCCTGTATCCAGCGTGTGTCCCCACAGACGACCCCGCAGACGCTGTCGGCGCTCATCCCGACGTGAATTCACGCGCGCCCTCCCACGCGCCTCCGGCGTCGCCGAGGGTGGCGCTGGCCGATGCCCGCCTGCATCCCGCGGCGCACGCCGCGCCGCGCGTCCCGACAGAGGCGATCATGCAGACACGGCGTCATGCGCGCGTCCTCGCGGTCACAAGCGGCAAGGGCGGCGTCGGCAAAACCAACTTTTCGACCAATCTGGCGCTGACGCTGGCAAAATCCGGGCAGCGCGTCGTCGTCATAGATGCCGACCTGGGACTAGCCAACCTGCATGTCGTCCTGGGCATCACGCCCCCCTACCACCTGGGCCACGTCATGCGCGGCGAATGCGGCCTGCGCGATATTCTCTATCCGGGGCCGGGCGGCATCCAGATCATCTGCGGCGGGTCGGGCATTACGGAACTGGCGAACTTAGGCGAGGCGATGCGGCAGGCGTTCGTCGCCGGATTACAGGAACTCGATAACCTGGCCGATGTCATCCTGATAGATACCGGCGCGGGCCTCTCGCGCAACGTGCTGGCCTTTCTGTGCGCCGTGCAGGAGGTCATCGTGCTGACGACCCCGGAGCCGACGGCCATCACGGATGCGTATGCCACCATCAAGGTGGTCTCGCAGGAGAACCCGGCGGCCAACCTGATGCTGGTCGTCAATATGGCGCAGTCCCAGGCCGAGGGCGAGGCGGTCTCCAACAAGCTGACCCTGATCGCGCGCCAGTTCTTACGTATCGAACTGGACACGCTGGGCGCGATCCCGCAAGACCCGACCGTTTCGCGCGCGGTGCGCGCCCAGCGGCCTTTCGCCCTGAGCGAGCCACAGTCGGCGGCGGCGCGAGGCATCGCCCACATTGCCGCCCAGCTCGGCTACCGGGAGCAGAAGGCCGCGCAGTCCGGCGGCGTCACCGGTTTCCTGAACCAGATGCAGCGTTTCTTCGGGTTTCGCGAGAGCGCCCGTCTGCGCGGACACCTCTGACAGTCCCGGCGCCTGCAACGCTCCCCACCTCCTGTTCGTGGGGGCCGGGGGTAGGTCTGGGAGCAACGGGTAGAGAACATACCCGGCAGTGAAAAGATCGGTTTGGTTGGAAGGTGTGAAGGAGAGCGCGGATTTGATGGCAACCGAGAGATTGAAGATCCTGTTGGTGGCCGCCGAGGTGGCTCCGTTTGCCAAAGTGGGCGGACTGGCCGATGTCGCCGGGGCGCTGCCGAAAGCGTTGAAAGCGCTGGGCCATGACGTTCGCATCGTCATGCCCTGCTATAAGATGATCGAAACCAACCCGGACTATGGCGTGGAGGCCGTGTTGCCCCCTTTTCCGGTCCCCATCGGCGCAGGCAGCGACGAACAGGCTTATGTCAAACGCACACGCCTCTGGACACATAGCGGCACGGGGCGGACAAAGGGCGGCAGCAATCTGGAGATTCCCGTCTATCTGCTCGGCAATATCCCCTCCAGGCGTGAGGGCGAGGCGCATCCCGGCTTCTTTCAGCAGACGACGAGCAGCAAAAAGGTCTACTCGCTCCAGGCATCGCCCTATAGCTTCTTCTGCCGCGCCGTGCTGGAGATGCTGCCGCGACTGTCCCCGGAGTGGATCCCGGACGTGCTGCATTGCAACGACTGGCATACCGGGCTGATTCCGGCCTATCAGCGCACGCTCTATCCGTATGAACCGACGGTCAGCACGCCGGCGGCGCTCTTTACCATTCATAACCTGGCCTATCACGGCACGTTCCCGCGCGACCAGTGGCATCTCACCGGACTGCCGGACAGCCTGTACGATGTGCGCTACCTGGAGTTTTACGGCGGCTGGAGCTTCATGAAGAGCGGCCTCGTCTTCTCCGACCGCGTCAACACCGTCAGCGAACACTACGCGCAGGAGATTCAGACGTTCGCCTATGGCGGCGCGCTGGCGGGGCTGCTGGCAGCACTGCACGCGGAGGGCAAGCTGTCCGGCATCATCAACGGCATAGATTATGAGGTGTTCGACCCGGAGACCGACCCGTACCTCTCCTGCCACTATAGCGCCGACGATCCTGCGGGCAAAGCGCAGTGCAAAGCCGCGCTGCAAGCGGAGTTGGGCCTGCCCGCCGCGCGCGATACCGCCGTTATCGGCATGGTCACGCGCCTGGCCGAGCAGAAAGGTCTCGACTTGCTGCGCTCTGTCGCCGACGATATACTGGCGCTGCCGGTGCAGTTCGTCCTGCTCGGCGTGGGCGATCCGTTCTACGAGAAGTATTTCAAGCGGCTCCAGACACGGTATCCGCGCCAGGTTCACGCGCGCATTGATTTCGACCCGGCCCTGGCGCAGCGCATCTATGCGGGCAGCGACCTGTTCCTGATGCCGTCGCGTTTCGAGCCGTGCGGCCTGGGCCAACTGATCGCGATGCGCTACGGCACGATTCCCATCGTGCGCGCGACCGGCGGCCTGGCAGACACGGTACACGATTTCGACCCGGTCAAAAGCCCGGAGGGGAACGGCTTTGTCTTTGCCGAGTTCGCCGGTTCGGCGCTGAAGGACGCCGTCCGCCGGGGCGTCGCCGCTTTCGAGGCGGGAACGCACTGGGAGACGCTGGTGCGCCGCGCCCTGCGCTACGACTCGTCGTGGACACGCTCGGCGGAAAAGTACGTCGCGCTCTATCGGGAAGCCATTGCCGCGCGGAGCCTGCGGATGCCCGGCCTTCGATAGCCAGTCGGCCGCATTCCTCTGACAAAAATTGGCGTGTTTTAGGGTATCATTGCCGTGAGAAGTATCGCGCCCCAACTGCATATCGTTCTCGGCTCTATCTCCGCGATGCTGGTGGCTTTCCTGGCGCTGATCAACGGTACCTCTCCGACCACCTGCGTGATGAAAGCGACGGCAGCCTTCCTGGTCTTTGCCGGTTTCGGCTTGATTCTGCGGTTCGCTCTGGCCGACGCCCTGACCGAAGAGAACGGAGCGGGAACCGGCGCGGGACGGAACGGCGGAGCGCACTCCGCGCATAATCTGGACATGATCGTACCCGGAACCTCCGTCGCCGAACTGCTGGCCTCACAGCCTCGCCAGGAGCCGGGAGAAGATACTTCGCCGGATAGGTTCGATTCGGATTCCGAAGACTAGCAGGCCGCCTGACGCGCGCTAAAGATACTCGGACGGGTACACAACGTACCCGTCTCGGCGGCGGCGTAGCCGCCGAGCGTCCTCGCGGACGCCTCCGTTTGGTAGGGTCAGTCCCTCCGTATGTGGGCGGATGCGATACGAAGGGACAAGCCTGCGATAAAGATTCCGTCCGGCAGGACGATGGGCCGCAGGCCACCCAGACGGGTACGTTTAGTACCCGGCAGCGCGGATAGTAAGGATATAAGGGAGAGCAAAGGAGATGACGACCTGGGAACTGCAGGAGACCTGGCGGAGATACAAGCAGTACAACGACCGCCTGGCGCGCGATCGGCTGATCCAGCATTTTGCCTATCTGGTCAAAATCACCGCCGGGCGCGTCATCAGCAACCTGCCTCCCAGCCTGGAACGCGATGACCTGGTCAGCGCAGGAGTCGTCGGCCTCATCAAAGCGGTAGATCAGTTCGACACCACGCGGCAGGTCAAGTTCGAGACCTATGCTATCGCGCTGATTCGCGGCGCGATCCTGGAGATGCTGCGCGAAGACGACTGGGTTCCGCGCTCCGTGCGCGAGCGGGTGAAGTCGCTGGAACGCACCTATATTGACCTGGAGGTGGAGAAGGGCCGCCCGGCTACGGAGAGCGAGGTCGCCGAGGCGCTCCACCTGGAGCCGGAAGAGTTCTCCAAACTGCTCCTGGATACCGGGCGCACGACCGTCCTCTCCCTGGAAGATATTCTGGTCGGCAGCGAAGGCAGCGAAAAGCTGCACCTCTCCGATGTCATTCAGGACGACAGCGCCCCGCCTTCTCTGGAAGCCGAGATGCACGAGCGCAAGCGGATGCTGGCTCGCTCGATTGACCGGCTGCCGGAACGCGAGCGGCTCGTCGTGGCGCTCTACTACTATGAAGGCATGACATTCAAAGAGATCGGCAAGATACTCAGTATCTCCGAATCCCGCGTCTATCAACTGCATACGCAGGCGGTTCTGCGCCTGCGCGGCTACCTGCAACGGGATACCGAACTGTTTCGGTAAGCGATCCCGCTGCCTTGCGTGACCTGCGGAGGGAACCGGGAAGGAGCGGTTCCAGGAACGGAGGTCACAGAGGAGTGCAGCGCCATGTCCGACCTACGGACGATTGTCGAGAGGATAAGCGGCCCGGACGCGATCCGGCGCGTCGAGCGCGACGAAAGCGCACAGAACTTCGGACAGCGTCACCGAGACAGGAATTCCGGCGGCAAGCGTCCTCCGCAGCAGGAAGCGGAAGACGAGTCTCCGCAGGACGTCGTCGAAGTGAGCGCCGACTATCATCCGGCGCACCTGCCCCCTCCTCTCGTTCCGCCTGCGTCCCCTTCCCTGCTGCCGGCGCGACGGGCCAGAGCCTCGAACGCCAAAGGCGCAGACGCCGCGCCGTCCCCGGCCCCCACAGAACGACATATTGACATTCAGGTGTGATCGCTGGCGGCGCTGTGCGTTTTTACGCGCATTCTCCGTATTAAGTAAAGGGCGCAACCTAATAAGGATGAGGGAGGAAGGCGGAAGGAGGAATCAGGCACTTCTTCCTCCTTCCGCCTTCCTCCTTTTCGGGCCGAAGCGTCTCGAAAGGCTTGTTTAGATGGCAACGGAGTGGCAAGTCGTCGTTCTGGTCTTGCAGATACTGCTGCTGGCCGTCGGCTACTTTCTGTTTCAGCAGGCGCGCGCCGAACTGAACGCCCGCGCGGCGGAGACGCCGGTACTGGGCGAGGTCAAGGCGTTGCAGCGCAGCGTCAAGCAGTTGCTGGCCGAGATCGAGGAGACGGCAGACCGGACTTCAGAGCGGCTGGAGCGGCGGTGCGCCGAGGCGCAGGAGCTTCTGAACGCCCTGGATCATCGGATCGCAGCCGCGCAGGAAGCGCAGCATTCCCTGCCCACGCCTTCCCCGGAGCGGATACAGGCGGCAGCGCCGCCGCGCCGCCGCGAGAAGGTGGCGAAAGTCCCGCCTGCGACCGAAGCGCCGACAATCGCGCAGGGAATTGCGGTGGCGGCGGAAAACTATACCGGAGCGCAAGAGACGCAAGAGCCGAGCCGCGACCAGACCGCCCGCGAGGCGCGTCGTCAGGCCGTCTATGCGCTGGCGGATGCCGGCGAGTCGCCTGCCGACATCGCGCGCGCCACGGGCCTCTCGGAGGGAGAAGTCGAAACGCTGCTCAGCCTGCGGTTCCAGCGCGCCTAGCCTTGCATATCTCTGTTCGCCTGCCGTCCGGCGGCGCTGCCTCGTCATGGAGGGTCGTGTCTGGTCTCTTCGTAGATACGTCGTTGCGTGCGCTGCTTGCGGAAGTCGGTCACTGAGAACGGTTATTTTGCTGTTTGTAGAAGGAGAGACCAACACCTTGAATCCTCATTTCCGTCCCCAGGCAAAGGCATTGCGGGCCTTCCTGAGCCTCGCCTGCGCGTTCGTCGTTCTGGCCGGCTGCCAGAGCGGACATAAAGTCGTGGCCCGCGTGAACAATCAGGCGATCAACGAAAACGAGTTCTTCACGCGCACCGTCGAGGAGCATACCAATCCCTATCCCTCTCTTGAGATCGGCGGCGCGGTGCTAATCAATCTGATCCGCGAGCAGTTGATTCATCAACTTGCCGCCCGCAAGAACGCGGTTCCCTCCGAGGAAGATGTCCAGGCGCTCATCGCCTTTCAGAAACGGATCAACCCGGAGATCGTCAACCAGATCAATTCGGGGGCCGTCTCGGAACAGAGTCTGGAGCGCGAAGTCCGGCTGAGCATGGAGCAGATGGGCATCGGCACGGAGGGCGCAAAAGCGGACGAAAACGATATCAAGGCCAAATACGAAGAGTTGACCAAAGCCGCGCCCGGGCAGAAGCCGCGCCTGGTCTTCCCCGAACTCTGGACGATCCGCGTGCTGCCCTTCAGAGACCCCATCCAGGCCCAGCGCGGCCTGGAGTTGCTGCGCGCCAAAAAGTCGTTCCCTGCCGTCATGCAGGAAGTGATGAACGTCCCTGCGCCGCTGGCGCAGGAAGCGGGCAAAGAGACGGTCGTGGCGGTCCCGCAGGTGCAGCAAAGTACGCCGGCGCTCTACACGGCGCTGAAATCCCTGGAGCCGGGCCAGTTCGTCGCGCAGCCGGTCTCCCTCACGATGACCAACCCGCAGACGCAGATGCCACAGACCAGCTACCTGGTCGCGCAGATGGTCAAGAAAGAGAAGGAGGCCATCCCCACCCTGCAGCAGGCGCGGCCCGTGATCCAGCAGATCGTCATCACGGAACGACGGCGGGAGTGGCAGCAGCACGGCGACCAGGAACTTGCCGCGTTCACGGCCTCTTCCGCGCCCTATATTCAGATCAACATCGAGCGGTACAAGCCGCTCCTGACCCGCTATATTCTGCCCCAGGCGGCGATCCATTCCGCCGCTGCTGCTGGCAGCCCGGTCATCGCGCCGCCGCCGGGAGCAAGCGCGACTCCCCCGGCTTCCGGGCCGGGCGGCAGCGCGGCCCCTGCGCCGCAAACCCCGATCCCGGCCCCTGGCGGAGTGAGCAAGCCCTAGCGTCCTTCCTCCGGCCTCTCCCTCTCGGCGCTGTGTAAGGCAGGGAGGGAGCGGTCTCCACTCTTTTCCGGCATCGCCGCGTTTTGCAGCAAGAAGAGGTCGCGTGTGATCACCCTGATCGGCCTGGGGGCCGGCGATTTCGATACCCTTTCCATCGGCGCGCATCGCGCTCTGCGCGCGGCGTCCACTGCCGCCGCGCAGGGCAAGGGCGTGCTGTTCCTGCGCACGGGACGCCATCCCGTCGTGGAGACGCTGCGGGAAGAGGGGCTGCGCTTCGAGACGTTCGATGCGCTCTACGAGACGGCCCCGGACTTCACGGCGGTCTATACCGGCATCGCAGCGCGCGTGCTGGCGGAGGCGGAGCGCAAAACGGATCACGGCGAGCCGTTCCCAGTCGCCTATGCCGTGCCGGGACATCCTCTCTTCGGCGAAGAGTCGGTGCGGCGGATCCGCGAGGGCGCGGCGGAGCGGGGCATCCCGGTTCGCATCGTCTCCTCCGGCAGCTTCGTGGAGGCCGCGCTGACGGCGGCGGGCGCGAACCTGGGCGACGGCGTGGACGTGCGCGATGCCCTGACGCTGGCGGCGACCGACACAGTAGACGCGAACGGGCATCCCGGCGCGGGGCGCGTGGATGTCTCGCGCGGCCTGCTGCTCTACCAGGTGTTCGATACGGCGTCCGCCTCTCACGCCAAACTCGCTTTGATGCGCGACTACCCGGACGAGTGGGAGATCGCGCTGGTGCGCTGGGCCGGGGTCGCGGAGAAGGAGGAGGCGCGCCGCATTCCGCTCTTTCGGCTCGACCGCGAGCCGGTAGACCATCTCACGACGGTCTACGTGCCGCCCCTGCCCCCGGAACGCCGCCGCCCGACTTTCGCTTCGCTTGTCGGCGTGATGGCCCGTCTGCGCGCCCCGGACGGCTGCCCCTGGGACAGAGAGCAGACGCACGCCACCCTGAAAAAGTATCTCATCGAGGAGACGTATGAGGTCATCGAGGCGATTGACGCTGACGACCCCGACCTGCTCTGCGAGGAACTCGGAGACGCGCTGCTCCAGGTCGTGTTTCATGCGCAGTTGGCTGCCGAGGAGGGCGTCTTTACGATAGACGACGTCGCGGCGCGCATCGTGGAGAAGCTGGTACGGCGGCATCCGCATGTGTTCGGCACGGTGGCGGTCTCCGGCAGCGAGGAGGTGCTGCGCAACTGGGAGCAGATCAAGCGCGCCGAGAAGACGGAGCAGGCCGCCGCCTGGCGTGAATCGGCGCTGGACGGTGTGCCGCGCGGCCTGCCCGCGCTGATGCAGGCGATGGAGATCAGCAAGCGCGCGGTCAAGATCGGTTTCGAGTGGGACTCGTTCGCGGACGTGCTGGCAAAACTGGAGGAAGAGATTGCGGAACTGAAGGCGGAACTTGCCGCCGCGACGCCGAATAGAGAGGCGATCTTTGCGGAACTCGGCGACCTGCTGTTCAGCGTCGTGCAGATCGCGCGCTGGCAGAAACTCGACCCCGAAGACGCGCTCCGCACGATGCTGGCCCGCTTCTCGGCCCGCTTCCGCTACATGGAGCAGCGCGCCAAAGCGCAGGGCCGCACGCTCGAAGGCATGACGCTGGCCGAGATGGACGCGCTCTGGAACGAGGCGAAACAGCAGGGCATAGGAAATCGCAAAGGAGAGGAGAAGGCATGGCAAAAAAGGCACTGATCGTCTGGGGCGGCTGGAACGGACACGAGCCGCAGCAGGTGGCGGAGATTCTGGATACGGCGCTGCGCGGAAAGGGCTTCGAGACGGAAGTCTCCGACACATTGGACGCCTACAAAGACGGCGAAAAGCTGAAAAAGTTGGACCTTATCGTGCCGATCTGGACGATGGGAACGATCACGGGGGAGCAGTTGAACCCGCTGCTGGAAGCCGTCAAGAGCGGCGTCGGACTCGGCGGGTGTCACGGCGGGATGTGCGACTCGTTTCGCGACGCGACGGAGTACCAGTTCATGACCGGCGGGCAGTGGGTGGCCCATCCCGGCAACGATGGCGTCGAGTACACCGTTCACATCACCGACCCCAGCCACTTCATCACGCAGGGATCGTCGGATTTCCAGGTCAAGTCGGAGCAGTACTATCTGCACGTAGACCCGGCGAACCAGGTACTCGCCACGACCCGCTTCCCGGTTGCGGACGGGCCGCACGTCGGCAACGGCCCGGTGGACATGCCGGTGGTCTGGACGAAGCTTTACGGGCAGGGACGGGTCTTCTACTGCTCGCTGGGGCATGTGGCGGCGGTGGTGCGCCAGCCGGAGACGCTGCGGATCATGACGCGCGGCCTGCTCTGGGCCGCGCACGCCGAAGACGCCGCCTGAAAGAAGGATAAAGGCGCAAGGATGAAGACAAGCCAGTTTCATCCTTGCGCCTTCATCCTTTGGAAAGTGCCGAAGGTGGGAGTCGAACCCACACAGGGTTGCCCCTAACGGTTTTTGAGACCGCCGCGTCTGCCATTCCGCCACTTCGGCCCGCACGCCGTATTATACGCCAGAACGCCCGAACTGTCAACTGCACGGCTGGCCGAAAATGGCAGGGACCTCTCTCTGCTATCGCGCGGGGATGCGGCAGAATCAGAACCGCACCACGCCCGCGCCGCCGCTGGCCCAGGCGACCAGTCCCCAGAGTCCCTGGTGCAGCATGTCGCCCACGATCAGCCCCAGAAACAGCGGGAGCAGACGGGCGTAGACCGACAGCCCGCCGTAGCGCGTCAGCAGCGTCTTGAGCAGCCAGCCCAGAAAGAACGAGGCCCAGTTGATGTGCATTCCCCAGGAGTTGGCCGCGAGATAGCCGACCGGATGCAGCGGGAACCAGAGGAAGCAGGTGCGCATCCAGTGCAGCGCGATGGTGATGAGCGCGCCCGCCCCGATAGCGAGGAGGCCGCCTAACTCCGGGCCGTGCGGCGCGCTGTTCTCGTAGACGATGCCCTGAAACGACCAGTAGATCTGGCTGGCGACCATGCTGGGTTCGCGCTGTCCTATCGGCATGGCCTCGAAACCGCTATGGTAGTACGTCTTCAGCGTCCAGGCGAACGCCACCGGCACGGTGAGCAGCATCGTCAGCAGGATTGTGCTACCCACGCTGCGTCTTGGCAGACCGCCCGCGTCCGTCAGCTTGAATCCCTCCATCTGCGCCGCCATCACCGACCCCGTCGCCGAGCCGAAGTAGAGCCAGCGCAGCGCGTGAACCATCGTCAGGTCGGACAGCGTCATGTACCGCGCGCCCACGAAGGTGAGCATCATCTCGTCCAGCATCTTGGGCCAGACGATGACGCCCATTCCCAACCCCGTCTCCGCGCGAATGCGGGCGAAGATGAAGAAGTAGGCCAGCATCAGGCCGAAGAGCAGCGCAGCGACCCAGAGCCGCATTCCGGCCACGCAGCACCAGGCCAGGATAAAGGCGATGCCCAGCGCCGTTCCCCAGACGGCGGTGCGATAGGAGAGGAATTCGCCCCGGTCATCCAGCGTCGGGTCGCCTCGGAAGGCTTTGCGGATCGCCCTGGCCAGGTGACGGCGCGCGGCAAAGAGCGTGATTCCCGTCAGGGCCAACGCCGCGCCCGCGCCCTGCGCGAAGACCGCCGGAAAGTCGTTGCTGTAGACGCTCGGAGCCTCGCCGGTCTTCCCCAGCCAGACCGCCAGCACATCCTCCAACAGCCGGATGAGATAGAAGACCCAGGCGCTGAAGGCGATCTCTTTGGGCAGCAGATAGGCCACGCCCACCAGCCAGAAGATCAGGGAGAAAGAGACCTGCCCCAGGCCGTTCCAGGGAGGCACGAGCGGCGCGCTCGGACTATTCAGGATGATCACATCCCGCAGTGGGAAGGCGGGGACAGAGGGATAGTAGTTGTGAATCTCGGTAGACGCTTGCAGCGCCAGCGGCAGGGCGACGCCCAGCCAGAAGAGCGGCTGGCGGAGCGTATGACGCAGACGCTCCCCCACCCCCTTGTCGCCTTCTGTCAGCGTCAGCGGAATCGCCGCCAGAGGAAAGGTCAGGCGCTCGCTCTCGATCCACTGCCGCCGCATCAGCGTGTTGATGCAGAGCATGACGAAGAACAGCGCGATCAGCAGCGACGACCAGGCCAGCATCGGGACGAGCCAGGCGTGCCAGGGAACGTTTCCGCCGGTTCCATGAAAGAAACCCTCGACGGCATTCCGATCCTGGGGGCTAAGCCAGGCGGGCAGCGTCGGCTGAAAGAGCGCCCAACTCGACTGCTGCGCGCCGTAGTAGGCGGGCGCGACGGTATGGGGAACGAGGAAGCCAATGGCATGAGGATGGGTGATCGGCCCGGCGACGAGCATCATCGCGTAGATGAGCAGCAGTTCGCCCCGCGAGAGGCCGAACCGCGACCGCAGCCAGGGCAGAAACGCGGCCAGCAGGACATAAGCCAGCAGCAGGTAGATCGGCGCGGCAGGCGGCGCGTTGCCGCCTACGTCGGCGACCGCGTAGCGAATGGAGAGCGCCTGCGTCATCCCGACGATGACGCCGACCATCAGGAGACCGATCATCAGGGCGCGCAGTGTGATTCCACCGGGCGCGCGCCGCGCGCCGGACGCCCGGTCAGGCTGCGCTTCACTCCGGGCCATGCGTTCTGTTGCGATCTGTTTCACCTGTGTCTATCTGCGTTCTACGAGGATTCCGGATTCTCTGACGCAACGTTCGCGCGCGGCCTTGAAAGGCCGGTCTGTAGTTGCCAAGCCTGCCTGCGCAGGCTCCCTCCTCAGTCCACAAAGGTGGACTTTGCAATGCCAGACCGGGGGTTTCAACCCCGTGTCCAAAGAGAAGCTGCAAGCCCCGCACGCGCGGTCAACGGCGGGAGGACTGTCCGAGCGCCGCCGCCAGGGTCGCGATGCGGCGGCGCAGGGCTTGCCCCTCCTTATTCCCCGCCGCCAGCCGGTTTGCCTGCCCCAGCGCCGCCCGCGCGCCGCGCAAATCCCCCTGCCGCTTCAAAAACGCCGCCAACTGATAGTATGCGGAGGCGTTGCGCGGATTTCGCTCCACTTCCTGCTGGTAGTAGGTGCGCTGCATCCGCAGGTTCTCCTGCTTGCGCAGCGCCGTGAATCGCGCGCGCGCCTTGCGCGCCTCCTCCGTCTTTCCAAGCCGCGTCAGGACTTCCTGCAATGCATAGTAGGCTCCCCAGGCTTCCGGGGCCATCGAGACCGACGCCTCCAGTTCCCGCCGCGCCGCCTCCCAATCGCCCTTACGCTGGTAGCAGAGGCCCAGATGGTAATGCACGGCGGCAGGCTCCGGCGCATCGAGCGCCAGCGCGCGCTGGAGTTCCGCCAGCGCGCGCTCCGTCGTCTCCGGGGAGACCGTCCGCTTCAGATAGACCTGCGCCAGCGCGTAGTGGTACAGGCCGTTCTGCGGGGCCAGCCGGATCGCCTGCTCAATCGCCTGCTCCGCTTCATCGAGATGCGCGAGTTTGTAGAGCTGGTTCCCGCGCAGATAGTGCGCGTAGTCGTCGTCCGGCTTAAGGGCCAGATAGCGATCCAGCGCCCAGATGCCCCTGTTGAGATCGAGCGTCTGCGGGTAGAGCATTCCCAGGTTGAAATAGACCTGAGCGAGGTCGGGCTGCAGCGCCGCCGCCTTTTCCAGAGAGCGGATGGCCGCCGGGAGATCGCCCTGCGCATAATAGACATCCGCGATATGCGCCCACGCCACTGCCGGATTGGGCAGCCGCTTGCGCTCCTCCTGAAACTGCTTGAGGGCGTCGGCGTACCGTTTCTGGCGGACATAGAGCAGGCCCAGATAGGCGCGGGCGATGGGAGCCTGCGGATCGCTCTGGATCATCTGCTCGAACGCTTTGATGGCCGTCGCCGGATCATCGGCTTCGTAGGCCGCCACGCCCCGCTTGAGCAGCGCGCGCCCCTGCGGAGAGAGGGGTGGCGCGGCCTTGCCTGCGCTGGCAGGCTTCTGGACGGGGAGGTTCGCAGACAGAGCGAGGGGAGCCGAGGAAACGCCTGACATCGCAGCGTCCGGCGGGCGCGGCGCGGGAGCGGCTCCGCCAGACTCTTTGCCGGAACGGGGATGGGAATGGCATCCTGCCAGCGCAAGCAGAATCACAAGCGAGCCGATCCTGCCGAGCATAGTGAGTCGTCGGGAATCACGCTGCCCTTTCATGGTGTCGCGCGGCCTGAAGCCCTGCGAAGGAACTCCTCATTGGTGAACGGCGTGCCGTTCGAGGGGCTGACACGGGAGGGAGGGCGCGGCGCGGGAGCCTGCACGCCGCCGCCCGGAGAACCGGTCGCGCTCGCCTGAGAACCGAAAGGAGTGTTACTCGTCTGCCCCGCTGCGACCTGGGGCGCGGGCGGCGCGGTCCGTGTCCAGAGAACGAACGCCAGAACGACGATCACGACGACGATCAGGCCCAGGGCGAGTCCGGTCTGTTTTGGGCTGAGTTGCATTCCATCTTTCCTTGTCTGTACGCGCGTAGAGGCGACAAGCCCGGCCCCTGCCGCAGAGAACGCTTGCAGCAGGGGCGGGCCGGGGCTTGCCACGCAGTTCACAACCGGAATAGCTCTGGAGCCGCTATTCCGGCGCATCACCGTCTACTTGTCATAGTTGACTTGATCGGTGTCCCCGCTGCGCGGCGTAAAGAAGACGGGCGCATTCGGGCGATTGCGCGCGCAGAAGGCGACCGGCGTTCCGGGAGCCTCGGATTCTGCGGTCCAGGGGGCGGGAACCTGACCATACTGCGGCTTGGGGCCGAGATACCACTTCGCATGTCCATCCAGCAGCGCGTAGTTCGCTCCCTCGCTGTGGCGGCGGGCCGCACGCGTCCAGTTGTTGGAGCCGCCTCCGCCCCAGGTATCAATGCAGCAGTCATGGTTGGGGGCCAGGAGGATCGTCTGCGCGGGCTTGCCGATGGAGGCGTTCGTACCGACCTGGCTGGCCTCGCCTGCCCAGCTCTGCCCCAGCGCCCACCAGGCGGCGGTGATCCAGCGGTTCGGCCCGTAGGAACTCATCGGGTACTGGCCCGGGTTGGGGTCATCGCCCGGGTTGCCGGCCTCGTCTACAGCGGGCGGGACTTTGAGGTAATTTGGGCAGATGAAGACGCTGGCTCCTCTGTTAGACAGGTCATCGCCGCCGTATTGGTTCTTGGCGTTTGAGCCGCTCTTGACGTAGGGGTCCACGAGCTCGGTCCAGAAGACCATAGGTTCTGGGCAGCCCGGAGAGCATTGCGCGGACATCGGATAGGTCTCGTCATAGTCCTGCGCATACATCAGCCAGCCCAGAGAGAGCTGTTTCATGTTGCTGAGGCAGGCCGTTTTGCGCGCCGCCTCGCGTGCCTGCGCAAAGACGGGGAAGAGAATTGCGGCGAGAATTGCGATAATGGCAATGACGACGAGCAACTCGATCAGCGTGAAGCCCTTCCTGACGCGGTAAGGACTTCGGAGGACGGAACCGGGCATTGCTTTCTCCTTTCCTGAGAGGGTCTGAACCCCTTGCCGGGAGACCGGGCCAGAAACTTCGAGCGGGTCCTGGCTTGCCGCGTTGTGGGACATCTTCCGAATCACGAGGCAGGGCAAAGCGATTCCAGAGGGATTCTCTCTTCTGCGGCGCTTACGGAGCCGAACCCGCACGACTGGCGCACCACCAGCGAGGCGGGCAGCACCAGCGTTCCGGTGGGGCGATCCGGCTCCTCGATCTGCTCGATCAGCAGGCGGCATCCCTCGCGGCCCGCCTCGCGCGCCGAATGCTCTATCGCCGTCAGAGGCGGGTCGGTACACTCGCCGATCATCGTATCGTGCAGGCTGACCACCGCCATGTCGTCCGGGAAGCGCAGCCCGGCGCGGCGCAGGGCGCGCAGCATACCCGATGCGAGGAGATCGTTGATCGCCAGCAGCGCCGTCGCCTGCGGCCATTGGCGCAGCACCTCGCCCGCCAGGACTTCCCCATCGTGCGGCAGCATCCCACCGCACACTTCGGCCACTTCGGTCCAGAGTCCCGCTTCCTGCATCGCCTGGCGATAGCCCGCGACCCGCTCCCGCACCGACATCTGCGGATGCTCCGGCGTTCCCCCGACCAGCACGATCTGGCGATGGCCTGCGGCGATCAGCCGCCGCGTGACGGCGTAGGTCGCGCTGCGAAAGGCAAAGAAGATCCGCCAGAAGCCCATCTCCTCGCAGTAGCGATTGATCGTCACCAGAGGCATCCCGGACTGGTGCAGCGCGCGCAGGTGGTCGTGGTCATGGATGTCCGAGGGAGAGAGCATCAGCAGGCCGTCCACCTGCCGTTCGCGCAGCGTCTCGATCCGCCTCTGCTCGATTTCGGCGCCATAGTGCGCGGCGGTCTGCAGGAAGGCATACCCGAACTCCTGAGCGGTCGCCTCCACGCTTCCCAGGGCCT
>Ga0070741_10008353_pt1 | contig 20842 bp, 23 predicted proteins | sample Coa_R1_4_FD_66440 | JGI IMG/M metagenome (GOLD analysis project Ga0070741, IMG submission 66440) | Surface soil microbial communities from Centralia Pennsylvania, which are recovering from an underground coalmine fire - Coalmine... | ecosystem: Environmental > Terrestrial > Soil > Unclassified ...
TTCCGCAAAGGAAAAGACCGGCATTAATGAGTTACTAGAGATGATTTTGCTGGTAAGTGAACTTCAAGATCTAACCTCTGACCTCGCAGTTTCCGCCGAAGGATTGGTTATTGAGTCGTATATGGACGCCTTAAAGGGTCCCATTGCTACGGTCATTGTCGAAAAGGGTGTATTAAAGAAAAAAAGTATCATTGCTACGAATTTGGCGATGGCAAAAGTTCGTTCGCTTGAGGACTTTCGAGCCAAACCCATTGAGCAAGCGTATCCGTCTCAACCGGCGATTGTCTTGGGTTTTGAGAAAGTTCCCGGTGTCGGAGAGCGTTTTGCCACCTACGCCAGCGCGCAAGAAGCTGCGACGAAAGTAAAAACAGAAGAGAAAAAGTGGGAGCTGGGAGGAGCTGTAATAGATGCCGATCCAAGCAAGAAAATCGTCAACATTATCTTAAAAGGAGATGTGTTTGGATCGCTTGAAGCCATTGACGGCATGTTAAAAAATTTACCCAGCGACCAGGTAACCTTGAGAATTCTTAAGGCTGAAGTGGGAGATATTAATGAGTCCGATGCAAAACTGGCTGAAATGTCAAAAGCCGTCATTATTGGCTTTCGAGTAAAAATTCACCCCGGCGTGCTGCAGTTGCTCAAGAAAGACACAGAAAAGAAAGTGAGAATCAAAACCTTCGAGGTTATTTACGAATTGATTCAGGAAGTGCGAAACGGCATGGAAAAATCTCTTGATATTGAAGTAGCCAGACGCGACGTTGGCAAGCTGAAAACCTTACTGGTATTCTGGGCAGAAAAAAATCGCCAGATTGTTGGAGGAAAAATTACCGAGGGAGAATTTAAAAAAGGGTTAAAAGTGGACGTGATCCGCGGAGATGCCCGCATTGGATCGGGAAGAATTATCAACTTGCAGCGCAATAAAAAAGACGCCGAACTCTTGAAAAAAGGCGACGAAGCGGGAATCCTTTTTGAAGGAAATGTAAAAATAGAAAAAGGCGACATCGTTGTCGCCTGGATCGAAGAGCGCGAGAAGGGAAAATTATAATTTGAGAATTGAGATGCTGGGTGTAAATAAGTAAAAACGCCGCGCAGCGATGCTGCGCGGCGTTGAAGCCATCACTGGCTATCGTCTTGCCGAAGGCAAGCTTTTCACCCGAGGATTAAGATATGCTTTGATTTCCTCGGCCGTGATTTCGCTCCACTCAGCAATTGTTTCTGCGTCACGGACAAGACTTGCCGCAAGTGACTCGTCGTGGGTGAGAATCCAATCGAGGATAGTTTCCGTGACAAGAGGTTTTCTGTGATGCTGCATGGCGTCGATTCCTCCAAAAGGGTAAAAAAACTAAGTTGATGGTACCACATAACAGTTAATGAGTAAACGTATTGAACGGGTAAATTCACTGCTTTTGCACGAAATAAGCATGATCACTGCGCGTGATTTTGATTTTACGGGAGCCATTGTAACTCTCACTCATATTGATGCTACCGCCAATCTTATCGAGGCTAGAGCATATGTTTCAGTAATGCCAGAGGATAAAGCAGATCATGTAGTTAGTGTGTTAAATAAAGGAGTGAGCGCTATCCAGCAGAAGATTAATCGAAAGCTCAACATGCGTCCGATCCCCAAGATACTATTTGTAAAAGACACAAAAACTCAAGAAGCGGCTCGGATTGAAGAATTGTTAGAGATAGTAAAAAAAGAGAAAAAATAGAAATTGCCCTTGGGTGTTCTTGAGAAATTGAAAAAACACAAATCCATGATAGTATGGTAAAAGATGGCTAGGTAGCCAAGTGGTAAGGCAAGGGTCTGCAAAACCCTTATACGCGGGTTCAATTCCCGCCCTAGCCTCAAGGGTAAACGAGTAGTTTATGAGATTGATTATGCCTTTACCATATGATAGAATTATGGAATGAAGCCAAGAAAATGGACAGAGGAAAATTTAAAAGAAGCTGCTCAAAATGCAACGAGCATTAGGCAAGTGATTGGCTTGCTCGGATTAAAACAGGCTGGTGGTAACTATTACCAGATAAAAAAGTATTTAAGTATTTACAAGATAAGTACCTCTCATTTTACTGGACAAGTTTGGAATAAGGGTCTTAGGGGTATTGGTAAGCCGAGGCTACCACTAGAGAAAATCCTAGTTCAAAATAGCACCTATCAAAGTTTCAAATTAAAAAAGAGATTATTTGTCGCAAAGTTGAAGTTCCCAAAATGTGAAGAATGCGGTTGGGCGCAAAAAAGTTCAGATGGATATTTGCCCCTAGAGCTAGATCATATAAACGGAGATCATTTTGATAATCGTTTAGTTAATTTAAGAATTCTTTGTCCGAATTGTCATAGTTTAAAGGCCAGTCATAGAGGAAGAAATATCAGAAGAAAAAGTTAGATAAAGCCCAGGTGGCGGAATGGTATACGCACAACACTTAAAATGTTGCGAGGTTTCCTCATGCGGGTTCGACTCCCGCCCTGGGCACCGTGCTTGTTGAAATATCATGTTCTTTAATTGGAGAGTATGCTCATGACTGGAAGAAAAGTCCTGGAAGCGGTTGCCATTTACCGCCGTTACTTCAGAGACGAGGGTGTCGGCAAAGTTGATTTTCCGCACGACATTCCGACGGAGGGGTTTGCCGATCGCCTGACAATTCTGGAACACTGCCACGGTATGCTGGATCAGATGGAAACCATGGTTGCCGATGGTACGCCCGAGAAAATGGAAAAGGTGATGCGATGGGTAGGTTTTATCCAAGGTTGCCTGTGGTCACAGGGAATCTTCTGTTTGGATGAGTTGAAAAAACATAATCGCTCATAGGCAACAGTAATGAAAGGAGAAACTTGTGTCCGAGCCAATACAAGCTGAACTTATCAAGGAAGTTGAGATTACTATTACTCCTAGGAAAGTCGGAAAAGAGGTAAAGGTCATCATCTACGAGGTGGAAATTATCAACAAACGGACTTCGCCCGGTGGATCATGGTGTCATACCTGCGCTTCGGAGGAATACCTCGAACAATACCTTCGTGGCCTTGAAACAGGAGCCATGATGATAGGGGGAACGCACATCTTCCGTCCTCCCATTCCGAAAAGCGACTTGTAGTCGCAAACAAACCAACGCACAAGCCCGAGCATTTCGCCCGGGCGTTTTTATTCTAGGTTGATTTTAAAAAGGCTAATCTATTCATTCTTTCCATGCTCAATCTTACCAACGAATAGACAGTTGAGAGTTCAGAAAAGAGGTAATCAGTGGCACAATGAAACCACTCCCGACTGGAAGTCCAGAGTTTTTTCTCCAAAGGAGACAAGAAAAGGGCTTCGACATAGTCGAAGCCCTTTGGGTTACAGCTCGTACTCGTCAAGCGGATTGGGAATTATGATGCGTACCAGGTTGCTGGTAAGGTCACCGCGCAAGCGGGGAAGCTCTTTTTTCCGAAAGCTTCGCTCCAGATGAGTAAGCATGAGTCGCTCTACTCCTGTGCGCTCAGCCATGCAGATGGCCATTTTTACCGATCCGTGCCCGAGTGGAGGGCTTTCGTAGGCGTACGTTTCCTGAATGAGTAGGTGGGAACCCGCATAGAGAGATTCGGCTGCCGGCGTGACTTGGCCATCGCCACTGTAGCAGACCTGGTGCTTGCCGTCATTGACCTGAACAGCGAGATTGGGACTGGGGTGATTGGTTAGAGCAAATGCGAGGGCAAAGCTTTTTACGGTGACTGGTTGCCCTGCCCTAACTCCGACAAATTGAACCTGAGACTCGAATTTAGAAAAACTGGGAATAAATGCCTTCTGAACAAAACTCGACAAAAAACCAATCACGTCTTGGTTGGCGACTACTTGGATGGGACGGGTTCTCTTGCTCTTGAACAGATGCAAGAGTAAAACGGGAAGACCAAGAAAGTGGTCCATGTGCAAATGGCTGATGTAGACGGCATCGAGCATGTCAGGATGGTAGTCTTTTTTCAGCCACTGTTGAACTACCGAGTATCCGCAGTCAAGAAGCAGTGCAGTGTCTCGTGAGCATACCAAGTGGGAATTATTGGCATACTCGGGGTCAAATGCTTCTCCGACGCCCAATGAAACGATCTTCATGACCTTCTCCTCTTCATTGAGTACTTGGGTTTGGAAAGAACTAATTTAATCTATACTACCGGTTGAAGATGAATATACCATTAAGAATCCAACAAAAAACCGCCCGCGGGCGGTTTTTTGTTGAGTTATGTTTGTTAGCTTTGCAAGATTTCTACTTTGGTAACTTTAGCTCCAAAGTCTACGGCTTGCTGAGTATTTGAGAACCAAATGTCTACGTGCCGGGTCCCCATTCTTGAGTTCATCCGGTCTTCGACGGTAAACACTTTATCACCATACAGTTCGGGAATCCTAATTTTTGTTCCGAACGGAAGCAGGTTATTGGCAATAATGCCATCTGATACGTGTTTTCCGGAAGCGGTAATAAAGGGAGTATCGTCGGTTTGTTCTGGGGTGCTTGAGTAAGCGGTAACTACCATGGTTATCTGTTTGACAACGTCATGAGAGTACCGATCAAGTCCGCAGAATACCTTTGCTATTGGGCCATCGATTGCCGGATCTTGAACATCGGCATTGATGGTTTGGGGGGTAAATGCTCCCAAGAGCACCGCTCCCACCAGAAGACCCACAATAGCGGTTATCAGTAATGCCTTATGTTTGATTGTATACATAGGTTAACTCTCCTTAATGATACCTAGCTAATCCTTCGACTGTATTAAAAAGTTGAGCTTTCACTAAAAAACTCCCTCTCAGGAGTGTGGCCTCTATAGTAGCATGTTTGGGACCCCTTGTCAATAGTTAGACATAATCTGTGATATTGTGTCAAGAGGCTGTTTTTAGCTGATTTTTCAATGAAAAATCAGCTAAAAAACTTCTTTCTCTTGGATAAAGTTTAAAAAAAATAGAGCCCTCTGCGAAAATCGTTTTCACAGAGGGCTTTGAGCATATATCAGAGCATCTTGCTCTGATTAGATAGTTGGATCACCTCCTCTCTTGGGTTGGTTTCTCCAAAATAAGAGCGAATTAATAAATTATATGAAATTATATTTTAAAGTCAACTGGGGAATAATTCTCTTGCAGCTTTCCAGTGTCCGTGCAGAGATTTTTGTAGTGTTTCTGCATCTTTCTGTAAAGTGTTTATGAGGAAAAAAGATCCCTGGCCCGTGTAGTATCGCTTTTCAAGTAGAAATAAAAATTCGACAAGGTAGTAGATGGCAAAGGCAATAAGGCTTCCTAGTATTAAATCAATGGCGTAGTGTTCGCCAACGTATACCGCCCCCAGCATTTCCAAGATAAACCAAGGAATAGTGAGCCACAAGGATTCGGGAATTAACAAAAAGAGATAGATGATAATGCCGACACTCCAGCCCGCGTGCATGCTGGGAAAAGAAGTAATATTTACATACGCATGCTGCTGATAGCTTTGGACAAATTCGTATTGGTAGGCGGCCAGGATTTTGTCAGGCTGGTATGCTTTTAGCTCGGCTGCAATCCTGGGTTGCGAAGGCGCGCCTAGCCCTTGTGCAATATCCAGTCCCAAAGGATTCATAACCGGCAGCAAATACCAAATTGGGGCGCTGATAAAAGTGATGACAAAGAAAAAAATAATGAATTTACGGGCCAAAGTTTTATTGGCAAAAAAAAGTATCAAAGCGCAAAGGGTAAGAGCAATAGCAATGCTGTCATAGGATTGAACCAAGATCCAGCTAAAAAAACCGGCTCTGGCAGTATGGATAAGATTTCCCAAAAAAAAGAGCAAATCTTTGCCAAAAATCGCTTTATCATAATTTGCCACCAAGCTGCTTACCTGCAAGATGGCACTGGTCTTTGCGGTGGTTGACAGCAGATTGAGGATGAGATCTAAGAAAATTCCGCTGCAAAGCATTAGGCAGTAGAAGTACGCCAAGTCACGCATGAGGTGAACAATATGGATGAGCTGGTGTTCGCTTTGTATCTTCCAGGCTTTATGAAGAACAATAGCCAAGGTTTTACCGAGGAGGTATAAGTACAGCAAAATAAACACCGCGATAAATGCGCTGCTTCCGTAGAAAAGGTAAAATAAAAAAGAATCAAGAGAAAAAGTTTTCGGAGAAAAAATAGCTATGAGCAGGATGCCAATGAGCGGCAGGATGCCAAGGGCATAGGCTTCGATGGGAATCTTTCGCAGCAGTGTGATAATGGATTTCTTTTTCATGTAAAATATTGATCGATTATACCAAAAAATCGCCTGTGAGGCGATTTTTTGGCGTTAGTGTAACTGAGGAATTTGCAACAACGTTAGAATTTACTTTGCCCATCCGAAGCTTTATGCAAAGGAGGGTTGGCTGGACTACCGGCAAGCGTTTTTTTACGCTAATTTTATCATTGAAAACAGTTAAAATCGATTAAGCGATAATCATCCTACCTGGTTATTTACTATGGTTTAGAAAAAAATATCGTCTTAGGTGAAGGGGTTTTTATTTCCTTTTTTCATCTTTGCTATGGCTTTGGTCTAGTCGTTTAGCCAGATTCCAAACCTTTACAATCGTCTTTTGTCTGAAATTTTCAAAATTGAGCTTGGCTCGTTGGTATTTCTTGGATAAATATTCTTTCATTGGTTATTAATATTTATCTTTCTGGATATGGATATATTTTATATGTTGTTTTTTTTGATTTAGTTATATATTTCTTTTTTTCTTGTGGTAGTGCAAGAAGCCATGAAATAAGCGACATTCTTATTTTGAATGACCAGTTAGCATCCTGTAACAGAGGTCTTTGTTCTTCCTGAAAGCGGGTAAGCAGCTCGAAGGTGACTTGCAAATTTCCAGGAGACAACTTATTATGCTCAATTAAAAATTGTTCTTTACTGATAATAGTGTTAACCATAAATTATTGTAAATTATATTTTTCCAATAACGACCACCCTGCCCATGTTTGGTAATAGGGTGATTGTCAGAGGGCATTATTGGTTGGTAGCAAATGTTGATTTATACCTGTATTGTTTATAACGTATCACAATCGCTGTTAAGAATTGATTAATACAATGCAATAATTAATTTTTTATTAATAGTATAAACATATATAGTGTGGTAGATTAAAGATGTGCCTAAAACTAACAAGACCATACTTATTATAGATGACAACCCATATATTCTAAAACCGCTAAGCCTACTCTTGTCGGGCTTAGGGTATTCAGTTACCTCGGCCACCGATGGCAAAGAGGCTACGATGATGCAAATACCCTTTAGCAATCTCATTCTACTGGATTCTCGGCTGCAAGGCATAAAAGGACAGGATATTTGCAGAAAAATAAAAAGCGATAAATCAACCAAACATATCCCTATTATTATGTGTTCTGCCGATAACCAAATTAAGGTTATTGCAAAAGAGGCAGGGGCTGATGATTCCATAGAAAAACCGTTTAGTGTATCTGATTTATTAAAAAAAATTAAAAAATACATCTGAAGTTCGTATGTATATGCAACCAAATGCCTCAAAGCAAGAAGGGTAAATACAGCTCACGACTGTCAAGCAAGAAGAATTCAGGAACTCATGGAAGTTTTCGGACTCATGAGGGTTTTTATCGTATGATGGTAGAGAGTTTGGATGGACAAAGCATATTCACTACGGACAAGGGGGGGGTAATTAGCAGTTGGAATGTCGGTTCAGAAAAATTATTTGGATATAAAGAGAAAGAGGTTATTGGTAAAAATGTTTCATTGATTTTTACACCAGAAGATATAAAAAAGAATATCCCTCAAAAAGAACTAAAAGAAGCCAAGAAAAAAAATAAAGTGGTTGAAGAAAGAACTCATGTCCGAAAAAACAAATCATTGTTTTGGGCAAGCGGATTAATATATCCCTTGAAGGACGAAAAAAAAATCCATCGGGGGTTTACGTTTATTTTGGTAAACCGCACCGAAGAAAAGGCGCTTGATAAAAGAAAAGATGATTTTATTAGTACCGCAACTCATGAGTTAAAAACTCCTGTTATGAGTATACGATTGTTTGCTGAAATAGTAGCGCAACAAGCTAAAAAAACGGGAGATAAAGTAGGGCTTGAATCGGTAAAAGAATTGAATATTCAGCTTGATAGGCTTACCGCACTGATGAATTATTTATTAGATGTGGCAAAAATTCAACAAGGAAAATTACATCTGGATAAAACATTTTTTAACGTTAATGAATTTATAGAAGAGGTTATAGAAGTAATAAAAGGTATATCAATAGGACATCTACTTAGCTTTACTAAAGCCACTAATAAAGAGATGTATGCAGACCGTGAAAGGATAAGCCAAGTCTTAACTAATCTTATTTCTAATGCAATAAAATATTCTGATAAGGGAAATAGAGTTATTGTAAAAAGCGCACATGATAACAAGAATATTATTATCAGTATTCGGGATTTTGGATTTGGAATACCAAAAGCTGAACAAAAACTCATTTTTAGCCGATTTTATCGGGCAAATGCCGCCATAGAAAATAACATCAGTGGCATTGGACTTGGACTATATGTGGCAATGCAGATTATTAAAGCTCATAACGGAAAAATGTGGCTTAAAAGCGTCGAAGGTAAGGGGTCTACTTTTTACTTTTCAATTCCCATAAAAAGCAATCATTAAATCGACTGATTATACCAAAAAATCGCCCGTGAGGCGATTTTTTGGCGTTGTATGACTGAGCGGGATTTGCAACGACGTTGGCACCTATTGGCTGACTACCAACGACCGTTTTTATATACCAACTCTATCATTGGAATCTGTAAAAATTAATAAAAAACCCCCGTTCGCATCAATGCTCTGCGGGGTTCTACAAAATGGATGCCGTTATTTCGGCAACCTTTAATCGTCGCTACGACGCTCCCATTCCATTTGAATGTTCTTGAGCTCATGCTCAATTTCGGCATTCTGCTGCTCGCCTTCGTCTCCATATTTTGTGCGACGATGTTCCTCCCTTAAGTTTCTTTCGTGCTGAAATAGCGTACCACTGTCCAGGTTTTCGTATTCATTTGCCATGCAAGCTACTCCTTCTGAGGTTGTGAAAAGGGTGAATCATTTTCAATTTAGCAAAATTCAAAACATTTTTCAATAAAATAAAAAAGCCCTACAACGACAAGCGAAATTGTCATTGCAGGACCTGTGTACTATTTACCAGCAAGGCGAGAACGATCAAACGATTCATGAACACCTTCCCCAGACCAGTAGCGCATTTTCAGAAGCGCAAGAGCGGCGCGCTTGTTAGCGTCTTCCTGAGCACTAGGCGATGACAATTTAGCGAGTGGTTCGCCATAACCCGAAAGGCTCATTAAGGCTTTGCCAAGGTCGTAACCTCGATGTTTGAGAAACGCTTCAATTACTGGCATGGTTTTCCAGCCGTTACCATCACGGGCGAATACATATGACACACCCCAAACGCAAGCAGCCAATGCTAGAGAATCCGTAAGCACCTGGAAGGCCTCATAATCACGTTCTTGACGATGCGCATGATGCCACACTTCGTAGACCTTGAGTAGGTACTCAGAGACAAAACGAGGGTATGGTGGTTCCAATAGTGGTGATTGGGGGTTGAATGGCTGTTTCACGATTTCGGCTTGTTGTTGTCCAGCCAAGACCAGAAATTCGAGCAGCGCCCGGTGGACATCAACATACTCGGCGGTTGTCCTTGCCTTCTTGAGCCAGCATTTGATAACAATTTGTTGAGCTGCCAAGCTTACCGCCTTGTTCTCGTGCGCACCTACCAGAAGATAGAATTTGACACCCTCGTTGATTCGGTCAGATTCGGGCGCAGAGATTCCTTTGACAACCAATGCGGGACCAGCATGAAGTAAGCCAATTGCTTCCTGCTCTGTATTGATTGCATTCCATCGCTGCAAAAACTCCTCCCAAGTTTCGATTTTGGTAAACTTTCTGTCCAGCTTGCGCAAGGTTTCGTCTCGTAACATGATTCTCTCCTTGTCTGGCTGCCCTATTCTGAGCAGCATGGTAAAAAGTGCACGACACATCTACATCTTACATAAATCCATAAAAAACACAACCAAAAACCATCCCGAAAAGGTGGCTGGCAATGAGCGGGCGAGCGGAATCCGCTCCACTTGAACCTGTCGTTGCTTCGACTTCGCTCCGCAACTCCTTCAAAACCCTCGGTTTTGAAATATTCCTACACAGAAGGGAATTCTCCCTTCTGACCCATCCCTCGGTTCGATTCTGCTCACCTCCAATTCAAGCCAACAAAAAACCAGCTTAAAAATAAGCCGGTCTTTTGTTGTCTGAGCGGGCGAGCGGAATCGAACCGCCATCTCGTCCTTGGCAAGGACGTATAATAGCCACTATACCACGCCCGCATGGTGCCGGGAGAGGGAATCGAACCCACGACCATTTGTTCTTCAGACAAATGCTCTACCACTGAGCTATCCCGGCTCTATACAAAATTTCTTTAAAGAAATTTTGTCGAGCCCGACAAAAACTTTTCAGGTTTTTGAATAGGGCTCTCTGGCTTTAATAGTGGACGCTAAGGGACTCGAACCCCTAACCCCCTCGGTGTAAACGAGGTGCTCTGCCATTGAGCTAAGCGTCCTTGGTGGTAACCAAGTGCGGACGGTGGGATTCGAACCCACATGCCTTGCGGCGCTACCACCTCAAGGTAGTGCGTCTGCCAATTTCGCCACGTCCGCAAATGGCAAATCGTTACTGATTTGCCTCGAGTGCCTTTGGAGTTTCTGGTGTGGTTGCGGGTTCAGTTGCAGCTGGAGTTTCGGTGGCGTGATCTGGTGTTGCAACAGCTTCTGGTTCTTTTTCAGTAATGGCAACGGCAAACTCTTTTCGCTTGAGTTTTGCTTTTCTTCCTTTGGCCTCTCTCAGGTAGTACAATTTTGCCCGGCGCACTTTGGCTGATTTTACCACTTCAATGCTGCTGAGCGATGGTGAATGGACGGGAAAAATGCGTTCTACGCCAACACCTTCCACTACTTTGCGTACGGTGATGGTGCTCGAAGTACCCTTGCCGTGTTTTTTGGCAATGATAATGCCTTCAAAGGTTTGAATGCGCTCTTTGTTCCCCTCTTTGATCTTCTGATGTACTTTTACCGTATCACCAGGCCGAATCTGAGGAACGGAAGCATTCAAATGCATGGCGTCAAATTGTTCAGCTTTCGTTGTCATATTGCTCTAAGTTATTAATGATTTGTTTTAAATCCTCTGGTAAGTCAGAGTGCAATGCTTTTATGGTGCCGCTTGGCAATTGGATTTTTATATATGAGGCGTGCAGAAACTGTCGAGGCAATCCGTCCGGAGTTGGTGAATCTTTAAATCCGTACAGTTTGTCGCCCGAAACGGGATGATGAATAAATGCCAAGTGTGCTCGTATTTGGTGCTTCCTGCCGGTTTTTATCGTTACTTCCAATAGCGTATACTCAGCAAACCGCTGCAACACTTGATACTCAGTTATCGCGTCTCTTGCGCTTGGCGGAGACACTTGTTCTGGCCCGTAGACTTTCTGCTTGCGCGGATCTTTGGGAGATCGGCCAATGGGAGCTGTAATAACCCCGGAATCTTCTTTTATAGCGCCGGCTACCAAGGCAGTGTACTTTTTTTCTACTCTTCTATTTTTAAACTGTTTTTGCAAAAAAATCAAGCTTTCGGTATTCTTGGCCACCAGTAAAATCCCTGAAGTGTCTTTATCAAGCCGATGGACAACGCCGTAGCGCGGGGCAAGCCCCGCGCTCTTTAACTCTGGATGTTCAGCGATAAGGTGATCAATGAGCGTGTTTTCTGTTGTGCTGCCCTCCGGAAAAACGACCGCTCCCGCGGGTTTATCTACTACTAACACGTCGGCATCTTCATAAATAACAGGCAAATTCATGACGTGCTAGCTGTAAAGAATTTCTTTTTATTTTTTGCTAAATAATTCATAAGATCTTTGTTGAGAAACTGGGCAATTGTGTCTAAGTCTTTTATTTTCCTTTGTTTTGCCTCGAAAAGGGCATCAAAAGAAATATTCCTTTTTTTCCAGTGATTCGGTGCCGAAAGAACTATCACGAGCATCGGCTCAAGTTTTTCCACCAAGTATACAAACTTACTTTCTGCATCTTTTCTTTTTTCGTATTCATGCAAATCTTTCCATAAGCTTTTTTGTTTCGGAAAGTTTTTGATCAGAGATGTTATAGCTTGGACTTCTTTTTCTTTTGCTTTTTTCTTTTTAGTTTCGCTAGCGTAAATAGATGTATCTCCTGCGTATACTTCAGGTAAATCATGAACTAGGGCATATCGGATAACTTTATCTCTGTCTAACGGGAGTTTATATTCATCAATGAGCATCCAACAAAGCATCGCCACTCGGTAAGAATGTTCTATGTCATTGTCTGCGCTGCGAGGATCGTGCAGCGATTCAAGATCTCGATACACCGAATTGTATCGCTTGAGGAGCGCTTGGAATCGCAGGAGTGTTCGTATCGATGACATAATGTTGTGGGCGTTGAGGGAATCGAACCCCCGACCCTTTACACGTCAAGTAAATGCTCTGCCGCTGAGCTAAACGCCCAAGTTTACACTGAGCTCCAGAAGCTGGAGCGAAGTGTGGGCCTGGTTGGAGTCGAACCAACACCCTTAGATGTATAAGATCTCTGCTCCGCCATTGAGCTACAGGCCCATTATTGGCACGAGCTGGGTACCCAGCTCGTGCCAATATAATTTATTTTCCGGTTTCTTTTTTGAGTTTGCCGTTGCCGATGAGTTTTTCGAATTCTTCGCGCTCGATGGTTTCTTTTTCTATGAGAGTTCTTGCTATCTTTTCTAGCATGGGTTTTCGCTTATTAACAATGTCGGCAGCGCGCTTTTCAGCGCCCCGGATAATTTCTTCAATTTCTTTGTCTATCTTAGTAGCCACCGCTTCCGAGTAATTTCGCTGCTCTGAGATTTCGCGTCCCAAGAATACCATTTCATCATGATCGCCAAAGGCAATGGGACCTAGTGAAGACATACCGTATTCTTTTACAATTCTGCGAGCCAATTCTGAGGCTTTTACCAAGTCGTTTGAAGCTCCCGTAGACATTTCCCCAAACTGCAGACGTTCGGCGCACATGCCTCCCAGTAAGGTGGCAATTTCGGCCAAAAACTGAGTTTTAGTACGCATTTTATTTGACTCAGATGGAACCTGCAATGTGTAGCCTCCGGCCATGCCCCGAGAAATAATGGAGATTTTTCGTACGGGTTCGGTTCCCGGAATTGAGCTGGAAACTAACGCGTGGCCGGCTTCGTGGAAGGCGGCAATTTCTTTTTCTTTTTTGGATAAAATGTGGCTCTTGCGTTCCGGTCCCAACAAAACTTTTTCAATGGCTTCCAAAAAGTCATTTTGGAAAATCTGGGTTTTGTTTTGCCGGGCTGCCAGCAAAGCTGCTTCGTTAGCAACGTTCGCCAAATCAGCTCCAGAAAACCCGGGAGTGCGTTCGGCAATTTCTTTGAAGTTTACGTTGTCAGAAAGCGGTTTTTCTTTTGAATGAATTTTTAAGATCTCTTCCCGGTCGTGAACATCGGGAGCGTCGAGCACAATTTTTCGGTCAAAACGACCCGGGCGCATTAGTGCAGGATCTAAAATATCGCCTCGATTGGTGGCTGCCATGACAATCACGCCGGACTCTCGGTCAAATCCGTCCATTTCCACTAAAATCATGTTAAGGGTTTGCTCTCGTTCGTCATGACCTCCGCCAATGCCGGCTCCGCGTTGGCGGCCGATAGCATCCAGTTCGTCAATGAAAATAATGGAAGGTGAGGATTTTTTTGCCATAGCAAAGAGGTCGCGCACGCGAGCTGATCCGACTCCCACAAACATTTCCACAAATTCAGATCCGGAAATAGAGAAAAATGGCACATTTGCTTCTCCTGCCACCGCCCGGGCTAAGAGCGTTTTTCCAACGCCCGCCGGTCCTAAGAGCAATACGCCCCGAGGGATTTTAGCTCCCATGGCCAAATATTTTTTAGGGAACTTTAAAAAATCTACAATTTCAATGAGTTCTTCTTTGGCTTCTTTAAGGCCGGCAACATCTTTAAAGGTTACCTTTTCTTTATCTTGGCCCTCGGCGCCAAAAATGCGGGCTCGGGCGCGGGTAAAGTCAAAAACTTGCATGGCTCCCGATCGGGTCTGGCGCATCATCATCCACAAGAAAAATCCAATGACCACAATCGGCAAAATGCCGTACAAGAGGACGGGGAACAGCCATGACCAGATGTCTTGCTGGGGGGCAAGAGCTTCAACATCTACTTTGTCTAAATTATCTTTGTTGACGCCCAGGTTAATTAAGGTATCGGGCAACACGGAATTTGATTCTTTCATGGATTCGGCTGTTTTGTTGTCTTGGTAGGTAACGGTGACGCTGTCGCCAGAAACACTGAGCTTTTTTACTTTTCCCTGGTTAATGTCGCTGACGATTTGCGATAAAGTTACTTGGGTTGGTTTTTCGGCAGGCAGGTACAGCAAACTAAAAATGCCTCCGACGGCAATCAGAATGAGAATAACAAAGATAAAATTTTTAACTAAGGGATTTAGCTTCATAGATGCGTGTTAAATAATACAATAGTACCTCAAAGCCATCAAGAAAGTTTCATTGATAAGCAAGAGAATATAGCACCATCGTATCACCTTCTGCATTATTTTTCAATTACATGAGCAAAGAGGTTTTTTAAAGTTGCCGGTATACCAAAAACAGGCCAGCGGCCTGTTTTTGGTATCTCCTATTTTTTCTCGGTGAGCTTGAGGCTCATACGATGTTCTTTGGGTTCGATGAGTAAAATCTCAAAGTCATAGCTATTTCCTACCGTAAGCGACTTTTCCATGTCGTCTTGCGACTTGAATTCGGAAATGTGGCACAGTCCGCGGATTTTTGGCATGACTTCGACAAAAGCTCCAAATGGACTGAATGAAATTACTTTTCCTTGGATGATGTTGCCTTTTTTGTATTTTTTCTCAACTTCATCCCAGGGGTTTTCTTTCAGGCTCTTCAGCGACAAGAATACCTGGTTGTTGCTAATGTCAATAATTTGAGCCTTGATCGTTTCTCCCACCGTTACCACTTCAGCGGGATTTTGTACCAGTTGCCAGTCGAGTTCTGAAATATGAATCAGGCCTTCGATGCTCTGGTTCTGGGCTGCAGTTTCCCCAGGTTGCTCCAAAGCTTTTGCTTCTACCGGAAAACGAATAAATACTCCAAAGTCGGCAATGCCGGTAATTTTTCCTTCAACAATGTCGCCTTTTTTGTACCCTTCGAGGATTTTCTTGATGGTTTGTTCACTTTTTGCCTTTTCTGACAAGATAAGCTTATTTTCTTCAGCCAACAAATCTAATACTTTTACTTCGAGCGTTTGGCCGATGAATTTTTGCAGTTCCTTAAGGATTTTTTGTTTGTCAGCATCGGCTACCCGAGGGTAGTTTTCTGGCGAAAGCTGGGAAACGGGCAGAAAGGCTGCTACGCCGTTGATGTTCGTGAGTAAACCGCCTTTGTTTACGCCGGTAATTTTTACCTTAATCGTTTCTTCGTCGCGCTTTAAATCCCGCAATTTTTGCCAGCTGATTTCTTTGGTAGCATCCCGAAGCGAAAGTTCTCGGTAGCCGTCTTCGTTTTCTAATTCTACGATCTTGGCAAATACGGTGTCGCCAACCTGTAAATTCTTGATGGCGTCTTTTACTTCATAAAACTCTTTTCCGTAGATGATTCCGGTGCCTTGGGGGCCCAAATCAATGAAGAGCGACGAACGGTCTCGGGCAACTACTTTTCCTTCGACAATTGATCCGATCGAAAGGGCCGGTGAGATTTCTTTGGTAACTTTTTTTGTTTCTGGTTCTGATGTCATTAATGTGTTTGGTTTATTTTCCTCCCTTGCGGGATGCTGCTGCCAATCAGCAGTGTTACTAGTAATAGCATATGCATTATATACGGTTCGGGAATTTTTTTCAAGGATTGCCATGAGTTTATCTGAGTGTCTCCAGCCGGGATTGAAACAAAAACTGGGCTGTGATAAAATCAACTATTAAGTATCTGGTACTATGGCAAAAATTACTTGGGCTGGACAAGCCTGTTTTCAAATTTCCCTCTCGAGCTCAAAAGACGTTCAAGCAAATGTTGTCATTGATCCCTTCGATGGCATTGGTATCAAAATGCCCAATTTCGATGCCGACATCTTGCTGGTAAGTCATGATCATCCTGATCATAATAATATAAAGGCGGTTAAACCTGCCCGCAGTGCTACGGGTGCTGCAGGCGGCACCGAGCCTTTTTTGATTGATAGTCCGGGAGAATACGAGGTAAAAGGAGTGTTCATTCAGGGCATTACCTCATTTCATGATGACCAAGAGGGAAAAGAGCGCGGATTGAATACGATTTTTACCATTGAAGCAGAAGGAATGCGCCTCTGTCACCTGGGAGACTTTGGACAAAAACAGCTTACCGATGAGCAGCTTGAGAAAATTGGCGCGGTGGATATTCTCATGATCCCGGTTGGTGGGACCTATACTATTGATGCCAATCAAGCGACAAAAGTGATCGGTCAAATTGATCCGAAAATAGTCATTCCTATGCACTACGCTATCGATGGATTAAAGCTGCCGCTTGCCCGAGTCGACGAATTTTTGAAAGCCATTGGCGGAAAGTCCTCTGAACCACAGGATAAGCTGGTGATCAAGGCAAGCGCTTTGCCCAAAGAATCAGATATGCAAATAGTGGTGCTACAACCATGAAGTTTGCCCATCAAGTAAGAAATTTTATTCTTACCTTGCGCGAACTGCCGGATGCAAAAAAGCAAATAATCATCTATAGTGTGGTTGGGGTATTCGGAGTGGTCTTTTTGTGGTTTGCCGTTGGCGATACCCAGCGGTCTGTCGCGAAAATTCAGCAGTCAATTCACGATGTTTCTATTCCTGCAATACCGGTTCCAGTTCATTCAGAGTTTTCCCTGCCCGATACCAATCAAACAGAAGCCAGCGTACCAGAGGTAACTCCTGGAGAAACTACCTCTTCTAGTTCAAGTTCGGTGTTAGATCTTACTCCAAAACCAACGCAATAATAACGTATACGCATGCCAGAAGAAGCTACTAACCAAATTGGAAAAGTAAATAAGCGCGAAATTGTAGACGAGCTGAAAGAATCCTACATCGACTATGCCATGTCGGTGATTGTTGCTCGTGCTCTTCCGGATGTGCGAGACGGTCTAAAACCCGTTCATCGGCGCATTTTGTATGCCATGATGCAATCTGGGTTGAGAGCGGGTTCTAAGCACCGAAAGTCTATGGCTGTTGTTGGAGAAGTGCTCAAGAGCTACCACCCGCACGGAGATGTGGCGGTATACGAAACCCTGGTGCGCATGGCTCAAGATTTTAACATGCGATACACCTTAGTAGACGGCCAGGGAAATTTTGGTTCGATTGATGGCGATGGAGCGGCTGCCGCCCGGTATACCGAATGCCGACTTACCCGAGTTGGCGAGACAACTTTACTGGATATTGAGAAGGACACGGTTACTTTTATTGACAACTATGATGGGACAACTCAAGAGCCTACTGTCCTACCCTCCCCATTGCCCCAGCTCCTGCTGAATGGATCGTTGGGAATTGCCGTAGGTATGGCTACTAATATCCCACCGCACAATTTGTCCGAACTCGTCGACGCCGTTATTTACCTTATCGATCACGAGAAGGCACAAACCGCTGACCTATTCCAATTTGTCCAGGGTCCTGATTTTCCGACGGGAGGCGTTATTTATGATCAAAAAGAAATTGTTGCTGCTTATTCTCAAGGAAAAGGCTCAATTGTCATGCGCGGCAAAGCCGAAGTTAAAGAAAGGAAAGATGGTATAGAGCAAATCATCATTACGGAAATCCCTTACCAGGTACTCAAGTCAACGTTGGTTGAGGAAATGGCAAATCTGGTTTCTGAAAAGAAAGTTGAAGGCATTAAAGATATTAAAGACCTGTCGGACCGCCAAGGCATGGCCATTGTCATTGATGTAAAGAAAGGGTTTGATCCTGAACGTATTTTAAATAAGCTCTATAAGTTCACCAACCTACAAAAAACCTTCCACCTGAATTTACTGGCGTTAGTTGACGGCATTCAGCCGGAAATTTTATCGTTGGCCGATGTATTAAAATATTTCATTACCCATCGCACCGAAGTCATTACCCGTCGGACTAAGTTTGACTTGGAAAAAGCCAAAGAGCGAGCCCATATCTTAGAAGGGTTGATGATCGCATTAAAAAACATTGATGCGGTAATTGCCGTTATTAAAAAATCAGCTGATCGAGATGAAGCCAAAGAGAACTTAATCAAAAAATTCAAGCTTTCCGAACGCCAAGCTGTTGCCATCTTGGAAATGCGGCTGCAAACGCTAGCAGGACTGGAGCAGAAGAAAATTGAAGACGAATTGAAAGCTGTTTTAGAGCAAATCAAAGAATTAACCGCTATCTTAAAGAGTCCGGAAAAACTGAAGGGAATCATGAAAAAAGAGCTGCTTGAGCTGAAAGAAAAGTATGGAGACAAGCGCCGGACCCGAGTTATTAAGCAAAAACTGGGAGAAATTTCAGAAATCGATTTGGTTCCCCTCGAAGAGACTATGGTTACCCTTACCACCGGTGGATATGTAAAGCGTATTAATCCTGCAACCTACAAAATTCAAAAACGTGGAGGGAAAGGCATTATGGGTATGAAGACCATGCAAGATGACATTGTAGAACACTTCTTGTTTGCTTCAACTCATGACAATATTTTATTCTTTACTGATTTAGGAAAAGTATTCCAAACCCAAGTGTATGAGATTCCCGAGGGCACCCGAGTCGCCCGAGGCCGTGGGTTGTCAAATTTTCTGGAAATTTCCTCTGAAGAGAAGGTGCTCTCACTCTTGTCGATGCCAAAAATCAAAGAATCCGAGCAGCATGCCGATAAGTACATGGTTATGGTAACCAAGAACGGCCGTATCAAGAAGACCAGTTTAGATGAATTTGAAAATGTTCGCAAAAGCGGAATTATCGCCATTAAACTCGAGAAGGGAGATTTGCTTAAAAAGGTGGTAAAAACCACGGGCAACGATGAAATCATTTTAACGACTAAACAGGGAATCGCCATTCGGTTTAAGGAAAAAGATATCAGACCCATGGGCAGAAGCGCTGCCGGAGTAAAAGGGATCCGTTTAAAGAAGGGAGACGAAGTGATCGGCATGGATGTTATTCCCGCCCTGGAAGACAAGAAAGAAAAGCAGTACTTGCTGGTGGTCATGGAGCATGGCTACGGCAAGCGTACCGCGATCAGCGAATACCGGCTCCAAAGCCGGGGCGGATCGGGAATCAAAACCGCTAACATCACCGGTAAGACCGGAGGCATTGTTCTTTCGTACGTTCTTGAAGAATCGCCCGATGAAGAAGATCTCATTGTCATTTCTCAAAAAGGCCAGGTTATCAGAACCCCTATTAAATCAATTTCAATATTAGGAAGAGCTACCCAGGGCGTGCGGGTGATGCGGCTTGATGAAGGCGATAACGTGGCTTCGGGGTCATGCTTAAAAGAGTAGCGCATCCAAATCCATGTCAGACTTCCTCAGGGTTAATGAAATCTTAAGCAATCTTCGTCTAGAAGAAGGCATGATGGCGGCCGAATTTGGTTGTGGTTCGGCTAATTTTGCCATCCAGCTTGCCAAGCACCTTACCAAAGGACGAGTATATGCCATTGATATTCAAGAGGAAAAACTCTCGGCGCTCAAAGGGAAAATGCAGCTAGAGAAACTCCACAATATTTTCCCTGTCTTAGGTGATTTAGAGCGTCCTGCAGGATCAACTCTCCACGATGCATCATTTGATGTCGTACTTATCCCCAACCTTCTGTTTCAGGTTGACAATAAACGTGGTATACTGCAAGAAGCAGTCCGCGTGCTAAAATCTCATGGTCAAGTACTGGTAGTAGATTGGAGCAAGGAAAGCCATTTTGTTAAAAAGCACCACTTGGTCTCTCCAGGCCAGGTGAAAGCAATGGCTGGGGATGTTGGCCTGACGCTGCACCGCGAGCTCGCTGCGGGAGATTATCACTATGTGCTGGTGTTTACCAAGAACTAATTATTGACCATGAAAAAGCAATACCTTATATTACTGCTTGCCAGCGTCGTGTTAGTTGCCATTGGAAGATATGTTCTTGCCGATGGGCTAGTGCTTCCTAACCCCTTATGTCTGGGCGGAGGAACCTGTATTGATTCTCTTGGAGCACTGATTGCGAGCATTACTGCCTTTGTGTCAACTGTTGTGGGATCGCTAGCAGTTTTGATGTTTGTCGTGTCAGGAATTTACTTTGTAACCTCAGCAGGAAATCCCGGAAAAATTGACCAGGCAAAAAAGATTGCGTTATACGCGGCCATTGGATCGGCAATCGCTCTAGCGGGAGCAGGATTAGTTGCGATAGTCAGGGCGATCATTGGAGCATAGCAGTTTTCCTTTTCTGCTTGAAAATTCCTATAGAAGGTTTACCATGAAAGAATAAGATAAAGGTCGATACAGTAATTAGTGTCATAACCTAAACCATGAATAAAAAACTCATTGTTGCATCACTGTTAACTGTCGTATTGGCAGCTCCAGCACTGGCATTGGCCTTTAACGCCGGAGGTGAACCAAACCAAGTTAGCGGTATCAATATCCCAACGTTGATTGACATCTTGTTTACCATTGTCTGGCCGATTGTTGTTGCGTTCGCCGTAATTTCCTTCATCGTAGCTGCTATCTTATTTATGTCATCTCAAGGAGATGCTGCTAAGGTACAGCAGGCAAGAGGAGCAATTATTTGGGGAGTAGTTGGAGTTGTCGTAGCCTTGATCGCCTTCTCAATCCCATTG
>Ga0070741_10008354_pt1 | contig 20836 bp, 18 predicted proteins | sample Coa_R1_4_FD_66440 | JGI IMG/M metagenome (GOLD analysis project Ga0070741, IMG submission 66440) | Surface soil microbial communities from Centralia Pennsylvania, which are recovering from an underground coalmine fire - Coalmine... | ecosystem: Environmental > Terrestrial > Soil > Unclassified ...
TCCGACGTGGCAGTCGAAGGCGAGAGTGAGCCGAGGACCAGACGGCGCCCTCACGGGCGCCGTCCACATCTACAAGCTGAAAAGAGGCCCGAGTGTCTGGACCACTCGGTGACAGTCCAGCCTAGTCGAGCGGCGCCACCTTCCCGTTGCCGTGGGCACGGCGGCGCAGCTCGCGGTCGAGCTCGAGCGCCGCGAGCGCCCGCTCGAGCAGCTCCGCCAGGCGGGCCGCGCGGAGCCGCGGCGACGTCAGCTCGAGCAGCTCCTGCTTCGTGGCGGTGCTGAAGTCGACCCGCGCGGCGATCGCGAAGTCGAGCTGGGGCGTCTCGGGCGGCGGCGGCTCGCCGGGGGCCCCGAGCGTCGCCTGCAGCCGCGCGAAGAGGTCGAGCGCGCGTTCGAGGTCGGCGGGGTCGGCGGGGTCGTCCTCGTCCACGAGCTCGGACACGAGCCCCGTGTCGAACGAGCGCTCGTGGTCGACCTCGAGCAGCCGGAAGCGGTTCCCGCCCGCGGCGACGAGGTGCATGCGCCCGTCGGGGAGCACCTGCAGCACCTCCGCCACGGCCGCGCGCGTGCCGACGTGGTGGAGGTCGCCGCTCTCCTTCACGAGCACGATCCCGAACTCCTCCGAGCGCTCGAGGCACTCGCCGATCAGCTCCTTGTAGCGCGGCTCGAAGACGAAGAGCGGCACCCGCTCCGTCGGCAGCAGCACGAGCTCGAGCGGAAAGAGACCGATGCGGGCCATGCCCCAAGCCTACGCCTGCCGAACGCCCGTCACGCCTCCGCGACCGCGGGCCCGCGCTCCCGCCGCGGGGCGGCGCTAGGTTTCGGGCATGGCCTCCTCCGCCACGCGGCTCGTCAGGCCCGCCGTCGACGAGCTCACGCCGTACGTGCCGGGGAGGCCGGTCGAGGACGTCCAGCGCGAGCTCGGGCTCGAGCGGATCGTGAAGCTCGCCTCGAACGAGGGCCCGTTCCCGCCGTTCCCGGCCGCGCTCGAGGCGATGGAGCGGGCGGCGCGCGAGCTCAACCGCTACCCCGACGGCGGCGCCTACCGGCTCCACGAGGCGCTCGCCGCCCGGCACGGCGTCACGCCCGGCGAGGTGGCGGTCGGCGCCGGCGCCGACGGCTGCATCGACCTGCTGAGCCAGGCGCTCCTCGACCCCGGCGACGAGGTCGTCTGCGGCTGGCCGTCGTTTCCGAGCTACGTCATCTACGCGCGCAAGCAGGGCGCGTCGGCGGTGACGGCGCCGCTGCGCGAGGGCCGCTACGACCTCGACGCGCTGCTCGAGTCGATCACGCCGAGGACGAAGGTCGCCTACGTCTGCCACCCGAACAACCCGACCGGCACGATGAACGACGCGGCCGAGCTCGACGCGTTCTTCGAGCGCCTGCCCGAGCACGTGCTCGCGGTCGTCGACCAGGCCTACTTCGAGTACATCGACCGCCCGGACTACCCGGACGCGGTCGAGCGCTACGTCAAGCGCGGGCGGCGCGTCGCCGTCCTCCGGACGTTCTCGAAGATCTACGGGCTCGCGGGGCTGCGCGTGGGCTACGCCGTCGCCCCGGCAGACGTCGTCGCCGCGCTGGCAAAGGTGCGGCGGCCGTTCGACGTGACGACGACGGCGCAGGAGGCGGCCCTCGCGAGCCTCGGCGACGACGCCGAGCTCGAGCGGCGGCGCGCGCTCAACGCCGCCGGCCTCGAGCGCCTGACGGCCCTCCTGCGTGAGCGCGGGCTCCCGCCCGGGCCCGGCGCGGTCGGCAACTTCGTCTACGTCGAGGCCGGGGAGGACGCGCAGCGGCTCTGCGACGGGTTGCTGCGCGAGGGCGTGATCGTGCGGCCGCTCGCGGGCTTCGGCGCCGCGCACGCGCTTCGCATCTCGGTCGGCGCGCCCGAGGAGCTCGACGTCCTCGCCGCGGCGCTCGACCGGGTGCTCGCGACGGCCCGCGACGGCTCGGCCGGCGCGCGCTGACCGGCTCCCGCGGCGGGCGGGCGCGTCGACCCCGGAGGCTAGGCTTCGGCGGGTGGCCGGGCGTCTGAGCTCCCGTCTTGCCCTGCTCGGCCTTCCGCGCTTCCGCCTGCTCTTCCTCGCGACCTTCGCGTCCGGCTTCGGGAACTGGCTCGCGGTGATCGCGCTCCAGGTCGACGTCTACGACCGGACGCGCTCGGGCTGGTGGGTCGGGGCGCTGCTCGTCGTGAACGTGCTCCCGGCGGTGTTCCTCGGGCTCCTCCTCGGGCCGGTCGTCGACCGGGTCTCGCGGAAGGCCCTCATGATCGGCTCCGACCTCGGCCGGCTCGCCGTCTTCGCCGCGCTCCCGTTCACGAGCTCCGCCCTCGCGACCGTCGCCCTCGCCGCCGTCGCCGGGATCGGCAACGCGTTCTTCCGCCCGGCCGTCCTCGCGGGGCTGCCGAACCTGGTCCCCGACGAGCGGCTGCCCGGTGCGAACGCGCTCCTCCAGCTCGTCGAGTGGACCACGACGGCGGTCGGGCCGATCGCCGGCGGCGCGATCGCGGCCGCGTCCGGGCCGCACCTCGCCTACTGGGCGAACGCGGTCACGTTCGCGCTCTCCGCGGCGCTCGTGGCGCCGATCCCCGGCCGGCTGCTGCAGTCCGACCGGCCGATCGGGCGCGGTCACTGGCGCGACCTCGCCGAGGGCTACGCCGCCGTCCGGCGCTCGCCGGCGCTCATGTGCGTGCTCGTCGCCTGGTCGACGGTCATGCTCGCGAGCGGGCTCGTGAACGTCGCCGAGGTCTTCCTGGCGAAGCGCTCCTACGGCTCGGGCGACCTCGGCTTCGGCCTCCTCTGGGCCGGCACGGGCGTCGGGCTCGTGGCGGGCGGGCTCGCCGCCGCCGAGGTGATCAGGCGCGACCTCGGGATCGCGTACGTGCGCTTCCTGGCGGTGTTCGCGATCGGGATCGGCTGCGCCGCGGCGGCGCCGAACGTGTGGGTCGGGATGGCCGCGATGGCGCTCGCGGGGATCGGGAACGGCGCCGCCGTCGTCGGCAACATTACGCTCGTGCAGCGCGGCGCCGCCGACCGAGTGCGCGGGCGTGTCTTCACGCTCCTCATGAGCGCGAACTACGGCGTCCTCGGCGTCGCCTTCGTCGCGGCCGGGCCGGTCACGAACGCGATCGGCGCCCGCTGGTCGTACGCCGTCGCGGCGGGCGCGATCGCGCTCGCGACCGGGCTCGCCTGGCTCTTCGCGCGCAACGTCCGCGCCGCGCCGCAACCCGTCCACGCGTGAGCCGCGCCGTCGACACGAACGCGCTCGTCGAGGGCGTCCGCGGCGGCGACACGCGCGCGCTCGCCCGTGCGATCACGCTCGTCGAGAACGGCGACCCGTCCGCCTACGAGATCGTCCGCGCGCTCTACCCGCACACCGGGCGCACGCACGCCGTCGGCCTCACGGGCCCGCCGGGCGCGGGCAAGTCGAGCCTCGTCTCGGCGCTCGTCGGGTGCGTTCGCGCGCGCGGCGCCACCGTCGGCGTGATCTCGGTCGACCCGTCGAGCCCGTTCACCCGCGGCGCCCTCCTCGGCGACCGGATCCGCCTCGCCGACCACTTCCTCGACCCGGAGGTCTTCATCCGCTCGATGGGGACGCGCGGGCACGCGGGCGGGCTCGCCGAGGCGACGCTCCAGGCGCTCCTCCTGCTCGACGCGGCCGGCAAGGACGTGGTCTTCCTCGAGACGGTCGGGAGCGGGCAGAGCGACGTCGGCGTGCTCTCGATCGCGGACACGGTCGTGCTCGTGCTGCAGCCGGGCTCGGGCGACTCGGTGCAGGCGCTCAAGGCCGGGATCATGGAGATCCCGGACGTGATCGCGGTGAACAAGCGCGACCACCCGCTCGCGCGTGCGACCGCGACCGACGTGCGCCAGGTGCTCGCGCTCGCGCCCCCGGGCGAGCGGCGGCCTCCGCTCGTGCTCACGGATGCGCTCGGCGGGGGCGGGGTGGACGAGCTGTGGGAGGCGATCGAGGCGCACGGGCGGGAACCGGGGCTCGAGGAGCGCCGCCGCCGCAACCTCGCCGCCGAGGTCTTCGCGGTCGCGTCCGCGCGCGCGCGGCGGCACCTCGAGGCCGCCGTCGCCGGCGACCGGCAGCTTGCGCGCCTGCTCGAGCGGGTGCAACGGCGCGAGCTCGATCCGCTCTCGGCGGTTCGTGCGATCCTTGGCGAGGTGTTCCACCTTGGCGACGAGGACGGCTCCGACGCTCGCTGACATCGAGGCCGCGCGCGGGCGGATCGGCGACCACGCGCGCGTGACCCCGGTGTTCGGCTCGGCGACGCTCTCGCGCACGGCGGGCCGCGAGGTCGTCCTCAAGGCCGAGAACCTCCAGCGGACGGGCTCGTTCAAGGTCCGCGGCGCCTTCAACACGCTCGCGAGCCTGTCGCCGGCGGAGCGCGCCGCGGGCGTCGTCGCCGCCAGCGCCGGCAACCACGGCCAGGCGGTCGCATGGGCCGCGCGGGAGCTCGGCATCCACGCGACGATCTTCATGCCGCAGGACGCGCCGATGGCGAAGGTGGAGCCGACCGTCGGCTACGGGGCGGAGGACGTGCTCGTGGGCGCGGGCTTCGAGGAGGCGCTCGCCGCGGCGATGCAGCGCGTCGACGAGACGGGCGCGACCTTCGTGCACGCGTTCGAGGACGAGCGCGTGATCGCGGGGCAGGGCACGATCGGGCTCGAGCTGGCCGAGCAGCTCGGGGACGACGGCACGGTGCTGATCCCGGTCGGCGGCGGCGGCCTCGCGGCCGGGGTGACGATCGCGCTGCGGGCGAGGAAGCCGAAGCTCCGGCTCGTCGGCGTCCAGGTGCGCCGGGGCGGCTACACGATCGCCGACGGGATCGCGGTGAAGCAGCCCGGGGAGCTCACGATGAGCATCCTGCGCGAGACCCTGGACGACCTCGTCGAGGTGAGCGACGAGGAGATCAGCGAGGCGATCACGCTCCTGCTCGAGCGCTCGAAGCTGCTCGTCGAGGGCGCCGGCGCCGTCGGGGTCGCCGCGATCCTCGCCGGGAGGGCCGGCGGGAGCGGGCCGATCTGCGCGCTCCTCTCGGGCGGGAACATCGACCCGACGCTGCTCATCTCGGTGCTCCGGCACGGGCTGACCGTCGCCGGCCGCTACCTCGTGCTGCGCAGCCGCCTCCCCGACCGGCCCGGCGAGCTGATCCGCTTCCTCGAGGTCGTCGCGGACATGCGCGCGAACATCGTCGCGGTCGAGCACCGCCGCGAGGGTGTCGCGCTCGAGGTCGCCGACACCGGGATCGAGCTGACGGTCGTCACGAGGAACGAGCAGCACTGCCAGCGCCTGATCGCGGCGCTCGAGGCGCACGGCTACCCGGTCGAGCGCCTTCGCTGAGGAGCTCGGCGACGCCGCCGCCGAGCACCGGGCGCGCGTCGAGGCCCTGCCGCGCGAGCAGGCTCGCCGCGAGCGACGCCCGGGCGCCGCTCGCGCAGATCGTGTAGACCGGCCGGCCGGGGTCGAGCGCTCCGGGCGGCGCGACGCGGAGCGTGCGGTAGGGCGCCCAGGCCGCCCCGGGAAGCGGCGTCTCCTCGCGCTCGGTCTCCTCGCGGACGTCGAGCACCTGCGCGACGTCCCGCTCCCGGAGCCGGGCGAGCTCGGGCACCGTCACCGTCTCGGAGCGCTCCGGGCCGTCGCCGGCGAGGACGTACCCCCGCTGCTCGAAGAGGCCGACCGCGGCGAGCAGCCGCCGCGCCTCGGCCGCGTCGCCCGCCGAGGCGGCGTGGAGCACGACCGGCTCGGCCGGGTCGAGCACGAACGCGGCTCGGGTCGCGAACGACCCGCCGTCGAGCGCGACGCTGACCGCGCCGGGCAGGTGCCCGGCCGCGAACCGCTCGACCGGGCGGACGTCGAGCACGAGCGCGTCGCCGGGCTCGGCGAGCTCGGCGAGCGGGGGCAGGGCGCCGACCCACGGGCCGCGGTTGAGGCCGACGACGCGCTCGGTCGTCGGCGGCTTCGGCGTTCTCGGCGACGCGGACTCCTCGACGAAGTCGTGCAGGGCCGCCCTGAGGGCGAAGTTCGTGCGCTTCTCGCGGCCGATCGAGGTCGACCGCTCCTCGCTCATGTTCGTTCCGCAGAGGGAGCCGGAGACGTGGCCGGGGTAGACGACGACCTCGTCCGGGAGCTCGGCGAGGCGCCGCACCGACCGGTGCAGGTCGGCAGCGCCCGCGCGCGCCTCGATCGCCAGGTCGGGGCGCGCCGCGTCCCCGACGAAGAGCGAGTCGCCGGTGAGGACGAGCTCGCCGCCGACGACGAACGCGCAGTGCTCCGGCCGGTGGCCGGGCGTGTGCACGACGCGGATCGCCACGTCGCCGACCCGGAGCTCCTGCCCGTCCCGGAGCGGGTCGAACGGGTACTCCGGCCGCGCGAGCGGGTGGACCGAGACTGGCAGCCCGTGCTCGAGCGCGAAGCGGCCGTGGCCCGAGAGATGGTCGGCGTGGGTGTGCGTCTCGAGCACCCGCACGATCCGCACGCCCTCGCGCGCGGCCGCGTCGAGGTACGGCTCGATCGCGAACGCCGGGTCGACGACGACGGCCTCCCCCGCGGCCGCGTCGCCGACGAGGTAGGAAGCGCAGCCGAGGTCGTCGTCGACGAACTGCCGGAAGAGCACGGCGCAGCCTATCCCGGCAGGCCGAGGTGGCGCGCGATCACCATCCGCTGCACCTCGTTCGTGCCCTCGCCGATCTCGAGCACCTTCTGGTCGCGGTAGAAGCGCGAGACCGGATGCTCCTCCATGAAGCCGTAGCCGCCGTGGATCTGGAGCGCCCAGTTGGCGGCGCGGTGGGAGAGCTCGCCCGAGTAGAGCTTCGCCATCGCGGCGGTGCGGGCGAAGTCGCGGCCCTGGTCTTTCTCCCACGCCGCCCGGTAGACGAGCAGGCGGGCCGCCTCGAGCTCGGTCGCGATGTCGACGAGCTTCTGCTGCACCGCCTGGAAGGCGGCGATCGGCCGGTCGAACTGCCGCCGCTCGCGGGCGTACGCGGCGGCGAGGTCGTAGCAGCCCTGCGCGAGCCCGACGCCCATCGCCGCGACCGAGATGCGGCCGCCGTCGAGGATCTGCAGGAACTGCCGCAGGCCGGCGCCGCGCGGGCCGAGCAGGTTCTCCTCGGGCACGCGCGCGCCCTGGAACGAGAGCTCGCGCGTGTCGGAGGCGCGCCAGCCGAGCTTGTGCAGCGGCCCCGAGACCACGTAGCCCGCGGTGCCGTTCGGGACGATCAGCGCCGAGATCTCGTCCTCGCCCGTGCGCGCGGTGATCGTCACGCAGGCGCTGATGTCGGTGCCGGCGTTCGTGATGAAGACCTTCGCGCCGTCGATCACCCACTCGCCGTCCTCGAGGCGGGCGGTCGTGCGGGTCGCGCCCGCGTCCGAGCCCGCTTCCGGCTCCGTCAGGCCGAAGGCGGCGAGCCTCCGGCCGGAGGCGAGGTCGGGCAGCCAGCGGCGCCGCTGCTCCTCCGTCCCGAAGAGGTAGATCGGAAGGGTCCCGAGCGAGTGGTGCGCGGCGACCGTGATCGCGACCGACGAGTCGACGCGCGCGAGCTCCTCGACCGCGATCGCGTACGAGAGGGTGTCGGTCCCGCCGCCGCCGTACTCCTCGGGGATCGTCATCCCCATCAGCCCGAGCTCGGAGAGCTCGGCGACGAGCTCGTACGGGAAGCGCTGCTCGCGGTCGAGCTCGGCGGCGACTGGGGCGACCCGCTCGAGCGCGAACCGCCTGACGGTGTCGCGGAGGAGCTCGTGCTCGGGGCCGAGGTCGTAGTCCACGTCCTGAGGCTACTCCCGGCCCGGGGCCCGGGCGCCGTCCGCTAGCGTGGCCGCGTGGGCACCCGCGAGTTCTTCGAGGGGCTCGAGTCCGCCGCCGACCCCGCGCGCCTCGCGGGCGTGACCCAGTCGTACCGCTTCGAGATCGAGGGCGCCGGCAGCTGGCGCGTCCAGGTGGCCGACGGCAGGCTCTCGGTTGTGGAGGGGAGCGGCGAGCCGGCCGACGCGACGATCCGCGCGAGCGCCGCCGTCTTCGACCGGATCGTGGCGCGCGAGCAGAACCCCGCGACCGCGTACATGACCGGCAAGGTCAAGGTCGACGGCGACCTCCGCGCCGTGCTGAAGCTGAAGCAGCTCTTCGGGTAGCGCGGCGCGGCGGCGGTTACTCCGCGAGGTCGACGAGGACTGCGCCGGCGGCCACGCGGTCGCCCGCGGCGACGTGCACCGCGCGCACGACGGCGGCGTACGGCGAGACGAGCGGCGTCTCCATCTTCATCGCCTCGAGCACGACGAGGGGCTGGCGCGGCTCGACGCGGTCGCCGGCCGCGACGAGGACGCGCAGCACGGTGCCCGGCATCGGCGCGCTCACGCTCGAGGCCTCGACCTCGGCCGCCGGGCCGGCGGCGGGCTCGAGCGCCGGCGGGGGCGCGGGGACCGGGGCGGGGAGGTTGAGCCGGAACGGCGTGCGCCACGGGCGCGCGGGCGGCGGCGCCGGCGGCTCGAGCGGCGGGTGCTCGGCGAGGAAGGCGGTGGTCGCCTCGCCCGCGCGGACGGCCGGGTGGGCGGCGAGCCAGCGCAGGAAGGGCAGGTTGGTCGTCACTCCGGCGACCTCCGTCTCGGCGAGCGCCGCCCGCAGCCGCTCGAGCGCCTCCCCCCGCGTGGGCCCGTGCGCGACGAGCTTCGCGAGCAGCGGGTCGTACGCCGTCCCGACCTCGTCGCCCTCCTCGACGCCCGCGTCGACGCGGATCCCGCCGGGCAGCCGCAGCCGCTCGACCCGGCCCGCCTGCGGGAGGAACGTGCGCGGGTCCTCCGCGTAGAGGCGCGCCTCGACCGCGTGCCCCTCACATCGTGTTAGCATGGTAACACGAGAGAGTGGAGCCGGGAGCGGCTCGCCCGCCGCGACGCGGAGCTGGAGCTCGACGAGGTCGAGGCCGGTGACGGCCTCGGTCACGGGGTGCTCGACCTGGATGCGCGCGTTCAGCTCGAGGAAGAAGAGGTCGCGGCCGTCGACGAGGAACTCGGCCGTGCCGGCGTTCACGTAGCCGACGGCGCGCGCGAAGCGGACGGCGGCCCCGGCGAGCCGGGCGCGCAGCTCGTCGTCGAGCGCGGGCGCCGGCGCCTCCTCGAGCACCTTCTGGTGGCGGCGCTGGACGGAGCAGTCCCGCTCGCCGAGCGCGACGACGGCGCCCTGGGCGTCGGCGAGGAGCTGCACCTCGACGTGGCGCGGCCGCTCGAGGTAGCGCTCGTAGAGGAGGCGTCCGTCGCCGAAGGCGGCGTGCGCCTCGCGGCCGGCGGCCGCGACCGCGGCGGCCAGCTCCGCCGGGTCCCGCACGACCCGCATCCCGCGCCCGCCCCCGCCGGCGGCCGACTTGACGAGGAGCGGGAAGCCGAGCTCGGCCGGGTCGCCGCCGGGCAGGACGGGCACGCCGGCCGCCCGGGCGGTCCGTTTCGCCTCGAGCTTGTCCCCGCTCGCGCGCAGGGCCTCCGGAGGCGGGCCGACCCACGCGAGACCGGCCGCGGCCACGAGCTCCGCCGCCTCGGCGTTCTCGGCGAGGAAGCCGTAGCCGGGGTGGACGGCGTCGGCGCCCGCCTCGCGGGCCGCCCGCACGAGCTCGTGCGGGTCGAGGTACGAGCCGACGGCGACGGTCCTGTCGGCCGAGCGGGCGTGGAGCGAGCGGGTGTCGTCGGGCGCGGCGACGGCGACCGTGGCCATTCCGAGGCGGCGCGCCGTCCGGAAGACCCGGAGGGCGATCTCGCCGCGGTTCGCTACGAGGAGCGTCGAGAACGCCACAACCCCGCAAGCGTAAGGAGGGCGAGGGCGGCGAGCACGAGGTAGGGCACGGCGTCCGAGGTCGCCTCGGCGACGGCGCCGCCCGCCGCCGAGCCGGCGCTCTGGCCCGGCGCCCAGGCGAGGTTCACGAGCGCGAACGCGTACCCGTACTCGAGCCCCCGCTCCTCGGCCGCGTGCGTGAGGAGCGTCATCCCGGGCGTGTAGAAGGTCCCGAAGGCGAGCCCGGCCGCGAGCACGAGGAAGGCGAGCAGGAAGCGCTCGCGCGGCCAGGGGAGGAGCGCGGCGACGAGCACCGTCCCGAGCAGCGCGGCGCGGACGAGGGCGAGCGGCCCGTGCCGGTCGGCGAGCCTTCCCATCACCACGTTGTTGAGCGCCTCCAGCGCGCCGGCCGCGAGCCAGACCGCGCCGATCCCGATCGCGCCGGCGCCGAGCGCCGAGAGCCGGAGCGGCGCGAGCACGCCGAGCGTGCCGAAGAGGAGGGCGGGCAGGGTCACGAGCCAGACCGAGAGGAGGACGCGGCGGTCCTCCAGCGCGGCGACGAGGGTCGAGAGCGGCTGCGGGGCCTCGGGGCGCGCGGCGGGGGTCGCCGCGGCCCACGCGGCGAGCGCGGTCGACGCGGCGGCGACGGTGCCGAACGTCCAGCCGGTGCCGGCGACGGAGGCGACGCCGCCGAGGACGGGGCCGAGCAGCGCCCCGACGACCGCGGCCGCGAACGCCTGGCCGATCAGGGACCCGCGCCGGCCGGAGGGCGCCGCCGCGACGAGCCAGGCGAGCGCGCCCGTCCAGGAGAACGCGCTCGCCGCTCCCTGGCAGAAGCGCGCGAGGTCGAGCTGCCACGCCGACCCGGCGACGCCGAAGAGCGCGGTCGTCGCCGCGACGCCGAGCAGGCCCACGAGCACGGTCGGCTTGACGCCGAGCCTGGCGGCGACGATCCCGCTCGGGAGCGACCCCGCGAGCGCGCCGAGCGGGTAGGCCGCGGCGAGCAGCCCGGCGCCGCCCTTGCCGAGCCCGATCCGGTCGGCGTAGTGGGGCAGGAGCGGCGTCAGCGCCGCGAAGAAGAGCGTGTCGACGAGGACGACCGCTCCCGTGAGCAGCAGGACCCGCCGCACTACCGGACGCGGCTCGCCCGCCGGCGGCGGGTCACGCGCCGAGCGAGAGTCGCGTCGGCGGCCAGGGCTCGTCCGGGCGCCGGCCGCCGAGCCGGATCCGGGCGCCGGCGTGCTCGCGGACCACGTCGCCGGGAAGCCCGACCGGCCGCTTGACGTACACGCCCGCGCGGCCGCAGCGCGCGGCGGCGGCCGGGGCGTGGAGCACGACCACCTGACCGAGCGGGGGCGAGGCGAAGCGAGAGCCGATCTCGCAGGCGATCGCGCGGTCCGAGAAGCGCGCGACGCCCCGGCGGGCGAGCGTGCGCCGCCGTCGCGGCAGCCGGCTCGTGACGCGGTCGAGGAGGCGCATGGCCCGAACGGTATCGGCGGCGGCCGCCGGCTCAGGGGCGGTCGCGGTAGACGCCCCAGCGCGTGCCGTCGGGAAGCCTCGCGGCGCGCTTCTCGAGGAAGGCGCGGAGCCCCTCCCGGCCCTCGGCGCTCGCGCGGCGCTCGGCGATCAGGCGCGCCGTCTCGGCGGCGGGGAGCGGGCGGCGCGCGAGCTCCTTGGCGGCGCGCGCGGCCTCGGGCCCGGCCGCCAGGAGCTCGCCCACGATGCGCTCGACGGCGGCGTCGAGGTCGGCGGCGACCTCGTGCACGAGCCCGATCCGCAGCGCCACGTCGGCCCCGAAGCGCTCGCCCGTGACGAAGTAGCGCCGCGTCGCGCCGGTGCCGATCCGCGCCAGGACGAACGGCGAGATCACGGCCGGGACGATGCCCAGCTTCACCTCGCTGAAGCCGAAGACGGCGCCGGGCTCGGCGACGACCGCGTCGCAGCAGGCGAGCAGGCCGCCCGCGCCGCCGAGCGCGTGGCCCTGCACCCGCGCGACGACCGGCGCCGGGCACGAGTCGACGGCGTCGAGCAGCTCGCGCAGCCGCAGCGCGTCCGCCAGGTTCGCGTCGGGGTCGAGCTCCGCGGCGGCGCGCATCCACTCGGCGTCGGCCCCCGCGCAGAACGACTCTCCCCGCCCGGCGAGGACGACCGCGCGCGCGTCCCCGGCGCCGCGGAACGCCTCGGCGAGCCGCCCGATCAGCGCCGAGTCGAGCGCGTTCCGCCGCTCCGGCCGGGCGAGCGTGACGCGCAGGACGGCTCCGTCGCGTTCCGTGACGAGCATTCCGCCGAGCCTAGCGTTCGGGTCGTCTCGCGGCCTCCCGACGAGCTCACGGCCGGACCGGGCACCTCGCCAGCCGTTCGGACCGCACGAACGACTCGCCCGTGCTCGGCGGCGCGCTCCTCGCCGCGGTGCTACTCCAGCGCGAGCCCGAGCCGGGCGAGCTCGGACGCGACCGAGACCGTCGCCTCGACGTCGAACGCCTCCGCGACCTCCGGGTCCTTGCCGATCAGCTCCCGCACGCGTGAGGGGAGCGGCTGCTCGGCGGCGGCGGCCGACTCCCAGACGTAGACGGCGCCCCAGCGCTCCGTCGCCTCGTCCGAGAGCCAGGCCTTGAAGAGGAGCCCCGGCACCCGGGCGAAGGCGTCGACCGCCTCGTCGCGCAGGTAGCGGCGCAGCTCGCCGACGTTCGTCTTCGAGTCGGCGAGGTTCCACAGCACGATCCGGACGAGCACGCGGCCCAGCATATGCTGGCGCCGTGATCCGGGGAGCGTTCGCCGCGGCGCTGACGCCGCTCCGCGACGGCGGGGCGGCCCTCGACGAGGAGGCGGTCGAGCCGTACGTCGCCTTCCTCGCCGCCGGCGGCGTCGACGGCGTCCTCGCGTGCGGGACGACGGGCGAGGGGATCCTGCTGACGCTCGCCGAGCGGCGCCGGGCGGCCGAGCGCTTCGTCGCCGCCGCGGCCGCGCACGGCCTCGACGTCGCCGTCCACTGCGGCGCCCAGACGACGGCCGACACCGCGGCGCTCGCCGCCCACGCCGCCGAGGCGGGCGCGGCGGCCGTCGCGGTGATCGCGCCGCCGTACTACCCGCTCGACGACGCGGCGCTCGAGCGCCATCTCGAGGCGGCCGCCGCGGCGTGCGCGCCGCTCCCGTTCTACCTGTACGAGTTCGAGGCGCGGAGCGGCTACGCGGTGCCGCCCGCGGCGATCGAGCGGCTGCGCGGCCGCGTCCCGAACCTGTGCGGGCTGAAGGTGTCGGACCGGCCGTGGGAGCGGCTCGAGCCGTACCTCGCCTGCGGGCTCGACGTCTTCGTCGGCGCCGAGGCGCTCGTCGCGCGCGGGCTCGAGCGCGGCGCCGCCGGCGCGGTCTCGGGGCTCGCGTCGGTCTACCCCGAGGTCGTGGCCGCGCTCGTGCGCGAGCGGACGCCGGAGCGGAGCGCCGAGGCGGCGCGGCTGCGGGCGGAGCTCGAGCGCTTCCCGTTCCACGCCGCCGCGAAGGCGGTGGCCGCGCGCCGCGGCGTCCCCATCGGCCCGGACGTGCGCGCGCCGCTGCGAGCGCTCACCGACGCCGAGCTGGCGGCGCTCCCGCTGCCGTGATCGTCGTCGCCGGCGCGGGTGCGATCGGCGCGAGCGTCGCCTACCACCTCGCGCTCCTCGGCGCGCGCGAGGTCGTCCTCTGCGACCGCGGGGAGGTCGCCGGCGGCTCGACCGCGCGGGCGATGGGCGGCGTCCGGCAGCAGTTCTCGACCGCCGCCGAGGTCCGGCTCGCGCAGGCGTCGATCGCGTTCTTCGAGGAGCTCGGGCCGCCGTTCTTCCGCCAGGTCGGCTACCTCTTCCTCGCGACCACGCCCGAGGGGCTCGAGCGGCTCGAGCGCCGCGCGGCGCTGCAGCGGTCGCTCGGCGTGCCGGTCGAGCCGGCGCCGCTCCCGTTCGGCGTCGAGGGCGGCGACGTGCTCGGCGCGTTCGCCTGCCGGAAGGACGGCCTCGCCGACCCGCCCGCGGTGACGCGCGAGCTCGTCCGCCGCGCCGCCGGGCTCGGCGTGCGCGTCGAGGAGGGCGTCGACGCGCGCACCCTCGACCGCGAGGTGCTCGTCGTCTGCTGCGGGCCCTGGTCGGCGGAGCTCGCCCCGGCGCTCCCCGTGCGGCCGCTCTGCCGGCAGCTCCTCGAGACGGGGCCGCTCGAGCTCGACGAGCGGCTGCCGATGGTGGTGGAGGAGGAGACCGGCTTCCACTTCCGCCGCCGCCGCGACCGGCTCGTGCTCGCGATGAGCGACCCGGAGCCTCGCTGGGGCTTCGAGACCGCCGTCGACGAGAGCCTCTTCGGCGACCGGCTCGCCCGGCTCGCGCACCGCTTCCCCCCGGCTGCGGGGACGGAGGTCGCGGACGCGTGGGCGGGTCTCTACGACATGACGCCGGACGCGCACCCCGTCGTCGGCCGCGTCGGCGAGGGCGTCTACGCCGCGTGCGGGTTCTCGGGCCACGGCTTCATGCAGTCGCCCGCCGTCGGCCGTGCGCTCGCCGAGGAGATCGTGCTCGGCGCCTCGTCGCTCGACCTCTCGCCCTACCGGCTCGAGCGCTTCGGCGCCGAGCCCGAATTCCCCGAGACCCTCGTCCTCTGACGGCCGTCACATCCGGAAGACGCCGAACGCCGTCTCCGGGATCGGGGCGTTCAGCGCCGCCGCGATCCCGAGGGCGAGGACGCGGCGCGTGTCGAGCGGGTCGACGATGCCGTCATCCCAGAGGCGCGCGGTCGAGTAGTACGGGTTGCCCTCGGCCTCGTACTTGGCCCGGATCTCGTCCTCGTCGGCGTCTCCGACCATCGCGAGCACGGTCGCCGCCTGCTCGCCGCCCATCACCGAGATGCGCGCGTTCGGCCACATCCAGAGCTGGCGCGGCGCGTACGCGCGCCCGCACATGCCGTAGTTGCCGGCGCCGAACGAGCCGCCGATCACGACGGTGAACTTGGGCACCTCCGCGCACGCGACGGCGGTCACGAGCTTCGCGCCGTCCCGCGCGATCCCGCCGGCCTCGTACTCCTTGCCGACCATGAAGCCCGTGACGTTCTGGAGGAAGACGAGCGGCACGCGCCGCTTGCATGCAAGCTCCACGAAGTGCGCACCCTTCCGGGACGACTCGGCGAGAAGGACGCCGTCGTTCGCGAGGATCCCGACGGGATACCCCTCGATCCTCGCCCAGCCGCACACGAGCGTCTCCCCGTAGAGCGCCTTGAACTCGTCGAAGCGCGAGCCGTCCACGATCCGCGCGATCACCTCGCGGGGGTCGAGGGCGGTGCGATGGTCGTCGGGCACGAGGCCGTAGAGCTCGGCGGGATCGGCGGCGGGAGGCTCCGGCTCGGCGACCTCCCACGGCGGGTCGGGCGGACGCGCGTGCAGGTCTGCGACGATCCGCCGGGCGATCGCGAGGGCGTGCTCGTCGGAGGTCGCATAGTGGTCGGCGACGCCCGACTGCCGCGCGTGCACGTCCGCGCCGCCGAGCTCCTCCGCGCTCACCTCCTGCCCCGTGGCGGCCTTCACGAGCGGCGGCCCGCCGATGAAGATCGTGCCCGTCCCGCGGACGATCACCGTCTCGTCGCTCATCGCCGGCACGTACGCGCCGCCGGCCGTGCACGAGCCCATCACGACGGCGATCTGCGGGATCCCCTGCGCGGACATCCGCGCCTGGTTGAAGAAGATCCGCCCGAAGTGGTCGCGGTCGGGGAAGACCTCGGCCTGGAGCGGGAGGTAGGCGCCGCCCGAGTCGACGAGGTAGACGCACGGGAGCCGGTTCTGCTCGGCGACCTCCTGCAGGCGGAGGTGCTTCTTGACGGTGAGCGGGAAGTAGGAGCCGCCCTTCACCGTCGCGTCGTTCGCGACGATCGCGCAGTGGCGGCCCTCGACGACGCCGATCCCGGTGACGATCCCGGCCGACGGCGCCTGTCCGTCGTAGACGTCCCACGCGGCGAGCGCCCCGAGCTCGAGGAACGCCGTCCCGGGGTCGACGAGCCGGTCGATCCGCTCGCGGGCGAGCAGCTTGCCGCGGGCGCGGTGCCGCTCGACCGCCCGGTCGCCGCCGCCGCGGGCGACCAGGGCGGTGCGCTCGCGCAGCTCCGCGACGAGCGCCTCCATCCGCGCCCGGCGCCGCTCGAACTCCTCCGTCCGCTCCGCGCGCCGGTCGAGCCGTGCCACGCAGGCAGCCTAACGAGGCTGCTCCGCGAGAACCGGGAGCAGCCGCTGGACGAGCTCGTACAGCTCGGCGAGCTCGAACGGCTTCGGCAGGAAGGCGGAGCGCTCGTCGAGCGTGAACCCGGCGGCCGGATAGCCGGAGACGTAGACGATCCCGAACGGCGCCGCGACCTCCTCGCGAAGCCGGCGGGCGAGCTCTCCGCCGCCGAGGCCCGGCATGACGAGGTCGGTGACGAGCACGTCGAACGTGCCTCCCTGCTCGACGTAGGCGAGCGCGGCCGCGGGCGTCGGGGCCACGACGACCGCGTGGCCCTGGTCCTCGAGGCCGGCGGCGACCAGCCGGCGCACGACCGGCTCGTCCTCCACGAGGAGGACGGTCGCGCGCGCTGGCCCGCCCGGCGCGGCCGCCGCGGGGGGCTGCGCCGCCTGCAGCGTGATCGTGAACGTCGTCCCGCGCCCGACCTCGCTCTCGAGCTCGATCGAGCCGCCGCACTGCGTGACGATCCCGTAGACGCTCGCGAGGCCGAGCCCCGTCCCCTGGCCCAGCGGCTTGGTGGTGAAGAACGGCTCGAAGACGCGGCCCTTGACGTCGTCGGGGATCCCGCAGCCGCTGTCTGCCACCGCGAGCTGGACGTACTCCGCGCCGATCGGACGGGTCGAGATCCGGAGCGTGCCGCCGTCCGGCATCGCGTCGCGGGCGTTCGTCCCGAGGTTGAGGACGACCTGGCCGAGCTGGGCCGGGTCGCCGTCGACCCACGAGGGCTCGCCGAGGTCGAGCTCGATCGCGATCCCGGGCTCGAGCAGGCGCTCGAGCAGCGCCGCGGCGTCACGGACGACGGCGTTCAGCTCGACGCGCTCGTCCGGCCGCTCGCCGCGGCGCGCGAAGAAGAGGAGCTGCTCGGTGAGGGCGCCGCCGTGCGCGGCGGCCCGCCGGATCTCCTCGAGGCTCGCGCGCAGGCGCTCGTCGCCCGCGCCGCCGCGCTCGAGCGCGAGCGCGGCGTGGCCGCTGATCCCCATCAGCAGGTTGTTGAAGTCGTGCGCGATCCCGCCCGCGAGCTGCCCGATCGCCTCGAGCTTCTGCGCCTCGCGGAGTCCGTGCTCGAGCTTGTTGCGCTCGGTGACGTCGCGGACGTGGGCGATCCCGCCGGCGATCCTCCCCGCGGAGTCGTGCAGCGGACCGTAGACGATGTCGAAGGTGCGCCGCCCGAGGCCCGGCAGCTCGAGCTGCTCGTCGCGGAGCTCGACCGTCTCGCCGGCGAGCGCCGCCGCGCGGGCGGCGAGCGCGCCGCCCGCGAGCGCGAGCGGGGTCTCGTGGGGGAGCCGCCCGATGATCGCGCCGCGGTCGATCCCGGTCAGCTTCTCGCAGGCGCGGTTCCAGACCTCGTAGCGCCCGTCGAGGCCGTAGGCGAGCACGCCGTCGACGCTGCTCTCGATCAGGCTCTCGGCGAAGGCGCGCGCGGAGACGGCGGCGCGGTTCGAGCGCACGAGCCGCCGGAAGAGGAGCGCGCAGACCGCGAGGGCGAGCGCGACGGAGGCCACGGCCGCGATCTCGGCGACCGCCTCGGCGCGGTCGGCGCGGTTCCCGAGGCCACGCTCCGCCGTCCGGAGGAGCCGGAACTCGCGGTCGACCGACGGCCGGAAGCGCCCGGCGAGCTGCTCGGCGGCGGTCTCCCGCCGCCCGGCGAGAAGGCCCGCCTCCTGCAGCAGGAAGCCGAGGTTCCGCCCGTCGAGGCGCCGCGCGGGGCCGAGCTCGTCGCGCTCGCCGAACCGCGCGAGGCGGGTGAGCTCGAGCCGGTTCGTGCGCGCCCGCCGGCGCAGCTCCGCGGCGACCCGGGCGAGCGAGCGCTCGTCGCGCGCCGTCCGCGGCAGGGCCTGCATCACGCCGACGTTGCCCCGGAGGCGGAGCAGGTCGAGCTGCGCGCCGCGGAGGGCGTCCGCGCGGCCGTGGAGCAGGACGCAGGCTGCGACGACCGCGCCCGCGGCCGCCAGCCCGAGCCCGGTGAGCGCCGCGACACGCCGAGGGCGCGCAGTGCGTGGAAGCGCCTTCACCTGCGAGCAAGCATCGCGGGCGGCCCGTGCGCCCGCCATCCCCGCGAGCGCGTCTCGTGCTCCCGGAAAGGGGGTTACCTATAGTCAATAGAAGCGACGTGGTTTCCGGCCAGACACCCGGCGGCGGCGCGCGCGACCAGGTTGGCGCCCGCGGGCGCCCGCTCGCGACCTACTTCGCGCTGCTCGTCGCGGTCTTCGTGGCCGCCGCCGGCGCCGCCGTCGCGTACGTGGAGGTGCAGACGCGCCGGGACGCCCGCTCCGCCGCGCGGGACGACACCCGCGCTGCCGTCGAGGCGGCGTCGAGGGAGCTCGAACGGGGCGTCGCCGTGCTCCGCGCCACGGTCGACAACCTGGCCGCGAGCCCGAGCACGGCCTCGGCGCTCGACCGCCCCGCCGGGTGCACGCTCACGATCAGCTTCGGCGACCTGGGCGGCGGGCACCTCGACATCGTGAGCAGGAAGGGCAAGGTGGTCTGCACCTCGCTTCCGGCTCCCGACGGAGGGCGCCGGCCCGACTACGCCGGCGCGGACTGGCTCGCTCGGGCCCTCGCCGGGCGGCGTCTCGATGCCCCCGTCCTCGACACGGCGACCGGGGAGCGGGTCGCGCTCGTCTCGGCGCCGCTCGCCGGGCGCCGGGGCGTGGTCGCGGGCTTCGTCGAGCTCGCGCCGCTCGCCCGGTCGCTCGCGAGGCTCCAGGGCGGCGGCTCCTCGCTCGCCTTCCTCGTCGCGAGCGCCGACGGGAAGACCGTGCTCGCGCGCTCGGTCGAGCCGGACCGCTCGATCGGCGCCGCGCTCGCCGGCACCGGCTTCGCGCGGTCGCGGCCGTCGGGCGAGTGGCGCGACCTCGACGGGACGAAGCGGATCTACTCCTCCGCGGCGATCCCCTCGACCGGCTGGCGGCTCTACGTCGGCGAGGAGTCGGGCGCCGCGCTCGCCGCGGCGGTGCGGCTCGAGCGCCGCGAGCTCGGGATCATCGCCGCCGGGCTCGCCGCCTTCCTGCTCGCGACCTGGGTGATCTACCGGCGGACGGCCAGGCCGATCAAGGAGCTCGCCGCGGGCGTCCGGTCGGCGAGCTCGGAGGCCGGGTCCGAGTCCGCCCCGGTGCGGGGGCACGGCCCGGCCGAGGTGCGGGCGCTCGCCGAGGACGTGAACGGCCTGCTCGCGACCGTGCGGTCGGAGCTCGCCGAGCGCAGGCGCGTGGAGGAGGACCTGCGCGTGTCCGAGGAGAGCTACCGCCTCCTCTTCGAGAAGCACCCCGCGCCGATGTGGCTGTTCGACCCCGAGACGCTGCGCTTCCTCGCGGTCAACGACGCGGCGGTCGCCGCGTACGGCTACTCGAAGGAGGAGTTCCTCGCGCTGACGCTCGACGACATCCGGCCGGAGCAGGACCGCGGGGTGCTCCGGCGGGAGCCGCCCGACCTCGGCCGGCGGGACGAGGGGAGCCTCTGGCGCCACCGCAAGAAGGACGGGACGGTGATCGAGGTGATGGTGGTCGCGGACACGGTCGAGTTCGAAGGCAGGCCGGTCCGCGTCGTGCTCGCCCAGGACGTGACCGAGCAGCGCCGGCTCGAGGAGCAGCTCCGCCAGTCGCAGAAGATGGAGGCGATCGGGAGCCTCGCGGGCGGCATCGCCCACGACTTCAACAACCTCCTCACCGTGATCCGCGGGTACAGCTCCGTCCTCCGCCGGCAGGTCCAGGGCGACGACCTGAGGGCGGAGCTCGAGCAGATCGACGACGCGGCGGGGCGTGCGGGGGAGCTGACCCGACAGCTGCTCGCGTTCAGCCGCCAGCAGGTGCTGAGGCCCGACCGGATCCAGGTGAACGACGTGGTGGAGGAGACGCTGAAGCTCCTCAACCGCGTGATCGGCGAGAACATCGAGATCGAGTGCGAGCTCGCGCCGGACCTCGTCCCGGTCTTCATCGACCGCGGCCAGCTCGGGCAGGTGATCCTGAACCTGGCGGTGAACGCGCGCGACGCGATGCCGGACGGCGGCAAGCTCTGGATCCGGACGTCGAACGTCGAGATCGACCCGCGCTACGCGGCCGAGCACGTCGACGTCGAGCCCGGCCCGCACGTGCTGCTCCAGGTGACCGACAGCGGCGTCGGGATGGACGAGGCGACGCGCGAGCGCGTCTTCGACCCCTACTTCACGACCAAGCCGCACGGGACCGGCTTCGGGCTCTCGACCGTGTACGGGATCGTGAGGCAGAGCGGCGGACACATCTGGCTCTACACGGAGCCGGGCACCGGAACGACCTTCAAGCTGTACTTCCCGCAGGCGACGGAGGCGGCGGCGCCCGTGGCGGCGCCGCCTCCGCCCGCCGCCGTGGCGTCGCTGCAGGGAAGCGAGACGGTCCTCCTCGTGGAGGACGACGACGCGGTGCGCGCGCTCGCGGTCGACGTGCTGCGGTCGCTCGGCTACCGGGTCCTGGAGGCGCGGACGCCCGCCGAGGCGATCGTCGCGGCCGAGAGCCCCGAGCGCGTCGACGTCATGCTCACGGACGTCGTGCTTCCGGAGATGAACGGCGCCGAGCTGGCCGAGCGGGTGCTCGAGCGCCGGCCGGGGCTCCGGCTCCTCTTCACGTCCGGCTACCCCGGCGGCACCCTCGTCCGCGGGCAGGTCGCGGGCGCGCGCGTCGCGTTCATCGAGAAGCCCTACCTCCCCGCGGAGCTCGCGCGCGCGCTCCGCGAGGTGCTCGACGGCGGCGACGGCCGGTAGGAATGCGTCTAAGCTGGACCGTCACCGAGATGTGCCGACAGTTGCGGCTCATCTCGTCTTCACCTTGTTGGCACCGTAGACGATGTCGGCGGGGATGCGGCCGCGGGTGAGGCGGCCGTTGTGGACGCGGCG
>Ga0070741_10008355_pt1 | contig 20834 bp, 21 predicted proteins | sample Coa_R1_4_FD_66440 | JGI IMG/M metagenome (GOLD analysis project Ga0070741, IMG submission 66440) | Surface soil microbial communities from Centralia Pennsylvania, which are recovering from an underground coalmine fire - Coalmine... | ecosystem: Environmental > Terrestrial > Soil > Unclassified ...
TGCACGGCCACGGGACCGGCGACCTCCTCGACGCGGTGGTCGCGCGCCTGCCGGGCGCCGGCCCGGCGCAGATCGGCGAGGAGGCGATCCGCGTCGCGATCCTCGGTCGGACGAACGTCGGCAAGTCGAGCCTGCTGAACGCGATCCTCGGCGAGGAGCGGGTGATCGTCTCGGACGTGCCGGGGACGACCCGGGACGCGATCGACACCCTCTTCGAGCGGGACGGGACGCGGTTCGTCCTCGTCGACACCGCCGGCCTGCGCCGCAAGCGGCGCCAGCGCCAGGGGATCGAGTACTACTCCGAGCTGCGCACGCTGGACGCGGCCGACCGCGCCGACGTCGCGCTCGTCCTCGTCGACGCGAGCGAGGGCCTGGTCGACCAGGACCTCGCCGTCGCGGACGTCGCGCGCAAGGCGAACTGCTCGACGATCGTCGTCCTGTCCAAGTGGGACATCGGACAGGTCAAGGTCGAGGACGTCCGGCCCCGGCTCGAGCACCGGCTGCGGCAGCGGCCGGGGATCGTCACCGTGTCGGCGACGACCGGCCGGGGCGTCGCCAGGCTCCTGGACCGGATCGAGCAGCTGTTCGCCAAGCACACGAGCCGCGTGCCGACGCCCGCGCTGAACTCGGCCCTCGGCGAGCTGCGTGCGGCCAGGCAGGCGCCGTCGCGCGACCGCCGGCGCCTGAACCTGCTCTACGGGACGCAGACGACGACCCGCCCACCGCGCTTCCGCTTCTTCGTCAACGACCCGTCCCTCGTCACCCGCGACTACGCGTACTGGATCGAGAACCAGGTGCGGGACCGGTTCGAGCTCGAGGGCGTTCCCGTCTCCATCGACTTCGTCCGCCGCTCGTAGGCGTGCCGTCCCTCCGGGCTTAGACTCGCCCGACCATGTCCTCCAGGCCGCCGGTGCAGTTCTCCACAGCCCATGCCTGGCACCGGAGGTGTGACGACAGCGGGACGATGTTTCCACAATCCACAGGCCATGCCTGGCACCAGCGGAGTGCCGAAACCGCAACTTCCTGTCCACAGGGAGCCCCGGCGTGAGGGCGGCCGTGATCGGGGCGGGCGCGTGGGGGACGGCCTTCGCCCGCCTGCTGGCCGACCGCGGGCACGAGGTGACGCTGGCCTGCCGCGACCCCGGGCAGGCGGCCGCGATCGCCGAGACGGGGCGGAATCCCCGGGCGCCGGCCGTCGACCTCGGCGGCGTCGAGGCGACCGCCGGCCCGCCCCCCGGCGCCGACCTGTACGTCCTCGCTGTGCCGAGCGCGGCGTTTGCGGAGGTCGCGGCGGCGGTGCCCGCCGGCGGGCCGATCCTGTCGCTGACGAAGGGCCTCGACCCCGCGACCGGGAACCGCCTCTCGACGCTCGTCCGCGGCCGGCCGGTCGCCGTCCTGTCCGGTCCGAACATGGCCGAGGAGGTGGCCGCCGGCCTGCCCGGCGCGACCGTGATCTCGAGCGAGGACGAGGCGCTCGCGGTCGGGCTCCAGCACGAGATCAACTCGACGGTCTTCCGGGTCTACGTGAACTCCGACCTGGTCGGCGTCGAGCTGTGCGCCGCGGCGAAGAACGTGATCGCGCTCGCCGCCGGCGGCGTGGACGGGCTGGGGCTCGGCGACAACGGCAAGGCTGCGCTGATCACCCGCGGCCTGGCCGAGATGACGCGCCTGGGAGAGGCCTGCGGCGCCCGGCCGGAGACGTTCGCCGGCCTGGCCGGCATGGGCGACCTGATCGTCACCTGCTGGAGCCGGCACGGTCGCAACCGCCAGGCGGGAGAGCTGATTGCGCAGGGCACGCCGCCGGCGGACGCGGTTGCCCGGATCGGCCACGTCGTCGAGGGCCTGACGACCGCGCCGGCGCTCCGCGACCTGTCCCGGCGTCTCGGCATCGAGCTGCCGATCACCGAGGGCGTCTGCCGGATCCTCGAGGGCGACAGCCTCGGCGATCTCGTCGCCTCGCTGATGGGGCGGCGCCCGCGCGGCGAGTAGCGCCTGCCCGAACCGTCCTCTCCGGTAGCCTTCCGGGCCGATGGCGGCACGCTCGTTCCTCTTCACCTCCGAGTCGGTCACCGAGGGTCATCCCGACAAGATGGCCGACCAGATCTCGGACTCGGTCCTCGACGCCGTCCTGGCCGGGGATCCGCTCGGCCGCGTCGCCTGCGAGACCCTGATCACGACCGGCCTGGTGGTCGTCGCCGGCGAGATCTCGACCGAGACCTACGTGGACATCCCGCGGCTCGTCCGCAGCAAGATCCGCGAGATCGGCTACGACCGCGCGAAGTACGGGTTCGACGCCGAGACGTGCGGCGTGATCGTCGCCCTCGACGAGCAGTCGCCCGACATCGCCCAGGGCGTCGACGCCTCGTTCGAGGTGCAGCACGATCCCGGTGGCGACGACCCGCTCGACCGCGAGGGCGCCGGCGACCAGGGGATGATGTTCGGCTACGCGACCGACGAGACGGACGAGCTGATGCCTATGCCGATCACGCTCGCCCACCTGATCTGCCGGCGGCTCGCCGAGGTGCGCAAGGCGGACGTGCTGCCCTACCTGCGGCCCGACGGCAAGGCGCAGGTGACGGTTCGCTACGAGACCGACGACCGCGGCCGCAGCCGGCCCGTCGAGATCGTCCGGGTCGTGGTCTCGACGCAGCACCGAGACGGGCTCGAGGCCGACGCGCTGATCAAGCCCGACCTCGCCGAGCACGTCCTGCACCCGATCCTGCCGGCCGACCTGTACGACCAGAAGCGCCTGCTCTCGGACAAGGACTTCTTCTACTGCAACCCGACCGGCAAGTTCGTCGTCGGCGGGCCGATGGGCGACACCGGGCTCACCGGCCGCAAGATCATCGTCGACACGTACGGCGGCGCCGCCCGCCACGGGGGCGGAGCGTTCTCGGGCAAGGATCCGACCAAGGTCGACCGCTCGGCCGCCTACGCCGCCCGCTACGTGGCGAAGAACGTGGTCGCCGCCGGGCTGGCCGGCCGCTGCGAGCTCCAGGTCGCCTACGCGATCGGCGTCGCTCACCCGGTCTCGCTCGAGGTGGACTGCTTCGGAACCGAGCGGGAGGGAATGACGAACGCGAAGATCGAGGAGCTCGTGCGCGAGCACTTCGACCTGAGGCCGGCGGCGATCATCCGCGACCTCGAGCTCCGCCGCCCGGTGTACGCGAAAACGGCCGCCTACGGCCACTTCGGGCGCGACGACCACGACTTCACCTGGGAGCGGGTCGACAAGGCGGAGGCGCTGCGCGCCGCCGCCGGGCTCGGCTCGCCCGCCGCTACACCGGCCTGACGCTCCGCCGGCCCGCCGCTACGCCGGCCTGACGAACAGGCCGCCGGCGGCCTTCTCGCCGATCGCCCGCTCGTCGCCGTTCAGCCGGACGGTGAACTGGCCGGCCGCGGACTCCGCCGACGTCACCTCGAGCTCCGTGCCCGGGACGAGGCCCTGGTCGTAGAACCAGTGGAGGAGGTCGCCGTCGTGCTCGGCGAGGCGGACGATCGTCGCGCGCTCGCCCCGGCCGAGTGCGGAGAGCGGCGCGAGCTCACGGTTCTCGCGCTGCTCGAACTCGGTGTCGACCGGCCAGCCGTGCGGGCAGCGCTCCGGACGGCCGAGCTTCTCGTCCATGCGCTCGATCATGTCGTCGGTGAACGTGTCGCCGAGCTCGTCGGCGTGGACGTGGGCCTCGGCGGCGGTGTAGCCCATGAAGTCGGTGAGCAGGCGCTCGATGATCCGGTGCTTGCGCACGACGCGCTCCGCACGCTCGCGGCCGGACTTCGTCAGGATCGCCTCCTTGTGCTCGCCCCGCTGGACGAGGCCGTCCTTCTCGAGCCGCTTCAGCATCTCGCCTGCGGACGCCCGGGAGACGCCGAGCATCTCGGCGACGCGGGAGGCGAGAGTCGGCGTGCCCGTGGTCGTCGGCCGGTACTCGCCGATCGGGAAGGCGAGGAACCAGATGGTCTCGAGGTATTCGTCGACAGAGTGTCGTTGCTGTGCCATCGCGTTGGGAGTTGACGACCGCCGGGCTGCTGACTATAGTCGCGGCCGTTTGTAAGGTATGCCTTACACTCGATCGAAGGAGCGCCTGACGTTGACCGACCAGCCGACCGCCGCCTGATGCTTCCGACCTTCGTCATCGGCCTGCGCGAGGGTGTCGAGGCGTCGCTGATCGTCGGCATCGTCGCCGCCTTCCTCCGGCAGGAGGGCAGGCGCGACGCGCTCCGCTGGATGTGGGCCGGTGTCGGTCTCGCAGCGGCGATCTGCGTCGCCGGCGGCGTCGTCCTCGAGGTGATCAGCCGGAGCCTGCCGCAGCGGCAGCAGGAGGGGCTCGAGACCGTGATCGGCGGCGTGGCGGTCGCGGCGGTCACCTTCATGATCGTGTGGATGCGCCGCAACGCGCGCGGCCTGCGGCGGGCGCTCGAGGGGCGCGCCTCCAGCGCGCTCGCGCAGGGCTCGGTGGTCGCGCTCGTCGCGATGGCGTTCTTCGCGGTGATCCGCGAGGGCTTCGAGACCTCCGTCTTCCTGCTGGCCGCCTTCGACTCGTCGACGAACCCGTCGGCCGCCGGCGGCGGAGCGCTGCTCGGCGTCGCCGTCGCCGCCGCCGTCGGCTACGGCATCTACCGGGGCGGCGTCCGCCTCAACCTCGCCCGCTTCTTCCGGATCACCGGGGTCGTGCTCGTGCTCGTCGCGGCGGGGCTCGTCGCCACCGCGCTGCACACCGCGCACGAGGCCGGCTGGCTGAACGGCCTCCAGGGCGCCACCGTCGACCTGCGCTGGCTGGTCACCCCCGGGACGATCCGCTCGTCGCTCCTCACCGGCCTGCTCGGCTTCCAGCCGCGCCCGGTGACCGCCGAGGCGATCGGGTACCTGGTCTACGCGGTCCCGATGGCGATCTACGTGCTCTGGCCGTCCGGCCTGCGGCTGCGGCGCGAACCCCGCTCCCAGCCGGTGCCCGCCGGGCGCACGGCATGACGCTCCGCAGCGGACTGCTCGCCGCGACGGCGGTCGCGGCGTCGCTTGCGCTGCCCGGCTGCGGCGGCGGAGGCGACAAGAGCGCCGCCTCCGGGCGCACCGTCGAGGTGACGCTCACCGACGCGGGCTGCAAGCCGGAGCGGCTCCGCCTCGCCGCCGGCCCCGTGACGTTCGCGGTCGAGAACGACGGCGCCGAGGCGGTCAGCGAGTTCGAGGTGCTCGACGGCGACCGGATCCTCGGCGAGGTGGAGAACGTCGCGCCGGGTCTTTCCGGCCGGTTCTCGCTGACCCTGAAGCCCGGACGCTTCACGATGTACTGCCCCGGCGGGGACACCGAGCGCGGCGCCCTGGTCGTGACCGGGGCCGCCGCCGGACAGACCGCCGGTGCGAAGGCGGCCGCCGCGCGCTACGGGCGGTACGTCGAGGCCCAGACGGCGCTCCTCGTCTCGCGCACGCGGACGTTCGTCCGGGCTCTCGCCGCGGGCGACATCGCCGCGTCGAAGCGGGCATACGCGGCCGCCCGGATCCCGTACGAGGCGATCGAGCCCGTCGCCGAGAGCTTCGGCGGCCTCGACCCGGCGATCGACGCGCGCGAGGGAGACGTCCCGGCGTCGAGGTGGACCGGCTTCCACCCGATCGAGCAGGCGCTGTGGGTTCGCGGGACGGCCGGCTCGGCGAGGCTCCGGACGAAGCTGATGCACGACGTGGTCGAGCTGCAGCGTCGCGTCCGCACGATCGACCTCGAGCCCGCCCAGATCGCGAACGGCTCGGTCGAGCTGCTCGGCGAGGTCTCGAAGTCGAAGATCACCGGCGAGGAGGAGCGGTACTCCCACCTCGACCTGGTCGACGTCGAGGCGAACGTCGACGGCGCGAGGGCCGCGTTCGACGCGGTCTCGGCGATGGTCGCGTCGGCCGACCCCGGGCTCGCGACCCGGATCGAGGCGCGGTTCGCCGGCGTCGACCGCGCGCTCCGCCCCTACCGGCGCGGCGACTCCTTCGTCTCCTACCCGACCTTGACCGAGCAGGACACGCGGGCGCTCAGCCGGTCGATCGACGCGCTGGCGGAGCCCCTCTCCCGGGTGGGGGCGATCGTCGCGGGCCGATGAGCTCCCGCCTCACACGGGGGAAGCTGCTGGCGGCGGGCGCGCTCGGCGCCGGAGCGGCCCTCGGCGGCGTCGGGATCGAGCGGCTCGCAACCGGCGACGACGGCGGGGACGGACGGCGGATCGTTCCGTTCCACGGCGAGCACCAGGCCGGCATCGCGACGCCTGCCCAGGACCGGCTGCACTTCGCCGCGTTCGACATGGTCGCGGAGGGGCGCTCCGAGCTCCGGGATGTCCTGCGCGACTGGACGCGCGCGGCGGAGCGCATGTGCGCGGGCGAGGCGGTCGGCCGCGACGACACGCCGCTGGCGCCCCCGGTCGACACCGGCGAGGCCGCGGGGCTCGGCGCCGCCCGGCTGACGGTCACCTTCGGCCTCGGGCCGTCGCTCTTCGACTGCTTCGGCCTCGCCGCCGACCGGCCGCGGGCGCTCGTCGAGCTGCCTGCGTTCGCCGGCGACGAGCTCGACCCCGGCCGCTCGGGCGGCGATCTCGCCGTGCAGGCGTGCGCGGACGACCCGCAGGTCGCGTTCCACGCCGTGCGCAACCTCGCCCGCATCGGCCGCGGCGCGGTGGTGATGCGCTGGTCGCAGCTCGGCTTCGGACGGACCTCGTCGACGAGCCGGACGCAGGCGACGCCGCGGAACCTGATGGGCTTCAAGGACGGCACGAACAACATCAAGGCCGAGGACGCGGACGCGCTGGCGAGGAACGTCTGGGTCGGGCCGCGGGCGGCGCCGGCGTGGCTGCGGGGCGGGACCTACATGGTCACGCGGAGGATCCGCATGCTGATCGAGGTCTGGGACCGCGCGAGCCTCGACGACCAGGAGCGCACGATCGGCCGGCGCAAGGAGAGCGGCGCCCCGTTCGGGCGGAGCGGCGAGTTCGACCGGGTCGACCTCGCGTCCACGCCCGCCGACGCGCACATCCGGCTCGCCGCACCCGCGGAGAACCGGGGCACCCGCATCCTCCGGCGCGGGTACTCGTTCACCGACGGCATGGACGCGGAGCTCGGCCAGCTGGACGCGGGCCTCTTCTTCGTCAGCTTCCAGAACGACCCCGCCGCGTTCGTCACGCTCCAGCGGCGCCTGGCGGGCTCGGACGCGCTCGACGAGTACATCAAGCACACGGGCAGCGCGCTCTTCGCCTGTCCGCCGGGCGTCCGGCCGGGCGGGTACGTGGGCGAGACGCTCCTGGGGTAGCCAGACCCGGAGCTAGGCTCGGGCGGTGGCCTACGCCGCCGTCTACCCGCTCGTCTCCGCGCGCGCCGTCGCGCGGCCGTTCACCTACAGCGTCCCGGACGGCGTGGGGAAGGGCGCTGTGGTGTCCGTGCCGTTCGGCAGGTCGCGCGTGCGCGGCGTCGTCGTCTCCACCGGCGAGGCGCCGCCACCCGGCGTCGAGGCGGTGCCGATCGCCGCGGTTCTCGCCGACGTGCCGCCGCCGCTGGTCGACCTCGCCCTGTGGCTCGCGGAGTACTACGGGTCGACGCCCGCCCGGGCGCTGGAGCTCGTCGCTCCGCGCGCCCGCGCCCGCCGCGGCGAGCGCAGGCAGCCGCCGGCCGGGATCGCGGGCGAGCCGGCGCCGGAGCGCCTGACGCCCGAGCAGACGTCGGCGATCGACGCGATCGTCCGCGCGCTGGACTCGGGCGGCGGGCGCTACCTGCTGCACGGCGCGACCGGAAGCGGCAAGACCGAGGTCTACCTCCAGGCCTGCGCGGCGGCGCTCGAGCGCGGGCTCGGGGCGATCGTGCTGGTGCCGGAGATCGCGCTCACGCCGCAGGCGGTCGGGCGCTTCCGCGTCCGCTTCGGCGACCGGATCGCCGTCCTCCACTCGGGGATGACCGAGGCCGAGCGCCGGGACGAGCGCGAGCGGATCGCCTCCGGCGACGCCCGGGTCGTCGTCGGCGCGCGCTCGGCGATCTTCGCGCCGGTCCGTGGGCTCGGGCTCGTGTGCGTCGACGAGGAGCACGACGCGTCGTACAAGCAGGAGTCCGATCCGCGCTACGACGCGCGGACGGTGGCGGCCAAGCGCGCCGCGCTCGAGGGCGCGGTCGCGGTGTTCGGCAGCGCCACGCCGAGGCCGGAGAGCTGGGCCGGGCTCGAGCGGCTGACGCTCGGCGGGCGCCTGACGGGGAGGATGCCGCCGGTCGCCGTCGTCGACCTGCGCCGGGAGCTCGGCTACCCGCTCTCCGCGCCGCTCCTCGCCGCGCTCGGCAGGGTCGCCGAGGACGGCGGCAAGGCGATCCTGCTGCTCAACCGCCGCGGGCTCGTCCCCGCGATCCACTGCCGCACCTGCGGCACGACCCGCCGCTGCCCGAACTGCGACGTCGCCCTCGTGCTGCACGGCGCCGGCCGCAGCGAAAGGAGGCCGGCCGCGCCCCGTTCGGGGCACGAGCCGGCCGACGGTGGCCTGCGCTGCCACCACTGCGGCTACGCGGAGCCTGCGCCCGAGCTGTGCCCCGAGTGCGGCTCCGCCGAGCTCGCGCGGCTCGGCGCCGGCACCCAGCGGCTCGAGCGCGATCTGGCCGCGCGGCTGCCGGAGCTCGAGCTCGTCCGGCTCGACGCCGACACGCGCGACCCGACCGCGGCGCTCGAACGCTTCGCGGCCGCCGACCGGGCGGTGCTCCTCGGCACGCAGATGGTCGCCAAGGGCCACCACTTCGAGGGGGTCGCGCTGGCCGCCGTGGTCGACGCGGACACGGGGCTCGCGCTCCCGGACTTCCGCGCGGAGGAGCGGACGTTCCAGTTGCTCACCCAGCTCGCCGGGCGCAGCGGCCGCAACGCGCCCGGCCGCGTGCTGATCCAGACCTTCCAGCCGGACGCCCGGCCGGTCGAGCTCGCCGCCCGCCACGACGTCGAGCGGTTCCTCGCCGGCGAGCTCGAGCGCCGCGAGGCCCTCGGCTACCCGCCCTTCCGCCACCTCGTGCGCATCGTCGTGTCCGGCCCGGAGCCCGAGGCGCCGATGCGCGCCCTCGAGGAGCTGAAGGCCGCGGTCGGAGGCGAGCTGCTCGGGCCCGCGCCGATCCTCAGGCTCCGCGGCCGCTACCGGGCGCAGCTCGTCGCCAAGACCGAGCGCCCCGGGGCGCTCGCCGCCCGTGCGGGGCGGGCGCTCGCGGCCGCCGCGCCGGCGATGCGCAGGGCCGGGCTCGCGGCGGTCGTGGATGTCGATCCGCAGAGCGTGTAACTACACTCATCGCGCGTGGCGGAGGAGCACGGGCAGGTCGTCGACCAGGAGCTGAGCGCCGAGCAGGAGGCGAGGAGGCGGCTCGCGCTCGCCCAGATCCGCCAGTGGCCCGATTCGGTGCTCAAGCTCCGCGCGGAGGAGGTGCAGGACTTCGACGACGACCTGCGCCGGCTGGTCGCCCGCATGGGCGCGCTGATGGCCGACGCCAACGGGGTCGGGCTCGCGGGCAACCAGGCCGGGGTGCTCCGGCGCGTGTTCGTGTTCCAGATCGAGGGCGAGGACGAGCCGCGCGCGGCCGTGAACCCCCGGATCGTCGAGCCGAGCGAGGAGCGGGAGACCGGCGACGAGGGCTGCCTCTCGCTGCAGGGCGTGCTCGTGCCGGTCGAGCGGCCCGCGGCCGTCACGCTCGAGGCACTCGACGTCGAGGGGGCGCCCTACCGGCTCGAGCTCGAGGGGCTGCCGGCCCGCGTCGTCCAGCACGAGCTCGACCACCTCGACGGCATCCTGATCCTCGAGCGGACGACGCCCGAGGCCCGGCGCGAGGCGATGGCGACCCTGCGCCCGCAGCCGATCCTGGGCTGACCCGTGCGGTTCGGCTTCGCGGCGACCGCGCCGTTCGGTGCCGACATCCTCGAACGGCTCGCGGTCGGCCACGAGATCGCGTTCTGCCTCACGCAGCCGGATGCGGCCGCGGGGCGGGGGAGGGGCCTGCGGCCGGCGCCGGCCAAGCTGACGGCGCTCCGGCTCGGCATCCCCGTGGTCGAGAGCCTGGATGCCCCGCTCGACGCCGAGACGATCGTCCTCGTCGCGTACGGACGGCTGATCGCCGCGGAGCTGCTCGAACGGCACCTGTGGCTGAACGTCCACCCGTCGCTCCTGCCCCGGTGGCGCGGCGCGGCGCCGGTCGAGCGGGCGATCATGGCCGGGGACGCCGAGACGGGGGTGACGATCATCAGGCTGGTCGAGGAGCTCGACGCCGGGCCGATCGCGGCCCAGGAGCGCTTTCCGATCGGGCCCGAGGACGACGCCGGGGCGGTGTACGACCGTGCGGCGCCGCTCGCGGCCGACCTGCTCGAGCGCGTGCTGCCCGCGCCGGCGTTCACGGCGCAGCCAGAGGCCGGCGTGACCTACGCCGAGAAGATCGGCCCGGAGGACCGTGAGCTCGATCTCGGCCGTCCGGCCGAGGCGGTCAACCGCGTGCGGGCGCTCTCGCCGCACATCGGCGCCCGCGCCGAGCTCGAGGGGCGGCGCGTCCTGGTCTGGCGCGCGCGCCTGGAGGACGGCCGCTTCGTGCCGGTGGAGGTGCAGCCGGAGGGCGGCCGCCGGATGGGGTACGACGAGTGGCTGCGCGGACTCCGGTAGCGCCCACCCGCCGCGCCGCCAACGAGGTCGTCCTCCGCGTCTTCGAGGGCGACGCCTACACCGACCGGGCCTTCGCGACGGCGGCCGCGGGCCTCGACCGGCGGGACCGCGCGCTCGCCCAGCAGATCGCGTACGGAACGGTGCAGCGCGTCCGCGCCCTCGACCACGGCATCGAGACGCTCTGCCGCCGGCCGGTCCGCAAGCTCGACCCGCCGGTGCGGGCCGCGCTCCGCCTCGGCGCCTACCAGCTCGCCTACCTCGACGGCATCGCGCAGCACGCGGCCGTCAACGAGTCGGTGGAGCTCGTCCGCGCGGCGGGGCTCGAGCGTGCGGTGCCGTTCACGAACGCGGTGATGCGCCGCCTGGCGGAAGGCCTGCGCGGGCTCCTGGACGGGCTGCCGGAGGGCCCGGTCAGGCACTCGTACCCGGACTGGATCTACGAGACCTGGCGGCGCGACTGGGGCGACGAGGAGGCGCTCGAGCTGATGCGGGCGCAGAACGAGGCGCCGGAGACGGTCGTCCGGCTCGTCCGCGGGACGATCGAGGGCGAGCCGACCGACATCCCCCGGGCGTTCCGCGTCGCCCGCGTCGACGCGCGGGCCCTCGCCGACGGGAGGATCTGGCCGCAGAGCCGCGGTTCCCAGCTCGCCGGGCTCGCGGTCGCCTCGCAGCCGGGCGAGCGCGTGCTCGACCTCTGCGCCGCACCGGGCGGCAAGGCGACGATGCTGGCGGGCGAGGTGGTCGCCGTCGAGCTGCACGAGGGCCGCGCGCGCGAGCTCGAGGAGAACGCGCGGCGCCTCGGCGCCGCGAACGTCCGCGTCGTCAACGCCGACGCGCTCGCCCTGCCGGCCGACCTGGCCGGCTTCGACCGCGCACTCGTCGACGCGCCGTGCTCCGGTCTCGGCGTGCTCGCCGCCCGGCCGGACCTGCGCTGGCGCGCGCAGCCCCTGCCGGACCTCCAGCTCGCGCTCGTGCGCGCCGCCGCCGGGCGCGTGAAGCCCGGCGGGACGGTCGTCTACTCGGTCTGCACCATGAACGCCGACGAGAACGAGGCGGTGGTCGACGCGTCCGGGCTCGCGGTCGAGGATCTCGGCTCCGAGTGGCCCGCGTTCCGTCACCCGAAGCACCCGTCGTTCCTGCTCACGACCCCCCACCGGCACGGAACGTCTGGATTTTTCGTCGCGCGGCTGCGAGTCTCGTAGGATCGCCGGTGAGCGTGGATCGATGAGCTGGGAACGGTGGATCCGCACGGTCGAGATCGAGCCGTCGCTCTACGCGGCCGACTTCTCCCGGCTCGGGGACCAGATCGAGGTGCTCCTGCGCGCAGGCGCGCGGGTCTTCCACTTCGACATCGGCGACGCCCACTTCGTCGAGCCGGTGACGATGGGGCCGATCGTCCTCCAGTCGATCGCCCCGCTGATCCACGGCTACGACGGCGCGATCGACTGCCACCTGATGGTCGACGACCCGGAGCACCACTTCGCCGCGCTCGAGTCGGCCGGCGCCGACAGCGTGACCTTCCACGTCGAGGCAGCCGCGGACCCGGCCGCGGTCGCGGCCCGGGCGCGCGAGCACGGATTCGCGGTCGGTCTGGCCTTCAAGCCGGAGACCGCCGTCGAGGACGTCGCGCCGCTCGCCGGCTCGTTCGACCTCGTCCTCTGCATGAGCATCCACCCGGGCTACTCGGGGCAGGACTTCATGCCCGACGCCGTCGGCCGGATCGAGCAGCTGCGCGCGCTCGTCCCGGACGGCGTCCACGTGCAGGTCGACGGCGGGATCTCGTTCGCGAACGTCCGCAGCGTCTACGACGCGGGCGCGGACCTGATCGTCGCCGGCTCGGCGATCTTCGGGATGCAGGACCTCCCGCGCGCGTACCACCGCCTCGTCAAGCTGCTGGCATGACGTTCCTGGACCGGGCGATCGAGCTCGCCGAGCGCGGGCGCGGCACCACTCGGCCGAATCCGGTCGTCGGGGCGGTCGTGGTCGCCGGCGGCGAGGTCGTCGCCGAGGGCTGGCACGAGCGGAAGGGCGGGCCGCACGCGGAGGTGGTCGCCCTCGACGCCGCCGGCGAGGCGGCCCGCGGCGCGACGCTGTACGTGTCGATGGAGCCGTGCGCGCACCACGGCACCACGCCGCCGTGCACGGAGGCGGTGCTGCGGGCGGGCGTGGCGCGCGTCGTCGCCGGGTCGCTCGATCCGAATCCGGAGGCTGCCGGCGGCCTCCGGGTGCTGGCCGACGCCGGCGTCGAGGTCGAGCACGCGGACTCGTTCGGCGCGCGGGCGCAGAACGAGGCCTGGCGGACGTGGGTCGCCGCCGGGCGGCCCTTCGTGACCCTGAAGCTCGCGGTCAGCGTCGACGGCCGGGTGGCCGTGCCGGGCCGGCGCTGGGTGACCGGAGAGGAGAGCCGCCGCCGCGTGCACGAGCTGCGCGCGGCCTCCGACGCGGTCGCCGTCGGCATGGGCACCGTCCGCGCCGACGATCCGCGGCTCGACGCCCGCGGCGTGGAGACGGAGCGCCAGCCCCGCCGGCTGGCGTTCGGGCAGGGCCCCCTCCCGGCGGGATCCGGGCTCGAGCTGCTCCAGGGGCGGATCGAGGACGAGCTCCGCGGCCTCGCCGGCCAGGGCGTCCAGTCGCTCCTGCTGGAGGGCGGCCCGACGCTGGCCGCGGCCTTCCTCGAGCGCGACCTGGTCGACCGGCTGCTCGTCTTCGTCGCGCCGACGCTCGCAGGCGAGGGGCCGCGGATCCTCGAGCGGCTCTCCCGTCCGGTCGAGCTGCGCCGCCTCAAGGCCGAGCAGGTCGGCGCCGACGTCCTCCTCGATGCCTATGTCCACGAGCCCTGAGGACCGGATCGTCGGCCTGCTGTCGCGCTGGCTCGCGCGCCATCTCGACAACGCCCAGCTCCGCGCGGGGGTCGCGGCCGCCGGCCGGCACGGCCTGTCGCCCGGCCAGGCCGAGGCCGTCGAGGAGCTCGTCGCCGAGCTCGAACGGGCGGGCCCGACCGAGCGCGGCGACGTCGAGATGGTCGTCCGGGAGACGCTCGAGGCGCTCGCGCTCGGCTAGCGGGGCCTCAGCGGCCGAGCGGGACGATCAGCTGCCGGTAGGCCGCGCGGCTGCGGGGCTGCCGGGCGATGTCCCAGGGCGACGAGGGCCGCCCGTTGTAGTAGGCGAGCAGCTCCACGCGGTGGTGGTCCTGCACGAACGCCGCCATCCTCTGGACGAAGGCCGGGTCGTCGAAGCCCCAGTTCGCCCACTCGGCGATCGCGTACGGCTTGTTCGGGTGCGCTGCGTAGAGCTCGTCGTTCGCGTCCCAGGCGGCGCTGTGGTTGATGTTGTAGAGGTCGTTGGCGACGACGTCGACGTACGCGTCGCCGGGGTAGTACGCGGTCGCGCTGTTCCCCGGGACGTCGGGGCTCCCGTACCCCTGCGGATTCCAGACCACGCGCACGCGCGAGCGCGGGTTCGCGGCCAGCTCGCCGGTGTGCGCGGGCGGCAGGCCCAGCCGGCGGAGCTTCGCGTTCAGCGCGCCCGCCGGCCCGCCGTGGACGATCAGGTACACGCGCGCGAACGCCTTCCGGTACGCGGCCGTCGACTCCGCGGCGCCCCGTGAGGAGCCGTCTTGGTTGTACGCGCAGTAGGTGTTCCAGTGGCCGTTCATCTCCGGGAAGGGCCTGACGTAGACGAGGCCGCCGTGCGACGCGACCGCCTGGTTGAGCTCGGCGAGCCACGCGTCCCCGGCGCCGCGCGCGACGGCGAGCGAGGTCATGGCGCCGCCGGAGTTGATGCCGAGCATCGGCACCTCGCCCATCGCGGCGAGGATGTTCGAGACCGGCCCCTGGCCGAGGGCGGCGATCACGTGGCCGACGCGCGTGCGCTGCCCGGTCAGGTCGTCGAAGCGGTCCCGCCCTCCGAGCAGGCCCAGAAGGACCGGGTGCAGCGCCGCCCGGTCTCCTGCGTGTGTCCCGGCCTCGGGCGAGGGCGCCGCCCCGAGCACGAAGGCGGCCGCAAGGACGATCGGCAGGAGGCGGCGGAGCACGGGCAACATTCCCTCCCGGGGGCCCGGGAGTCAAGGCCCGGCGGACGGGCTCGACTAGCCTTCGTCGCGTGTTCACCGGGCTGGTGCGCGAGGTGGGGACGGTCGTCTCGTTCGAGGACGGCCGCCTGCGCGTCGAGGCGTCGATCGCGGCGGCCGTCGGCGACTCGGTCGCGGTCGACGGCGTGTGCCTGACCGTCGTGGACGGCGACCGGAGGACGCTGGCGTTCGACGCCGTGCCGGAGACGCTCGCGCGCACGACGCTGGGGCGGCTCGGCCCCGGAGCGGCGGTCAACCTCGAGCCTGCGCTGCGGGCCGGGGAGGCGCTGGGAGGACATTATGTCCAGGGCCATATCGACGGCGTCGGCCGCATCCGCTCGGCGGAGCCGGAGGGCGACGGCCGCCGCGTCTGGATCGACGCGCCGCAGGCGATCCTGCGCTACTGCGTCGAGAAGGGCTCGATCGCGGTCGACGGCGTCTCGCTGACGGTCGCCGGCCTCGACGGCGCCGGGTTCGCGGTCGCGCTCGTCCCGCACACCCTGTCGGTGACGACGCTCGGCTCGGCGGCGGCCGGCGACGAGGTCAACCTGGAGACGGACGTGCTCGCGAAGTACGTCGAGAAGCTCGCGGGGCTACGATCTGGTGATGGCGACGGCAGCTGACCGGCGCGTCTTCGCGCCGATCGAGGAGGCGATCGAGGACGTCCGCAACGGGAAGTTCGTGGTCGTCGTCGACGATCCGAACCGCGAGAACGAGGGCGACCTCGTCATCGCCGCCCAGTTCGCCACGCCCGAGGCGATCAACTTCATGGCGACCCACGCGCGCGGGCTGATCTGCCTCTGCCTCACCGAGGAGCGCTGCGACGAGCTCGAGCTCCGGCAGATGACCGACCACAACGAGGCGCCGCTCGGAACGGCCTTCACCGTCTCCGTCGAGGCCCGCGACGGCGTGACGACTGGCATCTCCGCGGCCGACCGCTCCCGCACGATCCAGGTCGCGATCGACCCGAAGTCGACCCCGCACGACCTGGTCACGCCCGGCCACGTCTTCCCGCTCCGCGCGCGCGACGGCGGCGTGCTGCGCCGCGCCGGCCAGACCGAGGCCTCGGTCGACCTCGCGCGCCTGGCCGGCCTGTACCCGGCCGGCGTCGTGTGCGAGATCATGAACGAGGACGGGACGATGGCCCGCGTGCCCGACCTGGTCCCGTACTGCGACCGGCACGACCTCAGGCTCGTCGCCGTCTCCGACCTCGTCGAGTACCGCCGCCGGCACGAGAAGCTGGTCACGCGCGAGACCGCCGTGCGCCTGCCGACCGACTACGGCGAGTTCCAGGCGGTCGCCTTCCGCGAGAAGCTGACCGGGAAGCACCACCTCGCGCTCGTCCACGGCGACGTCGACGGGGCCGAGGACGTCCTCGTGCGCGTCCACTCCGAGTGCCTCACCGGCGACGTCTTCCACTCGCTGCGCTGCGACTGCGGCGACCAGCTCGACACCGCGCTCCGGCAGATCGCCGGCGAGGAGCGCGGCGTTCTCCTGTACATGGCGCAGGAGGGCCGCGGCATCGGCCTGCTGAACAAGCTGAGGGCGTACGAGCTCCAGGAGCGGGGCCTCGACACCGTCGACGCGAACCTCGCGCTCGGCTTCGCCGCCGACGAGCGCGAGTGGGGGATCGGCAACCAGATCCTCGCCGACCTCGGCCTGACCACGATCAGGCTGCTGACGAACAACCCGAAGAAGGTCTCGGGCCTCGAGGCGTACGGGCTCAAGGTCACCGAGCAGGTGCCGATCGAGGTGCCGCCGAACGGGGAGAACCTGCGCTACCTCCAGGCCAAACGTGCGAAGCTCGGACATCGGCTCCACCACCAGGACCTGAAGTTCGAGCCGGATAAGGAACCGTGAGCGACAACCTCGACGAATCCCAGGACTGGCCGCTGCGCGACTACTCCGCGCGGCTGCGCCCGCCGCGCCGGGTCGACGAGCCGGGGGCCGAGCCGCCGCCGCCGGCGCGCGAGCCCGAGCCGCCGCTCGAGCCGCCGGCCGGGTCGTCCGGCCTGGAGGTGCTCTACGACGAGGACGAGGCCGAGCAGGAGGGCCCGAAGGCGGAGGACAGGATCGAGCCGCCCGCGGAGCCGGAGCCCGAGCCGCAGCCGGAGCCCGAGCACACCGCGCTCCTCGACGAGGCGGTCCCGGAGCCCGAGCCGGCGCCCGCCGCCGAGCCCGAGCCGGCCGAGGCGGAGCCCGTCGAGCCCGAGCCGCCCGAGGCGGAGCCCGTCGAGCCCGAGCCGACCGCGGACGTGCAGCCCGAGCCGGCCGCGGAGGCACAGCCCGAGCCGCAGCACGCCGAGGGCGAGCTCCGCGTCCCCGACGGCACCTCGGTGCTCGAGGGTTCGCCGGCCGGCGGCCGCCGGACGGTGGCGATCGTCGTCAGCCGGTTCAACGGCGAGATCACCGGGAAGCTCCTCGACTCGGCGATGGCCGCGCTCGACGAGGCCGGGGTCGCCCGCGACGCCGTGCTCGTGATGCCGGTCCCCGGCGCGTTCGAGCTGCCGATCGCGGCGATGGCGCTCGCGAAGACGCGCCGCTACTCCTGCGTGATCGCGCTCGGCTGCGTGATCCGCGGCGAGACGCCGCACTTCGACTTCGTCGCCTCGGAGGCGGCGAGCGGCCTCCAGCTGGCCGGGATCGAGACCGGCGTCCCGGTCTCCTTCGGCCTCCTCACGTGCGACACCGCCGAGCAGGCCGAGGCGCGCGTCGACCGGGGCGCCTGGGCGGCCCGCACCGGACTCGAGATGGCCGACGCGTTCCAGCAGCTCCGCACCGCCGTCGCGCGGGGCTGACCCCGCGGTCGCTACACTTCCCGGCTGCATGTCCAAGATCTGCTCCGTCTGCGGGAAGAAGCCCTCGTTCGGCCACCATCGCAGCCACTCGATGGTGGCGACCAAGCGGCGCTTCGACCCGAACCTCCAGCGCGTCCGCATCGTCGTCGACGGCGCGCCCAGGCGGGCGTACGTCTGCACGCGCTGCCTGAAGGGCGGCAAGGTCACCAAGGCGTAGCCGCACCGCCGGCGGCCGCGGGTCTAAGCTCGCGCCGTGACCGGCGGCGACCTCGACACCGTCCGCAGCCTCGTCGCGTCCGGCGCCGCCGCGCTCGAGGCGAGCAGGCAGCGGATCGACGACCTGAACGTCTACCCGGTCCCGGACGGGGACACCGGGTCGAACATGAGCATGACCGTCCGCGCGGTCGCCGAGGCGCTGGACCGCCGCCGCGACGGCGGTCGCGAAGGGCTCGGGCGCGACCTCGCCCGCGCCGCGCTGATGGGCGCGCGCGGCAACTCGGGGGTGATCCTCTCGCAGATCGTCCGCGGCTTCACGGAGGCGGTGGGCGATGCGGAGGCGGTCGACGCTCCGGCGCTCGCCCGCGCATTCCGCTCCGCGAGCGACGCGGCCTATGCCGCCGTGCGCGAGCCGGTCGAGGGGACGATCCTGACCGTCGTGCGGGAGCTCGCCGAGGAGGCCGAGCGGCAGGCGCTCGCGGATGCGCCGGTCGGCGACCTGCTCCGGGCCGTGCTCGTCCGCGGCGAGGAGGCCCTGGCGCGAACGCCGGAGCAGCTCGAGATCCTGCGCCGGGCCGGTGTCGTCGACGCCGGCGGCGCCGGCCTCGTCGAGATCGTGCGCGGCGTGACCGCGGCGGTCACCGGCGAGCCGTTGCCGGAGGCGCCGCCGGGGCTGGAGGAGGTCGGGCTCGACGCGGTCCACCAGGAGCTCTCGCGCTACCGCTACTGCACCGTGTTCGTCGTCGAGGGCTCGGGCCTCGACCGCGCGGCGCTCGAGGCGGAGCTCGAGCCGCTCGGCGACTCGCTGATGGTGGTCGGCGACGCGGAGGCGCTGAAGGTCCACCTGCACACCGACGACCCGGGAGCGGCGCTGACGCTCGCGACCTCTGCCGGGGTCCTCGAGGGGATCGAGATCGCGAACATGCACGTGCAGACGGAGGAGCGGGAGAGCCGCCTGCTCGAGCTCGTCCCGGACCTGCAGCGCGAGACCGACGTGGTCGCGGTGGTCGCGGGAAAGGGCAACGCCGACCTCTTCCGCAGCCTCGGCGCGGCCGGGATCGTGCCCGGCGGCCAGTCGATGAACCCGTCGACGGCCGACATCCTCGCCGCGGTCGAGGCCGCCGGCGCGCCGCAGGTGGTGGTGCTCCCCAACAACGGCAACGTGATCCTGTCGGCGGAACAGGCGGCGGCGCACGCGTCCCGGCCCGTCCGGATCGTCCCGACCCGGTCGATCCCGGCCGGGATCGCGGCGATGGTCGCCTACGACGGAGCCCGGTCGGCCGAGGACAACGCCGCCGCGATGGAGGCTGCGGTCTCGACGGTCGCGACGGGCGCGGTGACGACCGCGTCGCGCGACGTCGATCTCGCCGGGACGCGGGTCGCCGAGGGCGCGTACCTCGGCCTCGTCGAGGACGAGCCGGCCGTCGGCGGCCCGGACTTCGAGGAGGTCGCCCTCGCGGTCGTCGACCGCCTGCTCGCCGGTTCGCGCGAGGTGCTCACCGTCCTGACCGGCGCGGAGGCGCCCGCGCTCGACGGCCTCGTCGACCGGATCGCGACGGCGCACCCCGCCGTGGAGGTGGAGGTGGAGGCCGGAGGCCAGCCGCACTACCACCTGCTCCTGTCCGCCGAGTAGGCTCGGACCGTGCCGATCCGGGTCATGGTCGTCGAGGACAACGACGTCTTCCGGAGCGCCCTGGAGGTGCTCCTGACGCTGGACGGCGACATCGAGATCGCGGGCTCGGCGCCCGACGGGGAGGACGTGGTCGAGCGCTGCCGTCAGCTCGACCCCGACGTCCTCCTGGTCGACTACCGGCTGCCCGGGCTCGACGGCGTGCAGGTCACGCGGCTCGTCCGGGAGCAGCTTCCGGACGTCGCCGTCGTCGCGCTGACCGCGGCCGCGGAGCCGCGCGAGCGCAAGGCCCTGATCGACGCCGGCGCCGAGGCGTGTATCGGGAAGGACCGGCCGCTCGACGAGATCGTCGCCGCCGTGCGGGAGGCCGCATGGAGCTGAACGACCGGAACACCGCGATCGTGCTCGACTCGACCTCGGACTATCCGGACGGGCCGCAGCGGTTCCCGAACTGGCGGATGGTGCCGCTCTACGTCCGCTTCGGCGAGGAGAGCTTCCGCGACTACGCCGAGCTCGGACCGCGGGAGTTCTACGAGCGGCTGCGCGGCGCGGCCGAGCTCCCGGCGACGTCGCAGCCCACCCCCGCGGACTTCCTCGCGGCCTACCGCGAGCTGGACGGCTACGAGCGGATCCTGTCCCTGCACATCCCGCGCACGCTGTCGGGCACGGTCGACAGCGCCCGCCTCGCCGGGGAGGAGCTCGGCGGCGGGAAGGTGCGTGCGATCGACAGCGGCACGGTGTCGGCCGGCATGGCCCTCCTCGCGCTCGCGATCCAGGAGCGGCTCTCCCGGGGCACGACCGACGAGGAGGTGGACGCGCTCGTGGAGCGCTACCGGCGCGATGCGCGGATCGTCTTCACGGTCGACACGCTCGAGTACCTCGCCCGGGGCGGCCGGATCGGCAAGGCGGCGGCGATGGCGGGCACCCTCCTGAACATCAAGCCGATCCTCGCGATCGAGAGCGGCGAGGTCGTCCCGGTGAAGCGGGTCCGCGGCGCGCACAAGGCGTTCCTCGAGTTCGTCGCCGCCTTCGAGCAGGGCAGCGTCGACCGTCCCTCGCTCCGGGTGGGGATCGCCGACGCCGACGCTCCGGACCGCCGCGCCGCGCTGGAGGAGCTCGTCCACCGCATGCGCCCGCAGGCGACGATCGCGGCGGAGACGCCGCTCGGCGCGGTGGTCGGGACGCACGCCGGCCCGGGCGCCGTCGGGCTGTTCTGGTTCGACGACGCCGACTGAGGCCGGCGCTATGCTCGGCGCGAGGTGACGCGCCCGACGGCGTTCGCAACCGTGGACCGGCCCGACTCGTGGCCGCTCCTGCGCGGGATGCCGCGGCCGGAGCGGCTCGAGGCTCCGCTCGACTCGCTGAGCGGGGTCGGGCCGAGGATCGCCGCCAGGCTGCGCAAGCTCGGGCTCGCGACCGTCCGCGACCTGCTCGAGCACCGGCCGCGCGACTATCAGCGCTCCGTCGGCGAGAGCCGGATCGTCGACCTGCTCGGCGAGCAGGAGGC
>Ga0070741_10008356_pt1 | contig 20834 bp, 20 predicted proteins | sample Coa_R1_4_FD_66440 | JGI IMG/M metagenome (GOLD analysis project Ga0070741, IMG submission 66440) | Surface soil microbial communities from Centralia Pennsylvania, which are recovering from an underground coalmine fire - Coalmine... | ecosystem: Environmental > Terrestrial > Soil > Unclassified ...
CAATCTCGTCTTCTTCTCCGCGGAGACGCCGGACGGCTGGGCGATCCCGGGCGTCCACGGTTCCTGGGCTGCCGACGAGACCCAGGGGTATGTGCAAGGCGGCGTCTTCCTGATCGAGAGTCGCGGCGAGGGACTCCTCGTCGACACGGGCAACCGTGTCCCCGACTCGGAGGTGAGCATGGGGCCGGCGATCGTCGAGCGCCTCGAGCGCCGCGGCACGCACCTGCGAACGATCGTGATCACGCACTTCCACTACGACCACACAGGGAATGCAGCCGAGCTGAAGGCCCGCTTTGGGGCCCGGGTGGTGGCGCACGCGCTCGACCGGCCGGTCATCGAGGATCCGCTCATCGTCACACGACCCGCGAACGCCCTGCGATTCGGCGTGTCGCCCGAGGAGCTCCTGGCCGACTTCAACCTCGGGCCCGGGGAGACATTCGGTCTCAGCGACCCGGACGTCGTTCGCAGGTATTGGGACTTCCCGGTGCCGGTCGACGAGGAGGTGGGCGCGGGGGACGTGCTCGAGGTCGGCGACCTCGCGCTCGAGGTCGTCCATCTCCCCGGGCACAGCCCGGGACAGATCGGGCTCTGGAACCCCGCCACACGGAGCCTGTACGCCGCAGACATCGGTCACTTCCCGAGCCCCCTCGTTCCGTACCCGGTCGGAAATGCGGCTGATCACATCCGCACCCTCGAGCTCTGTCAGCGGCTCGAGCCCGACTACCTGTGGGAGGGGCATCACCTCGGCTCGTACGAACGCAGCGCGTCATGGCGGCGGCTCGAGCACCTACTCCAGGCACAGCGCGACCTGGCCGATCGGCTCGAGTTGCTGCTGCGCCGTGCCAGCCGGCCGCTTGCGATCGCAGAGCTTCTGCCCGAGGTGTTCCCCGTCAAGCTCGAACTCAACTACCCGGTGCCGGCCGGTCGGACCGAGCGCTGGGCGTACGCGGAGGCCGCGATCCAGACCCACCTGCAACGCCTCGTCGAGCTCGACCGAGCGCGTCGCATTCACGACGACGACGGGCGCAGCTGTTTCGTCGCGGCCTGACTCCCACCGATTCGACCGACCCGAAAGGAGCACAACCCAATGGATGCTCAGCACCCGTTTCCCGACCTTTCGTCGCCGCAAGCGATCGACGGTCTGCTGGAGCGCGCCGACTGCCACGGCGTTACGCGCCGCGACGTCCTCAAGCTTGCGACGGCGGCGAGCCTCTTCGCGCTCGGCGCTCCGGCAGTCTCGCGTGCCGGCGGTGTCAGCGCCGTCGCGGGACAGACGAAGCGCGGCGGCAAGCTCGCGTTTCTGATCATGACGAACCAGCTGCAGTACGACGTCCAGCTCGACCATGCCGCGAGTGGCATCGCCCGGCACTTCGGCTACTCGTACACCGGTCTGAACGGTGAGCTGAACGCCCAGCTTCAGCTGAGCCAGTTCGGGCAGGTCGCGGCTGCCGGCGCCACCGCTGTGCTCGTGCACTCCCCCGACGGGTCGAACATCCGCGCCATCACCCAGCAGGCCGCTCAGCGCAAGATCTGGGTGTCGAACATCTGGGGAACGCTGCCCTGGTACACGCCGTTCGACGCAGGCGACTACTGGACGCTCTACGCCCAGCCGGACGAGTTCCGGGTGCAGGGTGAGGCGGTGCGCGTGCTCGCGGAGGCGCTCGGCGGGAAGGGCGAGATCGTGCGCGTGCTGGGCGTCCCCGGCAACACAGCGGACACGATCCGGAGCGCGGGGGCCGACGCCGTGCTCAAGCGCTATCCGCAGCTGAAGCTGGTCGGCGAGCTGCCCGGGAACTGGAACTCGGAGGACAGCCAGAAAGCCACCGAGGCGCTCGTGTCGAAGCATCCGAACCTCAAGGGCGTGATCGCGCAGAACGACGACATCGCGACGGGAGTCATAGCGGCCCTCCGCGCCACCGGGCGCGTGCCCGGCAAGGACGTCCTCGTGACGGGGGCGGACGGCACCGACCTCGCCGCGAAACGGATCGCCTCCGGGGAGCAGCTCGTGACGACTGCGAACGTCCCCGCGTACGCCGGGTACCTGACGCTCGCGCGGCTCTTCGACGTCCAGCATGGGTGGAAGCCCAGGGACGCCGAGCGGATTCTCCAGTGGCGCTCGATCATCCTCACGAAGAAGAACGTTCGTCCCTACATCGCCCGTTACGTCGACGGTACGAAGGAACCTTTCAACGCCGACCTGCTCTCGCGTGTCAAGCACCCGAACGACTGGGACCCCCAGTTCCTCGTCTACCCGACTGACATCGACGTTCTCTGGACGAACATCCAGAAGCCGAAGGGATTCGTGTACCCGCCGCGCTACCTCGCAGCGAAGAAGACCTTCCGGGCGGTGGCGGCCGAGTATCGTCGGCATTACCGGCACGACGCGCTCGGTCCGTCGCCCGCCTGATGGCGACGTCTCCGCACACGTTGCTCGAGGTCGCCGGGGTGGCCAAGCGCTATCCCGGCGTCCTCGCGCTCGACCACGTCAGCCTGACGGTGAAGGCGGGCGAGGTGGTGGGGGTGACCGGCGAGAACGGCGCCGGCAAGAGCACGCTGCTCGACCTGCTCTCGGGGGTTGCCAGTCCCGACGCCGGCGCGATGCAGCTCCGAGGGCTCGGCTACGCGCCGCGGTCGTACCGCGAGGCGACGCGACGCGGCGTCTTCCGCGTCTTCCAGGAGCAGGCTCTCTTGCCGAACCTGACGGTTGCCGAGAACCTCTTCCTCACCCACGAGCTCGTGCTCGCGCGTGCCCTGCCGCTGCTCCGGCGGCGGCGCATGGAGGCCGTGGCCTCGGAACTCCTCGCCTCGCTCGGCCTCGATCTCGACGTTCGCCGGGTCACCGGCGAGCTTCCGCTCGGCGAGAGGCAGGCGCTCGAGATCGCGCGTGCCGTCGGGCTCTCGCGCCTGCTCCGTGTCGCGTCGCCGCTCGTCCTGCTCGACGAGCCGACCACTGCACTCGACAGCTCCCAGGACGAGGGTGTGCTGTCGCTGATCGAAGAACTGCGGGGCCAGTTCGCGTTCCTGTTCGTGTCACACCGGCTGCCTGAGGTGATGCGCGTTTGCGACCGGATTCTCGTCTTGAAGGACGGGCAGCTCGTCGCCACGACCACCCCGCATCAGACGGACGAGCCAGGTCTGCACGCGCTGATGGTCGGCCGCGAGCGGGCTGCACGCCACTACCGCGAAGACCTTCAGGTTGAGCCCTCCCCGTCGGCGCCCGTCGCGCTGAGCGCGTCGGGCCTGGTCACCGACACGGGCGCTCCGCCTGTCTCCCTCGAGGTGCGGGAGGGCGAGATCCTCGGCATCGGCGGGCTCATCGGCTCCGGGAAGTCTCGTCTCGGGCGGGCGATCGCGGGCGTCGAGCCGCCGCTTGCGGGGACGGTGTCGGTCGGGGACTCTCCGCTGGGCCGGCCGACGCTCGCGTCGTTCATCCGCGCCGGCGGCGCCTACCTGCCGGGTGACCGCGCGGCGGAGGGCGTGATCGGCGCCGCCTCCGTCCTTGCGAACTACCGGCTCGCCTCGCTGCGCGACGCCTACGGCCGCGGCGGCATCCTGCGGCGGCGACGCGCCCGTGCGGACGCCCGCCGCTATGCCGGACGGCTCGAAATCCGGATGCGCGGTATCGACGAGCCGCTCCGGTCGCTCAGCGGGGGCAACCAGCAGAAGGTCGTGCTCGCGCGCTGGCTGTGCCGCGAGCCGCGGGTGCTCGTCGTGGAGAACCCGACGGCAGGCGTCGACACCGGTGCGCGCGAGTCGATCTACGCCATCCTCCGGCAGCTGACGGAGGCGGGGGTGGCGATCGTGCTCGTGACAGACGATCTCCCCGAGCTGATCGGGCTGTCGCACCGGATCGCGGTCATGGCTGCCGGTGTGCCAGCCGCTGTCGTCGCTGCGCCGGCGGACGCGAAGCCGCTCGAACACGAACTCGTGGCGCTCATGACCGCGACCGCAGCGAAGGCGGCCGCGTGAGCGTCGCGACGTCGGCGGCCACCCCCCCGGTGCAGGCCAGTCTCCGTCCGCGGGCCCGCGCCGCAGTGCTTCGAACGGTGCTGCCGGTGGGCGCGCTTGCGGCGATGATCGCGTTCTTCGGCATCCGCTGCGACACGTTTCTCACACTCACAAACCTGACGGTGATGAGCGGAGAGGCCGCGCCGCTTCTGCTCGCCGCGCTCGGCGCGACGTTCGTTGTCGTGATGGGCAGCATTGACCTGTCCGTGGGCTCGGTGACGCTGCTGACGGGGAGCGTCACCGCGTGGCTCCTCGCCAACACCGGCGCGGGACTGCTCGTGATTCCGGCGGGTCTTGCCGTCGGCGCTGCTGCGGGGCTCGCGAACGGCCTCGTGTTCACCGTCCTGCGCGTGCCGTCGTTTGTCACAACCCTCGGCAGCCTCTCGATCCTCTCGGGCGTCGGGCTGATGATCATCAACGGCAGCCCGCTGCCCTACGACAACCCGGGGTTCTCCGATCTCGCGATCGGCCGGCTGGTGCCGGACATCCAGAACGCCGCCCTGTGGGCCGTGGGGTGTTGGGCGGTGGCGGTGGTTCTCGCGTTCTGGACACCGTTCGGGGTGGGCGCGTACGCGATCGGAGGCGGCGAGCGCGTCGCGCGGCTGTCGGGGCTGCCCATCGCCCGCTACAAGGTGCAGGCGTTCGTCCTCTCCGGCATGACGGCGTCGCTCGCCGGGATCCTCAGCGTCGGTCAGCTCGGCTCCGGCGGCCCGACTCTCGGCAGCAACCTCCTGCTCGACGTGCTCGCGGCGATCGTCGTCGGCGGCACGGCTCTCGCCGGCGGCTCGGGCGGAGTGCACCGAACGCTGCTCGGCGTCCTCATCATCACCGTGCTTGCGAACGGCCTGAACCAGCTCGGCGTCGGCGAGTTTCAGCAGGACGTCGTCAAGGGATGCGTCGTGATCGCTGCGGTCGCGATCACGATGCTCCCCCTGCGCCGCTCGGAGGTGAAGTGAGGTGGCGAGCGTGTCGCCGCGCAGCAGGACAGGGGGCTCGCCGCCCGAGGTGGTCGAACGAGTCCGCTCGATCCTGGCCGAGGTGGAGGTGGAAGGCGAGCCCGCCGTCCGTCGCATCTCGCGCTCCCTCGACGGGTGGGACCCGCCGAGCTTCCGCGTGGATCCCGGCGACGTCGAGCGGCGCGCTCGGCTCGTCGAGCCGGCGGTGGCCGCCGCGATCGACCTGGCCGCCGATCGGATCGAGGCCTTCGCACGCGCACAGCTCGCGACGCTCGTGCCACTCGACCTCGAGCTCGGCGACGGCATTCGCGTGGGCCACCGCCACCTGCCCGTCGAGTCCGTCGGGGCGTACGTGCCCGGCGGCCGCTACCCGCTCGTGTCGTCGGTGCTCATGTCGGCGCTCGTCGCGCGCACGGCGGGGGTTGCGCGAGTCGTCGTCGCCACTCCACCGCGGGACGGTGGAATCCACCCACCCACCGCCTACGCGATCCGGCGAGCCGGAGCCGACGAGACCATCGCCCTCGGAGGGGCGCAGGCGCTGGCCGCAATGGCGTTCGGCGCCCTTCCCGGTCTCGAGCCGGTCGCGATGATCGTCGGCGCGGGGAACGCCTACGTGACCGAGGCGAAGCGCCAGCTCTTCGGCCTCGTCGGCATCGATCTTCTCGCGGGCCCGACCGAGACGCTGATTGTCGCCGACGAATCCGCCCGGCCCGAGCTGCTCGCCGTCGACCTCCTCAGTCAGGCCGAGCACGGTCCGACGTCTCCCGCCGTGCTCGTCACGACCTCGGAGCAGGTCGGGGTGCGGACGAGGACCGAGATCGAGCGGCTGCTCGAGGAGGATCGCGGCGTCGCAGCGGATGCGTGGCGCAACCACGGGCAGGTGCTGGTCGTCGACTCGCCCGAGGAAGCCGCGGCAGCCGCCGACGCGTTCGCGCCGGAGCACCTGACCCTCCACGTCGCCGACGCCGACTGGTATGAAGCGCGGCTGCGTAACTACGGCTCGCTGTTCGTCGGCGAGCACGCGACCGTGACGTTCGGCGACAAGGTCTCGGGACCGAACCACACCCTTCCGACCGGCGGTGCCGCCCGTCACAGCGGCGGGCTCTGGGTGGGCAGCTTCCTCCGCACTCTCACCTACCACCGCGTCTCGCCCGAGGGCGCCGCGCTGCTCGCCGCGCCGGCGGCCGAGATTTCCCGGGCCGAGGGGCTTGCCGCCCACGCCCGTGCCGCGGACGTCCGCCGCCGCCCGTCGGCGACGTGACTCTTCCAGGGCTGACGCGCGCCGGCTCCGCACCCGCGGCGCGCGTGTCTCGTCCTCCCGTCAGGCGGCGACGCGAGCGCCGCGCCGCTGAACCGGATTCGATTCAGGGCTCGCGGTAGCCGAGCCGAGCCGAGATGTCGGCGGCGGTACGCACGAGCACCGGGCCGAGGCGCTTGCCGAGATCGGGGATCGAGACCATCGAGCGGTGAACGGCGATGTTGATCGCCGCCACCGCCGCGCCCTCGTGCGACAGGATCGGAGCGGCGATCGAGCGCAGCCCGTATGCCAGCTCCTCGTTGTTCACGGCGACACCGGCCGCGCGGACGCGCCGCAGCTCTCGAGCGAGCGCGGCCGGCGACGCGAGCGTGTTCGGCCCGCGCTTGACGAACTCGATCCCGGCGAGCCGGGCCTCGAGCTCCTCGTCGGGCAGGAACGCCAGCAGCACCTTGCCGAGTGACGTGCAGTAGGCGGGAAGGCGTGACCCGACGTGCAGATCGAGGTCGATCTCACGCTGGCCCGCACGCCCGCTCCGGCAGCGCTCGACGTAGACGATGTCGAGCCCGTCCAGGATCGCCATGTTCACGGTGTAGCCGGTCGAGTCGCTGAGGTGGCGCAGATGCGGCGCCGCGACCTCGCGCAGCTCCATCGAGTTGATGGCCGAGAAGCCGAGGTCGAGCACGCGCGGCCCGAGCGCGTACTTCTTCGTCAGGGCGTCCTGCTGGAGATAGCCGAGCGAGGCGAGCGTCGCCACGTAGCGGTGGGTTGTCGAGCGGGTCAGGCGGAGCTCTCTCGCGAGCTCGCTGACGCCGAGCAGAGGCCGGCCCGAACGGAAGGCGGCGAGGATCGCAAGGCCGCGCTCGAGCGACTGCGAGGTCGAGCCGGGCTGCCTCATGTCCCGAATAGTAGAACGCAGTCTTGACAGATGGACAGGTTCGCGCGTAGGTTCGAGCCGGCGCCGGTCGTCAGCCGATGGGAGAGATCGCCACCCTCACGGACGCAGTCCAAGCGCTCGTCTCCGACGGCGACGTCGTCGCGCTCGAGGGCTTCACCCACCTGATCCCGCACGCGGCCGGCCACGAGGTGATCCGCCAGGGTCGGCGGAACCTGACCCTGCTGCGGATGACGCCCGACGTGATCTACGACCAGCTGATCGGGATGGGCTGCGCCCGGAAGCTCGTCTTCTCGTGGGGCGGCAATCCCGGCGTCGGCTCGCTGCACCGCCTGCGCGACGCGGTCGAGCACGCCTGGCCCGTGCCGCTCGAGCTCGAGGAGCACTCGCATGCGGGCATGGCGGCCGCCTATGCCGCCGGCGCCGCGAACCTGCCGTTCGGCGTCCTCCGCGGGTACTTCGGCACCGATCTCGCGGAGCGCACCCGCGTCGAGGCGATCGACTGTCCGTTCACCGGCGAGCGGCTCGCCGCCGTCCCGGCGCTCCGGCCCGACGTCGGGATCGTGCACGCCCAGCAGGCCGATCGCGAAGGCAACGTGCAGCTCTGGGGCATCACCGGCGTGCAGAAGGAGGTCGTGCTCGCCTCCAGGCGGGCGCTCGTCACCGTCGAGGAGATCGTCGACGTGCTCGAGCCGCGGCCCGGAAGCGTGGTTCTGCCCTCGTGGGTCATCGACGCCGTGGCGTGCGTCCCGGGCGGCGCCCGGCCGTCGTACGCTCACGGCTACTACGAGCGAGACAACGACTTCTACGTCGCCTGGGACGAGGTCAGCCGCGACCGCGACAGCTTCGCCGGCTGGATGCGCGACCACGTCCTCGAGGAGGGCCGGCCCGCTGGACGCCGCTGACGAGATGATGGCGGTCGAGGCGTCGCGGCGCCTGACCGATCGGGCGGTCTGCTTCGTCGGCATCGGTCTGCCGAGCCTCGCCGCGAACCTGGCTCGCCGCACCCACGCGCCGCGCTGCACGCTGATCTACGAGAGCGGCACGATCGGCGCCAAGCCGGCGAGGCTGCCGCTCTCGATCGGGGACGGCGAGCTTGCCGCAACCGCCGACACCGTCGTCTCGGTCCCGGAGATGTTCTCGTACTGGCTGCAGGGCGGACGGATCGGCGTCGGCTTCCTCGGGGCCGCCCAGATCGACCGCAACGGCAACCTCAACAGCACGGTGATCGGCGACTACGCGGCGCCGAAGGTGCGCCTTCCCGGGGGAGGCGGCGCTCCCGAGATCGCGACGTCGGTGCGCGACGTGATCGTGATGCTGCGTCAGTCCCGCCGCACCTTCGTCGAGCGCCTCGACTTCGTGACGAGCCGCGGTGACAAGGTCCGCGTCGTGATCACCGACCTGGGGGTGCTCGAGCCGCGAGACGGAGAGCTGACGCTGACCAAGCTCCACCCCGGGGTGGCGGTCGACGACGCCCGCGCGTCGACCGGCTGGAACCTGAGGGTCGCGGACACGCTCGAGGAGACGGCGGCGCCGACACCGGCCGAGCTCGCCGCGCTGCGGTCGCTCGCCTCCCGCCGATGAGCCGTCCCGTCGTCCTCAGCGCGGTGCGGACGCCGATCGGACGCTACGGCGGCGTCCTGTCCGAGACACGGCCCGACGATCTCGCGGCACTCGTCGTGCGCGAGGCCGTCGACCGCGCCGGAGTCGACCCGGCGGCGATCGACGACGTCGTCATCGGCTGCGCCAACCAGGCCGGCGAGGACAACCGGAACGTCGCGCGGATGGCGGTGCTGCTCGCCGGCCTCCCCGACAGCGTCCCCGGCGTCACCGTCAACCGCCTGTGCGCCTCGGGGCTCTCGGCGGTGGTCGAGGCCTGCCGGGCGGTCAGGGCCGGCGAAGGCGACCTGTTCGTCGCCGGCGGCGTCGAGTCGATGACCCGCGCACCGCTCGCGATGATGAAGGGCGGCAAGCCCTGGTCGCGCGGCAACGTCGTCGCCTACGACACGCACCTCGGCTGGCGCTTCCCGAACCCGCGCCTCGAGGAGCGGTTCCCGCTCGAGTCGATGGGGGAGACGGGCGAGAACGTCGCCGAACGCTGGGGCATCAGCCGCGAGGACCAGGACGCCTTCGCGCTGCGCTCCCAGCAACGCTGGGCGGCCGCCCAGGAGGCGGGCCGCTTCGCCGACGAGCTCGTCGCGGTCGGAGAGGTCGTTCTCGACGAGGCGCCGCGGCCCGACACGAGCCTCGAGAAGCTGGCGGCGCTGAAGCCGGCGTTTCGGGCCGGCGGCACCGTCACGGCCGGCAACTCCTCGGGCCTCAACGACGGCGCCGCCGCCCTCGTGATCGCGAGCGAGGAGCGGGCGCACGAGCTCGGCGTCGAGCCGCTCGGCGCGTTCGTCGGCTCGGCCGCGGCCGGCGTCGATCCACGCGTCATGGGCATCGGGCCGGTCCCGGCGGTCGAGAAGCTGCTCGCGCGGGCGGGTGTGCCGCTCGAGGAGATCGACCTGGTCGAGCTCAACGAGGCCTTCGCCGCGCAGTCCCTCGCCGTCGTCCGCGAGCTCGGGCTCGACGAGGAAAAGGTGAACGTCAACGGCGGTGCGATCGCGCTCGGCCATCCCCTCGGCATGAGCGGCGCCCGCCTCGTCGTCTCGCTCCTCCATGAGCTGCGCCGCCGCGACGGCCGGCTCGGCCTCGCCGCCCTGTGCGTCGGCGTCGGCCAGGGTCAGGCGGCGCTGTTTCTGCGATGAGGACGCGGGCCGGCCTGGTCGGCGCCTGTACGGAGCCGCGCTGACGGGCATCCAGCCGGAGTTGTGGGTCGGGAACGCGCGCGAGGCGGTGGACTTCTACGTCGCCGCGTTCGGGGCGACTGTCCTGCACCGCGTGGGCGAAGGGGACGACCTCGTCGTCCAGCTCGCCGTCGGCGAGGCGGCCTTCTGGGTCGCGCCCGCGTCGGCTGCGCTGAAGCGGCTCGATCCGCGCGCGCTCGGCGGCGCCACGAGCAGGACGCTGCTCGTCGTCGACGACCCGGATGCGGTCTCGGCGCAGGCCGTCCGCGCCGGCGCGACGGAGACGGCGCCGGTCGCCGACGAGCACGGCTGGCGGGTCGGCCGGATCGTCGACCCGTTTGGCCATGAGTGGGAGATCGGCCGGCCGCTCGGCGACTGCTCCTCAGGCTGACGTTGCGTGAACCGCGTCCCCGTGCAGCTCGATCGTCTCGTCGAGGAAGCGGCCGATCGCGGCGGCGGGGTGGGCGCCGACGAAGCCGGTGACGGCGTTGCCGTTGCGGAAGACGGCGACGGTGGGAATGCTCTGGATGCCGTACCGGGCGGCGAGTGCCTGTTCCGCGTCGACGTCGATCTTGGCGAGCTCGAGCTTGCCGTCGCGCTTGGCAACCTCGGCCTCGATCGCGGGGCCGAGGGCGCGGCAGGGCCCGCACCAGGCGGCCCAGAAGTCGACGACGACCGGAAGCTCGTGCGAGCGCTCGATCACGTCGCGCTGGAATGTCTCGGTGGTGACGTCCATCTGTTTCTGTCTCTCCTTCCTATGGGGCAGTTCCGGCGACGAGGGCGTTCAGCGCTGCGAGCTGGGCCTGCAGGGAGCCGCAGACCTGCTCGCAGAGCGCGAAGACGCCGTCGTCGGCGATGCGGTAGTAGACGTGGGTTCCCTCCTTGCGGCGGGCGACCGTGCCGGTGTCGGCCAGCACAGCGAGGTGTTTGGAGACGTTCTGCTGGCCGGCGCCGAGCTCCTCGGCGAGCGTGTTGACGGTCTTCTCGCCGTCGCGGAGCCGGTCGAGCAGGCGGACGCGCAGCGGGTCGCCCAGCGCGCGGAAGCGGCGGGCGATCAGCTCGGCGAGGTCTTCGGGGAGCGGGTGGGGAATCGGCATGTGCTATACACTAGCAAACGATTTAGTTGTATAGTAGACGATCGAGGAGGAAACCGCTGGTGGCTGTCGCCGACGTCCGTCCCGTCCCGCTTGCATCGCCCGTCGAGCATCCCGAGGCCGTCGGCCCGATCGGCCGCCTCGGCGGCTGGGCGGCCGAGCACGTCCGCGCCGTCTCGATCGCCTGGACGGTCGTCGCCGTCGCGCTCGCGCTGTTCGCGCCCAGGGTGGAGACCGCCCTGTCGGGTGCGGGCTGGCAGGCGAACGGGTCGCAGTCGGTCCAGGCGCGGACGCTGATCCAGCAGAGCTTCGGCGGCCTCTCGAGCTCGGCGCCGATCGTGGTCGTCCACTCGCCGACGCTGACCACGAGCTCGCCCGTCTTCCGCGCGACCGTGGCGAAGGCGGAGGCGATCCTTCGCTCGGACTCGCGCATCTCGACCGTCGTTTCGCCGCGCCCGGGCTCCTCGATCTCGCGCGACGGCCACACGGCGCTGATCGTCGCGGGCGCGGCCAAGGATCCGACGGCGATGGTCGCCGCCGCCGACACGCTCAAAGGCAGGCTGCACGGGCTCGCGACCGCCAGCGTCTCGGTCAGCCTGACCGGCGCCTCGGGCATGTGGTCGGACTTCAACGCCGCCAACCGCACCGCGATGATGAAGTCCGAACTCTTCTCCTGGCCGGTGACGATGGCGATCCTCGTGCTCGCGTTCGGCTCGCTGGTCGCCGCCGGGCTGCCGCTGCTCTTGACGATCCTCGGGCTGCTCGCCTCGGCCGGGCTGCTGACGCTCCTGACGCACGCCTTCGAGATCTCGATCTGGGCGATGAACTTCGCGCTCATGTTCGCGCTCGCGCTCGGCATCGACTACGCCCTCTTCGTCGTCCACCGGTTCCGCGGTGCGTACTTCGGCTCCAGGCAGCCGGTGCGCGACGCGATTGCGCTCACGATGGACACCGCCGGCAAGGCCGTCCTCTTCTCCGGCCTGACCGTTCTCGTCTCGCTCTCGGCGGTGATGCTGGTGCCGAGCCCCGCCTTCCGCTCGATGGCGCTCGGGATCATGCTGAGCGTCGCCTTCGTGCTCGCCGCGACGCTGACACTGCTGCCGGCGGTGCTCGCGAAGCTCGGGCCGAGGGTCGACTCGCTCTCGCTGCGCTGGGTGCACTCGGGTGAGCACCGCTCGCAGCGCTTCGCCCGCTGGGGCGAGCGGCTCTGGCGGCACCCGCATATCTACGGCCCGGCTGCGACGCTGATCCTCGTGCTGCTCGCGCTGCCGGTGCTCGGCCTGAAGACCGGGATGCCGTCGATCAAGGTCGTCCCGGCGGGCGACGGGTCCCGCGTCGGCTACACGCAGGTGCAGCAGGCGTTCGGCCCGGGCGCACCGGGTGCGCTGCAGATCGTCGCCCCGCGCGCCGACGTTGCGCAGGTCGCGGCCGTCGCCCGCCGCGACCCCGGCATCGCACACGTCTCGCAGCCGCAGCTCGGCGGCGGCGGGCTCGCGCTCGTGCAGGCGACGCCGGCCACCGACCCGTCGAGCAGCGCAACCGGCCGCACGATCGACCGCCTGCGCTCCACGCTTCCCCCGGGTGCTCTCGTCGGCGGTGCCGCAGCCGAGAACCACGACCTCGAACAGGCGCTCGCGGCGAAGACGCCGCTCGTGATCGGCGTCGTGCTCGCGCTCGGCTTCCTGCTCCTGCTCGTCGCGCTGCAGGCGCCGCTGATCGCCGCGCTCGGCGTGCTCACCAACCTGCTCGCGGTCGGCGCCGCGTTCGGCATCGGCCGGCTGATCTTCCAGAACGGCCACGGCGCCGGCCTGCTCGGCTTCGAGCCGCAGGGGTTCATGGACGCGTGGGCGCCGGTGTTCTTCTTCGCGATGATCTTCGCGATCTCGATGGACTACACCGTGTTCCTGCTCTCCTCGGCGAAGGAGCACTGGGACCGGTCACACGATCCGCGGGAAGCTGCAGTCGGCGGCCTCGCGCACAGCGGCCGCGTGATCTTCGCCGCCGCCGCGGTCATGGTCGCCGTGTTCTTCACGTTCGCCCTGTCGGGCCCGCTGCCGCCGAAGGAGATGGGCGTGATCCTCGGCCTCGCCGTCCTGCTCGACGCGGCGCTCGTGCGGCTTGTCCTCATTCCGACGTTGCTGCGCGTGTTCGGCCGGCACGCATGGGCCCTGCCGCGCCGGCTCCGCCGGCTGCTTCCGGACGTGCGCTTCGGACACGCCTGACCGGACGGCGCCGACCGCCGCCGGCTGCCTCAGCCTTCGGTGACGGCGATCAGCTCGTTCCGCTCGTTGGGGCCTCGCTCGGTCTGCTCGAGGACGGTGCCGATGCCGCGGACGTACAGCTTGTGGTCGACGACGCCTGGCTCGAGCGGGGTCGTTTCCTGGGTGAGGAGGGCGGTGGGCGCGCCGTGAGGCGTGACGGCGTCGAAGAGGCCGATCACCTTGAAGTGGTCTTCGGCGTGGCCCTTGAGGTACTCCTGACGGCCGGTCTGTCCGGGCCGGGGGTGGGCGGGCATGTAGATGCCCGGTTGGGCGCCGTCGACACCGGTCGTCCAGGTGCCTTCGGTGCTCGTGACACGGCCGTGCGCGTCGAGCTCGGCCGTGTTCTCGCCGAAGTACCAGACGTTGCCGCGCGCGTCCTGGCTGTACCAGTCGGTGGTGCGCTCCTCGAGCTTGCCGTCGAGGTAGAGGCGGTCGAGAACGGTGACGCAGGGGACGCCGTCGATCATCCGCGTCTCGTGGGTGACGGTCATCACATCGCGGGCGCGCTTGCCGTCCTTGACGCCGCTGTACACGTACCGTGTCCCTGGGCGGAGCGGGAACCACTGGTTGTCGACTCGAGCGCTGAAGCTCGAGGCGGGCGGCATGCCGGCTGCGCGCCGCGCGCCGGCGCTGTGGGCGAGGGCGGTTCCGGCCGCGGCCGCGGCGCAGGCGGCGCCCAGTGCGCAGAAGGGGACGAGTCGCGTGTTCAACGGGCGTCCTTTCGTCGGGTTCCGGGCACCGTAGGAAGCGGACGTGAACGGTGGATGACCGGTTGTCATCCAGTTGTCATCGGGGGTTCATCGCCGTGCGGCAGGATCGGGTCGTGCGGGTGCTGATCGTCGAGGACGAGCTGCGGATGGCGAGCCTGATTCGCCGCGGGCTGGCCGGCGAGGGAGTGGCAGCCGATGTCGCGGGCAGCGGCGAAGACGCGCTCTGGATGGCGCCGGCGCACGACTACGACGTGGTCGTGCTGGACGTGATGCTTCCCGATCTGGACGGGTTCGAGGTCTGCCGCCGGCTGCGCGCAGCGGGTGTGTGGTCGCCGGTGCTGATGCTGACGGCGCGCGACTCGGTCGACGACCGGGTGGCCGGGCTCGACAGCGGCGCCGACGACTACCTGGTCAAGCCGTTCGCGTTCGCGGAGCTGCTGGCGCGGCTGCGCGCGCTCGCGCGCCGCGGAGCGACGGGACGTCCGGCGGTCCTCGCGGTCGGGGACCTGCGCCTCGATCCGGCGACGTGGGAGGTCACGCGCGGCTCGACGCCGGTTGCGCTGTCGGCGAAGGAGTTCGCGCTGCTGGAGACGTTCATGCGCCGCCCCGGCGAGGTGCTCTCGCGTCTCCACCTGCTCGAGCACGCCTGGGATTTCGCCTACGAGAACCGCTCCAACGTCGTCGACGTCTACGTGCGCAGGCTCCGTCGCAAGATCGACGAGCCGTTCGGGCGCGCGTCGCTCGAGACGGTGCGCGGCGCCGGCTACCGGCTGCGCCGCGAGGACCCGGAGTGAAGCGTCTCCCGATCCGGCTGCGCGTCGCGGCGGCGTTCGCGCTTGCGATGGCGGCCGTGCTGGCAGGCTCGGGCCTGTTCCTCTACCTGCGCCTCGAGTCGCACCTCGCGCTGGCGCTCGACCGCGAGCTCGAGGTGCGGGCGCAGGATCTGGCCGCCCTCGTCGCCCAGCCGCACGCTGCGCTCGCCGACGACAACAGCGGCCGGTTCGTCGAGCGCGGTGAGAGCTACGCGCAGCTGCTGGCGCCGGACGGGCGGGTGCTCGACGCCACCCGCCCGCTCGGTCGGACGCCGCTTCTGACACGGTCGGAGCTGGGCCGCGTACGCCACGGGCCGATCTACGTCGCCAAACCGTCGGTGCCCGGGTTGAACGAGGGGTCGCGGCTGTTCGCGACGGCTGTGACCCGCGGCGGCGGCGCCCGTCCGGTGGTGCTCGTCGTCGGGGCGACGCGGCAGAACGACGTCGAGACACTGGCGAGCTTCCGCGACGAGCTGCTGATCGCCGGCCCGGTCGCGCTGCTGCTGGCCTGCGGCCTCGGCTACCTGCTCGCGGGGCTCTCGCTCCGGCAGGTCGAGTCGATGCGGCGACGCGCCTCGGAGATCTCGGCGGAGACACCGGGAGAGCGGCTGCCGGTTCCGCCGACGGGTGACGAGCTGGAGCGGCTGGCCGAGACGCTGAACGAGATGCTCGGCCGGCTCGAAGCCGCGCTCGAGCGGGAACGGGACTTCGTCGCCGACGCCGGGCACGAGCTGCGGACGCCGCTCGCGCTGCTGCGCACGGAGCTCGAGCTGGCGCTTCGCCAGGCGACCACGGTGGAGGAGCTCCGCGAGGCCGTGCGCCTGTCGTCGTACGAAGCCGACCGGCTCTCCCAGCTTGCGGAGGACCTGCTGCTGGTCGCCCGGGCGGACCGCGGCCGGCTTCCTCTCCGCCTCGAGCGTCTCGAGGTGCAGGCGCTCTTCGCCGCCGTCCGGAGCCGCTTCGAGTGGCGTGCGCGGGAGCTGGGAAAGGTGATCGGCGCGACCGTGATCGGCGACCTGCACGTCGAAGGCGACCGCCTGCGGCTCGAGCAGGCGCTCGCGAACCTCGTCGACAACGCCCTCCGCCACGGCGGCGACGCGATCACGCTCCACGCCGCGAGCGGCAACGGCTGCGTCGAGCTCCATGTCTGCGACAACGGGAGCGGCTTCCCCGCCGACTTCCTGCCGAGGGCCTTCGAGCGGTTCAGCCGGGCCGACGCTGCGCGCGGTCGGGGCGGAAGCGGGCTCGGCCTGGCGATCGTCGCGACGATCGCCAGGTCGCACGGCGGCGTCGCCTCGGTCGCCGACGTCCCGGCCGGGGGAGCCGACGCCTGGCTCTCCCTGCCGGAGTCGCACGCGGCCGCCCCGGCGCCGGCCTGACCGGGCTGCTGCGCGAGCGCCTCCAGCGTGCGCGCCGTCATCGCCCTGTCATGGGGAGGTCCGAGAATGCAGCAGCGCCCTGGTCGTCGATGGAGAGGAGCAGAGCCGATGCGCAGGTCTCGTCTGTCCGCCGCCGCCGTAGCCGCCGTGATGCTCGCGGCCGGCACCGCCTTCGCCGCCGGGCGCAGTCGAACGCCGCGTGGGGATGCGCCGCTGCCGCGTGGGAGCGAGAAGGTGAGGATCGATCCAGCCGATTTCAGCCCGCGCATCGACAACCGGCGCTGGCCGATGACCGTCGGAAGCCGCTGGATCTACCGCGTGACGAACATGGAAACCGGCCGCACCGAACGGCAGGTGATCACCGTCACGAGACAGACGAGGCTGATGGCCGACGGCGTCCGGGCCCGTGTCGTCCGCGACGTCGTCACCGACCACGGCAGGCCGGTCGAGGTGACGGAAGACTGGTACGCGCAGGACCGCAAGGGCAACGTCTGGTACTTCGGCGAGCACACGACGGCCTACGAGCACGGCAAGGCGAGCGACAACGGCACGTGGCAGGCCGGCCTGCACGGTGCGATGCCCGGCGTCGCATTGCCCGCGAATCCCGCCGTCGGCCTCGCCTATCGGGAGGAGTACTCGAAAGGCGTTGCCGAAGACCAGTCGCGCATCCTCGACCTCGAGAACCAGGTGCAGGTGCACGCCGGCCGCTTCACGCACGTCGTCCTCGCCGTCGACTCCTCGCCGATCGAGCCAGACGTCGCAGAGCTGAAGTTCTACGCGGCGGGCAGCGGTCAGGCGGTGCTGGCAATCGACGTCTCGGGCGGGAGCGACCGAGAGGAACTCGTCTCGTACACCCGCTGACGGCGCGCCCGGTCGTGCAGGTGATCGTCGGCGGCGACCGCGCGCTTGTTCGACAAGTATTCAAGTGATATCTTGACAAGCGATGGCGGGCGGACCGGCCAAGGCGGCGCTGTTCGACGCGCTGGCGTCGGTGGCGCAGGCGCTCGGGAGCGGCCGCCGGGCGGAGATCGTGGACGTCCTGGCGCAGGGTGAGCGCTCGGTCGAGGAGCTGGCCGGGGAGATCTCGCAGAGCGTCGCCAACACCTCGCAGCATCTGCAGGTGCTGGCGCGCGCCGGTCTGGTGCGCTCGCGCCGGGCTGGGACACGGGTCTTCTACCGGCTCGCGAGCGACGGCGTGGCCGAGTTGTGGGCGGCGGTGCGCGATGTCGCGGTGCGGCACGTGGCCGAGGTGTCGGTGCTCGCCGGCGAGTACCTCGGCGAGCGAGACGGGGTGGAACAGCTTTCAGCCGAGGAGCTTGCGGAGCGGCTCGAGCGCGGCGATGTGGTGCTGCTCGACGTGCGTCCGGAGGCGGAGTTCCGCGCGGGCCATATCGCCGGTGCTCGCTCCGCGCCGCTCGCGGCGTTGAGCGAGCTCGCGTCGACGCTGCCGAAGCGGCGTGCGGTCGTCGCCTATTGCCGCGGCCCCTACTGTGTCTATGCCGACGATGCCGTGCGCATGCTGCGCAGTCGCGGGTTGAGGGCGCGGCGGCTGGATGTCGGGTATCCCGAGTGGCGGCGTGCCGGGCTGCCGGTCGAGGTCGCGAGTTGAGAGGAGAGTCATGCTGCTGCGTCCGTTTCTGAACGACGCGGGCTCCTGTGCCAGCTATCTGTTCGGCTGCACCACGCACCGCACGCTGGCGGTCGTCGACGCACATGCGGATCTCGTCGACGACTATCTCGACGCGGCGGCCGCGATCGGCTCGCCGATCACGGCCGTGTTCGAGACGCACGTGCAGGCCGATCACGTTTCCGGCTTGCCGGCGCTGGTCGAGCGGGCCGGCGCGACGGCATACCTGCCGGCGGGCGCACAGGTCGAGTTCGAGCATGTCGCGCTGGGCGACGGCGAGGTGGTCGAGCTCGGGAACACGCTGGTGAGGGCGATTGCGACGCCGGGTCATGCGCCCGCACACCACGCCTACACGGTTGCCGACCGGCGGCGTGGTGACGAGGAGCCGTGGCTTGTCTTCAGCGGCGATTCGCTGCTGGTCGGCGATGTCGGTCGTCCCGACCTGCACGTTGCCGGCGACGCTCGCGGGCAGGCGCGGCTGCTGCACGCGAGCCTGCGCCGGCTGCTCGAGCTGCCCGACCACGTCGTGCTCCATCCGAGCCATTACGGCGGCTCCGTCTGCGGCCGCCGCCTGTCCGGCAACCCGTTCTCCTCGATCGGCTTCGAGCGCAGCCACAACTCGCTGCTGGCGATCGCCGATCCGGACGCGTTCGCGGAGGCGCTGCTCGCCGACGTGCCGCCGCGGCCGGCGGAGCAGGGGCGGATCGTCGCCGCCAACCGCGCCGGCAAGCCGGGCGTCCCGGCGTGACGGCGGTTCGGCTCGGTCTGCGCGCGAACGCGCGCCAGTTCTCGCTTCTGGTCGGCCTGAACGCGCTCGTCGGCGCGATGGTCGGCCTCGAGCGAAGCGTGCTGCCGCTGGTCGGCAGGCACGACTTCGGACTGCGCTCGAGCGCGGCGATTCTCGCCTTCGTGGTCGCGTTCGGCGCCGCCAAGGCGCTGAGCAATCTCGTCTCGGGCGAGCTCGCGGAGCGGCTCGGCCGCAAGCGGCTGCTCGTTCTCGGCTGGGCGGCCGCGCTCCCGGTCGCCCCCCTGATCGCGCTTGCCCCCTCCTGGTGGCTCGTCGTGGCGGCCAACCTGTTGCTCGGCGTCAACCAGGGCTTCGCCTGGTCGATGACCGTGGTGATGAAGATCGACCTGGCCGGGCCGCGGCGGCGCGGACTGGCGCTCGGTCTGAACGAAGCCGCGGGCTATCTCGGCGTCGCGGCGGCCGCGTTCGTGAGCGGTGTCCTCGCTGCGAGCTACGCGCCGCGCACCGTCGTCTGGATCGGCGCCGGCCTGCTCAGCGGCGTCGGCCTGCTGATCAGCGTGTTCGCCGTTCGCGACACCGGCGCACACGTCGCGCACGAGCAGCGGGAGCACGGAGACGGCTCCGCGGCTGCCCGCGGGCTTGGCGCCTTGTTCGTGGAGGCCACCGTCCGCAACCCGGTCTTGCGCGCGTGCAGCCAGGCGGGGATGGTCAACAACCTCAACGACGCGCTCGCCTGGGGGCTTGCGCCGCTCTACCTCGCCGCTCGCGGAGCGAGCGTGCGCGAGGTCGCCGCCGTGGCCGCCGCCTACCCGGTCGTCTGGGGTGCCGGACAGCTCCTCACCGGCTGGCTCTCCGATCACGCGGGCCGCAAGCCGCTGATCGCCGCCGGCATGCTCGTCCAGGCCGCCGCGCTCGCGCTCCTCGTCGCCGGCAACGGCGCCTTCGCACCGTCGCTCGCGGCCGCCGTCCTGCTCGGGATCGGCACCGCGATGGTCTACCCGACCCTGATCGCCGCCGTCTCCGACGCGAGCCAGCCGCGCGACCGTGCCCGCACGGTCGGCGTCTACCGCTTCTGGCGCGACTCCGGCTTCGTTCTCGGCGCGCTGATCGCCGGCTTCGGCGCCGACGCCGCCTCGCCGCGCGCCGCGATCGGGATCGTCGCCCTGCTGACCGCCGCCAGCGGCCTCCTCGTCGCCGCGACCGGCTGGCAGCCGCGGACGTCACACGGCATGGCTCCGTCGGAGGAGGGAGGCGCTCCTCCTTCCGATCATGGCGTGGCGAGGTCGCGCCGCTCGAAGGCGACGAGCGCCGCGGCGGCGGCTGCGGCGCCGACGAGCAGCAGAAACACGACGTGATCGGCGGCGAGTCCCGCCCGCAGGGCGTCGTTGGCGGCGTAGTGGTAGAACGGCGAGGCGATGCGGAGCGGCTTCAGGAAGTCGACGAGCTCCGCGAGCGAGCTCAGCAGGTAGGCGGCGACCGCGCCGGCGGCGGCGATGCCGATCGCGGCGCCGCGGCGTCCGAGTGCGGCGCCGAGAAAGAGGGTGATCGCGCCGAAGGCGAATGCGAGCAGGGCGGCTGCAACGGTGGCTGCGGCGAGGTTCGCCGCCGAGACGTTCATGCCGACCGCCTCGACGCCGACGAGGAGGGCCAGCCAGAGGCAGCTCGCGAGGACTGCGATCTCCGCCGCGAGCGCGGCGAGCTTCTCGAGCACGAGGCGCCGACGCGAGATCGGGTTCGCGAGCAGAAGGTCGAGCGTGCCGCGTTCCTCCTCGCCGGCGGTGGCGCGGGCGCCGGCGCCGATCGCCGCGATCAGCAGGAGCAGCGGCACCATGAACCCGAACAGCTCGCTGTTGAGGTAGCCGACGGCGGAGGTGTAGTCGGCGTTCTCGCTCAGGCCGAGCAGGGCCTTGAACGCGTCGGGATAGTCCTCGACCATCTTGTTCAGGTCGGGGTTGCCGCGCACCGTCGGGTAGACGGCGACCATCAGCGCCGTCATCGCGATCAGGCCGAGGCTCCACCAGGCGATCGCGCGGCGCGCGTCACGCAGCGTCTTGACGAACGCGTTTCGCAGCATCACGCGCCTCCTCGCCGCGGTAGAGGTCGAGAAAGATGTCCTCGAGGTCGGCCTCGTGGCTGTCGATGCCGAGGACGCGGAAACCGGCGAGCGCCTTGATCAGCGGGTCGGCCTCTCCCTGGAGCGCGAAGAGCACGGTCTGGCCGTGCCGCTCGATCTCGCGCACCCCGGCGACCCCTGCGAACGCGGCCGCGGGCGGAGCGGCGGCGAAGGCGACCTCGACGCG
>Ga0070741_10008357_pt1 | contig 20828 bp, 12 predicted proteins | sample Coa_R1_4_FD_66440 | JGI IMG/M metagenome (GOLD analysis project Ga0070741, IMG submission 66440) | Surface soil microbial communities from Centralia Pennsylvania, which are recovering from an underground coalmine fire - Coalmine... | ecosystem: Environmental > Terrestrial > Soil > Unclassified ...
GCGCCGGCGCCTCGGGCGGCCAGTAGGTATTGAAGTCGTTCTTCGGCATCAGCGGGCGGTACAGCTTCGCCGTGCAGGCCGGGTCGACGATCGGCCCGATCTTCTTCAGCTCCGCCTCGAGGGTGGCCGGCACCTGCGCGTGCGCGCCGAGTGCGAGCCCCAGCGCGAATGCAGCCGCGCCGAACAGCCGGCATCTCGTCGTGGTGGCCGTCTGCTTCATCGCTCCTCCTGCTCATGGTGTCCGGGCTTCCCGGATCCTCCGCGCTTCCTCTCTGTCCCCTGCGTAGCCGGGCGGCCCTCGTCCTCGCGCCTCGACGGCTGCGCGCGCCTGGGACTCCTTCAGAGCACCATCTGATCGCGGCCGACGATGACCTCGCCGGAGAAGTGCTGGCGGACGCCCTCGATGTACTCCGTGTCGGGAAACTCCGCCGGTCCTGGCCTGTTGGAGCCGGGCAGGAGATGCGTGAGCACCACGGTCTTGACCCCGGCCTCCGCCGCCATCCGGCCCACATCGAGCGTGCGCGAATGCGTCTCGGCGACGTGGCGCGCGACGCTGTTCGGAGCGCCGGAGGCGGCCGCCTCCCGTGCGCGGGCCATCATCGCGTCGTAGGTTGCCAGGTCCATCGCCTCGCAGACGAACAGGTCCGCGCCCTCGGCGAGCTTGACCAGACTGGCCGAGTACGCCGTATCTCCCGAGATGACGATCGAGCGCGTCGCCGTGTTGAAGCGATAGGCGAGCGAGCGATGCGGCATCTGCGAGGTCGACCGCGGGGGGAAATGCGCGTTCTCGACCGACAGCACCGTCACCCGATCGTCGGCGTACGCCTGCGCCGAGGCCGCGCCCGCGGCCAGGTCATGGCCGTGAAACAGCTGCTCGGGCCGCGTCGGGCGCCCCTCATCGACGATCCGGATCTCCGCGTCCGCCTTCGCGAACGCCACCGCGGCTTCGACCATCGCCGCCGTGCCGTACGGTCCGTACACGTCGGTCGACTGGCTTCGCGAGCCCGTCCACTGATGGGCGAGCAGCGCGGGAAGGTCCGACGTGTGATCGTTGTGGAGGTGCGTGATGAAGATCGTGCCGATCTGGGCGATGCCGATTCCCGCAGCGACGAGCGCCCGGGCCGTCCCGTACCCGCAGTCCACGAGATAGGGACGCCCCTCGACGATCACGGCGCTCGCCGCCTCGCCCCGCCGGAGATTGATGTTCGGCCCGCCCTGCGTGCCGAGGAGCACGAGCCGAGTGCCGGGCGGCGCCGGCGCGGCATTGCCGCCGGCGGGCGCCTGGACGAAGACGGGCGCCCCCTCGAGCGGCATGCGCGCGGCCCAGGCGGCGCCGCCGAGCGCCGCCAGACGCGCCCCGCTCGCCAGCAGCCGTCGGCGGCTCCACCGACATCTCGATCGCGCGCTCATCGGGCCTCCCTCTCCAGCTTCGCAGCCTGCCTTGACAGCGGCGCACTCCAGAGCGCGCGGCGGGCGATTCTCGCGCCTTCGGCGAGCGACCGCAGCTTCGCCCACTGAATCGAGGGATGCACGCGCTCGACGCGGGCGCGCTGCGCGAACCCGCAGTCGGTGCCGCCCATCACCCGCTCGCGCCCCACCAGCCGCGCCAGACGCGTCAGCCGCTCCGCCACGAGCTCGGGATGCTCCACGACGTTCGTGTGGTGGGTGACGACCCCTGGCACGAGCACCTTGTCGTCGGGCAGCTTCACGCGCTCCCACAGCCGCCATTCGTGCTCGTGGCGGGGATTCGCCTGCTCGATCAGATAGTAGCGCGCCGGCACCTGGAGCACGAGATCGATGATGTCGCCGAGCGGCGGGTCGTAGGCGTGCGGCCCGTGCCAGCTGCCGAAGCAGATGTGATACCGCACGCGCTCGGCGGGAACCCCTTCGAGCGCGTGCTTCAAGGCCTCCAGGCGAAGCGCCGCCCAGCGCCGATAGTCCTCGACGGATCCGCCACGGGCGAGTACCGAGTCGTACTCATGTGCCAGCACGGCATCATCGACCTGCAGGAAGAGCCCCGCGTCCACGATCGTCCGGTACTCGGTCCGAAGGGCGTCCGCCAGCGCGAACACGAACGCCTCCTCGCTCTTGTAGTACTCGTTCCGGAGCCAGTAGACGCTCGCCGGCGCAACCGCCGTCAGGAAACCTCCCGCCACCGGGGCGCCTGCCAGCGCCTGCTTGAGGTTCGCGATGTCGCGCTCCAGGGTCGACAGGCCCGTGTACCGGATGGGCTCCACGCACACCCACTGTTCCAGGCCGAAGCGGCCGGCGCGCCTTCCGCTTCCGCCGCGGCCGGCCGCGCGGTTGGCCTGCTCGGCATAGCGGCGATCTTCGTCCGCGTAGAACTCCGGGAAGGCCTGTCGATCCCGGCTGGGCGGCCATACGGGCGTCCCGGGCGGCAGCTTGCGAGCCTCGATGCCGGAAATGCGATCGTAGAGATACGCAATCCAGCTGATCTTCCCGAGCTCGCCGTCGTTGACGATATCGAGGCCGGCCTCGGCCTGCTGCCGCACGACCCGGGCGACGGCGCCGGCCAGGATCCGCGCCTGCGTGCGGTCGTCCGGCGGCGCGCCCTGCTCGATCGCGTCGAGCAGCTCCCGCACCTCGGGCGGACGGATCAGGCTGCCGGTGTGTGTCGTCAGAATGCGATCGAAGGAGCCGCTCATCGGCCGGTGAGCCGCGCGCTGCGGTCGAGGCGCAGCGGCGGGGATGGTCTTCACCGCGAACTGGCGCCGCCCTGAGCCGTCCCGGCGGCCGCTCGTCCGGGCCGGCGGATGGTCGTCGTCGCGGCGCGCTACGCGCGCTCGAATATCCGGTACTCCAAGCGGCGGTTCAAGGGCTGCGCAATCTCAGGTCACCCTCGCCGCGTTGATCGGCGCTCAGCTCGAGACAGAGTAGTACACGGCGGCTCGATCGCCCGGCACAGCGGGCCGATCGGCGCGCGCACGGCGCCGACCCCTCACCGCGCCGCCTGGCGCGCCGCCTCGTCGGCGGCGCGGGCGCCGGTCAAAATGTTCCGGAGCCCGTAGTTGCCCTCGTGGCAGGCGTACTCGTAGACCTTCTCGCCCGTGGTCTTCCGCTTCAGCAGCATCGCGAAGGTCCAGGGCCGCGTCCAGGTGTGCGGATCGTCCAACGTGACGCTCCAGTCCACCAGGTTCGGCCCGACCGGCGTGAACCGCTCGGTCATCGTGAGGTGCTCGCTCGCGCCGCGGAACGCGCTCCGCTCGGTGAAGTTCGTCGTCTCGATGACGAGCGTGTGGCCCTCGTACCAGCCCCGCGCATCCCCGAGATCGAGGCGCAGCCGCGGGCCGATGTGCGGCCGGCGCACGCCCCGATCGATCGGCACGACCCGGTGCTCGTGAATCATCTCGTAGCGCAGCGCGACGAAGTCCCGGCTCTGGATGATCTCGTAGTAGCTCCCGTAGCCCGCGGGCATCATCGAGCTCGGGATGCCGCGCGTGATGCACCGGTCGTACAGCCCGAGATCCTCGTAGCTGTCGAACGGCCCCACCGGGTTGGCGTTGCTGCTGACGCCGCGCCCCGGACCGGAGGGCCGGCGCCGCGCCCGCTGGCGCGCCTCGTCGGTGAGCGGCGGGATCTGGCCGTCGGGCGGATCGATGACGAGCCACGGCCGGCTGTGGTGCCGCTCGAAGGTGTCGAAGATGAGGTGCGTCGGCGGCCGCAGCCCGCCTGCGAACTCGGTGCCGGCCACGCCGGCGTTGAATTGATCGTTCAGCTTCTTGTTGTACGCTGCGAGCTCCTCCGGCGTGATGTCTTCGATCCGCCGGCCCGCGAACTCGGCCGGCCGCTCGAACGGCGTCCCGGTCTCGTCGTCGTTGCTGTAGACGCCCTCGAGCAGCGGATCGCCCCACGGCGTCAGGGGCGGCGTGTAATGCCCGGCGCGCAGCCGCTCGGCCGGCGGCGGGAGCTCGGCGTGCAGCCGGCCCGCGCCGCCCCCGAGTGCGATGGCCACCCCCAGCGCCGCGATCAGTTGCCGCCGCATGGACCCTCCTTGTCCTTCTACCAGTCGATCTGGACGCTCAGGCGCATGAAACGCGGGTGCAGGACGCTGCTCGGCAGCCAGAACGTCGTGTTCGTCGGGCTGTAGGTCGTGTTGTACGACGTGATGGCGTCGTTGTTCGTCACGTTGTACACATCCACGCCCGCGTGGTAGCGCGCCCGCCCCACCCGGATTACCTTGGCGATCTTCAGATCGAGCTCCTTGACAGGATCGCCGAAGTAGGTGCTCGGCAGCAACAGCTGCACCGCGGTCGCCCCGCCAAGGGTCGGCGCGCGGCCGAGCTGGGCGGTGACGGCCTGGAGCGTGCCGTCGGCGGCCGACAGGAAATAGGTCGCCGCCAGCGGCACGCCCGGTTTGTACTGGTAGACGCCGCTGACGTTCACGCCAATCTTCGGGACGACGTACGAGCCCACGGCACGGACGTTCGTCTGAAACGGCGCCTCGACGTGGCAGCCCCGCGGACTGGGGTTGTCGACCAGCACAGAGCAGGTGTCCGTGACCGTCCGTCCTGTACTTGTGCCGCCCTGGAACCGCAGGGTCCCGGCCGCCCGCACCATCACGTTCACGTCCACGCCCTTCCAGTAGCTGACCTGATCGCTCGTCAACGTCACCACCCGATTGGCCGCGCGGGCGTTGGCGGCCGGCGTGATGTCGTAGTAGCCGCACTGGAGCGAGCCGCTGATGTCTGCCGGGAGGCGCGCATCCACCGGCACCTGCACACAGTAGGGCTGGTAATCGGCGGGGTTGCGGTTCAAATCGTCCGTCAGCTCGAAGTTGGAGTACCAACGCTTGTTGAACGTAACGTCCAGCGACACGCGCGGCACGACCTGCTGCTGCACGCCGATGCCGTACTGCCAATCGGTCAGCCGCCGGCCCCAGCCGGTGAGGGTGCTCGGGTCATACGTGGTCGCGAAGCCGAACGTGTTCGGATCCTTGCCAAAGTTGCCGGTCCCCGCCCCGCACACATCGCCCCCGAGCACGCGGGAGTCCTGCGCCGCGACGCTCGTCAGGTCGCAGTCGACGAGGCGGTTGCCGTTCGCGTCGTTCCAGGTGCGGACGGTCGACTCGAGCGCGCGCCGCATCGGGTTGACGGCGTTGTACCGCCCGCCGATGGTCGTCGGCGAGAGATAGCGCCCCTGGTTGTACTTGACGGCCGTCTTCCCATTGCCGAACACATCCCACGTGAGGCCCCACCGCGGCGAGATGTCGCTCAGGGACACCCCGTCCGTGCGGGGGAACGACCACACCTGCGCGACGTACCTCGTGGGCCCGGTGCTCTGCACCGGAAACCAGCTCCACGAGTGGTCGTACCGCAGCGCGCCCGACAGCGTGACCCGCTTCATCGTCCACTGGTCCTGCGCGTACAGCGCGTTGAAGTTGGCGCGCTCGTTGTACCGCCGCGGCCGCGCCCACTCGGTGAGGGAGACAGGGGCGCCCGCGTTGTAGCTGTACCAGAGATCCAGATCGTTCTCCGAGAAGGTGTCGTCCTCGGCGAGAAACGAGGACTGATACCCCGCTTTCACGCTGTGAGCGCCGGTGACAAACGTGATCGCCGCGCGGAAGCTCGCGTTGCGCGAATAGGCGTCCCAGACGCTCGGCGCACCGGTCGTGACCGAATTGTTGCGAACGTTGGGGCTGTTGGTCTCCGTGACCCGCGGAATGGCCATGAACGACGGCACGTCGTACGGCTGGTACAGGCCCCAGTGCTGCTGGAGCAGGCTGAAGCCGGCGTCGAGGAGGACCCGGTTGCTGGCCGGGTTGGTCCACGACCCCTGCGCCACGTGGGCGTTCGGACCGACCGCCGGTGTAGTGTTCGCCTCGGCCGACACGGTCGTCGCTCCGCCGCCGCAGGGATTGCACCAGTCGTGCTGATCCCAGTAGATGTTGAACTTGTTCTTCGGCGTCGCCTGCACGGTGAACCGGCCGTTCGCGTTCTTCCACTGGCCCTTGGTCTCGTCGGGCTGGCTCAGGTCCGCCGCGTAGGGCGCCGCGAACTTGCCCGCGTTCAGGTTGCGATACATGTTCGTGACGCCCTTCCAGTTGCCCTGAATGCGGCCCAGCGCGTAGAACCAGACGCGATCCTTCCGGATCGGCCCGCCGAGGCCGCCGTTGAGGTCGTAGTCGCGAATCAGGCTGTCGGGCCGCGTGATCGTCGGAAACCGCTGCAGGTTGTTCCCGACCCATGCCTGATCGGCGAAGCTCGTGAACCACGCCCCCGAATACCGGTTGCCGCCCGTCTTCGGGACGACGTTGACGATCGCGCCGCCGATCTCCGACTCGCCCAGACTGCCCGACAGGCTGATGTTGACCTCCTGCGAGTTGGCCACGTCGACGAGATAGCCCGACACGCCGGCCCCGCCGATGGCCGCGCCGGCCGGCATCCCGTCGAGCTGCATGCGCCCTTCCGTCGTGAAGCCGCCGTGGGCGCTGAAAGTGACCGAGACCGGTCCGTTCACGCCGCCCACATTGTTGCTGCTGAAATTGATACCCGGCACCAGGGTGACGAGGCTGTTCTGCGTCCGGCCCATCGGCAGCGTCTTGAGCAGGACCTCATCGATCGTGCGCTCCTGCTTTGCGTTCTGCACGTCGACGACCGGCGCCTCGCCCTGCACGGTGACCGTCTCCGAAACGGCGCCGACCTTCAGCTCGACGTTCACCTCGGCGGTGAACGATCCGCTGAGCTCGATGCCCTCGCGGCGCGCGGTCGCGAACCCCGGCAGCGTGAACGTCACGCTGTAGGTCCCGGCTGGCAGGTTCACGACACGGTACTGGCCATTTGCATCGCTGACCGCGGTCCGCACCTTCTCGATCAGGCTCGGGCTCGCCGCTGCGACGATCACCCCCGGCAGCACCGCGCCCGAGGCGTCCCTGACCACTCCCGCGATCGACGCCTGGGCCGACGCCTGGGCCCGAAGGGGCGTTTCCATCACGGGCACGAGGACCATGCAGACGGCCGCACCGGTGAGCCATGCCTTGCGCTGGTTCATGAGCGAGCCTCCTTCCACACCCGCACCCCAGCCAACTGCGCCGGCCGACAGCCGGCTACATGCTTCGATTCCGCGCACACCGTAGCGAACGATCTGTTTAGTGTCAATACCCACCCGAAGGTCGCGCATTTTCGCGTCAGTACGGCGATGAGCCGGGGATTCGGAGGCGGCGTCACGCCGGCGGGCGCTCCGACCGGAGCCGGATGACCTAGCCCCTGGACCCCAAGAATCCACAGATATCGCCCTGATCAACAGCGGGATCCGACGGCACCCAGCCGCGTGCCGCACCGATCGACGCGCCGTTCGCCTCGGGCGCTGCCGCGGCCTGAAGACCATCCGAACGGTGCGTAGTCTCGTTGCCCATGTTTACTAAAGGTGAACGACGGCCAGCGGTTGTCGCCGCGTCGCGGACCGGACGCTATAATCGCCGCCATGCCTCCCAGATCGCGCCCGATCCCCGGCGCCCCCGGGCGCGGCGTCTCGACCAGCCTCGGCGCCCGCCTGCGCGAAGGCCGCGAGCGCAAGGGGTTCACCGTTCGCGGCCTCGCCCGCTACGTCGGCGTCTCGCCCAGCCTGATCTCGCAGGTCGAGCGCGGGCGCGTGATGCCATCGGTCGGCACGCTCTACGCCATCGCCAATCAGCTCGAGCTCGTCGTCGACGACCTGTTCCGCGATGCCGGCACTCCCCGCGCTGACCGGGTCCGGGATCTCGGCGATGCGTACAACCCCGTGCAGCGCGGGACCAACCGCAAGACCATCCGCCTGGCCGAGGGCGTCCGCTGGGAGCGGCTGACGCCCCGCCCCGATCCAGAAGTCGAGTTTCTCTATGTCGTGTACGAGGCCGGGGCGGAGTCCTGCGACAAGGACTCGCTCATCCGCCACGGCGGCAAGGAGTACGCCTACGTGATTGCCGGGCGACTCGGCCTGAAGATTGGCTTTGAGGAGTTCGAGCTGGGTCCGGGCGATTCCGTCACGTTCGACGCGCAGATGCCGCACCGGCTCTGGACCATCGGCAAGCGCCCGGCCGAGGCCATCTGGGTCGTCTGCAACCGCCACGGAGACGCCCGTCGCCCGCTCAGGTCCGAGTAGCCCTGCTCGCGAGCGCGTGCACCCCCGGTCGCCTCGGGCAGGCCGCGCGGCCCGGTGCGCGCCCTTCGCGGTCAGTTCGCAAGCGGCCGGCCCGATGCGCGCGTGAAGGCCACCCGCCGCGTGACGCCCCGCCCCTCCGTGATCGTGAGGATCGCATTCGCAGCCGTCTCCGGCACGACGTCCATGCGGCCGGACGGCCACTGGATCTCGATCCGGTCGACGCGTGTGGCCGAGCCCACGCCCACGTGAACCCTGGCGCCGTTCTGCCCGAGATAGCTCGAACCGGCCTTGACCTCCCGCACGATCGACGCGCCTCCCGCGCTGACGCGGATCCGCGCCCCGACGGCGCCGCGGTTGCTCCGCGTGCCGACCAGCTGCAGGAGCACCGAGTTGCCGCGGTGACCCGATCGATTCTGCAGCAGGTCCGGCGCCTGCCCATTGTTCGTGACGAGGATGTCCGGATCCCCGTCGTTGTCCACGTCTCCGACGATGAGCGTCCGGCCGACCTTCGTGCCGCGAAAGTCCGGGCCCGCCTCGCGCCCGACCTCGGTGAACGTCCGGTTGCCCATGTTGTGGAACAGGAGACGGGGCTGCGCGTGGCTGGATCCGGGCCGAACGCGGTCCGTGTTGTCCACGACATGGCCGTTGGCGAGCGCGAGGTCGAGCCGCCCGTCGTTGTCGTAGTCGAGCCACGCGGCGCCGAAGGTCACATAGGGCAGCGTCGCCGCACCGATCCGGCTCTCGCTCGTCGCGTCCTGGAACAGCCCGCGGCCCAGGTTCCGAAACAGGCTGGTCGTCTCGAACTCATGGTTGCCGACGACGAGGTCGAGCCGGCCGTCGCCGTCGTAGTCCCCAAAATCCGTGCCCATGCCGGCTCGCGCTCGCCCGTCGGCCGCCACGGCCACCCCGGCCGGATAGGCGACTTCCTTGAACCGTCCGTTGCGCTCGTTGTGGAACAGGAAATTGGGAACCGAGTCGTTCGCGACGAACAGGTCGGGCCACCCATCCTCGTCGTAGTCCGCGACGACGACGCCGAGGCCGTTGCCGCGATAACCGGCGATACCGGCCGCCTGGCTGACATCGGTGAACGTGCCGTTGCCGTTGTTCCGGTACAGGAGGCTGGTCAGCCCCTGATAGTTCAGCGGGTGGCAGTACACACGCAGGTTCTTCGACGGGTCGCCGCAGAACTTGTTGTTGCCCATGCCGGCGTCCACATATCGCGTGACGAACAGGTCGACGAAGCCGTCGCGATCGACGTCCGCGAAGGCGCAGCTCGTGCTCCAGTGCGAGGCCTCGACCCCGGCGGCGCGCGTGACGTCCTGGAACCGGCCGCGGCCGAGGTTGCGGTACAGCGTGTTGCGCCCCGCCCCCGTCACGTACAGATCGACCAAGCCGTCGTTGTCGTAGTCGGCGGCGCAGGCCCCCATGCCGTACGCCTGGGGCACGATCCCCGATGCGCCGGTGACGTCCTCGAACGTGCCGTTGCCGCGGTTCCGGTAGAGCCGGTGCCGCGCCCGCCGGGCCGCGGCCGGATCGGCGAACGAGCCGCCGTCGACCAGAAAGAGATCGACGGCGCCGTCGTCGTCGAAGTCAAAGAACACCGCGCCCGATCCCATCGTCTCGACGAGGTACTTCTCCGGGCTGGCACCGTTCATCGGCACGAAGTCGATGCCGGCCGCGCGCGTGATGTTCTCGAACAGCGGCGCCGCCGCCTGCGCGGCCGGCCGGCGCCCGGCCGGCGCGAGCACCCCGCAGGCGGCGATGGCGATCGCGGCTGCCCCGATGATGCGGCGCCTGAGAGACGCTTCAGGCGCCCGCCCGACACCGCGGGCCGTCTTCATGTCTCGAACCCGCCGTGCGGCCGGCCGACGCGGTGCCAGTCATCCGTCGGGGCGGCAGCCGCCAAGCTCGGATCCCTCATCGCTCCGCCGCCAGACTGCGTGCGCGCTCGGCCTTGAGCCGCGCATACGCCGCGCCCGCCGCGGCCGCTTGCGCCGCGCGGCCAGCCGCGGCGTACTCGTCGGCCAGGCGGCGATACGCCTCGCGATCCGGCGCGGCGTGCGTGGCAGCGAGGAAGGCCGCCGCCGCCTCGTCGTGGCGTCCGGCGCGGGAGAGCGCCTGGCCGAGCGCGACCAGATCGGCAGGCGCCGCCGATGTCTGGTCGATAACCTGGCGCCAGAGCGACGCCGCCTCGTCGTCGCGCCCTTCCTTCTCGCGCAGCGCGGCGTCGATGCGGAGCAGGTTGATGGCGTAGGCCGATCGGCGCGCCTCGAGCGCTTCGGCCTGCAGCCGCCGGGCGTCGGCGAGCGTCGCCTGCCCCTCCTCCTCGCTCCCCATCTGGAGCAGCGCGCCGGCCAACGCGTTCTGAGCCTGCATGTGGCGCGGGTTCCGCTCGAGCGCCCGCCGACAGGCGTCGACCGCCTCGGCGTAGCGTCCGGCGGCCAGATGGATCTCGCCAATCGACGCGTAGGCGTCCGCATCGCCGGGATCGATCAGCAGCTCCGCGAGGAACTCGGCAAGCGCCGCTTCAGCGCGGTGCTGCCGCCAGTAGACCTGGCCGAGCGCCTTGTGGGCTGCCGCGTCGTTGGGATCGGCCGCGACCCACCGGCGCGCCGCGCGCGCCGCGCTATCGAGATCCGGCAGACCGAGCGCCACGCGAACGATCGATTCATACACGCGGCCGCTGCCCGACACCGGTCCCGGCACGAGCGCCGCCTCCAGCTCGCTTCGTGCTTCGGCGCCGCGCTGCTGCCGCTCGAGGACTCGCGCCAACCGCCAGTGCGCCTGCCCAGACGAGGGGATCGCCGCGATCGCTTCTCGCAGGATGCGCTCGGCGGCGTCCGGCTGCTTCGCCTCGAGGGCCACCTCGGCCAGCAACAGCCAGGATCGCTCATCGCGGGGGTCGAGCCGGACCGCCGTCTGCAGCTGCGCCATGCTCGCGTCGAGCCGATCGTCGAGCCAGTACGCCGTGCCGAGCGCGCGATGGAGGGCCGGCGAACCCTCGCCGCCGCCGACCGCCGCCTCAAGCGCCGCCACTGCCGCCGGGATCTCACCGCGCCGAAGCGCACCGATGGCGGCCGCCGCCGCAGGAGGCCCGCCGCCCGGTCCGTTCAACGGATCGGACGACCAGGCCGTCCGCATCGCCGCGACGGCGCCGGCGTAGTTCGCCTCCCGGAACAGACGAACGGCGGAGACGTAGGCGGCCGGGAGGAAGAACGGATCGGCGCCGCGCGTCGGCGCGAGCAGGGCCGGCCGAACAAAGTGCTCGCCGCCGCTCCGCGCCAGGACAGGAAACCGGCGCTCGCTCGCGGCCATCGTCTCGATGGCCCGACCGAGCTCCTCCGGGTCGACATCGGCGGGCGCGTGAAAGACGAACAGGTACGCGGCCGTCGGATCCTGCCGATCGAGCGGCCACGCGGAGCGGTACGCAGCCGCCGCGTCGGAGGACCGGCCCGCCTGTTCGTAGGCCAGCCCGAGATAGGTGCGGACGCCGCCGCGCTCCGGATCGAGGCGCGCGGCCTCGGTGAGCTCCACGATCGCCTGATCGGTCAGCCCGCGCTCGAGCAGCACGGCGCCGAGCGCCAGCCGCAGCCGTCCGGCCGCCTCGGGCTGCTGCTGCATCTGGCGCAGGATCCCGTCTCGATACTCCTCCACGAGCCCGTCCCATCGGCGGAGCGCGACGTCCATGGCGTCCAGGCTCGCGCGGACGCGAGGGCTTTCGTCGCCGAAGGTGCCAGGGACGGCCTTGAGGAACTCGATGAACGCTTCGGCGAAGGGCCGCTTCGCGTCGAGGATCGGCTGGGCGGCGGTCGGCCCGGTCAGGGCGGCCACCGCACCGAGCGCCGAAAGAGCGGCCGCGCAGGCAAGACGAGGGACCCGCACGTCTGAACCGATGCCGATCCGCGAGGCGGCCGGCCGCGCAGTCATGAGGCAGGGGTCATGAGCGTCGACGATCGGCGCTCATGACCCACGATTCGGAAGCGGTTGTCGCCGTCGGCTGCCGCTGGCGCGCGCCGGCCCGGCTGGCTACCAGTCGAGCTGGACGCTCAGCCGCGCCAGTCGGGCCTGGAGCACGGAGGTTGGCGTCGGCCACGTGGCGTTCAGCAGCGGATTGTACGCCAGGACGGCATCCGAGTTGAACACGTTGACGACATCGAGCGCGACGTTGGTGCGGAACCGGCTGAACTTCAGAATCTTGCCGATCCGCAGGTCCAGATCGTTCACGCGGTCGCCGAACAGCGTGTCGGGCGGCAGGACATTGATCGTCTGCGTGGCCGCCGCGCTCGACAGCTGCCGTCCGAGCGACTGCACGAGCGGCGAGCCCGGCGTGGCCGCGAAGTTCACGGTCGCGCTCAGGGAGGGCCCGGGCGTGCTGTTGAACGTGCCGCTCAGGAGCACGTCCACCTTCGGCACGATGTACGTCCCGATCGCCTTCACCTGGGTGAGGAACGGCTGCACATCGTTGCAGAACGGGTTGGTCAGCGTGCCTGGGCCCCATTCGGGGACGTTCGCCCGGATCGCGCACGTGTCAGTCCGCAGCTTTCCGGTGCTCGTCCCCCCTTGCAGCGTCAGCCCGTTGCGCAGCCGCGCCGAAACGTTGATGTCGACGCCGTTCCAGTTGCGGATGTAGGCTCCGTAGTTCTCGATTTGGTTGATCTCGTTCTGCGCCTGGCCGAAGAGCGCCGGCGTGATGTCGAACAGCGGGCCGACGGTGTAGTTGCCGCCGCCCGGCAGCCGAGAATCGGAGGGCGCGGTCACGAAATACGGTGAGTACTGGCCAGCCGATGTCAGCAGGTTGTCCGTGACGTCGACGAAATGCTGCCACCACCGCCGGTAGTAGCCGACCTCCACCGAGACGCGCGGCGCCACCTCGTGCTGCACCGAGGCGCCGAGCTGCCAGTCGCTCGGCCGGACCCCCCACCCGCTCAGGATCTGCGGATTGAGGGTCGTCACCGGCTTGGACTTGCCGAAGTTCAGATCGGACCACTGCCCGCAGAAGTCGCCGCCGCTCGCCCGGTTGTCCTGGGCGAGCGGATTCATCAAATTACAGTCCGGGACGTAGTTGCCGTTGGCGTCGGTCCAGGATCGGGTCACGTTCACCGAGCTCTGCCCGGCAACCGTCAAGGTCGACACGGGATTGGCGAGTATGTAGCGATCCTGGTTCGACGCCGGCTGCAGGTATCGGCCGATGTTGAACTTCAGCGACGTCTTGCCCGTGCCGAAGACGTCGTAGGCCACGCCCACACGCGGCGACAGATCGTTGTAGCCGAGGATGCCCGGCGTCTCGGCGAACGAGATCGCGTTTGGCAGGAAGCGATCCGGGCCGACCTGCTGCGGCGGATAGTAGCTCCACGCGTGATCGAACCGCAGGGCGCCCTGGAGCGTCATCCGGCCGCGCGTCCACGAATCCTGGACGAACGCCGCCTCGTACTCGGTTCGCACCTGCCGCGTCCACGGCCCCGAGTCCATCGTGAGGCTGCGCGGCACCCCGTTGAAGAACGTGTACAGCAGCCGCTGGCTGTTGTTGATGATGCCGAACAGCTGGTCGATGTCGCGGTGGAACGCGCCCTGGTAGCCCACCTTGAAACTGTTGGCACCGGTCACGTAGCTGGCCGTGGCGTTCCACGTGTGGGCGCCAATGCGCCCGTTGGGGTAGTTCGAGGATCGGTACTTGAGGTTCGACAGTCCCGTCCCGGGAATCGTGCTGATCTCCTGGACGCGGATCAGGTCGGCGGTCTGATCGCCGGGGCGCTCCTCGTAACCCCAGCGCGACGCGTACACGCTCACGCCCGCCTCCAAGAGCAGCCGGTTGGTCGCAGGCGACTGCCACTTGGCCTGCTGAACGCGCTGCCAGTTGTAGGAGTAGTCGCCCGTCTCGGGGGCGTTCGGCCCCGGTCCGAAGAACCCGTTCGTCTGGCTGCCGCCTTCGATGAACCCATCGGTGCCAGGCGCGTAGACCCGGCATGGATTCCCCTGGTTCTCCACCCACGCGCCGCCGGTGCACGCCGGCTGGTTGTCGTAGAACACGCTGACCTTGTTGCGCGGCGTCGCCTGGACGGTCAGGCGCAGCGCGTTGATAAACCGCGACGTGTCGATGCGGCCCTGCTGGCTGAGGTCCGGCACGTAGGTCCACTTGGTCGGGTCGCCGGCGTTCTTGTTGGCAAAGATCCCGGGCTGCGCGTCGCCGCGCCCGACGGTCCGGATGTTGTAGAAGAACCACAGCCGATCCTTCTTGATCGGCCCGCCGAGCGACCCCTGCACGTCGAAGAGATGCAGGATCTTCGGCGGCGCCGTCAGCCCTGCCGCCTGCAGCCGCGGCGTGAAGTTGCTGTCCTGCAGGCTCTGGCCGAGACCCGTTGCGAAGAACGATCCGCTGAACCGGTTGCCGCCCTGCTTTGGCACGACCGACATCTGCGGGCCGCCCGTCTCCGCTTCGCCGAGATTGCCGGAGATGCTGAAGGCCACTTCCTGGGTGTTCTGCAGGTCGGGCACGTAGCCCGAGACGCCGGCGCCGCCGCGCGACGCCCCGGTGTTGAGGCCGTCGACGGTGAGCCGGCCGTCCTCGGCGCTCCCTCCATGCGCGGTGAACAGGAGCATCGTCGGGCTCAACTGAATCTGAGCTGTGCCAGGATCGACGGCCGGCACGAGCTGCAGGATGTTGTTGTACGACCGGGATGTCGGAATCGCCTGCAGGACATCGCCGCCGATGACCGCCTGTCGGCGCGCGCTCTGCACGTCGACAATGGGGGTCTCACCCGAGACGGTGACTGTCTCCTGGACGGTCCCGACGCGCAGCTCCGCGTTGACCGTCGCCGTGAGCGCGCCCGTCAGCTCGATCCCCTCGCGCTTGAACGTCGCGAATCCGGGCAGCTCGAACGTGACCGTATACGTGCCCGGCGGCAGGTTGACTATCCGGTATTGCCCCGTGCCGTCGGTGACGCCCGTGCGCACCTTCTCGATGAGCACCGGGCTCGACGCTTCCACCGTCACGCCGGGCAGCACAGCGCCGGAGGCATCCTTGACCGTGCCGGCAATCGCCGCCTGCTCCTGCTGCGCGCCGGCCGGCTGCGGGACCAACCAGACCGATCCCAGCAGCGCCGCCAGCGCCACCACTCGACGCATCGTCGAACCTCCTTTGGAGGGCCTTCGCCCCCCACGTCGACCCGCTCGCCGGAGGCCGCGCTCCCTCACGGGAGAAGATCGCCGCGGGCTTGCGTTCATCGCGAGCGAACGCTACAGCACGATCCGTTCAGGGTCAAGCAACAAGTCGGCGCGGCAGGCCGTCCCGCCGACGCCGATCCAAAAACTTGAACGGGTACGCGGCCACGTGGCGCGCGGCGCGCGCTGTCGGTCCTCTCGACGAGCCCCTCACCTTCATCTTCGCCGCCAGCTGCGGCAGCGGCTTCAGGCCGCAGTCGGCGCCGTGAGCCTCACGCGGCAGGTGAAGGGCGTGCAGTGCAAGGGTACGACGCAGATACTCCCAGTACACGGTCGGCCTCGCATGGGGCCAAGCCTGCCGATCGCGCCACTATAATGAGCGGGCCGCGTCCGCCGGCGTGGCTTTCCGGGGTCCCGTGGACGCCTTGTTCCTGCCTTGCGGGCGCCGAGCGCGCGCCCTCGACCGGATGTGCGGGATGCTCACCGCTTCTCGGCGCATCGATTCCCCGCTCCTGCGCCGAGCGCCGTCCCGCCGAAGGCGCCGCCGCCCCTCGATCAGCGCCGTCGCGGCGCTCATCGCGGCCGTTTCCTGCGCGTGCCGGCCTGCCCGGTCCGGCGGCCCGGAATTGGCGTCCGCCATCCTGCCGGATGGCGCGCGATCCGACTTTTTCAGCGTCCAGCCGCTCGGCGATCCTCCCCGCGGGGCGGAACGCCCTCGCATCGCCAACGTGCAGATCGTGGATCTCGACGGCGACGGCCTGCCCGATGTGCTCGCGTGCGACGCGCTGCGGGATCGGCTGGTCTGGCTCAGACAGGCGCCCCGCGGCACGTACACCGAGTCGACGCTCGCGGAGATCCCAGCACCCGCCCATGCCACCGCGATCGACTTCGACGGCGACGGCGACCTCGACATCGTCGTCGCCGCGCTCGGCGTGCTCATGCCCAGCAACAACCGCATCGGGGCGGTCATCGTGCTCGAGAACGACGGCCGCCAGCACTTCACGCCGCACGTCGTCGCCGATCATCTCGCGCGGGTGGCCGACGCCGAGCCGGCGGACCTCGACGGCGACGGCGACCTCGACATCGCCGTCGCCGGCTTCGGCTACGACGATGGGGAGACGAGCTGGCTGGAGAACGAGGGCGGCTGGCGGTTCCGCCGGCACGTCCTGCTGTCGCTCTCAGGGCCGATCAACGCGCTCGTCGCCGACCTCAACGGCGACCGCCGGCCCGACATCGTCGCGCTCGTCAGCCAGGAATGGGAGGAAATCTGGGCGTTCGTGAACGAGGGCGCCGGGCACTTCACGAATCGGATGCTGTGGGGCTCGACGAACCCTGACTTTGGATCGAGCTGGATCTCGCTCGCGGACCTCGATCGCGACGGCGACGTGGACATCGTCTACAGCAACGGCGACGCCTTCGACTACGCGCCGCCGAACAGCCGCCCGTGGCAGGGCGTCCAGTGGCTGGAAAACACGGGCGGCCTCCACTTCGCGTTCCACCGGATCGCCGAGCTGCCGGGCGCCTCCGGGCCGCAGGCCGTTGACCTCGACGGCGACGGCGACCTCGACGTCGTGGTCGCCAGCGCCAACAACGACTGGGACGACCCGCAGGCGCCCAGCCTCGTCTGGCTCGAGAACAACGGGCGGATGCAGTTCGCCAAGCACCGCATCGCGAGCAGCCCGACGCATCTCATCACGCTCGCCGTCGGCGACCTCGACGGCGACGGCGCCCCGGACATCGTGGCGGGCGGGATGCACATCAGCCGGCCGTACAACCACCTCGGGCGGATCACTGCCTGGTTGAACCATGGCCCGCGGCCGAGGCGCTGAGCGGCGCCGCGTTGCGTCCCCCCCGCGACGCGCCCGGCGGCGACTCGTGGGCGTCGCTGCGGCCGCCTCCGCCGGGCTTCTTCTCGTCGGCGGGCTGGCCTTCAAGGGGCGGCAGCTGATCCAGGCGTCGCGCGTGCCGCCGCTGCCCGATCTCGCCTCGCAGCCGGAGGCCGTTCGCCGGCATCTCGCAGACGCGCGAGCGGGTGCGTTCGGCCGTCCACTCGATGCCTCGGCCGTGGGCGCGTACTGCTTCGCGCTGCACGCGGACATGTTCCTCGACGCGGCCGCGCGCTGCTACGCGCTGGCCGAGCGGCTCGATCCTTCGAACTGGCGCTGGACCTATTACCGCGCGCTGGTGCTCAACGAGCGCGGCGGCGGCGACGCGTTCGCCCGTGCGATGCAGAGCGTGCTCGAGCGCGCCCCGGACTACGGGCCGGCGTGGTGGCGGCTGGGCGAGGCGGAGTTCAAGCAGGGTCGCTACGATCGCGCGGCCGACGCCTGGCGGCGCGCGGCCGCAGCCGGCGAGCCGCCGCGCGGCTCCGAGTGGCCGCCGCACGTCGCCGACGTTCCGCTCGCGGCCTACGCCTCGTTCGGCCTCGCCCGGGTGGCGCTCGCCGGGGGCGACGCGCAGACCGCGCGCAGACTGCTCGAGACGGCCATCTCGCAGGCCCCGCGCTTCGGGCCCGCGTACCGGCTGCTCGGCGAAGCGGAGGCGGCTCTCGGCGACGCGGCCGCCGCGGAACGCGCGATCGCGCGGGCCTCGCGGCTGCCGCCTTACGCGCCGTACGCCGACCCGATGGTCGATGTGCTCGCGCGCACGTCCGAGAACGCCACGTTCCTGCTGCGGCAGGCCTCCGACGCCGACCTGGACGCGAACGCCGCGTGGAGCGAGTTCCTCGTCCGCCGCGCTCTGGCCGCGGACCCCAACGACCCGGACGTGCTCGCGAAGCTCGGACGGATCCTGCGCTATCTGGGCCGGAACGAGGAGGCGCTCGCAGTCTTTCAGGAATACGCGCAGAAGGTGCCCGGCGACTTCCAGGGGCTTGCGCAGATCGGCAGCTGTCTGAGCGACCTGCAGCGGTTCGACGAGGCCGAGCGGTACCTGCGCCGCGCGCTCGAAGGCAACGACGATGCGCTGACGCACTACAACCTAGGCGTGGTGCTCGCCGCAACCGGCCGGGTGGAGGAGGCGATCGCCGAATATCGGAGGGCGCTCGCGCGCGATCCCGCCCTCGACACGGCGCGCAACAACCTCGCGGCCGCCCTCGCGCGGACCGGGCGGCTCGCCGAGGCAGAGCGCGAGCTCACCCGGATTCTGGATCTGGACCCCGACAACGCCCTCGCCCGCGCCAACCTGCAGCGACTGAAGGGCCGTTGACGTTCACTTGCCCGATCCGCCGACGTAGTGCTGAGCGTCCTTGTCGATGCAGACGAACTCGATCAGCTGCATCTCGGTCTCGAGCCGGTAGAACAGCTTCGCCGAGAACGGCTTCGTGTACGCCTTCGGGTCCTCGATGGTCTCCTCCAGCTCCAAGTAGCCGAACCGCGGCCGGCGAAAGCGCTCGGTGATCTTTCCGCCGCTCGCGAGTGGGCTCCCCCGCACGTCGAGCCATCCGTCGTCCATGAAGCCGGTCGTCTCCACCACGAGCGTGTCGCCCTCCCAGCGGCCGGTCGAATAGCCGTTCCACCAGGGGTCGGCGTCGGGGCTGGGCTTCCGCCCATCGAGGAACAGCTCGCGCACGGTCGTGCCCGACCCTTCGTAGATGACCACGAGCTCGCCCGGCGTCTGGATGATCTTCCTCGGATACGGATGCGCGTTGAGCTGCGCGACCCCCATCGGTAGGCAGTGGGCGTCCGGGTTGTCCTTGCTGTTGTCGGCCATGCGCTTCTTCACGAGCTCGGCCGCCCACGGCTGGTACGGCGCCCCGCCCGGCGTCTGCGCGCCGATGTTGCCGAAGACCGAGCCGCCCGGCGGCAGCTCGCCCGTGCCTTCGGCCGCGACCCGCGGCGGCGCCGGCCCGGCGCCTCGGCCGCGGCCGCCGCGCCCGCGCCCGCCGGCAGGGCAATCGATACAGGGAATGATCTCCCACACCCCGGAAAGATCCGGCTTGCCGTCAGACGTCCGCGGCGGCGGTGCGTTCAGGTCCGGCTTGCCGTCCGGCGTGCGGGGCACACCGGCCATGGGATACGTCGGCCACTGCGCGCGGGCCCGCGGAGAGGCGGCGACGACAACGAGGACCGCGGCGGTTGCCGCGGCGAACGATATCGTGAATCTGCTCATGCGCGTCTTCCTGCTCGAGGGACTTTCCCGGATGCTATCCTGCGCCGACTCGCAGCAGATAGGCGGGCCCGGCCTCATTGCGCCGTGCACGGCGTCGGATTCCAGCCTTTTCCGTCAGGCTGCTTCCTGAACTGCGACGTCCTGATCCACGGCTGAACCAGATACGTCGGGTCCTCGAGCATCGAGGTCACGGCCAGGTACTCGAGCCCGTCGTCGTCCTTGAGGAGGTTGAAGTACTCGGTCAGCACCGCGTTGCCGCTGTACGGCACCCCGTTCTTGCGCAGGTAGCCCGGCCTCATCCGGGTCGTCACGACCTTGAGCTGGCCGGTGGGCGTGCCCCGGCCGACGAGCTCCCATTCGGCGATCGAATAGCCCTGCCACGACGGCTGCTCGCCGGCCGGCGGCGCGGCAACGCCGAAATGGAGCAGACGCGTCTGCCTGCCCGTGTCGATCTCGATCGTGAGCGTCCTGTCGTCCTGCCAGGTGATGTGCAGACGGCCGGGCAGACGCATGATGCCGCCCGCCCCGTACGCCCGGCACGCCTCGCCGGACGCCTCGTCCTTCGCGGGATCCCACTCGCCTGCCACGCGGCGGCCCTCGGCGTTGACCGGCACGTAGTCGACGTTGCCCTTCGGCGGCGTGAGCATCCGGTACCGCCACTCGTCGGCGATCAACGACACATAGTAGCCGGTCGGATCGAACGGCGCGCTCGATCGCGGCGTCGCCGCCGCACCGCCGCGCCCGCCGCCGCCCGCGCCCCGCTGTGCGGAGCTCGCCGGCCCGGCGAACAGCGCGCCCGCGAGCCCAACGAGGATCAGCAGCGTCCGGCGCGGCATAACGCCCCCCTACTTCTCCGCCGACAGGCTGCGGTACATGGCCTCGACGAACTGATCCTTTGTCCATCCGGACGAGTCGTACCGTGGATCGTAGTCCTTCGTCGGCCGCGCCGCCTTGACCTGCTCGAGTGTCATCCCCTGCCTGATCATGTTCCGTACGCGGTCGCGCATGATCGTCACAGCGTCGCGATAGGTCGCCAGGTCGGCCGCGTCCGACACACGTCCGTGTCCCGGGATGAGCAGCGTGCCGCCCTCCGTCTGGTATTCCGCGATGACCAGATCCAGCAAGTGGTTGAGGCCGTCGATGATGCCGTTGATGCTGCCGCCGTGCGCCACGTCGAAGACCGGATACGTCTCCGTCGAGAAGACGTCGCCGGTACTGATCACGTCCGAGCCGCGGAAGTGCACCAGCGTGTCGCCGTCGCCGTGTGCCGCCGGCTGGTGGATCAGGTGGATGCCCTCGCCGTTGAAGTACTGCTTGAGATCGGTCGGAAACGTCTCGGTCGGCAGGGCCGCCGTCGGCATCTTCGCCGCGCTCATGCGCGCCAGCGTGTTCTCGTGGGCGTAAATCGTCGCGCTTTCCCTCACGACGGCCTGGAACGCCCCGAGTCCCGGGCCGCCGCCGTA